>Ga0193752_1000015_pt1 | contig 337609 bp, 255 predicted proteins | sample H1c1metaG_FD_144924 | JGI IMG/M metagenome (GOLD analysis project Ga0193752, IMG submission 144924) | Soil microbial communities from a riparian zone of the East river system, Colorado, United States - H1c1 | ecosystem: Environmental > Terrestrial > Soil > Riparian zone | place: USA: East... | reverse complement strand
AGTATCGCCCTGATCGGCTTCAGTAACTCGACCACGGTACGAAGGCCGCGCAAAGGCACAATCCCACTCCCAACTAGCTCATCCACTTGGGGGAATATCATACTAACATAACAATTCTTACCAGTCCTATATAGCAGGCTTCGTTGTCCCATCATTCAATAAGCATTAAATCTTGTGGATAAGCCAATCACTTAATTAGCGATAGATGACAAATGAGCTGATATTGATTTTTGCAATTCCCTGCCCGATCTAATATACAAACCGATCTTACATTCGATGGGAGGAGATAACGCAGCCATCCGCAAAAAAACGCCGCGTGCAAATGCTGCCACCCGCAAACGCTGCCACCCGCAAAAACTACTACTTCCAAAGGCAGCCCCCGATAACGCTGCCACGTGTAAAAGCTGCGTTCGCAAACGATAAATCACGGCCACCCGCAAACACTAAATCACTACTACGCTGAATCATTGCCAGGCTGTAGCGAGCAAACGATGCAATACCCATCGTTATTTTTTCCTTTGCGCTTTGGGAAATATTATTAATGCACTGGAACCAGATTGCTTGCGAATTAGATGAAAAGAATGCAAATGCAATGATGCTCAACCGAAATTTCGATAGCTGAGATTGGTGCTAATGGATTTTGGCAAGTGTTTTTCCGATAACCGGGTAGCTGGCAACTGTAATTCAGAGAACGGTAACACAGCAATGTCATTTCAATTTCTGCAATGCCGATAATGTCAATGCCGGTTATTGCAATAAGCGAATGGTGAATTTTGTTGTACAAGTCGCATATCCCCCTAAGTGAACGAGATTAGAACGTGCAGGATGGGCCTGAGGTTGGTTTGATTGCCACCTTCGATTCCTGTTCGGAGTTACCCAAGCCGATCAGGGCCCAACAGCAACCAGCACTACAAGCATACCTAAAAAAAGCTGATCAGGGAACAAAAAGCCGATCGGAGACAACAGCAGAGACCGGCATAACGAAACGTATTAACCAGGAATCACAGTGGCAAATCAAACTAACCGAAAGGCCCATCCGGCGGAGTGAAGAACCGAGTGAACGCCATGAACTTGCAACATCAACATCTAGCCAATAAGGCAACCAGCACTACACGCATACCTAAAAAAGCCGTTCAGGGAACAAAAAACCGATCGGAGACAACAACAGAAAGCGGCAAAACGAAACGTATTAACCAGGAATCACAGTGGCAAATCAAACTAACCGAAAGGCCCATCCGGCGAAGGGAAGAACCGAGTGAACGCCATGACCGTGCACAATCAACAATCTCACATATATGCAACGGGGATAAAAAGATCATTTCTTTTGCCCAAAAAGCCATGGAAGTAGCTCAGGCTCATCAAATGCATTGTTCCAGCTATTATGTAACACGCCCGGATACTCCGTATACTTCACATTCGCCCCGGCTTTTTTCAAAGCGTTTACTATCAGCCTTGAATTGCCAACCTTTACCGTTGGATCTTTATCGCCATGAAAAACCCAGATTGGAAAACCCTTTGCATAGGTCGTGACTTTCTCCGGGTTGCCGCCACCACAGATTGCAATTGCTGCGGCAAAAAAACCAGGCTTGCGCCAAAGCAATTCAAATGTTCCCATACCGCCCATTGACAAGCCCCCGATATAAATCCTGTTTTTATCGACATTGTTTCCTTCAGCCAGCGAATCCATCAGCTTACTGACAAGGTCCAGCGTTTTTCCAGCCGGAACATTTGCTGGAAAAACCAGTCTCCCGAGCGAATCATCTTCCTTGAAGTTGAGTGAGATCCTGGCCCAGAAATCTGTAAATGGGCATTGCGGGAAGACTATGATGGCCGGGAACGCTTTGCGGTTAGCCGCGTTAGCGAAAAAGCTTCCGCCGTGTTTCAGCTGACCTTCATTGTTGTTACCCCTTTCGCCTGCACCATGCAGAAACAGTACAACCGGATATTTTACTAAAGGAGTATAGTTTTCCGGGTACATGATGCGGTATTGCAATACAGTACTGTCCCGCATAAAGGTTTTTTTCTCATAAATCCCATTTTCCTGTGCGCCGGATTGTGTAATTGTCATAATTCCAAGCAGAAACAACAAAGCTTTTTGCATGTACGGAAGATAATTATTAAATGGATATATGATGAAAAGGCCAAGTTAAAAATTCAACCTAAACTGTTGATTATTCAGCTATAATAATGAATAATCGTGATATTTGCAGATGATCAAAAAGCTCGATTGGTATATTCTTAAAAAGTTTTTATCTACTACCATATTCATGGTATTGATCTTTTCACTGATCTCAGTTGTGATCGACACCAGTGAAAAAACCGATGAGTTTGTAAAATCCGGTCTTTCAGCCTACACTATTCTTACCCAGTATTATGCCGGCTTTGTTCCATTTATCATTTCAATGATCTTTCCGCTGATGGTGTTCATCGCGGTAATACTTTTTACTTCGAAAATGGCGGGCAGATCTGAAATTATTGCGATCCTGGCCGGAGGTGTAAGTTTTAACCGGATGCTTCGTTCATACCTGATAGGGGCGTTTATACTTGGTGGTGGTTTCTGGCTGGCAAATCAATACCTGATCCCCCGCGCCAATATTCTACGGGGAAACTTCTCGGCGAGATATATAGATTCCGAAAGTTCTTATGAAAAGCAGGAGTATTATAAAAAAAGAAGGGACTATTATTATCGCATCAATTCAGATACCTATGCCGGTATGCGTAATTACGATTCGACTACAAAAACAGCAAGAAGTGGTTTTTTTATGGAAAAAATCGCAGATGGTAAAGTCGTTTATAATCTAAGGGCAGATAATATCAGGTGGGATACTTCAAAACAAAACTGGCAGATGACAAATGTTGTCGAGCGTAAGCTTGATGGATTGAAAGAAACCATCAGCCACACCGATTCAAGGAACATTAATCTTTCAATGCGTCCGGAAGAGATTGAAGATAAATATCTGAAAGACAAAATGACTACCCCAAAACTTATGGCTTTCATTAGTGCCGAAGAAACCAAGGGTACCGAGGGGCTGAACAATTACAAAGTAGAAAGATATCGGCGTGATGCTACTCCTTTTTCTGTTTTTCTTCTGACAATCATGGGCGCAATTATAGCTTCAAGAAAAACCAGGGGCGGGAGCGGGCTACACCTGGCATTAGGCATTATCATAGCCGCACTTTTTGTAGTTATGGATAAGTTCTCACTCACCTTTTCAACAAAAAGTAATTTTTCGCCGGTACTGGCTGCCTGGATGCCTAATATAATATTCGGATTCGTGACAATTTTTATATACCGGAGAGCACCAAAATAGATGCTTCGATCAGCATTAAAAATTCTGCGTTCATCCCTGTTATTTATTAATTTATCGTTTCCGGCAAGTAAACCGGATTGATAGTTCCCTTGTTTTGTTTTAACTTTAAGCGCCTTAGCAACAGGCGTATATGTGTGATCTTAATGAATAAGGCTATAATTACGATTGTTTATCAATTAATATAACCAGTATATAATGGGAATTCTTAAAGATCGGTTCAGGGAGAAAGCAACAGCTTCAGCTGCTGAAATTAAAAATCTCCTCAAAGACCATGGAAGCAAAATAGTAGGGGAGGTTCAACTTTCGCAGGTATACCAGGGAATGCGCGGTATCACTGGCCTGGTATCAGAGACTTCGTTGCTGGATTCAAAAGAAGGGATTCGTTTCCGCGGATATTCAATCCCGGAATTGCAGGAAAAGCTGCCAAAAGCTAAAGGAGGAACAGAACCTTTACCGGAAGGATTGTTTTATTTAATGCTTATCGGGGAATTGCCAACGGAAGAAGATGTAAATCATGTAACATCAATTCTCCAGAGAAGATCGCATGTTCCAAAACATGTATTTGATGTTATTGATGCTTTTCCTGTTGAATCACATCCTATGACGATGTTTGTAAGTGCCATCATGGCGCTGCAGACAGAAAGCAACTTCGCGAAGCAATATGCCGAAGGGATGAACAAAAAAGACTACTGGATCGCAGCTTTTGACGACAGTCTTGATCTTATCGCGCGCTTACCACGGGTTGCAGCTTATATCTACAGAAGAAAATATAAAAAGGATCAGCATATACAACCAAACGGCTTACTCGACTGGGCAGGTAATCTTGCACACATGCTTGGTTACAATAATGAAGGCTTTAAGGAACTGATGCGTTTGTATATGACTATTCACGCCGATCATGAAGGTGGAAATGTGTCTGCACATACAACACACCTGGTTGGCTCTGCACTAAGCGACCCTTATCTTTCACTGGCTGCGGGCATGAATGGCCTGGCAGGGCCCCTACATGGTCTTGCAAACCAGGAAGTGATAAAATGGATATTTGAACTGAGAGAAAAACTGAAAACAGAATCTCCTTCCAAAGAACAGATTGCGAATTATGTACAGGAAACCTTGAAAGAAGGCAAGGTTGTTCCGGGTTATGGTCATGCCGTTTTGAGAAAAACGGATCCACGTTTCACTGCCCAGATGGAATTCGGGAAAAAACATATGCCTGAAGATCCGTTGGTTCAGACAGTCTGGAACGTTTATGAAGTGGTTCCGCCTATCCTGGAATCACTGGGAAAGGTGAAAAATCCATGGCCGAATGTTGATGCACATAGTGGTGCTTTACTGGTTCATTATGGTATGGTAGAATATGATTTCTACACGGTATTGTTTGGAGTGAGCCGCTCACTGGGTGTGCTTGCCAGCCTGATCTGGGACAGGGCACTTGGCTTCGCGATCGAAAGGCCAAAATCAGTGACAACTGAACTGGTGAAAAAATGGATCAATGGTGAAGATAATATTTGGGGAGATTAGGATTTCCAGGCTCAATAAGCCAGTGAATCAGAAATATTTTGGAGAAAAACCCTGTCGTCAGATGGGGTTTTTCTTTTGGTTGAAACTGATCACAGGTATATATTTGCAATCCTTAACAGCTTTAGGGGGGATTAGCTCATCTGGTAGAGCGCAAGCATGGCATGTTTGAGGTGACCGGTTCGATCCCGGTATCCTCCACTTAACCGGTCAACTTTAGATTTTAAAGGTTGGCCGGTTTTTTTTATACTTAAATCCCTGCTAGGACTGAGTATGGCGAGAAGGTTGCCATTAATTTTCGGGTTCGACATTCCTTTTTCGTCAATAATTATTTTCCGGAAAAATCGAACAATAATTTTACGTAGAATTGAGGTTGAACTTGTTTCAAATAGTTCAGGAAGTTTTCGAATTAAGTCGATAACTGTTGTCATATATTTTTGATAATTGATATTTCGCTGTTGCTATTATGATATTCAGCTTCAGCTGGCTGATCTCGTATCTAATCTTGAATCTGAATTTTGAAATGAAGTCGCGTCTATACCGCTGTCAGCTCTTACTGGCATATTGAGTAAACCTTTTGCCGGGATAAATTTAGTTGCGATGCTATTGACCTCAGGGAGTCAACTTTTTCGAGAGATTGAATGAGAAGGCTAATTTGTTGCATTGGGATGTTCGACTACTCTGTCTTCAATCCAATTGAAAAAATAATCGGGTTATATTATTTATGAATAAATTTTTTGTATTGAATTTTGTGATTTTGTCATGGAGTGCTTGCAATTGTCAAGTATTTTCACAATACAAAATTGTAAAAATTCCCGAAGATTCTTTTTATCTCAGATTTTACTATAACAGTAAAAATTCGAATTTCACAAAAATGATTCAGTAAAGTTTTTATGTAAATCAATCAAACCAAATTCTTTTTTATTATTGATAATGTTATTAATGTGATCAATAAAGTATTAAAACAATGAAAACAGTTGAATCAATCTTTCGGAAGTACTTAATTGTAGCGTCATTCCTCATGATTGTTCAAATCATATTACTAGTCATTTCCTTTTATGTTCCATTAAATTTATATCAATGGACAGCGAAAATATCAACCACTGCTTTTCACATCGTAGGCTATTTTATGACTTTACTTTTCTACTTTTCTTTTTTCAATATCTTTATATTGATTATTTCTGCAATTGTCCAGATCGCTGACGGCAAAATGACGAGTTGGACATTTTTCTTTTTGGCTTCTGCTGTAGCTTATATTTTTTACACGATTGAAGTTGGAAAAAGTATTTGATTTTTGTTTTCATGACGATTAGAGTCGGTGGCAGACGAGCGCACAGGTCTTGGAAAAGTCGGTGTAGACTGGTTTTCCGAATAATTTATAAACTGTTTATAATAAAGTGTTGAAGCTATTATACAGTATGTTTCTTCTCCCGTCAAGTCAGTAAAACAAATCATTCATCACTACTTCATTTTGTATTCGCCCAAGATAATATTCGTTTTTCTTAGTGCCAAAGGTGGTGATCATCGTAGGAAAAAGTGTTTTCCTGGTTTTGGTCCGGGTTCGGAATACATTCAACTTAATATCAATCTCGCCGGCATATTTTTTATCGATCACAAATTCCGCAGTAGTGAACTTTATTTCGCAGATATTGATGCAACGGTCCTGCCTGTCAATCAACAGATCGATCTGCGCTCCCTGCTCCCCTTTATCGGGAACATATCGCCAGCCGGATAAATGCGTAAGTACACCTTCAATACCCAATGCGCGTTTGATTTGGGTTGTATGTTTCTGGCAAACCGATTCAAAGGCAAAACCTGTCCAACTCAGGTAAGATGCCGTGCCGGATTGTTTTAACCATGCCCCTTTACCTGTATCTTTTGGTTTCTCAATAAATTTTATATAGAACAAAGAATACTCGTCAGACAGTTTATAGATGCTCTCATTCTCCGATTTTTGAAAGGCGAGATACGGTGTAATAAAACCCGATTCCTCCAACTCCTTTAAGATCCTGGTGGTAGTTCCGCCGGAAGTAAAACCACAGGCCGCGATAATCTCATTTCGCGTCAATCCTTTTCCTTTGCGCGCCAGTGCACGGACAACGGCTATATGGTTCTCAGAATTTGCGAAGAGCGATTGATACAACTTGTCAAACTCCTGTTTCAGTATTCCGTCTTTAGTAAAGCAGAGCCTGTCTATAATTTGCACAGTGCTTTCACCAGTGTTTAAGTCTTTAAGATAATGCGGGATGCCGCCCATCGCCATATATATTTGTAAAACCTGGTAACGGTCAAGGACAATTTTCCTGGCGCTTAAGTATTGTTCCGTTTCTCCCAACGTGAATGGCAGCAACCGGATCGTTTGTGTCACACGGTTATGGAGTCCACCCCGGTTATTAATGATATTCTCAATCATCCACGATGCCGCCGACCCGCAAATAATAACTTTCAGGTGATTCTTTCGGGACGCCGACACGTTCCACCAATGATCGAAAGCCTGTAGAAAACCGGATTTGCGGGTATTGATCCACGGAAATTCGTCAAGAAATACAACGGCTGGTTTATTGCTGGCCAGGTTATCCAGAAATGCGTCCAGCATAGAAAAGGCCTTTACCCAATTTTCCGGAGTTGCAAACGCGATGGTACTCCGGGCAGATTTCTGTAAGGCAAGACTGAAATTCTGTAGCTGGACCTGCATGGTGGCGTCATGTATCCCAATAAATTCAAATACAATTTTATCGCTGCAAAATGTCCGGATCAGATATGTCTTGCCCACCCTTCGCCTTCCATAGATAGCAATAAGCTCCGCTTCGCCCGAATCTATCTTAGCGGCCAATACCTCCTGTTCATCGATTCTGCCAATTATCTGCATAAATCTATATCCAGCCAAATTTAAACATTTTCAATCATTTTGGACAGTTATAATATTTATACTCAGCCAAAATAGACTTTAATTTGATATTTTGGACGACTATAAAAAATTATATTAAGCCAAAATGACGTCATTTTGACCAGTTTTGGACAGTTATAAAAAATTATATACGGCTAAAATATCATTTTGATATAGTTTTTGGAAGACCCGCCTTTTAAGTATACAAGACAGGAATCAATAAGGACAGGTATAATGAAAGGTTATCGATTATTTGACGGTTGATGTTGCATCAGCTTATTAATGTATGCCGCAACATCTGAAAACGGAAGATTTTCCACCAGGTAAGCATGACGGCTTCCGGAATCCGTCCATGAATTTGTTCCATCTGCGTTAACCACCATGGTACCTTGATGAAGTTTATACCAGGGCGCATATCCTTTCACCCCGACTAATACCGCGGTCTGATCCCAACTCATTCTGCCTGCTGAATCCTGTTTTGCCAAAGGAATAGAAATTCGGTAAACATCTTTGACCGGGCTGTTTTTTATTGAAGCGTTTTTTACCAGCGGAAGACCAGTTTTAATTTTCTGGCCGATTTCAAAGCCGCTTAATATGATTTTTGAGGGCCAGCGTTCAAATACCAGTTTCGATGCTGCTGCATCTTCACGGACATTGAATTCATTCCCGGCAGGAAATCTTCCAGCCATACTAACCAACAACTTCACTTTTCGACGGACCAGCTCTGTACCGGGATAGGGCGAATATTTATCGCCGGGTGATTGCAACAGCCCCGCCAGATTTGTCAGGAAACCAACGGTGACAATAGTTACAGTATTATCGGGACGGGCAGCAAGGATTTTCCGGTAAAGCTCAACAGCTTCGGTTGCTTCTTCATTTGATTTAATGGTATGCGGATAACGGGCTATTAATGTATCTGACCAGTGCTGCGTATCGCGTTGGTTAACCGCGTTGCCCCTGGCAACTCCGACCGGTACCGATGCCCTGTTAAAATAAGTATTTAATATGTTGAGCACTGGCACCACACCAGCATATTTAGTACTCGCTATGGTGGCAAGAATATTCACCTGGTTAGAGTCAGCCAGCGCATGTAACAAGGCAATAGCACCGACATCATCATAATCCGGCCCCATGTCTGTGTCAAAAATGAGCGGAGTTTTTTCCTGGGCAGAGGCGCCCGGGATGATAAAAAATGAAAACAAACAGGTTATGGCAACTAGTACTGGATATCGCATAAAAGATATTTGTTGATTTGGCTTAGGAGTAATTGCTATAGCAAATTAACGTTAAGATAGAATTTATGCTAAACTCATAAACCATTAATTTGTGAAATATTATTGGCGGGATGTTTAATTAAGACGTTTATGCAGCAAGAAGAATCAAAATCGTGGCGGGAAAAGATTCATTCGATCGTTTACGAATCATCCACGCCCGCAGGTAAGGCATTTGATGTTACCCTGTTGTTCCTGATCTTCACAAGTATATTGGTGGTGATGCTGGACAGTGTCGAATCACTGCATAATCGTTATGGCAACCTTTTTTTGAAGCTCGAATGGACCTATACCATTTTGTTTACCATAGAATTTATTTTAAGGCTGATCTGCATCAAAAAGCCCTTCCGGTTCATATTCAGTTTTTTCGGAATCATAGATATTCTCTCCATCCTCCCTACTTATATAGGTTTGTTTTATGCAGGTGCTCAAACCTTGCTTGTAGTGCGGGCCCTCCGTTTGCTTAGAGTTTTCCGGATCTTTAAGCTGAGGCACTATGTGAACGAAATGCAGTTTCTGCTACAGGCAATCAAGGGAAGTGTAAGAAAGATCAGCATATTCATGATGATGGTTTTTACAACAGTCATAGTACTCGGTTCGGTGATGTATCTTGTTGAAAGGGGCAAAAATGGTTTCACCAGTATCCCGGATAGTATTTACTGGGCGATTGTAACCATCACTACAGTTGGCTATGGCGACATTTCGCCTGTTACCCCATTGGGTAAATTTGTGGCTAGTGTTATCATGCTGATGGGCTATGGTATTATTGCCGTTCCAACTGGCATTATCACAACAGAGATGGCGCTGGCAGCACGTAACAAAAACCACAGTGCGGAAGCTTGTCCGAACTGTGGCCGTGAAGGGCATGAAGAAGATGCGGTTTATTGTAAATATTGTAGTGCAAAGTTATAAGATCGTCATCTCTGGTTCTCTTCTTCAAAGCCTACGGTATTTGATTTATATTGCGTTCGATTTTTTATCAAAATAAACGATGCCTTGCGATCCGGAAGATGCAGTCTGAAAATAACCTGGCCATGGCGCCCGAAAATAAGAGTGAACCAGGCATTATAAAACGCCCATGAAACTTTTTTGACACATCCCTCAAGTGCGGGGCCAGCCAAGGGAATGCAAATAGGGCGTTTCCCCCATCCAGGGTGTGGGCCAAAAAAATAAAAATGAACGGATGAAAAAAAATAAGAATCTCATTTTTTATGCTACAACCATTGTTGCTTTTTCAGCGATTATATACTTCGTTATAAAACAGGGTACAGTTTTACAGTCTGGCCGGGTGAAGGATTTCGTGCCACAGATTAATGCCTCGACCTGGGATCAGTTTAAAAATACTTTTCTACTCAACCTGCAGTATCCACTAGCCATCCTGCTTTTGCAGATCCTGACGATAATTATTGTTGCCAGAATATTTGGTTTTTTTTGTAAGAAAATAGGACAGCCAACGGTAATAGGGGAAATTGTTGCAGGTATCGTTCTCGGGCCTTCATTTCTTGGGATGTATTTTCCAGAATATGCAGGCTTCCTTTTCCCGAAACAGTCGCTTCCGAATCTGCAATTCCTTAGCCAGATCGGTTTGATCCTGTTTATGTTCGTTATAGGAATGGAGCTTGACCTTAATGTACTAAAGAGTAAAGCCAAAGATGCTATCGTCGTAAGCCATGCCAGTATCATCTTTCCTTTTACATTAGGAACTGGTCTTGCCTATTTTATTTACCAGCATTTTGCGCCTCCCAATATCGGTTTTCTTGCGTTCTCACTTTTCATGGGGATAGCAATGAGCATAACCGCATTTCCCGTGCTTGCAAGGATCGTACAGGAACGGGGTCTTTCAAAAACAAAACTCGGCACCATAGTCATTACCTGTGCCGCTGCTGATGATATTACTGCCTGGTGTATCCTTGCCGTTGTTATCGCGATAGTAAAAGCGGGTTCTGTATTAAGCGCACTTTATACAATTCTGATGGCGCTGGCTTATGTATTTATCATGTTGAGAGTGGTACAACCATTTCTGAAAAAAATAGGCGACAAATATCAAAACAAGGAATCGTTTAGCAAGCCGGTGGTTGCTATATTTTTTATTACATTATTGTTATCGTCCTATGCCACGGAGGTTATCGGCATCCATGCCTTGTTTGGCGCTTTCATGGCCGGAGTGATAATGCCGGCAAATACCAATTTTAGAAACATATTTATTGAAAAGGTTGAAGACGTAGCACTGGTTTTGTTATTACCACTGTTTTTCGTTTTTACCGGACTGCGCACGCAGATCGGATTGTTGAATGAGCCTTATCTCTGGAAGATTTGCTTTGCAATTATAGCTGTTGCCGTGATTGGAAAATTCCTCGGCAGCGCCCTTGCGGCCAGGTTTGTCGGGCAAAACTGGCGTGACAGTTTAGCTATAGGTGCATTGATGAATTGCAGGGGATTGATGGAGCTCATTGTACTTAACATTGGTTACGACCTTGGCGTACTGAGCCCGGAGATATTTGCAATGATGGTGATCATGGCGCTGCTTACCACTTTTATGACAGGCCCGGCCTTAGACCTTATCAATAAGTTCCGGCCCGAGAAAAGCAGGCCCGCAGAGGCGATCATGAACGATCTGCTCAAATACAATATCATTGGCTCTTTCAGCACGGCCAAAAAGGGCGTATCCATCCTTAAACTGGCGCATAGTCTTGCAAGGAGATCATTGGACACAACACAGGTAACTATGCTTCATGTTTCGTCCAGCAATGAACTCAATTTATATAACCAGGAAGAATATGAACGTGATAGTTTCAACCCGATCCTGGACGAGGCAAAAAAACTTAACCTCAAACTTCTGACAATTTTTAAACCTGCCCTCGATGTAAATCACGAGATTACTACCGTAGCAAATGCAGGCAATTATGACCTTCTTTTAATTGGTGCAGGAAGTTCCGTTTTCGAAGGCACTTTCCTCGGGAGGTTGCTGGGAATCACAAGTAAGATTATCAATCCTGAAAAATTATATGATACCATTACTGGTAAAGAAAGACTTTTCGAGAATGCATATTTTGACGATCGGGTCCGGCAGATTTTAAGAGCATCGAAAATACCTGTTGGTATCTACATCAATAAAAGGTCAGACAAGCTTGAACACATATTTGTTCCAATATTTTCCATCAGTGACAGCTACCTGTTTATCTTCGCTCAAAAATTTATTAATAACAGTCTTTCACGTGTTAGCATCCTGGACATAGCTGGTGTTATCAGGCAGAATCCTGAGTTAAGTGCCAGCATCGAATCTATAAAGGGTGCCAATCCGGGTTCTGTTGAATTATTAAACGTAGATAGAATCGAAAGAAAATTCCTGGATCAGCAGGACCTTATGCTTATCAGTATGGATAGCTGGCGTAAAGTGGTTGAAGAACAGAATGAATGGTTATCGCGGTCTCCGTCGGTTCTGATAATTAAACCATAAAACAATGCTGATATTCTGATCATAGCACAATTCTTATATGAACCATAGAACAGTTCTTATATCCGGACCAGGTCTACGAAGCCCTTTACTTTATAATAAGTTTTGATAACACTGGCCTTTCATTATCTGTGAAGGGAAAGTTTATATTTGGAAAAACCTTTTATCAATGGACTCCCGGAGAGAATTTTTAAAGAAAGCAGCATTGGTTTCCGGAGGTACCGGTTTATTTCAGGGCCTGCCTGCCTCGGTTCAGCGCGCACTCGCAATTGATCCTATCGCCGGATCCACATATCTTGATGCGGAACATGTGGTGATCCTGATGCAGGAAAACCGTTCATTCGATCATTGTTATGGAAGCTTAAATGGAGTACGCGGATTTAAAGACCCACGTGCTATTATCTTACCTGACGGGGACCCGGTATGGTTCCAGAAAAATGCGGAAGGAGAAGCTTATGCACCTTTCCGTCTTAACATCAAGGAAACCAAATCAACCTGGACAGGCTCATTGCCGCATTCCTGGACAAACCAGGTGGATGCAAGAAACAACGGGAAATTCGACAAATGGCTGATAGCAAAACCGTCCGGGCATAAGGAATTTGCCAGGGCCCCGCTTACCATGGGATACTATAACCGGGAAGACATTCCTTTTTATTATGCGCTTGCGGATGCTTTCACTGTGTGTGATCAGAATTTTTGTTCATCCCTTACGGGCACCACACCAAACCGTTTGTTTTTATGGACCGGAACAGTGAGGCAGGAACCAAACACTGATGCCTATGCGAATGTGCGGAATGAAAATGTGGATTATGAGGCTGAAGTTAACTGGACTACTTTTCCCGAAAGACTTGAAGAGGAAAACATCTCCTGGAAAATATATCAGAATGAAATAAGCCTGGCATCAGGTTTTAACGGTGAAGAAGATTCATGGCTTGCAAACTTTACTGATAACCCAATTGAATGGTTCAGCCAGTTCAATGTGAGGTTTTCGGCTACTCATCGCAGGTATATGGCTGAGATGCAGCAAATTTTGCCATCGCAGATCAGTGAACTGGAGTCAAAACTTGCTAAACTGGATCAAAACGATAAGGCTACAGTGACGACAAAAAAGGAGCTGGCCGCCAAAAAGAAACTGCTTCAACAGGCAAAAATTGTTCAGGAAAAATATACTGACGAGGCATTTGCCCGGCTAACAGAAAAACAGAAAGGTATTCACTCCAGGGCTTTCACCACTAACTCAGCTGATGCGGACTACCGGACCATAAGTTCTTATAGTTATAAAGATGGTGATCAACAAAGAACTATGAATCTTCCGAAAGGAGATGTTTTGCACCAGTTCAGAAAAGACGTTATGGCCGGGGAACTTCCAACTGTGTCCTGGTTAGTGGGACCTGAGAATTTCAGTGATCATCCGGGCGCTCCATGGTATGGAGCATGGTATGTTTCAGAGGTGTTAGATATTCTGACCCAAAAACCCGAGGTTTGGAAAAAAACAATCTTCATACTTTGTTATGATGAGAACGATGGGTATTTCGATCATGTTCCACCTTTTGTTCCTCCTGATCCCTATACTGAAGGGACGGGCCTGGTTTCAAAAAATATTGATGCAAAGATTGAATATGTTAAGCTGGAACAGGACATGAAGCGCAAAGCCAGGACTGAAAGCCGGGACAGCTCCATTGGACTTGGATACCGTGTACCGTTGGTAATTGCTTCTCCCTGGTCCAGGGGAGGGCAGGTCTGTTCCCAGGTTTTTGATCACACATCCATTCTCCGTTTTCTTGAAAAATTTCTTAGCCACAAGTCTGGTAAGGAAATCGCTGAACCAAATATCTCGGCATGGCGACGCGCTGTATGTGGTGATCTCACATCTGTATTCAAAGAGTACAGGAACGAAAAAGTTCCTTTGCCACCGGTTATTGTAAAAAATGCTTTTTACGAATCTGTCCATAAAGCACAATTCATGAAAGACCCGGCCGGGTACCAGGAGCTCACAAGAACGGAGATCGATGTAGCAAAAAAGAATTTAAAAAAATCATCAGTACTTGTCCAGGAGAAGGGAACCCGCCAGGCTTGCCCGCTGCCTTATGAATTATATGCTGATGGTAACATCAGTACAAATAAAAAAGATTTCTTGATTACCATGGCCGCTGCAAAAACATTTTTTGGTCCGGTTGCTGCAGGTTCTCCATTTATTATATATGCGTGTTCAGCACATAGGACAATTGATCAGAAAAGCTATGAGAAAATGCGGGTATGGAATTATGCAATGGAAGCAGGTGAGAAGTTAACTGATACCTGGCAACTGGAAGATTTTGAGGATAAGTCATATCATCTGCGTGTACATGGGCCAAATGGATTTTATCGACGGTTTGAAGGCGATGTAAATGATCCATTGATTGAAGTGAACTGTGTTTACTTATCAATACCAGGCAATGCAAAGGCAACGGGCGAGTTGGCGATCAAAATATTAAACAAGGGTGCTGAACAATATATCATCACAATTGTTGATCCCACATATAATAATATCAACAAAACAGTTTCAATTGGTCCTGCCGGAACAGCGAAAGCATCTCAAACCTTAATTGTACCCCCCGGGAAAAGTTTTGGGTGGTATGATGTTATTATGCAGGAGAAAAGCAGGCCGGCATTTGTAAAACAATTTTCCGGACATGTGGAGACTGGTAAATTTAGTTCAACTGACCCGGCAATGGGTTAGCAGTTTTTGACTAACACTCATTAATAAATCATTAAACAAAAAGCGATATGAATATCACACTTGAACAGGCGGAAGCGGCTATTAAAGCAGCAAAACAAAAAGCAACTGAACTTAAAACACTTATGAACATTGCTGTTGTAGATTCAGGAACCAACCTTATAGCGTTTGCACACATGGACAATGCATGGCTTGGATCCATTGATATCTCCCAGAAAAAAGCACGGACGGCCAGGTACTTCAACATGGATAGTGGTGAAATCGGCAAGTTGTCACAACCCGGCGGTCCCCTTTATAATATTGAACATTCAAATGGGGGTCTTATTTCATTTCCAGGCGGTGTTTGCATAAAAGATAAATCAGGTAACATTATTGGTGCGATCGGGGTATCGGGCGATAGCGTTGAAAATGACCATGCGGTTGCTACAGCCGGCGCAAAAGCTATCTGATAATTCCTGTTTCAAAACTTTCCTTCGCAACTCCTCATAAAAGCGGGGATCAACTTATCTGAATAGTTGATCCCCGGTTTTAGCTATCAGATATCAGTAAACTGATTTCAGTTGCCTGATATTTTTCTTATGCTGTTTCTGAGCTTTAATCACTTTAACAAATATTACCTTCTTCCTCTGCCTACCAGCCAGATGATCAGTGCAATCACAGCAACTACTATCAGCACGCCCACCCACATACCTGCGGAAAAAATATCTCCGGCCAATTCACAGCTGCTGAAAGATGAGACTAAAGCAAAAAGTCCAAGATTAAGGGTAAATTTCTTCATATGTCAAATTTGAATTTATGAGTAAAAATGCCAATCAAAGGAGATATAAAACTCATGCCATTGAAACAATATTCATCAAAACCACTACTTTTGACAAACCCCCGGGATCAAACCCTGACAACCACTGGATGATTTGTTTGCGTTCTAAAGCTGCTTGCAATCTATGATCCGTAATTATATAACAAACTTTATTGTTGTTGTTGTCATCACTGTCGGTATTATCGCAATAGGGGGCTGGTTCTCGGACCTTGGAAAGATGAGGCCACTTGTATCAAGTATAGCCTCCACCAAATTCAATACTGCTATCTGCCTTATTTTTTCTGCTATCGCATTATTCGTTTCCAACAGGCAGAAAAAATCAAAATATGTTTCCATTGCAGGGATTGCCTGTGCTTATGCTGTAGTGGTTATTGCTTCACTCACTATTTTAGAATATATCACCGGAATAAAAGTCGGCATTGATCAGGTGATTGTAAATGACCTCGGTGGCGACGCCAATCCTGGCCGGATAGAACTGTCAGCCTGCCTGATGTTTCTGATAGTTGGTGTGATGCTGATCAAATTAGAACGATCAACATCGCATATACTTGTACAGATATTGCTGCCCCTGGTATTTTTTGTTGCCGTATTTATCACTTTCAATTTTATTTCGGGCCTCAACTACCTGGAAAGTATGCCATTCGCAGTCAATACTGCACTCACCACATCTTTGAGTATCATGGCGCTTTGCATTGGAATATTTTATAGTAGCCCCCTGGATTATATAAAATTTTCGTTTGAGAAAAAAATGGCAGCCTATTTTGCTGTTACCATTTTATTACTCGGTATTGTGTTTTTTTCATTTTCAGCCAATAACCAGAAATTAATTGCAAGTTCAAAATTGATAGATCATACCAAGGACGTTCTATTGAGAGCGTCACTGGTGTTGAATGAAGCCCAGGATATTGAAAATGGTGCCCGCGGTTTTTTGATTACCGGTCGGGAAGAATTTTTAGAACCTTATTACAAGAGCTCAGTCAGTATTTTCAAAAATATAGGAGAAGTAAAACGTCTTACTGAAGGTAATGCAAATCAACAGCGGCGGGTAGATACATTATTGAGCCTTGCGACTCAGAATATTCTGTTGCGTAAGAACCTAATAGACTTTAAAAGGGGCGGATTTACGCAACCGCTGTTTGCAACCATGCTAATTGGTGCTGAAAAAAAGTTAATGGATAGATTGAGACAATCAGTTGCTGATATTCAACACGCAGAGGAAACATCCCTGAAGCAACATAACCTGGAAAATGCTGAAACTGCTCAGGGCTCACAAAGAACAATCGCGATCCTGCAGATCCTTGTATTTTTAACGCTGATTGCGATGTTTGTAATTATATATCGCAACACAATGTCCAGGAATAAAGCTGAAGCTGCGTTGCGGAAAAGTGAGCATTTTATAAGAAGCGTGATAGACAATGCGGCCAGCTCCATAAGCATCCGGGATCTTAATGGCAGGTATCTGCTGGTTAATAAAGAAGGTCAAAAATTGCTTAACCGTTCAGAACAGGAGATACTAGGCAAAACACCGTATGATTTTTTTCCTAAGGAACTGGCAGATAACATCAGAGCCCCTGAGGAAGAGGTCATAAAGGAAGGGAAATTGACAGCAAAAGAAATTCAGCGGCCTGGAGAACATGGTCTAGTTTATCACCTCGTGGTCCGTTTTCCGTTATTTGACGACAATCAGCAGATTTATGCTCTATGCTCTATGTCTACCGACATAACAGCTATAAAGCAGGCACAGGCCGTACTTGAACAAGCACACAAACAACAACAAATAATTTTAGACGGTATCCAGGACCTGATGGAGGCTTCACTTGATATTATTTGCCTGCTTGATGAACAAGGGCGGTTTGTTCAGATCAGTGCCAACTGCGAGCGACTACTTGGTTACACGCCTGATGAGCTAGCCGGCCGGTATTATTCCGAACTGCTGGTACCGGAAGAGAAACCTGCAAGTGTTGAACGCGAGGCGATGATTAAAGATGGAGCAACTATACGTGATAGTGAAAACAGGTATGTGAGAAAGGATGGTAAGATCATTTCTTTGTTAGCAACTGCCATCTGGTCACCTGAAAACCACACCTTCTTTTCGATTCTCAAAGATGCCACGGAAAAGCAAATGACAGCCAGGCAACTCACTGAATTAAATGAAAATCTCAAAAAAAGAGCGGCTGAATTACAGGCTTCAAATATTGAACTGGAACGTTTTGCTTATGTGGCTTCACATGATCTGCAGGAACCATTGCGGATGGTGAGCAGTTTTCTGCAGTTGCTTGAAAAAAAGCTTGGGGGCAATCTTGACGACACTTCTAAAAAATATATATACTTCGCAATCGATGGCGCTGAACGGATGAAAACACTTATCCAGGATCTCCTGCAATATTCGCGGATAGGAACCAGTAAGGAACTAGTGGTAAGCGTGGACTGTAACGAGATTATGAATTCAGTAAAAAATATTTATACGCTTGCTATACGTGAAACCAAGGCTGATCTCATCGTTCACCCCATGCCGGTTATTAAGGCGGAGAAAGGTCAGATCCATCAGTTATTTCAAAACCTGGTGGGTAATGCTATTAAATACAGCAGTCCTGAGCCTCCGCGTATCGAAGTAGGTTACGAGGAACAGGCGGAACATTGGCAATTCTACGTAAAAGACCATGGAATTGGAATCAATCAGAAGTTCTATGACAAGATATTTGTGATTTTCCAGCGTCTCCATAATAAAAGCGAATATACCGGAACGGGCATCGGTCTTGCTATCTGCAAAAAAATCGTTGAAAGACATGGAGGTACTATATGGGTAGAATCAGAACAATGTAAAGGGAGCACTTTTTTCATTAGATTGCCTAAGTTTTAAGTTTTCGAACCAAATTGATATTAATCCGTACGTATTACTTTAGTTAATTACTCCCATGAAAAAAGAATTAACCATACTGCTCGTAGAGGACAACGAAGGAGACATTGTTTTAACTGTGGAAGCGCTTAAAATAGCAAATATTACTAATAGAATAATTGTAGTCAGGGATGGCGAAGAGGCACTCGGTTATCTTCACCGCGAGGGTCGGTATGCCAACGCTGAACAGCCCGATCTTATCTTGCTTGATATAAATCTTCCACGTATAGATGGCAAAGAGGTACTTAACCGGATAAAAAATGATGACAAACTGAAGTTTATCCCCGTAGTGATCTTAACTACTTCAGACTCGGAAAAGGATGTCATGGAATCCTACAATAACCATGCAAATTGTTATATAACCAAACCTGTAGACTTTAATAAATTTATGCTGGTTGTTCATATGATAAAAGATTTTTGGATAACACTTGTTAAACTCCCCACACACAATTGAGTTGGGGGTTAGTTCCAGTTCCCGGTACTTACTCATAACAATAAATGTTAACTACAACGTTATCGGGAACGATTGCATAAAAAAAATAAAAAAATAGTAGCCCTAAGTGCAAATATATGAGTAGACTTGTCTGAGTAACTCGTATTTTGCTTGATTATCAATGTTTAGAAAACGATTGCTGAGTCAACACCTGCACACTTCAAAGAAGTATTTTAAAAACACGCTTTGTTTTCCTGCAAGCATTTTTCTTTACGGCTGTTACCCTAACTTGAGTTAACTATTGTCGGTACTTAAATTAATACTCTAGTCATGATACTTTCAAAAAGTGTTATTTCGTCAATACAGAACGAAAATATCAAATTACCTCCTGAGGGAATTTTTGAAGCACCCGAAAAAATATTACAGTTCGGGACAGGTGTCCTGCTTCGCGGCCTGCCAGATTATTTTGTTGACAAAGCAAACCGGGCAGGAAAGTTCAATGGTCGTATTGTCGTTGTAAAATCCATGAGTGGCGGTGAGTCAGAGACGTTTGAAAAACAGGATTCTTTATATACGATTTGTGTACGTGGAATTGATGCCGGGAAAGAGATAGAAGAGAATATTGTTTCCTCTTCAATCAGCAGGGTGTTGTCGGCGCAGTCATCATGGAAGGAAGTTCTTGATTGTGCCGCAAAGCCTGAGATGAACATCATTATATCAAATACCACCGAAGTTGGTATAACATTGGTAAATGAACCAATTTCCGGCAATCCTCCATCTTCCTTTCCTGCAAAGCTACTTGCTTTTTTATACGAACGATTTAAAAAGTTAGGCGATGATCCTGAAAATGGAACCATCATTATCCCAACCGAACTGATTGTTGATAACGGGAAAAAATTACAAGCTATACTTAATGATCTGGCTGTATTTAATAGTCTTGAAGACGAGTTTATAAACTGGCTGAATAGTGCAAATACATTCTGCAGCTCTTTGGTTGACAGGATCGTTCCCGGTAAACCATCAGCCGGGATAAGATCAGCTATTCAGCAAAAGTTTGGTTTTGAAGATGAACTGATGATCATGGCTGAAGTTTATCGTTTATGGGCAATACAAGGTGACGAAAAAGTGCGGAAGATACTGTCTTTTGCCGAAGCCGATGAAGGAGTTATCATTGAACCCAATATAGATATTTACCGCGAGTTAAAGCTCCGTATGTTAAATGGAACGCATACGCTTAGCTGCGGACTTGCAGTGTTGGCTGGTTTTGAAACTGTGAAAGATGCAATGACCAATAACGATATGTCCGAATTCATTGCTTCGCTGATGCTTGATGAGATTGCTTCGGGCATTCCTTATCATCTTGAACCCGGAACGGCTTCCGGTTTTGGAAAGAAGGTTCTTGACAGGTTCAGAAATCCGGCAATTGAACACAAGTGGATTAGTATCACGATGCAGTATAGTTCGAAGATGAAAATGCGTAATGTCCCCGTGCTTACAAAGTATTACGAAGATCATAACACCCCCCCTCAGTCCATAGCACTCGGGTTTGCTGCCTACATACTTTTCATGAAGGCTATAAAAATCGAAGGAGGAAAGTTTTTTGGCGAACAAAACAATCTGTCTTATCCTATCCAGGATGATCAGGCTGCGCGGTTGAATGATTTATGGAAACTACACGGAGGCAGTGGTATTGTCGAAGCAGTTCTGCAGGATACACAGTTATGGGGTACTGATCTTTCGAAATTACCTGGATTGAGTGTTGCTGTAAGCGATCATCTCCAGGCATTAATAAGTTATGGAGGGAAGCAGGCACTAAGCTATTTTCAACAAAATAAAGTGCTTGCCTGATTAGAACACAGTGCTTGCCTGATTAGAATAAAGTGCTTGCCTGATTAAAATAGGTTATTCACCTGATTGTTTCAATAATCCAAAGTTCAAATTGCTGTGACATATGAAAAGATTTCTAGACGAAAATTTTTTACTGCAATCAAAGACCGCTGAAAAACTTTATCACGACTATGCAGTAAAAATGCCTATCATAGATTACCATTGCCATCTGCCCCCAGATCAGATCGCAGCTGATAACAGCTTCGACAATATTACCCAGGCCTGGCTCTATGGAGATCACTATAAGTGGCGGGCGATGCGCACTCATGGTGTTGATGAAGGATACTGTACAGGCAATCAGCCGGACGAAGCAAAATTCCACAAGTGGTCTGAAACGGTTCCCTATACTATGCGGAATCCCTTATATCATTGGACACACCTGGAACTGCTGCGTTATTTTGAAGTACGTGAAGTGCTAAATCCGGCTTCATCAAAAAAAGTCTATGATGAATGTACTGCGAGATTGCGCACACCTGAATATTCGATTCGTAACCTGTTGAAGAAAATGCAGGTACGCGTGATCTGTACTACCGATGATCCGGTGGATGATCTTGCCAGTCACCAAAAATTAAGAACTGAAAATTTCGAGATAAAAATTTTGCCGGCTTTCCGTCCCGACAAAGCGATGCAATCCGATGATGTTGAAGTGCTGAATAAATATATTGATCGGCTCGAAGCTGTCTCCGATACCTCAATTGATAGCTTCAATGACTACCTGGTCGCGTTGAAAAAACGTCACGACTTTTTTGCTGAAAATGGTTGTACTGTTTCTGATCATGGCCTTGAAAGATTACATGCTGCAGATTATACTGAAGCAGAAATTGGCCAGATTTTTATAAAGATCCGGAACAAGAAATCGCTCACGAACGAAGAAAATGAAAAATTTAAGTCAGCGATGCTTGTTTACTTTGCAACCTGGGATCATGAGAAGAATTGGGTTCAGCAGTTCCATGTCGGTGCATTGCGCAACAACAATTCGAGACGTTTAAACGAACTGGGACCCGATACCGGGTGGGACTCAATCGGCGATTTTCCACAAGGTCAAACACTATCAAAGTTTCTCAACCGGCTAGACTCTAAAAATCAACTTACAAAGACCATTTTATATAATCTTAATCCCTCAGACAATGCGCTGATGGCTACCATGGCAGGCAACTTCAATGATGGTACCATTCCGGGGAAAATACAATTTGGTTCAGGCTGGTGGTTCCTGGATCAGAAACAGGGAATGATTGAACAGATGAACGCACTTTCAAATATGGGATTAATCAGCAGATTTGTCGGAATGCTCACTGACTCAAGAAGTTTTATTTCTTATCCACGTCACGAATATTTCCGCCGGATACTTTGTAATCTTTTCGGCGAAGAAATAGAAAACGGGGAACTTCCAAACGATATTCCATGGATAGGGACGATAATAGAGGATATATGTTATAACAACGCAAAAAACTATTTTAACTGGTAATGGGAAAGGTGCTATGTTTCGGAGAACTGTTGCTTAGGTTATCTCCTGCCACAAACGGGGACTGGATCAAAGAACAATCCATTCCTGTGTTCGTAGGCGGAGCGGAATTGAATGCTGCGCAGGCCCTTGCCAAATGGGAAGTGCCGGTCTCGTATTTATCAGCATTACCCGATAATTTATTGTCTGAGCAAATCGTTACACATCTCAGTCAAAAAAATATTGATTGTTCGCTTTTGCAATACCGTGGGAACCGGATTGGAGCCTACTATTTGCCTGTAGGATCTGAACTCAAAAATGCCGGGGTAATATATGATCGTGCACATTCTTCGTTTTCAGAACTTCAACCCGGGATGATAGACTGGAACGAGGTGCTTAAGGATGTAACCTGGTTTCATTTCAGCGCTATCTGTCCTGCCATATCCCAGGATATCGCAGATGTTTGTGAAGAGGCCCTCAAAGCAGCAACAACTAAAGACATCACAATTTCGGTTGATTTAAATTATCGTTCGAAATTATGGAAATACGGATTAAATAGCGTGGACGTGATGCCAGGACTTGTTCAGTATTGTCATCTTATTATGGGAAATGTGTGGGCTGCCAATACGATGCTTAACGTTCCGATTGACCATACACTTCATCAACAGGATGACAAAAATGCCTATCTTGAACAATCGCTCAAAACTTCGGTGTATATCAGTGAGCAGTACACGAATTGCAGGGCGGTTGCAAACACCTTCCGGTTTGACCAGGGTATAACCGGGATAAAATATTACACGACTCTTTATGAGTCAAACAAACTTTACGTCTCTGACGAATATCATACGGAACGGGTTGTAGATAAAGTTGGCAGTGGTGATTGTTTTATGGCAGGTCTTATTTATGGGAAATATAATAATAACGGAAGCCAGGAAACGCTTGATTTTGCAACGGCCGCTGCATATGAAAAACTTTTTATTATGGGGGACGCAACAGATAAATCAGTGGCGCAGGTAAAAGCTGCAATAAAAAATTATGGTTAATACGAAAGATATTCTGAATACGGTGCGGGGCCAGGGTTTGGTGCCCCTTTTTTATCATGACGATCCTGCGCTTTGCGCCGGGATAACGACTTCTCTTTATGAAGGCGGGGTCCGTATCCTTGAGTTCACTAACCGGGGCCCGAAAGCACTCAGTAATTTCCGGATCCTCAGGCAGCTTATCAATGATAAGTTACCAGGGATGTATCTGGGTATTGGTACAATAAAAAATGAAAAGGACGCTCAGGCATTTATTGACGCGGGCGCTGATTTTATCATTTCGCCCATCGTGCATGCCGGGATTGCCGGAATAACGCATGCTGCCGGATTGTTGTGGGTGCCGGGTTGTCTTACTCCAACTGAAATTGCAACAGCAGAAACGGCCGGGGCTAAGTTGGTTAAAGTTTTCCCGGGAAGCCTGGTAGGACCAACTTATATTTCAGCAATCAGGGATATATTTCCTGAAATCCTGTTTATGCCAACAGGAGGTGTTGATATGACTAAGGAGAGTATTAGTGCCTGGTTTAAAGCAGGGGTTGTAGCGGTCGGCATGGGCAGCAAACTGATAACAAAAGAAGTATTGGATAAAGCATCTTATAAAGCCCTTAGCGCAGCTGCTGCAGAAGCATTAGCTATCGTTCATTCTGTTAAAAATTAACACCTTCATGAATCAGACAAAAATGGGTAAATACCGGTGGACGATTTGCGCCCTCGTTTTTTTTGCGACTACTATCAATTATCTCGACAGGCAGGTGATCAGCCTGGTTAAACCTGATCTCGATGCAGAATTTAACTGGACAGAAAATGACTATGCGAATATTACGGTTGCCTTTCAACTGGCTTATGCCTTTGGAATGTTTTTCGTGGGAAGATTGATTGATAAGCTTGGAACAAAAATGGGTTATGCCCTCTCACTGTTGCTCTGGAGTATTGCCGCGATGGGTCATGCGCTTGTAAACAGTACTGGTGGCTTTTTTATTGCGCGCGCCGCACTCGGGGTTACCGAAGCGGGTAACTTTCCTGCGGCTATCAAAACGATTGCGGAATGGTTTCCCAAAAAAGAGCGTGCCCTGGCTACAGGCATCTTTAACTCCGGTACCAATATCGGGGCAATCATTGCGCCATTGACCGTACCTTTTATAGCAGTGGAGTGGGGTTGGAAATGGGCATTCATTATAACCGGAGCTATAGGTCTGATCTGGTTGCTTTTCTGGTTCCTGGTTTATGAAGTGCCTAAAAAACACAAAAAATTATCGCAACAGGAGTTTGAATATATCAATTCAGACCAGGATGAAAAAATTGACGAGACAATAGTTCAGGAGAAAGTTTCATGGATAAAGCTCCTGGGTTACAAACAAACCTGGGCATTTGCAACAGGCAAATTCCTTACCGATGGAGTCTGGTGGTTTTATCTTTTCTGGTTACCGAGTTTCCTTATTGGTGGATATGGACTTTCGAAAACAGAAATTGCCTGGCCTGTTGCCATTGTGTATACTATCGCTGCGGTGGGAAGTATCTTTGGCGGATGGTTACCCTTATATTTCATCAGGAAGGGTTGGCCTGTATTCAAGGCAAGAAAAACTTCGATGTTAATCTATGCTTTTTGTGCCCTGCCGGTAGTTACAGCACAACTTTTTGGAAACACGGCAATGTGGTATGCAGTATTTATCATTGGATTTGGAGCGGCTGCTCATCAGGCCTGGAGCGCAAACATATTTACAACTGTTTCTGATATGTTTCCCAAAAAGGCGGTTGGTTCAGTAACCGGGATCGGTGGAATGGCCGGAGGGTTGGGCGGGATGTTTGTGGCCAAAGTTGCAGGATGGTTATTTACTTATTATAAAGCGGAAGGGAATATTGTAACTGGCTATATGATCATGTTTATCGGCTGCGGTTTGGCTTATTTGTTAAGCTGGATTATTATGCACCTTCTTGTGCCAACAATGAAGACGGTTAAATTGTAGTATTTGAAATGGTGAACATGGGTATTGGTCGCAAACTGGCGGAATATTTATATCTTAAAAAAAGAGACCCTAACGAGCCGCAAACTCAATGGATGAAATATATGCATGGCATCAACAGGATTTCTATCCTGATGTTTCTTGCAGCCATCATAATAATGATACTGAAACTATTTGTATTTAAAAAGTAACAATAGAACCCCGGGAGACCCAGTAGAACCCCGGAGTCATGACCGAATACCAGGAGAAGCAATAAAACCTAAGAAACTCAATTGAACGTAAGAAACCCAATTGAACCTAAGACATCCAACTGAACCTGAGACACCCAATTGAAGTTGAGATACAAGATAGAACCTGAGACACCCAATTGAAGTTAAGAAGCCCCGGATTTTGCTTTCGCAAACCCTAAAATAAGCTCTGCAGCGTTTTTTGAAGCGTCGCCGCCTTCGCTAAGCAGGTGTTTGAGCGCGGCATAGTCCCTATGTAATTCCTGTTGTTTAAGAGGATCTTTTAAGAGTTTTGTGAGTTCCAATTCCAGATTTTTTTCATTCATTTCATCCTGGATCAGCTCTTTAACCACTTCCTTATCCATAATCAGGTTAACCAGGGAAATATATTTTATTTTAATTAGCCTTTTAGCGATTTCGTAAGAGATTTTACTGCCCTTATAACAAACAACTTCAGGCACCCCGAACAAAGCTGTCTCCAGGGTAGCAGTTCCCGAAGTAACCAGGGCTGCGCTCGACTGGGATAATAAACGGTAAGTTTCATTGGTAACTCCCGAAACATTGTGATAATTCCTGAGCAGTTCCTTGTAAAATTCATCTTCCTGACCTGGCGCCTGTGCAACAATAAACTGGTATTCGGGGAAGCGGTCAGCAAGAGCCAGCATAACCGGCAACTTTACCAATATCTCCTGTTTACGGCTGCCGGGAAGCAGTGCAATGATTGGTTTATCTGAAAGCGGGGTCTTGTTTCCATTCTGTTTATATTTTTCAATCACGCCAACCAGCGGGTGGCCCACATACTCGACTTCGTAATTCCACTTCTGGTAAAATTGTTTTTCAAAAGGCAAAATCACCAGCATCTTGTCAACATGCTGACGGATTTTTTTAACCCTGGATTCTTTCCAGGCCCAAACCTGTGGAGAAATATAATAGACAATTCGGAATTTCTGTTGTCTGGCCCATTCAGCAATACGAAGATTGAAGCCAGGATAGTCGATCAGGATGAGTACATCCGGCCTGAACTTCTGGATATCCTGTTTGCAGAATGACAGGTTCTTTAAAATAGTCGGTAGATTTTTTACAACTTCAATAAATCCCATAAATGCGAGATCCCGAAAATGCTTCACTATCTGTACACCCGCTGCCTGCATCAGGTCACCGCCCCAGCCACGGAATTCATTTCCTGGATCCAAACTCTTCATTTCCCTGACCAGGTTGCTGCCATGAAGATCGCCGGAAGCTTCGCCCGCAATGATATAATAACGCATTCCTTTTTTCCTGCTTTTCTTTGCAAAGTACTGAAAAGCATTTATTTCATGGAGATAGGATCGGGGTCGCCATCCGGATCATTTTTAGCATATCCTGCTATTTGTATCCCTTTGCCGCTTAGCAGCAACAAGCCAGCAACATGAGGTGCTGCCATCGAAGTACCGCTCAGATATGCGTACCTTTTTTCTGTAAAAGTTGAAAGTATATGTACTCCAGGTGCTGCGAAATCTACCGCATCATTACCATAATTTGAAAATGATGCAAAATTGTTGAGGCTGTCAATGGCAGAAACCGTATAAATATTGGGAGCATTTGCCCGTGCGGGAGAGAAGTTAGCTGCGGGTTTGCTATCGTTACCAGCTGCAATCGTTACAAAAATTCCTTTGGCAGCAGTTTGCTTTACCTGGCTGTCAAATATATCCGATGACTCTTCTTCACCGAGACTGATATTGACAACATCACCGGCTTTAGCATTTGTGTTAACATAAGCCAACGCTTTGACGATTGCCCCAAGGGTACCTTCTCCTTCACCATTCAAAACTTTCAGAGCCACAAGTGTTGCATTCGACGCCACCCCAAGCACACCAAACAAGTTGTTTTTTGCGCCGATGATGCCGGCAACATGTGTTCCATGTCCATTTTTATCTTCAAAAGAGGCATCACCAGTAATAAACGAACGACTTCTTGTAAGATCAACATTCAGATCAGGATGCGTAGATTCAATTCCCGTATCAATTACCCAGGCGGTCTTACCGGTTCCATCTCCATAACCGGTCTTTTTAATATTCCAGGTTAAAAGGGTAGGCGCAGCTACAGTAAAACAAGATCCCAATGCAATGATCCGATCTTGTTCAACCGCTTCTATCAAAGGATCAACAGCAAGTTTATCAGCTTCTTTTTTATTAATCCTGGCTATAAATCCCGCACGACCTCCCTGGAAGCGGGACATGATCCTGGAACTGGTTAGCCCGTTCCTTTTCAGCATTACAACGAGTCTGTCATCGGAAGAAAGTGTGGTTACAGTTTGACCATCCGACGCAGACGGCTTATACATAACAATGTACTGGCTATCAATTACTACTCCATTCCTGATGCCGCTACCAACGATGCAAATTTCAGTACTTGCTGATTCTGAATCCGTCGATTTTTTACAAGCAAACAATAAGACGGCAGCAGAGAGAATGAAGAAAATCTTTATGAGTCGATGCATGAAGTTCATTTGTGAAATATAAACGTTGCCGAACCGGGAAAGGTGAGTAGTGCAGATATCTTTAACATGTAATTAAGTTTTAATCAGTGGTGAGTGGTGAGTGGTAAGTGGTTAGTGGGTCAGTTGTCGAGTGCTTCTTAATTCAAAAAGCATTCCGAAATAAAAATTCATTTTATATTTCCATCACTAACTCATCACTCAACTCACCACTTACCACTCACCACTTCTTATAAGTAAAAACCTATATCTGATGTTCAAATTCCCTATAGTAAATTACCCAAGTAACTGCCACCGCTACCTGAAACAGGGCAAAGCATAGTTAATTTTGAGAATTCAGACTAAATATCTTTCATTCTGTTTTGCTTTGCGCCTTATAAACATTAAATTAGTAGTGTCATCCCTGCTCAGTTGCTTGATATTCAAATTGCACCGACAAGCAACTTATAATTAACGGCAGAAATTGATGGCCCTTTAACCCCTCCCGTTTTCCAACATCGAACTATTCTACGGTAATCCGTATCATTGAATCTATTTACTATTAATCAACAGAATTTTTGCATGCAGGTACCTTCCTACAGTCATTTAAATATCCTTACCGTTGAAGACAATCCAGGCGATCTTTTTTTAGTAGAAGATATGCTAAGATCCACCCAGCTCCGGATTGACCATTTGTATTCAGCTGACAGGGTACAACAGGCTTGTGAAATCATAGAGAATCATAGCATTCACCTTGTTTTGCTTGACCTTTCCTTGCCGGATAGCAGCGGGCTCGATTCATTTATGGGTATCCGACAGCTGACCGATAAAATTCCGGTAATCATTCTTACCGGACTGTCCGACGCCAATGTAGCGCTTGAAGCAATAAAAAACGGGGCACAGGACTATCTCATCAAAGGTGAGTTCAACAAAAATTTGCTTACTAAATCCATCCAATACAGTCTTGAAAGAAAATACCAGATGGAAAACCTCTGGCAAAGTAATGAGCGTTTCAATATGGTTGTAAGGGCAACCAATGATGCCATCTGGGACAGGGACCTTTCAGCAAATACTATTTACTGGGTTGGAGATTCCTACAAGCGTTTATTCGGGCATGAAGTGTTAGATGATTTCGCACCGAAAGGACAATGGGAAAGTTTTCTTCACCCGGATGATCAACTAAGGGTGATTCAGAAGCTTTCCAAAACCATCCGGGAAGGAATTGGTAATACCTGGGAGGATCTATATCGTCTACGTAAAAAGGATGGTAATTATGCTTATGTTCATGACCGTGGTTATATAATCTACGACAATGACCTGCCCGTTAGAATGATCGGATCCACACAGGATATCACTGAAAGAAAGAGAGTGGAAGAGGTGGTGCTGGCCTCCGAAGCCAAGTATCGGCAGATGTTTTACCGCAATCCATATCCGGCCTGGATCTATGATGCTGAATCTTTGCAAATACTGGAGGTGAACGATGCGGCTATTGACACCTATGGCTATAGCCGGGACGAATTCATGAATCTTAACCTAAGCAATATTTATTTGAACGAAGATCTTCAGAAGCTTACTGAGGGAAACGAGTTTTCTTATCCGTTACGAACCTATAAAGCCAAACTCTGGCGTCATCGCAAAAAAAGTGGCGAAACACTCATTGCGGAGGTCACTTACTATTCAATAGATTATTTCGGAAAAAATGCCGTGCAGGAACATATTCACGATATCACTGAAGAGCGCCGGCTGCAAAAGCAACTCGTGCGACAACAAAAAATCAAGCGTCAGCAGATAACTGAAGCAGTGCTGGGTGCCCAGGAAAAAGAAAGATCCGATATAGGTCGCGAACTACATGACAATATCAACCAGATACTCGCTACTTCGAAATTATATTTAGATGTAATTCTGGAAGAAGAGGAAGATTGTAATCCACTGATTAAAAAAAGCCGCAAAAATATAACCCTGGCCATCGAAGAAATCAGGAAGATCTCAAAGTCCCTGATTACCCCGGTACTCGATGATGTTGGCCTGGAACAATCTATAAAGGAACTGACGCGTAACATACACGAGGTGAAAAAAATGCGGTTCACCATTGATGCAAAGGATCTGGATGAAGACCTGCTAACAAATGACCAGAAGCAGGCCTTGTACCGGATCGTCCAGGAACAATTAAATAATATCCTGAAACATGCAGATGCTTCCAATGTCAATATTGTTTTAAATACAGAAGGGGAGAAGATTTTTCTTTTTATCGAAGACAATGGCAAAGGTTTCAATGTAAAAAATGTTCAGAAGGGCGTGGGAATCACCAATATGATGAGCAGGGCTGAAGTGTTTAATGGTAAACTGGAAATTGATTCTTTGCCCGGACAGGGCTGCCGGTTAAAGGTTATTCTGAACACAAAAACAGTAATGCCACAGTCAAGCGGACTGCAGTAATTGCACTGCAATAATGGGACTGCAGTTATGGGACTGCAGTAATTGCACTGCAATAATGGGATTGCAGTAATGGATATTAAAGTCCAGGTTACCCGCCATAATCAACAAAGACATTATATGATAAACCAGGGCTGTCTCTAAATGAGGCAGTTTTTTTTTGATTTATTACGACATGATCCTCAACCTGGCAAGCGCATATTTTATTGATTGAGTTATTTAAACTATATATTTCATAACTTCTTTCATAATTCATAACTCATAATTCATAACTCTCTTATCCTTGCTAAATGAAAAAGCATTTCCTCTTCCCGTTTCTTTTTTTGTTGTTAGTTGTATCGCAGCTTCCGGCCCAGCAGGATCTTAAGTTGTGGTATGAACAGCCCGCTTCACGCTGGGTGGAGGCTTTGCCTGTCGGGAATGGTAAAATTGGCGCGATGATTTTTGGAGGAGTAAAGGAAGAACTGATACAATTAAATGAGACAACGCTATGGTCCGGTGGCCCGGTAAAAACAAACATAAATCCTGGTGCATCTGCCCATCTTCCTGCAATCAGGAAGGCTCTCCTGCAAGACAATGATCTCAGCATGGCAGACAGCCTGTTAAAAAAAATGCAGGGTCATTTTACAGAATCTTTTTTACCTATGGGTGATCTCCTGATCAAACAGGATTTTAAAGAAGGCGAACCCACCAATTATTATCGGGATCTTAATCTCAACACCGCAGTTTCCACTACAAGTTTTCAAATCGGCCCGATAAAATACACCAGGCAATATTTTATTAACGCACCATCGAATGTTATGGTGATAGTTTTGAAATCTTCAGCGCCGGGGGGACTGAATTTGCATATCAGGGCTTCATCCCGGTTGCGCTACCAGGTTTCGGCTAAAGGGAAAACAGAACTGCAGATCCGGGGCAAAGCCCCGGCAAAGGTTGATCCGAGTTATTTCAATCCCAAAGGACGTGAACCTATTATTTATGATGATGCATCAGGATGCAATGGTATGCGCTTCCAGTTTAACATCAGGGCAGTAAGTAAAGATGGGAATATCAATGCGGATACTTCAGGCTTAGTGATTAACCAGGCTACAGAAGTAACATTATATCTCACCGCTGCAACGAGTTTCAACGGCTTTGATAAATGCCCGGATAAAGAAGGACTTGATGAAAATAATCTTGTGAAAGCTTATCTCGACGAGGCGGTTATTCTTGGTTCAACCCGGTTGCTCGATGCACACAAAAAGGATTATCAAAAGTTCTTCAATCGCGTATCCCTAAAAATCAAAGATACTACCAAGGTGCAAGGCACTCAAAAGGCAAACCCAAATGCTGCCCTGCCATCAGATAAAAGATTAAAAGCTTACGCCTCGGGTGCATATGATCCGGGACTGGAATCACTTTATTTTCAATATGGAAGATACCTGTTGATTTCATCATCAAGACCAGGTGGACAACCTGCAAACCTGCAAGGGATATGGAACCATGAACTAAGAGCTCCCTGGAGTTCAAATTATACCATCAACATCAACACGGAAATGAACTACTGGCCTGCCGGCGTTGCCAATCTGAACGAAATGCAGGTGCCTTTGAATGAGTGGATAGGTAGTTTGGCTAAATCCGGAAGCAAAACTGCGAAGGAGTATTATAACCTGGATGGATGGGTGGCGCATCATAACAGTGATATCTGGGCATTGTCAAATGCTGTTGGAGATTTAGGTAGTGGGGATCCGGTATGGGCAAACTGGTTCATGGGTGGAAACTGGTTAGCCAGGCATCTTTGGGAATATTATCTTTTTACGGGGGATAAAAAATTTCTTGCTCAATCTGCTTATCCCATTATGAAATCCGCCGCGATTTTCACAAGCGGTTGGCTGATAAAAGATAGTGCCGGCAGACTTGTTACCGCGCCTTCAACATCTCCTGAGAATAAATTTTTTGATGCAAATAAAAAACAACAATCAGTTTCGGTTGCTTCAACAATGGACATGTCCGTAACCTGGGATCTTTTTAACAATGTGATCGCGGCTTCAAAAATTCTTGACACAGATGCCGACTACCGGGCTGGTCTAACCGAAAAACTAAATAACCTTTTCCCTTTGCAAAAGGGATCAAAGGGACAGTTATTGGAATGGTCAAAAGAATATGAAGAAACTGATCCAAGACATCGACATGTCTCACATCTATATGGTTTGCACCCGGGTCACCAGATCAGTCCGATAACGAATCCGGCATTTTCTGAAGCTGCGAAAAAAACACTGGAAATCCGTGGCGACGAAGGTACAGGTTGGAGCAAGGGCTGGAAGATTAATTTCTGGGCAAGGTTACATGATGGTGATCATGCTTATAAACTTATCAGGGAGTTATTAAAATATGTGGACGTTTCTGGTACAAACATGACCGGCGGCGGAACTTATCCGAATTTTTTCGATGCGCATCCACCATTTCAGATTGACGGAAATTTTGCGGGTACAGCCGGCATGTGTGAAATGCTGGTCCAGTCACATGATGGTGCTATTCACCTGCTTCCTGCCTTACCTTCAGCCTGGTCTGCCGGCACCATAACCGGATTGCTCGCTCGCGGAGGTTTCGAACTCGTAGAATTAAGCTGGAAAAACGGAAAAATTGAGAAACTGAGCATCAAATCAAAACTAGGTGGTAATTGCCGCCTTCGTGTACCAAATCCCCTAAAACCCTTAAAATCTTCTTCAGTCATCCTGAAACCAGCCCAGGGGCCAAACAAAAATGCATTCTATACGGCAAATGCAAATGCAAATCCAAACGCAAGTGCGAATGCAAATGCAAATCCAAACGCAAGTGCGAATGCAAATCCAAATACAAATCCAAAAATGTTATCTGAAACAGGGAAAGCATTAATCTACGATTTCGAAACCAAAGCAGGAACAACTTATACTTTCATTCAGTAGATAACCATCGAAGAATCCAATTCTACTACCCATTCATCACTCTCAACTCCTTTCATAATTCATAACTCACAATTCATAATTCTCTTGAATTATCTCCCCACTAAAACTCATCATTCAACAACTCACCACTAATTTCATAATTCATAACTCATAACTCATAACTCTATTGAATGAGTCCATTGTCAAAAGGCAGTCCGGTACCGAGGTCTTTCAAAACCACGTCATGTATTTTTCCTACGCCGGCGAATGCGATCTTTATACCATAGATATTCCCAAGTGGAAATTTGTATTGAGCATTGTAAACCTCGACACCGTTCAGAATAACACTCACTTTTTTATTTTCAATCTTTAGCTTAAGATCACCGCCTTTCGAAAAATCTGCAGCCAGGAAATTGAGATCATCTTCACGACCATCCCTGTAAAATTCCGAAAAGGTGAGATTTGTCCAGGCTTCACATCCCGGCTTCATCAGGAATAATTTATGATAACTTTTCTCACCATAAATCACCGTCATAATCTGCGAGCATCGTACTCCCGGCCGTTCTTCTGAACTGTTTAACCGGCATGATAATTCAAAATTATCACCGCTGATTTTTGTTGGCTGTGTGTTCACGAATTCAACGTAAAACGTTTTTGTTGTATCTACTCCTGCATGTTGTAAAGCCAATGCAGATGCTGAAAGATGTTGGGAAACAAAAAGTGAATCGGCGGCAACCGGGTAAACACGTATAGTGTCTCTTTCAACGGTTGCAGTAGCCGTCCAGCCATTCGTTCTCAGGTAAACGGGTATTGTGTCTGCGGGCAATCCATCGTATTTCAGAACTGCAAAATACCTTCCGGGAATTTCATAATAATGCGTAAAGACCACCCCGTTTTTGACTTGTCGTTCCGGCCTTCCATCCCCATAATTAATTGTGAACTTACTTAGATCTCCCTTGAATTCTTTGTTTACCTGGAATGTAAATACGGCAGAATGAGGATTCTTTCCTTCCGGATTTTTGCAGGTAAAGGAAATTCCATTCAATTTCAATGGAGGATCAGTTTCAGTGAATTTCCAGATTAACAAAACTGCAATGAGCAATATTGCAATACCAGCGATGATATAGTGTGTTTGTATGCGCTTCCTGCGTTTAGTTATGATGCGATCAGGCTGAGTTGTCACTGTCTCTTCGAAGTGCAACAACTTATCATCATTCCTTACTTCGTCTGTTGGTTTTACCGGCCTTGGATGATTCGCTACAAAAAGATCCCAGTCGGCATAGCCCAGGTACTGAACAAGTGCATCTCTTGTTGCTTTCTGTGGATAGTATCGTTCGGGGGTTTTTAACTTACCAAAAATCCGTTTTAATGTATTTGGACTGATCTGTACCGAAGTGGTGTGTAGTAAGATACTGCTGAGTCTTATATAATCCCCGTTGGTCCATTCTGCAAAAACAGGTTTCCCGAATTTATCAGCTATCGAACGACATGAAATATCCAGATGATAGAAAGATTGCTTGATTTCATATTGTCCATTCCCCGCCTTCATGTTATGCAAGATACTAATCTACAGTTGTTTAGGTTGTCCAAAGTTTTGGGTAACAGATTGGTTAATCAGTTTTAGCAAGTCGCATTCTTATAAAACTAAATTTAGACTGCTAAAGCTTCAAAACCTAAAACTACCCTTAAAAAGGGAAATTAAAACGATTGCCTGTATGAGACAAAAAATGCTTTTTGTTCTTTCCGTGATGATGCTGATCGTCTTTTCGGCCTTTACTCAGACAAAGATTGTAAGGGGAACTGTTACCGATTCAGCAACGAATGTCCCACTCCCCGGTGTGAGCATCACTATCCCCGGTACTTCTTCGGGGACAACTACAAATGATGAAGGAAAATTCAGTTTCACCATTCCCTTAACCACTCAAACTATTACATTGTCATTGGTAGATTACGGGACCGTCGTAGCCGATGTTACCGGTAATGATGACCTATCTATCAAAATGAAATCCGGCAACAGGGCCATGGATGAAGTGGTCGTAATAGGTTACGGCACACAAAAGAAAAAAGATCTTACAGGTGCCGTTTCAACCATCGGGAGTAAAGACGTTGCCGGGCGGCAAACTATACAGGTTTCAGAGGCCTTACAGGGTGCAGTTTCAGGTGTGTCGGTCACGCGAACCAGTGGAGCTCCGGGAAGTAGCGGAACTATCCTGATCAGAGGCATAACTACTTTAGGTACCAATAGTCCGCTCATTATCCTGGATGGTGTACCTGTCAGTAATATAGATAATGTTAATCCGAATGATGTTGAATCTATCACTGTCCTGAAAGATGCAGCTTCAGCTGCTATCTATGGTTCGCGCGGTGCGGCGGGAGTTATCCTGATTTCAACCAAACGTGCAAAAGAAGGCCAGAGTAGTTTTGAATATAACTTTGAATATGGCTGGCAAAAGCCCACTGCACTTCCGGAGTATGTCAGCGCACCTGAGTACATGCGTTATTTCAATGAACAACAAACCAATGATGGTGCAACTACCGGTTCTTATCCCCAGGCATTCATAGATAATTTTGCTGACAGTAACCGGCTTAATCCAGACAAGTTTCCTTTTAGTAATACCAACTGGCAGGAAACGATCATGACAAAAGATTATGCACCCAGGGTACGTCACGATCTTGTGTTCACAATGGGAACGGGCAAGGTTAAAACCAAAGCTTCGATCGGTTATTCAAATGCGGATGCATTTTATGTAAATAGTTCCTATGAAAGATACCTGGTTCGTATAAACAACGATCTTCAAATCAATAATAAACTTTCCGCAAACCTTGATGTGGCATATAAACGTACAGAAAGTGAAAATCCTGTTGTTAACCCAATACGCGAAGCACGTGTAATGCCAGGTATCTATGACGATTTTTACAGCGATGGCAGATATGCCCTTGCTAAAGATGGCCGGAACCCGATTGCAGAGCTCAATGAGGGAGGTACATTAAAATCAACTTATAACCAGGTACAGGGAAGACTTGTGTTCCGCTATAAACCAATAAATGACCTTGTACTCACTGCGCTTGTCTCGCCGACATTTGACTTTGATCAGACAAAATCTTTTTCAAAGAGATTAACTTTTACCAATCCCGATGGTTCAGCAAGTTCATTCACAAATCGTCCAAGAACAATTCTGAATGAAGGACGTAACGAAAACACAGTACTGACCGGTCAATTGTTTGCAGACTATAACAAACAGTTTAAAAGTGGCCACAGCCTCGGTGTGCTTGGGGGTTACGAAGAAATCTACAACAAATTTGAAAGTCTGACAGCATCAAGAAGCGGATTTGCATTGACTGATTTTCCCTACCTGAATTCCGGTTCCCAGGAATTGAGAGACAATTCGGGTAGTGCAGGGGAATTTGCGCTCCGTTCATTTTTCGGAAGAGTTACCTACGATTTTCAGAATAAATATTATTTGCAGGGAAATCTGCGCTATGATAAATCATCGCGTTTTGGAAAGGAATACCGTGATGCATTATTTCCATCTGTATCAGCAGGCTGGGCTATTTCCGAAGAGAATTTTATGAAAGGGATAAGCTGGCTTTCATTTCTAAAAATCCGGGGCTCATATGGCGAGGTTGGTAACGAAAGAATCGGGACTTATCCTTACCAGGCAATCGTAAGTTTTACAAATGCATTGTTTTATCAGAACGGTGTCGTGGTCCCGCTGAACGGTGGGGCGCAAACTGATTATGCTGTTGATAATATTTCCTGGGAAACCACAAAAACAACAGATGTTGGAATTGATGCAGCTTTTTTAAATAACCGCTTAACAGTTACCGCCGACTATTATAAAAAGACTACCAATGATATCCTGCTGGCACTCGATATCCCCCTGTATCTTGGATTCGATAAACCCAGCCAGAACGCTGGTCAGCTCGATGTTAAAGGATGGGAGCTTGAAATGGGATGGAGAGATAAGATCGGCAAAGTTAATTACTCAGTTGCTTTCAACCTTTCTGATGCAAAATCTGAAATTATAGATTTGAAAGGCACACAGATACTCGGTGCACAGTCAACGGTCAAAGGAAGTGAATTTAATGAATGGTTTGGCTACAGGTCAAATGGTTTATACCAGACTACTTCAGATACTGTCGGTTCACCACGATTGAATACAAATGTTACCGCCGGAGATGTCAGATATGTTGACATGAATAAAGATGGCAAGATCACCCCGGACGATAAGGTTTTGCTTGGAGGTTCTTTGCCGCGTTATCTGTATGGAGGAACTATCAGGATAGACTACAATAGTTTCGATTTCGGTTTTGTGTTCCAGGGTGTAGGGAAAAGAAACAGCAGGTTAAGCAGCGATATTGTTCAGCCTTTTGCTGAAGCTTTCGGTAATGTTCCACTTGAAATGGTCGGAAAGTTCTGGACAAAAACCAATAAACCCGAACAGAATCTGCAGGCTCGTTATCCAAGACTATCAACAAGGTCCATTTCAAATAACTATGAGATGTCAGATTTCTGGCTGATCGACGGATCTTATTTCCGTATAAAGAATATCACTTTAGGATATACTATCAAGGCTGAAAAGATGAAACGAACCGGCATACAGTCACTTCGCTTTTATGTTTCTGCGAATGATGTTTTTGCAAAACACAATTTTCCAAAGTACTGGGATCCGGAAGTAGAAAATTCATCATATCCAATGGTTACAACCCTGATGGCAGGTGCTTCCATAAGATTCTGAACTATGATCAATCAGTATTGGAAAGAGATTAAAACATCAACTGACAAATCAAAATCATGAAAAAGTTATTATACATCATTAGCTGCATTACTTTCATTACAGCCTGTACTAAACTGGATCTGAATCCGCTATCAGAACCTTCCACTGCTACCTTCTATTCAAATCAAACAGAACTTGAACTGGCCGTAAATGATTTGTACCGGCTCGATTTCTGGAGTAATGATAATGAACAGTTCACCGACAATTACTGGCATCGCGGACAATTAGGCAATGCGGTCACATTCGGTACTATGAATTCTGAAGATGCCACTGTACAGTCGTACTGGACGATTTGTTATAAAGCAATTGCACGCGTAAACACCTATTTAGCAAACATGGACCGCGCCGCTGCAACAACGCCACCAGCAGTGATGACAAGGCTGGAAGCGGAGATGCGTTTGATCAGGGCTTACCAGTTCTCAAGACTGATCACTCATTTTGGTGACGTTCCTTTTCTGCTTGAACCAATTGCCCTGGAAGAATCATATGATTTAGCAAGAACAAACATGGATGAGATACTTACCTTCATTTTTTCAGAGCTTGATTTTGCGGCAGCTAATCTTCCGCAGACCTATGGTACCGGGATTAAACGACTGACCAAAGGTGCCGCACTTGCTATAAAGGCAAGAACGGCATTATATATGGGTAAGCATGAAATCGCGCGCGATGCATCTCTTGCGGTTATGCAACTTACCGGCGCTGGTGCTTATACACTGAATGCGGATTATTCCCAGTTATTTCTTAAACCAGGTGAATTAAGTGCAGAATTGATCATCAGCATCCCAAGAGATGAAGCACAGAAAGTGTTTACATCAGGTGGAGTTGTACAGGATCAGACAGCAAGAAATGCCGGTGGGTTTGGTGCCCAGATACCTACAAGAGAGATGATGGATGTTTATGAATGCAGCGATGGAAAGCCCATAGACGAAAGCCCGTTATATAATCCACTTGATCCTTTCAGAAACCGCGATCCCCGGTTATTAGCCACCATAGTTGAATTCAATACGCAATGGTTAGGTTATTCTTATCAGCCACATCCTGATACACTTACCGTTTTCAGTTCGAAGGAAAACAGAAGGGTGTCTAACCGGGACAGTCGTACTGTAGCCACTTTTGCGAGCTACACTGGTTTTCTTTGGAAAAAAGGAATTGATCAAAGTTGGGTGGATAAGGTTTCTGAGGATAATGATGCCGTCATAATCCGGTATGCAGAAATACTATTAACTTATGCAGAAGCAAAAATCGAACTCGGGCAGGTTGACGCAACAGTATTAAATGCATTAAATCTTGTAAGGGCGAGGGGATATGGAGTAGGAGTTGGTCAAACATCTTTATATCCTGCTGTAACAACAACGGTTGCTACTGAGCTTAAAAAAATTGTAAGAAGAGAAAGAAGGGTTGAGTTTGCGAAGGAAGGTCTACGTTATATGGATCTTATCCGTTGGAAACTTGCAGAAAAGGCTTTGACAAAACCAGTAATTGGTCTCCCCGATCCAGCAGCTCAAAACCGTGCCAAATGGCCTTTTCCAGGGATTACGCCAATTGATGATGATGGCATTGCGGATTACGGTGTTTTCGGTAACGATGTAAAGATAGTTGCCCAAAGAAGTTTTGACAAGAGTCGTCAGTACCTGTGGCCGATACCTGCGCTGGAAAGACGAGTCAATCCAAACCTCACTCAAAATCCAAACTATTAATAAACTATAAATAATGAGCATGAAGATATTATCTGTTGTTCTTTTAATGGCAATATTGAATTTGTGTTGTACCGAAGGTGTTACCCAGTCGGGTGATAAAGAATCAGGTGCCAAAAATTCTGAATCAAAATATCTTAAGATCAGTGGTGTATATCCCCATCTCGCTGTTTTTAATGAAGGTGATGGTTTGTTTTGTGCCGGCAATGGGGGAGAAGGCGGTATAGGTGCAATTACACCATGGGCAGGAAAACTTTGGATGGTTACATATTCCGCGCATTGCCCGGGCGGAAGTTCTGATAAGCTTTATAGCATAGATGAAAATCTCCAGTTGCAAATACACCCGGAGAGCGTAGGAGGTACGCCGGCTAACAGGCTCATTCATACAAAGTCGGATCAACTGATCACCGGCCCTTATTTCATAGACCCGAAAGGTAAGGTACGTGTTATTTCGCCTTCGGTTATGCCTGGCCGTTGGACTGCGACCGCAACCCATTTAACTGATCCTGATAATATGGTTTACATGTATGATATGGAAGGAGCACTTTTTGAAGTAAACGTACATACGCTGGCAGTAAAAAAGTTATTCCAGAAACCTATACCCGGATGGCATGGCAAAGGTGGTTATACTGCACAAAACAAACTGATACTTGCGAACAACGGCGAACATCAGAAATTTGATATCGACCCGGCGCTTTTGCAGGTTGGCGGCGAACCAAAGAATAAAGAAGAAATGGGCGTGCTGGCAACCTGGGACGGTAAGAAATGGGAAATTGTTGAACGTCGTCAGTTTACGGATGTTACCGGTCCCGGTGGTATCTACGGCTCTCCGGATAATAATGCACCTGCCTGGAGCATTGGCTGGGATAAGCGATCAGTGATTTTAAAATTACTTGATGGTGGTAAGTGGTTCACCTATCGAATGCCTAAAGCAACCCACACTTATGATCATTGGGGGGGATGGTATACTGAATGGCCAAGGATCCGCGAAATTGGCAACAATAAGATGCTGATGGATATGCACGGAATGTTTTATGACTTTCCAAAAACATTTACAAGAGCTAACAGCGGTGGCATTACACCTATAGGTAGTCACCTTCGTTACATACCTGATTTTTGTAACTGGAACGGTCAGCTTGTTTTGTCGACTGATGAAACAACTATTCTGCAGAATGCTTACCCGGGCAGGGCACAGTCGAATTTATGGTTTGGCAAAGTAGATGATCTCAGGGATTGGGGTAGTGTAAATGGCTGGGGTGGACCATGGATAAATGATGAAGTTGTTGCCGGTAAGCCTTCGGACGCTTATCTGATTAACGGTGCCGGTAAAAAGGTGTTACATCTTAGTCATAAAACAAATTCACCCGTCACATTTACACTTGAAATTGACAGGGAAGGCAACAATAAATGGGAAACTTTTAAAAAGATGACGGTTGCTGCAAACGGTTATGATTACCTGCTTTTCCCGGCTGATTTCAAAGCTAATTGGATCAGGATCACCGCCGATAAAAATTGTACAGCTTCTGCATTTTTTCACTACCAGGGCAAAGTTCATGAAAAAGCAGACAAGATGTTTACCGGGCTTGCTGATATAGAAAGTGCAGGTGAGGCACGTGCCTCGCTGATCAGACCTGCAGGTCATAACAAAAATCTCCAGGTTATTAATATCTCTTCAAACGGTCCTTTATACCAGGAGGTAAATGAAAAACTGCAGTTTTCAGTTCCCGCTGCCGATAGTTCTGAACGCGTTTCAAAGATCCTGTCATTAAAAAAGGAATTTGAAACCGATGCTGCATCAGTGATAGTTAAGGATGCAACAGGATCATACCGTTTGCCAAAAACATCTGCTGTATACGACAAGCCATTTGCCGCCGGCTGGCCGCGGGCGAAAAGAGAAGTTGAATCAGAACGATACATGTTCAACGCCCACGGAACACTGTATGAAATTGGCCGTGAGAGCGGCTTTGCAGCAATCAAGCCGGTGACTACCCATAAAAAGAAGATAGTGGATTTCTGTACATGGAGGGGTTTGCTGGTGATCAGTGGAACAAGTAACGATGCCTCAGCGGATGGTCATTATTTTACCAATGCTGACAAATCAACAGGCTTATGGTTCGGAGCAATTGATGATTTATGGAAGCTGGGTAAACCAGTTGGGGAAGGCGGGCTCTGGAAAGATGCTGTGGTTAACGCCGGTGAAAACTCATTGCCCTTCCTGATGACCGGTTATGACAAAAAGAAAATCAGCCTTAGCTCAGATAAGGATGTTGAATTTACACTGGAGATTGATGTGGATCACAACGGTTTTCATGAATTTAAAAAGATAAAGGTGCCTGCGGGTAAGACTGTTGATTTCGATTTTCCGGAAGGATTTAATGCTCATTGGATCAGGGCAAAAACTGATAAAAGCTGTAAGGTAACTGCCTGGATAAAATACAGCTGACCTTTGTTTGTTTTGTTTTGTTTAGCAGAATATAACCGCTGTGTTCCACTATGGAGCCAGCGGTTTTTTAATGCTTCTCACTAAAGGAACCTGGATTCATTTCATGCTTCTAACGAAAGAATCACTTGGATTCATTAGCTTTAAAGAGACGATTCTTGTTAACGAAAATTAATTGATTCCGCATGCAGATTGAAAATACCGCAGCAGACCAGTCAAACGCCAGTAGTTCTTTAAAAGGTTATGGTTATCCGGTCAGGGCCTCGCTCATTGCCGCTTTGGGTGGCTTTCTTTTTGGTTTCGAAACGGCAGTTATATCAGGCGCTGAAAGAACCATACAGGAGCTTTGGTCATTAAGTTCCGGTTGGCTTGGTTTTACCGTTGCAGCAAGCCTTATTGGAACCGTGGTGGGTTCATTGATTGCGGGAATTCCCGCGCAGAAATACGGCCGTAAGCCGGTCTTGTCATTTATAGCAATTCTTTATCTTCTTTCATCTATAGGTTGTGCGTTTACACCGGTCTGGGGTTTGTTTATATTTTTCCGTTTTATCGGTGGGATCGCTGTGGGTGCTTCTTCGGTTGTGGGTCCCATGTATATTTCTGAAATCGCACCTGCAAAAATCCGCGGCCGTCTTGCGGGTTCCTTCCAGGTAAATATCGTGTTAGGTATCCTGATCGCTTTCTTAATGAACTACCTGCTATCCGGCATTGGAGAAGACAGCTGGAGATGGATGCTGGGTATTATGATTGTTCCTTCAGCATTGTTTGCCATCTTGCTTCGTACTATACCCGAAAGTCCACGTTGGCTTGTGTTGAATAATCGCGAACAGGAAGCAGGGGTTGTGTTTACCAAAACCGGTGAACACGATGCAGTTAGAATGATCAAAGAAGAGCAGGCTCTTATAGACCCCAAAGCCAGGGAATCATTGTTCAGCGGAAAGTACAATAAACCGATTCTTTACGCGGTTCTGCTCGCCATGTTTAATCAGCTTTCGGGAATCAATGCAATTATATATTATGCACCCAGGATTTTTGAAATGGCGGGTTTCAATAAAGAAAACGCATTCCAGCAGTCCGTTTATATCGGCGCAGCCAACTTGTTTTTCACTTTACTTGCTATGAACTTCATAGATAAGTTTGGGAGGAAAAAGCTGTTGCTGATTGGTGCAGCAGGCGATTTTATATTCCTGGCACTAACCGCAATGGCCTTTCAATCTGAAGGTGGAGGAGGTACAGCAGTAATAGTTTACCTGATTGGCTTCATCGCTTTTTTTGCGTTCTCTCAGGGTGCGGTAATCTGGGTATTTATTTCTGAAATTTTTCCAAACTCCGTTCGTTCCCAGGGTGTGTCTCTTGGAAGTTTCACCCATTGGATCATGGCCGCAATAATCTCCTGGACCTTCCCGATCATTGTTGAAGGAAGCAAAAACGGTGGATTTTATTCCTTTATTTTTTATAGCCTCATGATGTTTGTCTCGTTTATTTTTGTCTGGAAGTTCATGCCCGAAACAAAGGGTCGTACGCTGGAGGAAATTGAACATGATCTGAAACGGAGGTAAGGATCATTCGAACTGCTTAAATGTTTGCATGAATTTATCCTGATTCAATCTTAAGTAAAATATGTTGCACCCATGACCTGTGTCATGGGTGTTTTGTTTTTTATACATCCCCCATTGCGGTTAGGCTCATCCATAAAATGGTGATTTTCCAAAGCACATATTCACTGCAATTTTGATAAAGAAGATTTGATCAAATCAAATACACAATCAATAAAACAATCAACAATGAAAACAGGACTTGTTTCTCTATTAGCAGTATTTACAATTGTCTTTGGTGGTAAAGATAAACTCACAGGCAGATGGCAAACCAAACCTTCTGAAACCGGCAACGTGACAGGGGTCGTCTTTATGGAAGACAACACATTTGAAGCTTTTGTTAACAGGAAACCTTTTGTTTCCGGAAAGTTCCAGGTGACAGACAGCGTTTTTACATTCACTGACAATGGTTGTAATGGAGCCCGTGGCACTTATAAGATGATTTTCTTCAGTAACAACGATTCACTTCGATTCCAGACTATTTCCGATAGCTGCGACAGGAGAAGAGTGGGGATGGAACGGCTGATTATTGGTAGAGTCAAATAGTTCTTCATCATGAAAAAGATTTTCTTAATTGTAGTCATTGCTATTTCATTCATACCCCTGCTTACCTCTTTTAAGGACAAAGCTGATAAAGAGGAGATTGAACTAGGAAAAATGTTATTCTCAGATCCGATCTTATCAAGGGACATGACCATCAGTTGTGCCAGCTGCCATATTCCAGGGTTTGCTTTTGCTGATACAGCTGTGGTAAGCAGGGGTGTGTTTGGACGTAAAGGCAAACGAAATTCGCCTTCAGCCATGAATGTACTTCTGCGGAGATCACTATTCTGGGATGGCCGTGCTAACACCCTTGAGGAGCAGGCCCTGGCGCCTATAGAAAATCCGGATGAAATGGATTTATCTATTGATTCGGCGATCGCGAGACTAACACAAAACGCTGGATACTATGAACTATTTCAAAAAGTTTACGGCGCACCACCAGATAAAAAATACTTAAGCGCCGCAATTGCTGCCTTTGAAAGGACATTGGAAACAAGTGAAAGTCCATTCGATGACTGGAAGTTTTCCGGTGATTCAACTGCGGTAAGTGCTTCTGTAAAAAGAGGATTTGAGCTTTTCAGTTCAAAAGGAAAATGCACACAGTGTCATTTTGGTGCTGACTTTACTGCCAATGAGTTCCGCAAATATTGGCCTGTTTAATGGGATTGATCTCAACGATAGTGGTCGCGCAATGATAACAAAACTTCCGGATGATATCGGGAGGTTTAAGACACCAACATTAAGGAACATTGCGCTCACTGCACCTTATATGCATAATGGCATGTTCAGGACGCTGGATGAAGTGATAGACTTTTATAATGACACCAAAAGCATCATTCCAAACGGATTATATACTGACTCAGTACTTGCGATGCCGCTAGGATTGAGCCCAGCAGAAAAAAACGATATCAAGGCTTTTCTGCTTTCACTGACGGATAAAAGATTTGATACAACTATTAGAAGATTAAATACAGCTGTTAACGAACATCAGAACTTCATGGGTGAATATTGATCTGGTCTTTTTAAACAAATAACTAATTAGTCGACATTGGTGACTAATTAGTTATTTTGAAATGACAAGTCATTTATATGCAGGATCATTTAATACAATAATGGATAAAATTAATCCTGAAGAAATAGTTATCAGAACTACTCTCAAGCCCGGTGACCTGGGCTATGTCATTTATTTGCATGGCAAACTTTACCAACAGGAATATGGTTATAGTACCAGTTTTGAAGTATATGTAGCCCAGGGGCTTTCCGAATTTTACAGAAATTATGATCCGCTGCTGGATGGTATATGGATCATGGAACACAAAGAAAAGATAGTTGGTTTCCTTTTACTTATGCACCGGGATCAGGGACAGGCACAATTGCGATATTTTATCATCGAGCCAGCATACCGTGGGTTGGGCCTGGGAAAAATGTTGTCTGATTTATTTATGGCTCATTTCATTGAAAAAGGATATGAAAGGGCTTATTTATGGACTACGGATGAATTGTATACTGCGGCAAACATCTACCAGAAAATGGGATTCAGGCTATCTGAAGAGGTCCTGTCTGAATCATTCGGCAAAAGGGTAAAAGAACAACGCTTTGACCTGGTTCTTAAAAGTGGTCAGGAATCATCACAACAGGTTTGAAAACTATATTAATAGTTACGCCATCTATACTACCGGGTCATTTAATACGTGTGACTATATAGATGACTATACCATATAAAAACAAAAACGGGACAAAACAGAAGAAATCTGTACTGTCCCGTATGTTGCCCGACCAGGATTCGAACCTAGACAAACTGAACCAAAATCAGTTGTACTGCCATTATACTATCGGGCAATCCGTTCTTCTTAGCGTATTTTCTAAAAAGGACTGCAAAAATAAGGCATCGCATGATTCATTCCAAATAATGCAGTTTTATTTATCAGATTCCATTAACCAGGTAGTAATGTTTTTTCCCTTTTTGCACCAGGATATATTTTCCATGAAGCAGATCATCACCAGTCAACTGCTGTGTAATATCCTGAACTTTTACCCGGTTAATGCTAATGCCACCATTCTGGATCATTTTTCGGGCTTCACCTTTGCTGGGAAATATTTTTGTCTCAGCAAGAAACCCAATCAGGTCGGCACCGGCGCGTATTGCCTCAATAGGGTAATCAAAGCGCACAACGCCTTCCATACTCGCAATATCTTCTTCGCTTAATGAGGTAGCCGGAGCCGTCATATCAGCAAACAATTTCTCTGTTGTTGCGATCGCTTTATCATATTCGCTTTCGCCATGAACAAAAATGGTGACTTCCCTGGCAAGTGCTTTTTGTAAGCTACGATTGCCTGGATTTTCAATGTGCTTTTCGATCATTGAATCAATCTCAGCCTTTGGCAGAAACGTAAAAATCTTTATCCACTCTTCCGCATCAGAATCTTTTGCATTCAGCCAGAACTGGTAAAACTCGTAAGGTGAAGTCCTTTCCGGATCCAGCCAGACATTGCCTTTTTCAGTCTTGCCAAACTTACCACCATCGGCCTTTTTTATCAGAGGACAGGTAAAAGCAAATGCCTCACCTGCTGCTTTACGCCTCACAAGCTCACTACCGGTGGTTATATTGCCCCACTGATCACTGCCCCCCATCTGAAGTTTGCAATTCCTGTTTTTATATAACCAATAAAAATCATATCCCTGCATCAATTGGTAAGCAAACTCAGTATAACTGAGCCCAATCTCACCTTCGATCCGTTTTTTCACACTGTCTTTAGCCATCATATAATTAACGGTAATAAACTTACCGGTGTCGCGCAAAAACTCAATAAAAGAAATTGTGCGGAACCAGTCATAATTGTTTACCATTTCGGCGACATTAGGCAAAGCAGGGTTGAAGTCCAGGTATTTTTCGAGTTGATTCCTGATCCCATTTACGTTTTTTGCAAGCTCTTCTTCATTTAAAAGATTTCTTTCCTGGCTTTTTCCAGAGGGATCCCCAATCATTCCCGTAGCACCACCTACCAGCGCAATTGGTTTATGACCGGCTCGCTGAAGATGGACCAGCAGTATGATAGGCACCAGGCTGCCAATATGCAGTGAATTTGCGGTTGGATCAAAACCGATATATCCGGTGGTCATTTCTTTTTTGAGTTGTTCCTCTGTTCCGGGCATCACATCCTGCAGCATTCCCCGCCATTTCAATTCTTCTAAAAGACTCATATTAAAAAATTGTATTTTTTTGTCAGATTTATCGTTAGTGGTATTAGTCAAGCTGTTATCCCTCAATTTTTGCCTGTAAAATTTTCAAAACCAGGGGTTCGGCGGTCGAGCCACTTTCACCTCTAACTGGAAAACTGTATTTTGTAAAGATAATACAGCCGCATTTCGTTTAAAAGCACTTGCAAATATCAAGGGAATCAACGAATTACGCAAATCTAAGGATTACCGGAACTTTAGTTGAAATATGCAATAATTTCACCTGCTGTTCGTTTGCCATTGTTGAACTTCCAATACCGAACTATTTCATTTTCAGTCAGAATTAATGACAGAAATGAAACAAGCCGGTCAGGATCGTAGTCTTAAATTAATTGCTTATTTAGAAACCCGGGTCGATGAAAAAAAACCTTTCCCTATTATTCTTTTCCTTAACACTGCTGTTATGGCAACAATCATTTTCACAATTCCGGAAATATTCAAATGAGTTTCTAAATATCGGGGCAGGTGCCCGGGGACTTGCAATGGCTGGTGCGCAGATCGCATCGGTGGAGGATGGCACTTCAGGTTATTGGAACCCTGCCGGCCTGGTCAATGTTAAGGACAATCCCCAGGTTAACCTCATGCATGCAGAATATTTCGCAGGTATAGGCAAGTATGATTTTGCAAACGTGACACTTCCCTTAAAAGATAATAAAAGAGTAATTGGTTTATCATTACTCCGTTTCGCTGTTGATGATATTCCCAACACTATCTTCCTGGTAGAACCGGATGGCACTATCAATTTCAGCAATGTACAGACCTTTTCTTCTGCCGATTATGCTTTCATGATTTCCATGGCACAACAAAAGATATTGAAGAAGGACCGTAAACTCAATATGGGTTTTAACGCAAAAATAATTCATCGTAAGGCCGGCGATTTTGCAACTGCCTGGGGATTTGGGTTTGATGCAGGTGTGCAGCTGGTTGACAAGCGCTGGAGGGTAGCTGTTATGGCGCGTGATGTAACCACTACATTCAATGCATGGTCATTCAGTCTCAATGAAAAAATGCGCGAGGTTTTTTATGTGACGCAGAATGAAATCCCGGTTAAGTCAACTGAACTTACAGCGCCAAAACTGATAATCGGCGGAGCTTATAATTTCCCAATCAATAAAAATCTGAACCTGCTTACTGAAGTAAATGTTGATCTTAACTTCGATGGAAGAAGAAACACCGTGCTTTCAGGATCTACCGTTAGTGCTGATCCGAAAATCGGGCTTGAGCTTGGTTATAAGAATGTGTTTTTTGTAAGAGGTGGCATTAATAATTTTCAACAGGCCCTTGATGATGCAGATATTACAAACACAAAAAAAGTATGGATCTACCAGCCAGGTGTAGGTGCCGGTTTCCGTATATCGAGTGTTCAGATTGATTATGCCTTCACAAACCTGGCTAATCAGTCAAATCCGTTGTTTACACATGTTTTTTCTTTAAAACTTGATCTGAAGAAAAAACAAAGCAAATAATCTTACCCTTACCCTCATGAGAACGAACAAAGATCATTTTATGAAAAGATTTTTTACATTATTATTATTACTGTGTGGTCTCAATGGATTCGCCCAGCAATATAATAATGAATGGATCCGGTTTGATCAGACCTACTATAAATTCCAGATCGCAACAGCCGGTTTATACCGGATTCCCAAATCTGTACTGGACGTTGCGGGCATCGGGAATACACCCGTGGAGTTTCTGGAACTCTGGTCCAATGGAAAGATGGTTCCTTTTTATCCTTCGGTGCCAACTGGTGTTTTGCCGGCCAATGGATACCTCGAGTTTTGGGGAGAAGGGAATGATGGCAAACCTGATAAACCGCTTTACCGATCAGCGGCTTCACAACACACCGATAAAATTAGTTTGATTTCGGGCTATGCAAGTTATTTTCTCAGCGTCAATACCTCTCAAACCGGGTTTCAATTTAAGGATCGCACCAATAATCCGGATATCAGCCCTTTACCCGTTGAGCCATATTTTATGCATACTGCGGGTAACTATTTCAGTAGCCAGTTAAACCCTGGTTTTGCCGCAGTCGTGGGGGAGTATGTATATTCATCATCTTATGATAAGGGAGAGTATTGGTCAAGTTCACCATTTACACCATCAGCTCCATTAAATTCTTCAATCGGAGTCCAGGCTGTTTATGCCGCAGGCCCACAGTCAACTTTTAAATATGGTGCTTCCGGTAATGCCCTGAATGCAAGAACTATACGTGTAAGTGTAAACGGGTCTGTGGTCAATGATACGTTGATGGATTATTTTAATGACATCAATGCCACGGTTGCTATACCAACAAGCCTCATAACATCAGGCACAGCAACTATACAGATGGTTGATAATTCTGTCGTAACTACTGATCGGGTAGTGTCATCCTATTATGAAATTATTTATCCGCGGCTGTTTGATTTTGGTAATACCAGCAATTTCAAATTCGAATTGCCGGCAAGACTGGCAGGATTTTTACTTGAGGTCACCAATTTCAATGCCGGAGCTGCCGCACCTGTTTTGTATGATCTGAGTACAGGCAAAAGATTTATCGGTAATATCAGTGTGCCCGGGAAAGTGCGGTTTGCATTGCCAGGTAGCAATGTTCCTATAAAATATGTGTTGTCATCCCAGGATGCCGCTAATATCAATAGCATAGCAACTGTCGCCACAAAAAAGTTTGTTGATTATTCCCTGGTAGCGAACCAGGGAACTTTCCTTGTTATTTCACATCCCAGTCTTTATAATGGATCAACCGGCAATAACCCGGTGAATGATTATGCTAATTACAGGCAGACTTCAGCCGGTGGTGGATATGTGTCTAAGATTGTTGATATAGATGAGTTGGTAGATCAGTTTGCTTTTGGAATAAAAAAGCATCCATTGTCTGTTAAAAACTTTTTACGATATGCCCGAGCTACCTTTGCGATACTTCCTAAACATGTGTTTCTTATTGGTCATGGTATGACCTATGATCAGTATCGTTTACGTGAAGCTGACCCCGTCGCAGAAAGGCTGAACATTATTCCAACATTTGGTAATCCGGCTTCAGATAATATGCTGGCTTCTTCCGGAGTGTTGAGCCCTGTGCCGGAAACCCCGATAGGCAGACTGTCAGTAATTTCAGCAAAAGAGATAGAAGATTATCTCGAGAAAGTGAAGCAATTCGAAGATGTTCAGAAAAATTCACCAAATACTATTGCCGGTCGTCAATGGATGAAAAACGTGGTGCACGTAACGGGCGGTGGTGATTCTTATCTTAGTACTGTGTTGTGTAATTTTATGGGGGTCTATAAAAGTATTATAGAAGATACCCTGTTTGGTGGTAAAGTATATACGTTCTGTAAAACGACTACGGCTGGGGTGGAAACAGGTGGTGCTGAAAGATTAGCGCAATTGTTTGGAGAAGGAATCTCAATGCTGAATTATTTCGGGCACTCTTCATCAACAACACTCGAATTTAACCTGGATAATCCTTCAGCATATGAAAACTTTGGTAAGTACCCGGTTTTTTATGTGAATGGTTGTAATGCAGGAAACTTTTTTACATACTTTCCTCAACGTCTTTCAGTCAATGAAACGTTATCTGAGAAATTTGTACTCGCAAAAGGCCGGGGATCTATTGCTTTTGTTGCCAGTACGCACTTTGGTATTGTAAATTATCTCAATCTCTTCCTGAACGGGTTATATGGAGTTCTTGCTAAATCCGAAAGTGGTACTATGGGCGAGAATCAACGTAATGCCCTGGCAGCACTTATAACTGCTGCAGGTTCAACGGACTACTATGCCCGCCTCCATGCAGAAGAGATAACCTTTCATGGTGACCCCGCTCTGAAAATGAACAACCAACCAAAACCTGATTATGTAATTGAAGAGTCACTTATCACTCTTAACCCCGCTTTTATCTCCATTGCGGAAAATGAATTTGCATTGAAAGTGAAGATGGTTAATATTGGGAAAGCAAGTCCTGATTCAATCACACTTTCAATCAAAAGAACATATCCTGACGGGAGCCAGGAAACAATATACAGCACTCGCATCCCGGGAGTTAAAAGTGCCGATTCTATTGCGCTTACTATTCCTATTGTTACACTGCGTGATAAAGGGATGAATAAGTTAACCGTTTTCATAGATAGTGACAGTGAAATCGATGAGATGTCGGAAAGCAATAACATTGTTACTAAGGAATTTTTCATATTCGAGGATGAGGCAAGACCAGTTTATCCATACCCGTTCTCTATTGTGACTGATCCAAATCAGAAGTTATATGCTTCTACAGCAAATCCATTCAGTCTCGCCAGGGACTATATTATTCAGATGGATACCACCGAGCTGTTTGACTCTCCGTTTAAAGTAAGCAAGACGATCAATTCAGCTGGCGGTATCGTTGAATTGTTGCCCGGAATTGCGTATCAGGACAGTGCGGTTTATTATTGGAGAATTTCGATAGTACCACCAACGGGTGGAAACTACCAATGGTCATATTCATCCTTTGTTTTCATTCCGGGAGAAGTAAGTGGATTCAACCAATCGCATTATTTTCAACATGTCAAATCCAATTCAGAAAGGCTTTCCCTGCAAGACAGTACCCGATTATGGGATTTTGGAAACCGCAACAATGATCTGTTTATACGTCACGGCGTGTATCCTACCAGCGGTCAATATGATAATGACTTTTCAGTTTCCGTAAACGGAGAATCAAAAATAGCAAGTGCCTGTGTTGCACGATCACTGATAGTTAATGTGTTTGATCCGATAACTTTCAAACCCTGGAAAAACGTCAGCTCAACCGGAACCAATTTGTTTACGTTTTCAAGTGGTTCGGCGAACTGCGCGCCATCACGGAACTGGAATTTTGAGTTTACCTATATGAATGCTGTTTCGCGAAATAACATGGTTAACTTCATGAACTATATACCGAACGGGGCTTACGTAGTGGTACGCACGACTGACTATAGCCTGGCTGCATTACCACCTTCATGGCAGGCTGACACGTTGACTTACGGCTCTAATAATTCCCTTTATCACAAATTGTTTGCCGCAGGTTTACTCGGCATTGATTCAATTACCACGGCTCGTTGCTTTGTCCTCGTTTATAAGAAGAATGATTTTAGTTTTTCTCCTGTCTACAGGATAAGCAAGGATTTGAATGACCGGATAGTTTTGAACGTTAAGACACCAACAAAGGATACTCTTGGTTTTATTACTTCACCGAAATTTGGACCTGCCAAGGAATGGAAACAATTGGTCTGGAGAGGAGAAAGCCTGGAAAGTCCGACAGATGATAATCCAGCCATTGATGTAATCGGTATAGATAGAAACAATGTAGAGTCAGTGATTGCACAGGTTGACAGAAGTACACAGGAATTTGATCTCAGTGCTATTGATGCAGCCATGTATCCATACCTTAAACTCCAGATGCGTAATCCTGATTCCGTCAATCTTACTCCTTATCAGCTGAAATACTGGCGTGTTTATTATAAGGGAGTTCCTGAAGGAGGGCTTGCCAGCAGTATCTTTTTTAATACCAAAGACACGCTCGAGGCAGGGGAACCTATCAAATTCGGAATTGCTTTCAAAAATGTAAGTAAGCTACCGTTTGATAGCCTCAAAGTAAAAGTTACAATTCTCGATCAAAGCAATGTTACGCATGTTATTGATATGCCAAGGCAAAAACCGCTTGTTTTTAATGATACAATACAACTGCGGTTTGAATTGGATAGCCGCAATTATCCAGGGGTGAACACCATTTTTGTGGAGTTTAACCCGGAAGTAGATCAGCTGGAACAGGCACATTTTAATAATTTCCTTTATAAGAATGTTTATGTCCGGACAGATAATATTAACCCGCTTCTTGACATAACCTTTGATGGTGTTCATATCTTAAACCGCGACATAGTGTCGGCAAAGCCGAAGATTCAGATCAAATTGAAAGATGATGCGAAATATTTGTTATTAAACGATACTACCTTAAGTACGATTCAGGTAAGATATCCGGATGGTATGCTTCGCACGTTTAGCTATGACAATGATACATTAAGGTTCAATCCGGCTACTTCAAGCGATGATAATACTGCTTCTATCGATTTCAATCCGCAATTCCTGAAGCAATTCAATCCGGAAGGGGACGAGTATGAGCTGATTGTAAAAGGAAAGGACCGTAGTGGTAATAAGGCAGGTCAGATCGAGTTCAGGGTGACATTTAAGGTGATCTCAAAGCCTATGATCTCAAACCTTTTAAACTATCCGAATCCGTTCAGTACTTCAACTGCCTTTGTATTTACGCTCACGGGAAGCGAAATTCCTCAAAACATGAAGATTCAAATCCTGACTGTCACCGGCAAAATAGTGCGGGAAATCACTATGAATGAATTGGGGCCAATTCGTATAGGAAGAAATATAACGGAATTCAAGTGGAACGGTACCGACCAATATGGTCAGAAATTGGGTAATGGTGTATATCTCTACAGGGTGGTAACAACTATGAATGGAAAGTCGATGGAAAAATACAGGTCTGAAGGCGATAACACAGACAAGTTCTTCAACAATGGTTATGGAAAGATGTACCTGATGAGATAAAAGTCAGAACTAATGACGAAGGGGATAAGGTGCTTACTTTATCCCCTTTTTCTATCTGCTAATTTGATATTTGTAGCTTACCCTCGAAGAATCGGAACCTGCACATTAACTTTAACGAAACTTGCAAAAGATATGGAAGCATCCGGTTCAGATTTTCTAAATAAAAGGTGGCTTCCCTTACTTGTATTTTTAGCGGTGTCTTTAGTTCTTTACATGCCTGTGCTGCATAACAGTTTTGCATCGGATGATTTCAAGGCTGTCTATAGAGCAGGTGTTAAGGGCCATATTTTTGGTCCTGGCTTCTTCCGGCCCTTTTCTGACTTAACTATATTCATTACTTATGCTGCTGTTGGTTCCGACACCTTCTATTACCACTTTTCAAATGTTGTTTTACACGGATGTTCAGCATTTTTTCTTTATCTGCTGGCACTCAGACTGCCATTTCTAAACGGAATGGATAACAGGCAATCTTTTGCCTGGTACTCATCGATTCTGTTTGTAACCTATCCTTTTCATAATGAATCAATCACCTGGATTGTTGGACGGGGCTCTGAATCAGCAACTTTTTTTGCCTTAGCCTGTATGCTCATTTTTGTGAGCAAAATAAAGCCACTGTACAAGTATCTTTATACCGGATGTCTATATTTCATTGGTTTGCTTGCTTACGAATCAATTCTTTTTCTTCCCGTCATCCTATTCCTGATCTCCTGTAAAAAGCAAAGATCAAAAAACGAAATGGCTAAATGGCTGTTGGTTTTTCTACTTGTACTCATATCCTATTTTGCAATAAGGTATATTATGGCCGGTGTTGTTATCGGTGAGTATGGACATGGGATATTTTCTATTCAAGTCCTGAGATATGCGGCTAACATTTTTAAGGTGATGGGAAGAATGTTTTTACCACCGTCCCATAATTCCTTATTACTAACAGTTGCATTTTCAACATTAGTAGTTTTATATCTTGGTAGTTGGTTTATGCCTGCAAAGGCGATTCCAGATAGGATTAATGCAAGAAAAGATGAACTCATTATTCTCTTTTGTATGCTGGTGTCATTAATTATTCCTATAACATTTGGCATAAGCACCCAGACCTCCGAAGGTGAAAGACTCCTTTATTTTCCTTCTGTTTTTATTTCGCTTTTTTTTGCCTGCTTAATTGTGGAAAGTTCTGCCAGGAAGATTTTTAAGCGGTTATTAATGGTTGCCCTGGTAATCTTCAATATCATTTTTGTCGAAATCAATAATTCATATTGGATAAAAGCCTCTTATATCACCGATGCAGCAATTAAGCAAACAATTGATATTGCAGGTTCAGACAGAGAAATAGTTTTCGTGAATGTTCCCGGTGAGTACCATGGTGCATATATTTTCAGGAACAGTTTTAAAGAAGCGATGTTGTTGAACAATATAGACACACAAAAAGTGCAGGTGGCAAATTATCTGAATCATGCAGAATACAATTCATTGCCAGGTAAGATTTTACCTGAAATAATAGCTGATACATTACATTTTGGAAAGTCTGTTAAGATGTCGGCGAAGAGATTATCGATAACCAATTATGACAAACCTGATGAATCGGTGAAGTATATTGAAATAAAGGAAAACACCGAGATCTGGTTCTGGGATAAACATCAGTTCCTGCGATACCAATAAGATCAATGGTGGTTTGTAACTGCACTTATCCGGTTCATATATTTCCCGATAACATCAAACTCCAGGTTTACTGTATCTCCTTCCTTCCGGGTTTTGAGATTTGTATGTTGATAGGTATATGGAATGATGGCTACAGAAAATTCATTAAATGTTATGTCGAAAACGGTAAGACTTATCCCGTTCAGACAAACAGAGCCTTTCTCGATAATTAATGAGGCGAACGACCGATCAAAACCTATCCTAAATTTCCAGCTCCCGTTTTCGTCTGAGATTGCCAATATCCGGCCAATAATGTCAACATGCCCCTGCACAATGTGACCGTCCAGGCGGCCATTCATCATCATGCTTCTTTCGAGGTTCACATAGTTTCCGGTGTTCCAGGTACCGAGATCCGTTTTGTCGAGTGTTTCGGCAACGGCCGTCACCCGGTGCCGGCCGGGTTCCAGGGCATCCACGGTTAAACATACCCCGTTGTGAGATACGCTCTGATCAATCCTGAATTCTTCAGAGATCGGAGAGGAGAGCCAGAATACGGCATTTCCCCCATCCAGGCTTACGGATTCAATAATGCCCACTGATTCAACTATTCCGGTAAACATTTTGCAAAATTCGTATTTTTCTCTTTTACTATTTCAGATTTTGTTTTATCTTTGCCGTCCTTAAAGAATTTAAAAAGGTATCATTTTATGTTGATCATTGATTCAAAAGACTGCGAAAATATCGACAAGGCCCTCAAAAAGTATAAAAAGAAATTTGAGAAGTCTAAAATCCTGTTGCAATTGAGAGAGCGCCAGTCTTACACAAAGAAATCTGTTAAGCGTCGTGGAGAGGTGTTGAAAGCAGTTTACAAGCAGAAGATCGTAACCGGCGAGATCGAAGCATAAGATCAACCTGTCAAAATATAGCTATAGCTGTAGTGTGAAAACGCTACGGCTATTTTTTGTGTCCCTATATCATTGGTTTAGAGGGAAACAATAGTAATTTTAAAGGAGAATTAAGGTCGACCAACCAAGTTGAAATATAAATTACTATGGCATATTCTCCTATCGCCCAGGTGCAGATGTTTATTGACTACTTACGATTCGAGAAACGATACTCGGAACATACCGTTCGGGCATATCAGGACGATCTCGCTCAGTTAATTGAATTTACCGCTGCGCAATTTGAAGAAACGGATCCCCGGAGGCTGAGCCCTGCTTTTGTACGCAGCTGGCTTGCAAGTCTGAAGGAGCAGAAGCTTAGTGCCAGGTCGATCAATCGAAAAATCTCTTCAGCACGGGCGTTTTTTAAGTACCTGATGCGGACTGGAATTTTGACCCATTCACCCATGACCAATGTAACTGCTCCAAAGATTGCCAGAAGATTGCCGGGTTTCGTGGAAGAGAAAGATATGGGAACTTTACTTACACATGTGGAGTTCCCTGATACCTGGAAAGGAAAGACCGACCGCTTGTTGCTGGATATATTTTACAATACCGGCATGAGGTTATCAGAGCTTATGAACCTTAAAGAAAGCCAGGTCAATCTGAACGCTAAATCAATAAAGGTCCTGGGCAAAGGAAACAAGGAAAGAGTGATACCGGTAAGCAGAGATTTAACAGAAAGGATTTCCCAATATATTGAAGTAAAAAAAACATTGATACCTGGTAATGGGGGGCCAATACTGTTGGTGAACGACAAGGGTAAAAAGCTATATCCCAAGTATCTTTATCTCACAGTAAAACATTATCTCTCCCTTATAACGACCAGTGACCGGAAAAGCCCGCACATCCTGCGTCATAGCTTTGCAACACATCTTTCGAACAATGGCGCGGACATCAATGCTGTGAAGGAATTACTTGGGCATGCGAGTCTTTCATCTACCCAGATTTATACTCATAATTCAATACAAAAATTAAAGGATATTCATAAGAAAGCGCATCCGAAAGCCTGAAAAAAACAGGGTTATTTTCCCGACTTTTAATTTGGTGGTACCCCCCCGGTTAGTTAACTTCATACAATGTTATCCGCAGGGGTAAAAAGTGACTTGAGATATTCTTTTTTGAAATATTATAAGCTCTTTAATATATTGTTCACTGTTAAAAATGCGATAGTTATGAACGTTAACATTCAGACTGTGCGGTTTAATGCCGATAGTAAATTAGTAGACTATGTAAGCGATAAACTGCAAAAGATTTCTACCTTTCACGACCGTATTATCAAAGTCGATGTATTCCTCAAACTAGACAATGTAGTCCACAACATCAAGGACAAGATCGCTGAAATCAGGGTTTCCGTACCAAGACAGCAATTTTTTGTTAAGGCATCTTCTAAATCGTTCGAAGAATCATTTGATGCAGCACTCAATTCAATTGTAATGCAGATCAAAAGAAAAAAAGATAAGAAAGTAGCTTAATCATACACAAAAAGATCAAATAATAAATTTTTCAAAACCTCCTTCGGGAGGTTTTTTCATTTGAGGACCTTCCAATACTCATTGGATCTATATAAATACTCACCTGGATCTTTATACAGGTAAGAATGATGAAAAAAATTCTCTTTTTAAATTTTTCGATTTAACAAATTCGATTACCTTTGCCTTCCCAAAAATTAGGGGGGTGAGTTTGGTAGTTGTGATTGCTCTTTGTGGTATTGGTTTTCAGAGAATTGAAACATGAGTTGCTGAATCAGGTCATAAAAAGACCGGATCAGTAAATAATAAAAATGCCAGTGTAGCTCAGTTGGCCAGAGCAGCTGATTTGTAATCAGCTGGTCGGGGGTTCGAATCCCTCCACTGGCTCTAATTCATGTTTCATTCGGGCAGGTTCCAGAGTGGCCAAATGGGGCGGACTGTAAATCCGCTGTCTTCGACTTCAGAGGTTCGACTCCTCTCCTGCCCACATAATGCCGTTGCTTGCTCCAGGTTTGCCTGTTAGTTTTAGAGTACCCGGTAGTTTGGATAATATTGTAGGCTGGGTTACAATTGGTAGAAACAGGGGCGGGATGATTTTTCCTGTTCTCACCTGCTAATTCACTAATTTGCGCCTTGATTTTGCAATTTTAAAGATCGGATTAGTTCTTTGAGTATTTTTTAAGCGGGAGTAGCTCATTTGGTAGAGCGATAGCCTTCCAAGCTATAGGTGGCGAGTTCGAGCCTCGTCTCCCGCTCCAGTAAAACAGTCAAAGTCAAATAGGTCAAAAAGTTAGCTGTTGTATTTGACTTTCTTTAGGTACCACTGACTCAATGACTGAATTGCCTTTGTAGCTCAGTGGTAGAGCACTTCCTTGGTAAGGAAGAGGTCGTGAGTTCGATTCTCATCAACGGCTCCGCATAGATTAATTTCTTTTCTCGGTTCTTAATTGAATTCCAATTATTAATTGATTTCAGAGCGAAGGTTATTAGTATTTAAAGTTTATCAGTATTAAGAATTAAATTGTGCCCTTGCACATACAAAAAAACACACAACTAAAAACAGATAACGATGTCAAAAGAGACTTTCAAGAGGGATAAACCCCACGTCAACGTTGGTACCATCGGTCACATTGACCACGGTAAAACTACTTTAACAGCTGCAATCACAACGATCCTTGCAACAAAGGGTTTTGCGACAGCGAAAAAGTATGATGAAATTGATGCTGCACCGGAGGAAAAGGAGAGAGGTATAACCATCAATACAGCTCACGTGGAATACATGACTGTTAATCGTCACTATGCGCACGTTGACTGTCCAGGTCACGCTGACTATGTGAAGAACATGATTACAGGTGCTGCACAGATGGACGGAGCTATATTAGTTGTGGCTGCTACAGACGGTCCAATGCCTCAAACAAAAGAGCACATTCTGCTTGCACGCCAGGTTGGTGTACCACGCATGGTTGTGTTTATGAATAAAGTGGATCTGGTTGATGATCCGGAATTATTGGAGCTCGTTGAAATGGAAATTCGCGAATTGCTGAGTTTCTATGGTTTCGATGGCGACAATACACCTATCATCCAGGGCTCAGCTACCGGCGCTTTGGCTGGTGATCCAAAGTGGGTTAAAGCAGTTGAAGATCTGATGGAAGCTGTTGATACATACATTCCGTTACCTCCGCGTCCGGTTGATCAGCCGTTCCTGATGTCAGTTGAAGATGTGTTCTCAATTACTGGTCGTGGTACTGTTGCAACTGGTCGTATCGAAAGAGGTCGTATCAAAGTTGGAGAAGGTATCGAAATCGTTGGTCTGATGGATGCTCCACTGGTATCAACTGTAACAGGAGTTGAAATGTTCCGCAAGTTACTGGATGCCGGAGAAGCTGGTGATAATGCTGGTTTGTTGTTACGTGGTATTGAAAAGACCCAGATCCGCCGTGGTATGGTGCTTGTAAAACCAGGTTCAATCACTCCGCACACTGAATTCAAAGGAGAAGTTTATGTTCTGAGCAAGGAAGAAGGTGGACGTCACACTCCATTCTTTAACAAATATCGCCCTCAGTTCTATTTCCGTACAACAGATGTTACCGGTGAAGTTGAATTACCTGCAGGAACTGAAATGGTTATGCCTGGTGATAATACTGCACTCAGCGTTAAGTTGATCCAACCAATTGCAATGGAAAAAGGTTTGAAATTTGCGATCAGGGAAGGTGGCCGTACAGTAGGTGCAGGTCAGGTTACAGAAATTATCAAGTAATTCCAATAGCGGACTTTTGGTCTGAAATATCAAGTAAGTAATAAAAAAGTGCCTGCTTACAGGCACTTTTTTAAGCTTAAAAAAATCTTGATTAAAGCTTAACATGCTAGATATTATTTCGGACCTTAGTTGTTATACGGGCATAGTTCAATGGTAGAATAGAGGTCTCCAAAACCTTTGATCTGGGTTCGAATCCTAGTGCCCGTGCCAAGTAAATATAATTTAACACCGTCACGATATAATAAACTTATACCGTTCGGTGTTTTGAATTAGATACCCGGTCCCAAAACGTTGAATATTAAAACAAGCAAATGAATAAAGTTGCGAATTATTTTAAGGAATCTTATAAAGAGTTACTCGAAAAAGTAACCTGGCCTACGTGGACACAATTGCAACAATCCACCGTGATCGTGTTGATAGCCACCCTGGTTATCACCGGCCTGGTTTGGGGAATGGATCTTGTGGCTCAGTCCGGTCTGAAATTAATCTACTCATTTTTTTGATAATGGAAAATCAAACTACTCAGCAACACGATAACGAAACGTCTCAGCAGGAAACCAAATGGTTCGTGCTACGGGTTGTTAGCGGAAAGGAGCGGAAAGTAAAAGAATACCTGGATAAGGAAATTGCGCGCAGTGGTTGGACCGATATTGTTAAGCAGGTATTTCTTCCTGTTGAAAAGGTTTACAAAGTGCAGAATGGTAAGAAGGTGATGCGTGAGCGTAACTATTATCCTGGCTATGTAATGATAGAGGTGACTGATGGTAAGTTATCCGAAGATCTGCGTGAAGCAATAAAAAATACAAACAGTGTCATACATTTTCTTGGCAAAGAAACACCGATAGCTCTTCGCAAAGCTGAAGTGAATAAGATGCTTGGTAAAATGGATGAAATGGCTGAGGCCGGCGGAGCTACAATGAGTGAGCCGTTTATCGTGGGTGAAACTATTAAAATCATCGAAGGGCCATTCAACGACTTCAATGGTATGATAGAGGAAGTGAACGATGAGAAGAAAAAACTGAAAGTTACAGTGAAGATATTTGGACGTTCAACCCCAGTGGAATTGAACTATATGCAGGTTGAAAAACTGGCTTAACAAAGCGATTAGAATTCATTACCATAAAATAAAAAAGCCCCCGAAAGAGGGCTTTTTTTGTTGAATTTAAACAGGTAAAAAAAGTAAAATTTTACAAGTTTGCGTTATCTGAAGGAACGTCAGTTCCTATTTCATTTGCTGGCTCAGCTCCTGGCATTGACATAGCGGAATTGCTATCTGATGGCCTGGAAGCGCGTTTTTTAGCTGCTTTTTTCTTGCCAGCTTTTTTTGGTGCCGCTTTCTTAGCTACTTTTTTGGGCGCCGCTTTCTTAGCTTCTTTTTTTTTTGCGGCTTTTTTAGCGGCCTTTTTTTTTGCGCCTTTTTTAGCGGCTTTTTTAGGAGCTGCTTTTTTAGCGGCTTTCTTTTTTGCACCTTTTTTAGCTGCTTTTTTAGGAGCTGCTTTTTTTGCTCCCTTTTTCTTCGGAGCTGCTTTCTTAGCTGCTTTTTTAGGAGCCGCTTTCTTCTTTGCTTTAGCCATTTTGTTTGAATTTAATGAGTGTTAGTAAAAAAATATTTGCAGAATTTAATTTTTTAATTAGAAAAGCTACGCATAAAAATTTGAAAAATGAAAAACAGGGCCAATTAGTTATTCATAACATGTTAATTAACTGCCCAATTACAAATAGCAAACGTTTATTTTGCATAATTACTTAAAAAAATTGATCAGGTCAAGTTTTAGGCATTAAAATACTGGCAATCAGTACTTCATCTGGTAAAGGCCAAAATTTTCTGTAAAGGTCGAAATTTCAACTTTTTTTATTCTGTGCACGACGCTTCCACCGCCAAAGAATCAGACTGACAGCAATACCATTTACAAAAATCATCAATATTAAAAGGTATCCGCTTAATGAACGTAACCAGAAACTGGTTGAAGCATAATGATTATCCTCACTGTAATAGGCGTAGTTGTAAGAGGGTTTCACAAATCTTTTGACTCTGTTCCAGATAGAATGGAGGTTCTGCTCCCGCAGGTATTGAGGATAATAAAATCGAAAGCGCTGGGGTGCAGCAAAATAGCCTTTAAAAAGGACTGGCAGACTGTCAATATCAGTATGTTGAATAGAATCACGAAAGGTAATTGCTTCAACCTTGAATTTTTCAATCCCGGATCTCAGTACCCTGTTTAACTGCACAGTATTCAAGGGCTTGCCGGCGGTTTCGAGGTAGGCCACACCATTCGTGAGATCGGTATATATCCATGTTCCGTATTCCGGCAGAAAAACTTCATTAAACGAATGCACCGGATATGCGAACGATTCATAACCTTCTGTGGTTACGAGGCGGGTGGAAAGACCTGCTGCATTTGTCATAGCTCCCAATAACGAAGAAATATTACCGCACCAGACCTTCACCTTCCCGGTCTTCAACAGACTAATTAGTTCAAGCGGTGCTTTACCATTCAACGAGTCTGCCGGCACTCCCATGTTTGCCCGAACAAAAGGCCAGAGATGAGAAAAAATCTTTTGTAACCGGGTAAGTCCGGGGTCTGCATGCACGATGCCTATACTATCCCGGAGATAGTCAGTAAGTTTCATCACTGGTTCTTCAGACTTCCCTGTATAATTCCCGTTATGAAAGAAGTCGAAAGCCCAAAGCTTATGACTAGTTAGCCTTGCATCAGAAAATATCAGGGAAGAACTGTTAATTTCAAAATTGCTTTTTTCACTGTTGCCCGCTGCCAGGTAAATAGCTGTGGGGGAATATGTTATTGATAATTGTGCCGAGTCGGAAAACCCGTCTTGTTTTATCCAGAACAGACGCGCGCTGTCCTTAGCATTAAAAACCAAAGTTGAACTGTCTGAGAAGTGTGACTGCGGTATATTTGTAGCCAGATTCCGGGTCAAACCACCAAGATGAATAATTAATTTATCTTCATCGCTTTGGGCGTCTTTTATCCGTAGTGCTTCGGCATCCAGGTACAGTTCATTGTATGACAGTTGGAGGGCATAGCTGTCCGGTAGTTTTTTTCGCACATACCAATTAAATGCGACCAACACCAGGGTAAAAAGTAACAATAAGGGAATTATCCGACTGGTTCGCATTTATGCTTTCTCTTTTCCGGAAGCGAGGTGTCTAAAACTATTTGAATACAAGTCAAGAAAGCAAGATATTGATTTTGCGACAAGTTGAGAAAAACGTCGGAATTCCCGGCCTGCGGACCTTGCTTGAGGTGAGTGCGTTTGATTTGAAATTTTCTTGTTTATTAGTTGATAAAATTGTACTTTCGCGTCCCCAAATAAAAAGTTCTTATTTTCAGATGGTTTGGGAGTGATGCTAATTGTATCACGCTATCACCAAAAAAATTGTAAAACATGGCAAAAGAAATTACCGGCTACGTAAAGCTACAGGTAAAGGGCGGCCAGGCTAATCCTGCGCCTCCAGTAGGTCCTGCATTGGGTTCCAAGGGTATTAATATCATGGAATTCTGTAAACAGTACAACGCACGTACTCAGGACAAAATGGGAAAAGTACTTCCGGTACTGATCACCGTTTATTCCGACAAGTCTTTCGAATTCATCATCAAAACTCCTCCAGCTTCCGTTCAGTTGTTAGAAGCGGCCAAATTGCAGAGTGGTTCAAAAGAACCAAACCGCAATAAAGTAGGAAAAGTAAGCTGGTCACAGGTTGAGGCAATTGCCAACGACAAAATGAGTGACCTGAATTGCTTTACACTAGACAGCGCTATGCGCATGGTTGCCGGAACAGCCCGCAGTATGGGTATTACCGTTGATGGTAAAGCACCCTGGGAAAATTAATTGTTCACATTCCTCCCGTACTTACAGGAGGAGATTCTAAAACTTGAATGATCATGGGAATACCTAAAAAAAGAAAAGCAGTCGATTCTAAGGTCGACAAAACCAAATCATATTCCTTAAAGGAAGCTTCTTCACTTGTAAAAGAAGTGAATACCACAAAATTTGACTCTTCAGTAGATCTTCATATCCGTCTCGGGGTTGATCCAAAGAAGGCTGACCAGGCAATCCGTGGCACAGTAAGTCTGCCACATGGTACCGGTAAAACTAAAAAAGTACTTGTTCTTTGTCCTCCGGACAAAGAAGCCGATGCAAGAGCAGCAGGTGCTGACTATGTAGGGTTAGATGAATTTGTACAAAAGATTGAAGGCGGATGGGTTGATGTAGATGTTATCATCGCAACTCCTTCTGTAATGCCTAAGATTGGTAAACTTGGTAAGATATTAGGTCCACGTAACCTGATGCCAAATCCCAAAACCGGAACTGTTACCAATGATGTAGCAGCAGCTGTGAATGAAGTAAAGGGTGGTAAAATTGCTTTCAAGGTTGATAAGGCTGGAATTATCCATGCTTCAATCGGTCGTGTAAGCTTTAGTCCTGAAAAAATCACAGAGAACAGCAACGAGCTGATCAATGCGATTGTAAAGGCAAAACCATCTTCTTCAAAAGGTATTTACCTGAAAAGTATTTTCATGGCAACTACTATGAGTCCGGCAATTGCTGTTGATACAAAATCATTAATGAACTAATTCCGGCTACGGATAAAACTTTTTGTTATGAACAAACAGGAAAAAAATGAAGTGATCGAATTGCTGAAAGGCAAATTCTCACAATACAATAACTTCTATGTTGCCGATACTGAATCACTCAGTGTTGAGCAGGTAGGTAAGCTTCGCCGTGCATGTTTCGACAAGCAGGTTGAAATGAGGGTTGCAAAAAATACTTTGATAAAAAAGGCACTTGAGTCTCTGGACAGTACCAAATACGAAGGTGTTTATGAGTCATTGCATAAAGTAACTGCATTGCTGTTTTCTGAGAATCCAAAGGAACCAGCTTTGATCATAAGTTCTTTCCGCAAAGCAAGCAATGGTAAAAAACCATCACTGAAAGCGGCTTTTATCAATGGCGATATTTATGCAGGCGATGAGAGTCTGAAAGCACTTACACAAATCAAGACCAAGAACGAGCTGATCGGAGAAGTTATCGGGTTGTTGCAATCACCGGCTAAGAGAGTTATCGCGGCTTTATTGCATCATCACGAACAACTGGCTGCAGGTGGCGGAGCAAATGCTACTGCTGAAACAAGTGCAACAGCAGCTGAAGCAAGTGCAGCAGCACCAGCAGCTGAAGCAAGTGCAACAGCAACACCTGAAGCACCCGCAGCTACACCAGCACCTGAAGCACCAGCTTCTGATGCTCCGGCTTCTGATGATGCTCCGGCAGCACCAAAAGCCTAAGCTTGCAGCTTCGTGGATAATGCCGGATTAAGGTAAATCCGGATTTGAAACAGAAGTAAAATAAATTGCAGCATTTATATTAATAATATCCCAGGCCTGAGGGAAACATAAAGGCGAAATTTTTTTAATCATATCCGCCGGAGTCTGAGACCCAGGCACTGAAGGCGGAAAAAATTTTAAATCAAATGGCAGACGTAAAAACATTAGCAGAACAACTGGTTGGCCTTACTGTAAAAGAAGTACAGGAATTGGCTGATTTCCTGAAATCAGAATACGGTATTGAACCAGCAGCAGCAACTGTGGTTGCAGCAGCAGGTGGTGAAAGTGGTGCAGCTCCGAAAGAAGAGCAGACCGCATTCACAGTTATCCTGAAAAGCGGTGGTGCATCTAAATTAGGTGTTGTTAAGATCGTTAAAGATCTGACAGGCTTAGGTCTTAAAGAAGCAAAAGACCTGGTTGACGGCGCTCCAAAACCAATCAAGGAAGGAATCAGCAAAGCTGATGCAGAAGCAATGGTAGCTAAGCTGAAAGAAGCTGGTGCTGACGTTGAAATGCAGTAAGCCTTAGCTTAAATTTTATAAATGGCTGTTTCATTAAACTGAAACAGCTATTTTTTTGCCATCTAATGAATAAATTCCCAACCTATCATCCGCTCAAGCACAATCTCATCAACCCATAACTTCACTCATAACTAATAACTCATCACTAAACTCACCACTTACCACTTACCACTCACCACTTACCCCTCACAACTACCGCCTCAAGCTAAGATGGGAAATAATAGTTAAAATGTCATGCAGCATTTTCCCCGGTACCGTGGTCTTCCTGTTTCAGAGTGGTCATAACGAAGTGTTAAAACATTTTTGCTAAATCGATTTTGATGCGTAATATTGACGCATAATCTCATATAGTTTATTGTATTTAGCATTGCAATCCGGCAAACTGAAAACAATCCCCATAAATATATCCCATAGATATATTTTTTTAGACTAAAAAGCTAAAACGGTTTAGCATTTTCTGGATTTCAATCAAAATAAAACCCATTTGCATGAAACAACTCAGTTTTCGTTCAAAGCAGATCATGCTTATCAGCATGCTGTTTTTTTTATTCTGTCTTACGGCTTTCTCGCAGGCAAGAACTATCCGCGGCACCGTCAGGGACCAGGACAATGCACCATTGCCTGGCGTTAATGTGTCTTTAAAGGGAACAACAACAGGCACACAAACCAACATCGAAGGAAAATACTCTGTAGAAGCACCCGTCGGGAACGCTACGCTTGTTTTCACTTTCACAGGATTTACGACGCAGGAAGTGAATGTCGGTTCTGATACTGTTGTTAACATCACTATGTCAGCCAGTACTTCTTCTCTTGACGCAGTAGTAGTAGTCGGTTATGGTACATTGAAGAAAAAAGAAATCAACTCAGCAGTGTCATCAATTACCCCTGAGGATTTTCGCCAGAGTGGTGCAAGAAACGCTTTGGATCTTGCCCAGGGGAAAGTAGCAGGTTTAACAATTACCAGGACCAGTGGATCTAACCCCAATTCCGGAGTGAATATACAGATCAGGGGTATAAACTCACTGACAGCAAGCAATTCGCCGTTGGTAGTCATTGATGGTATACCAGGTGGTAACCTGGATTTATTGCAACAGGATGATATTGCTTCAATAGACGTATTGAAAGATGGTTCAGCTGCCGCTATTTACGGAACAAGAGGTAACGGTGGGGTAATCCTCATTACAACTAAAAAAGGTAAAGCCGGAGAAGCAAGATTTGACTATAATGGTTATTTGCGTCATGAAATACCGGTAATGATGCCGGAGTTTTATAATGCTGCTGAAATTCGCCAATTAATTGCGGAAGGAAAACTTCCCGCCAACAGGGACAATCCATTATGGGGTAAAGTATCGAACAATATGTTCGAAGATGAAGTTCATAACGAAAACAACATCAGCCAGTATCATAATCTTGCTATTTCAGGCGGTTCAAAAAATATGACCTATCGCGCGAGCCTGTATTACCAGGCTTTGCAGGGAATTGCAAATCAGAATAGCAGAACAAATTATGGTGCCAGGGTCAACCTGAATCACAAAGGGTTTAATGATAAGTTGACGACTCTTATAAATCTCGCGACTAATTACAACAAGGCAAACCTGGTTGGCATTGGATGGGAAACAATTCTATCACGTCTCCCGACCCAACCGATTTACAATCCTGACGGATCATTTTATGAAGACCCGGGAACAACAGGCTCAAATAACCAGGCAAGTATTTATGAGCAGGAGATGTCTAAAAGAGATCAGCAAACAACATCTTTGGATGTGAAATTCACCCTGGAAATCCTTAAGAACCTTAGGCTTTCGGCTTTCGGCGCTTTGCAGAGAGATATGTATGTTGACAATCAATACAAGGATATAGGATCAAGAAACTCGGTTGTAGGTAGCACCAACAATGTTCAACCAAACGGAACAGGCTATGCATACAAAGGCCAGGTAAATAATAATAATTATGCCTTTGAGCCAACCATAGATTATAATAAAGAATTTGGCCAGAACACAATTGCCGCGGTTGCAGGGTACAGCTACCGGTATGAAGTAAATGAAAGTTCATCTTTTGCAAATTCCGGATTTGTGAATGATCTGTTCGAAAACAATAACATGGGTGCAGGAAACTGGCAGAGAGCACAGGGTGGCAATATGGCAAGTAATAAAAATGATAATACCCTGATCGCATTTTTTGGCCGGGTGAACTACTCATTCAAAGACAGGTATTATTTACAGGGTATCCTTCGCCGTGAGGGTTCATCAAGATTTGGAGAGAATAATAAATGGGCAAATTTCCCGGCTGTTTCAGCAGGATGGGAACTGTCTAAAGAAAACTTCTTGCAATCTCTCTCACATACGATCAATTATCTGAAACTTAGAATTGGATATGGTGAAACCGGCAATACAGGATTTGCTAACTACGCTTCTTATGTAACCTTAGGAACAGGTGGTTTCTATCTCTACCCGGATGGTGTCTGGCGCCAGACTTACGGGCCTAACCGTAACCCTAATCCTGATCTGAGATGGGAAACAAAAAAAGAATTGAACATTGGTATGGATTTCGGTATTGCTAATAATAGAATCACCGGTGCAGTTGAAGTGTTTCAAAGAAGAACAGTTGACCTGCTTGAAACCTTCGATACTCAATTGCCTGCCTATGTACAAACAAATATCTATACAAACGTAGGAACGATCGAAAACCGTGGTATTGAATTGACCTTGAGCGGTCAGGTGATCAAAAGTAAAGAGCTCCGCTGGACTATGGATTTTACAGGAAGTACACAGACCAATAAACTCATTACTTTCTCGAATGAACAATACAAGGGTACAGCAAAGTCCTATGGTGATATAGGTGGTGCGGGCGCTTTAGGTTCCGCAATCAGAACTGTTGAAGGTGGCCAGTTGGGAGCATTCTGGGGTAAACGTTTTGCAGGATTTGCCAATGATGGCTCCTGGTTATTTTTCACCCGTGATAATAAAGCAGTTCCATTTAGCCAGATCAATACCTCAACAGATCCGAATACAACTGACCTGGCTGTATTGGGATATGGAATTCCAAAATACTATGCATCATGGACAAACTCAGTAAGTTATAAAGGCTTTGACCTTCGCGTGTTCTTCCGTGGTAAGTTTGGGCATAAAGTGCTCAATCGAATGGACATGACCTATGCTAACAAACAAACCAGCACAAACCTGTTGAAAAGCACATTCGGAAAACATAACCAGCTTAATACCTCAACTGTTGCAAACACTTACCAGTATTCAGATTATTACCTCGAATCAGGCAGTTATGTAAAGCTGGATGAAATTACCCTGGCTTACAATTTCAAACTGAAATCACAGTGGGTGAGAAGTTTCAGGTTATACGCATCAACGCAGAACCTGGCGACATTTACAAAATACACTGGTAATGATCCTGATTTTATAAATGATACCGGTTTGGATGCTGGTTTGGATGGCCGCGGACCTTATCCCAGCACCACCTCGTTCCTGATCGGTCTTAATCTTGGCTTCTAAAAAAAAAAATCTTTTAGAAACCCATTATCTGAATAAGCTTAAAAATAATTAAATGAGAAAGTTTAAAAGCATTCTGAAATATTCATTGTTGCTGCTTCCCCTGGCAACACTTGATAGCTGTACAAAACTGGATGAAAATGTTTACAGTGAATTTGTTGCTGAGAATTATTACAACAATAAAAACGAAGTGCTGACCGCTGTTCTTCGGCCATATACCCATGCAAATGCATGGATCACGCCGGGGCAAAACGGTTGGTGGCGTTTAGGCGAACTGTCTGCTGACCAACTCGCCTGGCCGGTAAAGGGCAGACACGGGCAGGACGGAGGTACCTGGATCAGGGACCATTATCACCAATGGACAAATGATGGTGAGGAAATCTGGGGACCATGGAGGCTTATGTGGTGGGGTCTTGGTCTATGTTCAAGTCCAATCGAAAATCTCGAGGCCCGCAATATTGCTGACATGGGAATTACCGAAGGCGAAAAAGCGGCGTATATAGCAGAAATGAAAATGCTACGTGCATTTCATTATATCAGGCTGATGGACCTTTATGGTAACATCCCGATTGCATATAAAATTGGCGAGCCCAATCCACATACAAAAACCCGCGCTGAAGTTTTCGATTATGTTGAGAAGGAGATTAAGGATAATATCAACGCGCTTCCAAATCTTTCGGCTGCTATGATTGGCAGGGCAACTAAAGCCGCAGCCTATGGCATGCTGGTTGAAATGTATCTGAATGCCGAGAAGTGGACAGGCACTGCCCGTTGGGATGACTGTATTGCTGCCTGTGATGCCTTGATCAATAATACCGCCGGTGGTCAGAATGGTTCCATGGCACTGGATCCGAACATTACCGATACTTATAAACCTACAAATCACTTGTCTAAGGAGATTATCTTTTCCATTGCATATGATTTTGTAAATGGTTCTGGTTGGAAACCGCAGTGGACAGGGGATTTTTATCATTTCAACCAACGTTTCATCTATGATGGAACACATAATGGAAATGATGGTGTGGTTATGATTCCAGGTGTATTCAGCAAGTTTAAGAGCAATGATCTGAGAAGAAGTGAATGGATATTAAGAGGACCCCAATGGTATCTTACTGATCCAACCAAACCTGTATTAGGTTCTGAAGAATATTCAGGTAAACAACTGGTATTCGTTGACAGCATTCAGCGTGTCAGTGAAAACAAAACGCAGTCTGATATGACCCAGGGTGAAGAAAACAGTGGATTGAGATTTAATAAATACAAACCAGGTCGCCAGGCTGACGCATCTTATATGAGCACTGACTGGGCTATTTACAGGCTCACCTGGATTTATTTTGCAAAAGCTGAATCATTGATGCGTAAGAATGGGAACACTGCTACCCCGGCTGCCGTGACGCTGGTCAACGATTCAAAAAAACGTTCTTTTTCAGCTACTGATTGGGTAACCGAAGCTTATACAACAGGTACACTCACCATGGACGAATTACTTGCTGAAAGAGGCAGGGAATTCCTATGGGAAGGTTTCCGTCGCCAGGATCTTATTCGTTTCGGCAAGTTTACTTCAACTGCATGGTGGGATCATGTGCCAAGCAACGATAAAAACAAGGAGGTGTTTCCAATTCCTAACAGGCAGCGGGTCCTCAATCCAAATCTTCAACAGAATCCAGGTTATTGATAATATGTTTTAATAATTCACAAAGGTCATATCATCGCGATATGACCTTTGCAGTTTCATACTATTTGCAAAAACATGCGCGATAGCAATACAAAAATCAACTTGTTCCAGGTGTAATGATTCTGGTATATTTGGATTCAGCAATTATATCGCAAGCCAATACTACCCGTATGCAAACTTCAAAAAAAATTGAATGAAAAAGGTATCTCTTAAGGATATTGCCACACTTTCCGGAGCTTCACCATCAACAGTGTCTTTTGTCCTGAACGGGAAGGAAAAAGAAATGAGAATCAGCGAACGGCTCGCCAAAAAAATTAAAGCCGTTGCTACCAGGGAAGGTTATACACCGAACCAGGTTGCTGTGAGTCTCAGAACCGGTCAATCGAAAATACTTGGATTAATCGTTGAAAGTATCGGTGGAAATTTCTTTGGTGCACTTGCCCGGATCATAGAACAGGAAGCTGATAAATACGGATACCGGATTGTTTATTGCAGTACTGAAAATAACCTGGCAAAGGGGCAGGAGATGATTCGTATGTTATCTCACAGCCAGGTAGACGGATATCTCATCACACCTGTAGAAGGCCTGGAAAAAGATATCGGGGAGTTGCTCAGGCAGAAAAAACCAGTGGTATTAATCGATGGATATTTCCCTGATGTACCCGCTCCATATGTGCTTGTCAACAACATTTCGGGCATTACCCAGGGAATGAATCACCTGATCAAAAAAGGCTACAAAAAAATCGGGTTTGTCACTGTAGAAATGGATCTCGTACAAATCAGGCAAAGAGAACAGGCTTACAAGGCCGCTTTGAAAAAGCACAAGATCGCCGCACAAAAATCCCTGATTTTCCGATTACCTTATAACTATGATAAGGAGGTAGGGGTTGAAGGCCTTTGTAATTTCATAAGCAAACATCCTGAACTTGATGCGATATTTTTCGCAACAAACTATCTTGGTATTACAGGAATACAAAGTCTCAGGCAACTTGATTTACGTATCCCACAGGACATTGCTGTGATTTGCTTCGATGACCATGATATTTTTAGTCTGTACCCGCCGGGCATCGCCTCAATTAAACAACCGGTTGAAGAAATAGGCAAAACAGCCATTCATCTCCTGCTTAAACAGCTTGGTAAAGACAAAGTGAATTCCAATAAAGGCGGAATTGAAATTCAAGGCACACTAATAGAACGGGGAAGCACTTAATATAATTTTTCTATGGTATTTTTCTTTTTTGCAAAAACGATTTAGTATTGTATTTTCCGGTTTTAAATGCTTGATTTTATGAAGAGATATATCCTCTTTCCCTTTTTCTGCTTATTAGCCTGTATCTGTAATGGCCAGCTTGTTTCAAAGGTTTCAGATCCCGTTGAATGGATCAATCCATTAATGGGAACCGACTCCAAGCCAAGCCTGTCGAATGGCAACACCTATCCCGCCATTGCAGTTCCCTGGGGCATGAATTTCTGGTTGCCACAAACAGGGATGATGGGTAATGGCTGGGCCTACACTTATAGTTCAGACAGGATCCGCGGTTTCAAACAAACGCATCAGCCTTCACCATGGATGAACGACTATGGCCAGTTTTCAATAATGCCGGTTACCGGAAAACTGAGGTTCAACCAAAATGACCGTGCAAGCTGGTTTTCTCATAAGGCAGAAGTTGTTAAGCCCTATTATTATAGTGTTTACCTGGCAGACGCAGATGTTATCACAGAAATTACACCTACTGAAAGAGCCGCTCAGTTCCGTTTCACTTATCCTGAAACCGACAGCGCCTACCTGGTGGTAGATGCATTTGACAGGGGATCTTATGTTAAGATAATACCTTCAGAGAAAAAAATAATCGGATACACAACCCGGAACAGTGGCGGAGTTCCTGAAAACTTTAAAAATTATTTCGTGATACAGCTTGACAAAGCTTTCACTTTATCTATGGGATGGCACGACAGTACGCTGGTAAAAGATTCAATAGAAATCACTTCCAAACATGCGGGGGCTATCATCGGATTCAAAACCAAACGCGGTGAAAAGATCAATGTAAAAGTGGCCTCTTCATTCATCAGCCACGAGCAGGCACAGCTGAACCTTGATAAAGAAGTTGGTAAAGATGAGTTTGATATCACAAAACAAAAAGCAAAATCAGCATGGAATAAACAGTTAAACAAACTCAGTGTTGAAGGTGGTACCATTGAACAAACAAAAACATTTTATTCCTGTCTTTACAGGACCTTACAGTTCCCTCAAAAACACTATGAATACAATGCTGCCGGTGAGATAGTGCACTATAGCCCCTATAATGGAAAAACGTTACCGGGCTATATGTTTGCAGGCACCGGTTTTTGGGATACTTTCCGCGCCTTGTATCCATTCCTGAATTTTGTTTATCCTTCCATCAATAAAGAAATGCAGGAAGGACTCGCAAATGATTTCAGAGAAGGAGGTTTTCTTCCTGAATGGTCAAGTCCGGGTTTCAGAAGTGTAATGGTTGGTAATAATTCGGCTTCGGTTGTTGCTGACGCTTATCTCAAAGGAATAAGGGGACAGGACATAAACCTGCTTTGGGAAGCGCTGGTGAAAGGTGCAAATAATGAAGGGCCTTTAACAGCAGTCGGACGGGAAGGTGTTAAATACTATAATGAACTGGGTTATGTTCCTTATGATGTAAAGATCAATGAAAATGCGGCGCGCACACTTGAATATGCGTATGATGATTTTACAATCTGGCAACTGGCGAAAGCATTGAAACGGCCACAGGCTGAAATCGATCTTTATGAAAAACGCAGTCAGAATTATCGCAACCTGTTTGATCCTGAAACAAAGCTGATGCGAGGCAAAAACCAGGATGGAAAGTTCCAGTCTCCTTTTAATCCTTTCAAATGGGGTGATGCGTTTACTGAAGGCAACAGCTGGCATTATAGCTGGAGCGTGTTTCATGATATCGAGGGTTTGAAGAAATTAATGGGTGGCAATGAAATGTTTATCAAAATGCTTGATTCTGTATTCAACATGCCACCGGTTTTCGACGAAAGCTACTACCGGGGAGTAATACACGAAATCCGTGAAATGCAGATCATGAACATGGGACAGTATGCACATGGCAACCAGCCTATACAGCACATGATCTATTTGTACAACTATGCCGGCCAGCCCTGGAAAACCCAGTACTGGATACGTGAAGTGATGGAAAAATTATACAAGCCAACACCGGATGGTTATTGCGGCGATGAAGATAATGGGCAAACTTCTGCCTGGTACGTATTCTCTGCCATGGGATTTTATCCTGTTTGCCCAGGTACCACTCAATATGTAATTGGAACACCATTATTCAGAAAGATCACGGTTGCCCTTGACAACGGAAAGAAGATTGAAATCGAAGCGCCAAAAAGTTCAGCCGAAAACAAATATGTATCACAGGTGAAATGGAATGGCAATATCGTCGATAAAAACTGGCTTGACCATTTCGATCTGCAGAAAGGAGGAAAACTGCAATTTGAAATGCAGCCACAGCCAGGTAAACAAAGAGGTACATCAGCCAAAGCTTATCCATATTCTTATAGTAAACCTTAGTTCCTTTTTTGCTTCGAAATATTTAATCAAACCTGTTTTATTTTCAGGTTAGTCAGCCAGGATTCTGCCAGTAAATGAAAAAGATTTCCCTGAAAGATATAGCAGCAGTAGTAGGAGTATCGCCTTCGACTGTTTCAATTGTGCTAAATGGCAAGGGAAAAGAAATGCGTATCAGCGAGAAACTGGAAAAACGCATAAAAGAGTATGCTGAGAAGTCCGGGTATCAACCTAATAAAATTGCCGTAAGCCTCAGAACCGGCAGTTCTAAAATCCTGGGGCTGATAGTTGAGGATATCTCAAATAATTTTTTTGCCACCCTTGCAAAAATTATCGAGGTTGAAGCCGAAAAGTTTGGTTACAATGTTGTTTTCTGCAGCACGGAAAATGACACAAAAAAAGGTAAACAACTAATAAAGGTTTTGAGCCAGCAGCAGGTTGATGGCTTTCTGATTACTCCAACAGAAGGGATGTGTGACGATATCAGGTCACTGCATGAACAAAGGCATCCGGTGGTTTTGATGGATCGGCATTTTCCGGAATTGAATATACCATGTGTGCTGGCCGATAATTATCATGGTGTAAGGGATGGGATGGACCATTTGATTGATAACGGTTATAAAAACATCGGTTTTGTAACAGTCGATATGGACCTTGTCCAAATGAAACGAAGGGAAGCTGCATTTTTTGATTCAGTCAATGGGTCGGGATCCGGCAGAACCAACGATCAGATCCTGAGGTTACCGGTGAATACTTCACAGGCGGATTCAGTTGAGCTGATAACATTGTTCCTAAAACAAAATCCGGTACTGGATGCAGTATTTTTTGCTACTAACTACCTGGGCATTGCTGGCCTTGAAAGTATCCGGAACTTAAAACTCGTTATACCAGGAGATCTTGGTATTGTTTGTTTTGATGATCATGATATATTTCGATTGTATACACCGGGCATCACGACAATTAAACAACCGACCGATGAGATTGGCATGAACGCGGTAAGGTTATTAATTGATAGTATAACAAAGACTGATGGTTCGCATACCGATAAGGTGCTGGAATACCAGGCAACGCTGATGGTCCGGGGATCGAGCAGCAAGATCGAAAGCCTTCTTTGTTAATTTATTTTTTGAAAAAATCTGGTGACCCTTGCAGCAAAATTAACGGTACCGGGGTCTTAACTGCAAATAATCAGATGAAACGTTAAAAAATTATTGCAGTTTCATTTTAGTCACATAATTTAGCATTTCATTAATTCACTGGTCTTTAGCCGATTGCCAAAACTCATGTATACAACCCTGTAACATGAAGTTATTTTTAACTAAAACGTTTGCCTGACAACCAAAAACTAATGCGTATGAAAACCTGCCACAATAATCTGAAGCACTAAGCAAGTTCACCTTTTCTTTTTTTACATAATACGTTGCCACATGACAACGTCTGTCTAAAAACAAAGACGCCTTTGAAATTTTATTTAAAGACGTTTGCTAAATCGTTATAGTATTCCGATCTATCCAACCAAATCAACTTTCATTATGAAACAACGACGACTTGTCTGCTTGCAAAGATGCTCAATGGGCATCCTCTTGCTGTTATTATCACTAACCGGTTTTGCACAGTCCAAGACTGTCACCGGTAAAGTAACTTCCTCCGCGGACGCCCAGCCTCTGGCAGGTGTTACGGTACAGGTAAAAGGATCTCAAACTGCCACTACTACAGATCCACAGGGACAGTACACTATCAATGTAGCCGGCAATGAATCCGTCCTGGTCTTCAGTTTTACTGGCATGACAAACCAGGAAGTAACTGTCGGCAGCCGCACAACAATCGACATTCAATTAAAAACAGATGATGCTTCTCTTGGAGAGGTAGTCGTTGTCGGTTATGGTACTACCAGGAAATCTGACCTTACCGGGGCAGTCGCAAGTGTAAAAGCGAAAGAATTAACTGACAGGCCTGCGGCCTCACTAAACCAGGCGCTCGCAGGCAGAATGCCTGGTGTGCAGGTTAACACCAATTCGGGTCGCCCGGGGGGTCAGACAAATGTTCGTATCCGCGGATTTAGTTCTATCCTCGCGACAAGCAATCCATTATACATCGTGGACGGAGTTGCGCTGCCAATCGGATCTCAGTCAAGTAACAGCAATTCTATAGACTTTATTAACCCGAGCGATATAGCATCTGTGGAAGTGCTAAAAGATGCTTCGGCGACAGCGATCTATGGTTCGAGAGGTGCCAACGGTGTAATACTTGTAACAACAAAAAGAGGTAGTCGTAATGGTGGAAAAGTCACCTACGATGTTGAACTCGGAGTTCCGACTATCGGACCTAACCGTGTAGAAATGCTCAACGCGCAGCAATACATTGATATCGAAAATCTTGCTTACGATAACATCAAAGTATACGATCCGGCAGGATGGGCCTCAGGAGCATATAGCAGTGTGGTTGATCCAAGGGTTAAAAGACAAAGCCTTCCAAACCTGTTCGACGCAAATGGTGCACCAATATATAATACAGACTGGTTAGAAGAATCAACTCAATCCAAACTTTCACAGAATCATCAGTTAGGTGTCACTGGTGGTAGTGCAGACAATAGTTTCGGCGCTTACCTGGGTTATCGTGATGACAATGGGTTATTACTCAACAGCTATCTTAAAAGGTATTCCGCAAGATTTGTATTTGATACAAAGATTAAAGAATGGCTTCGGATTGGCGGAAACCTTGGTTATCATAACCAGGAGGAAAATATCGTGGACCAGGGAACAGGCGGACTTAACTCAGTTCGTATGATCACTGAAGCTTTCCCATTTCTTCCAGTAAAATTTGCCGATGGAACCTGGGGTGAAAACTATATGTATCCCGGTGCTGAAGGTGGATCAAATCCTGTACACATACTTGAAGAGAGAAAACTACTTTATAATACGCAGACAACGCTGGGCGATATTTATGTTAATCTCGATCTGGCGCCTGGACTAAGTTTCCGGAGTCAGTTAGGCGTCAACGTTGTTACCAGGGGACAGCGTGAATACAATGGGCGGTCTCTCGATCAGCTTTCAAGAAACCAAAATGGTACTGCCATACAGAATAATAGCCGTGAAAACTTCTGGTCATCTGAAAACTATTTTACTTACAACAAAAAAATCGGGACTGATCATAACCTGACAGCACTGCTCGGTTTATCATGGCAGGAAAATACGTTTACATCCTTCCAGGCAAGTTCCCAGAACTTTTCAACTGATTTTTTCCAATACAACAATCTCGGCCAGGGCAGCCAACAAAATGCCTCTTCTTCTAACAGATCACGTTTTTCGCTGAACTCCTATTTCAGCCGCATCAATTATGTTTATAAGGACAAATACCTGTTGACTTTTACAGGCCGGGCAGATGCATCGTCAAAATTTGGTGAAGACCACAAATGGGGATTTTTTCCATCTGCAGCTATCGGCTGGAGAGTATCCGAAGAAGACTTCCTGAAAAACAGCACCGTAATTTCAAACCTGAAAATTCGTGCAAGTATTGGATCAACAGGTAACTCTGAAATCCCTACTTACCGGTCAATTGGTACACTTGGTTCTTATACTGGCATACTCGGCGATGTTCGTGTTGCCGGGGTTGGCACAGGTCGCCTCGAAAACCCTGATCTGAAATGGGAAAAGACAACCCAGACAGATGTCGGGCTTGAAGTTGGTTTCCTGGAAAACCGCATCAATCTTGAATTAGATGTGTATTACCGAAAAACAACTGATATGTTGCTCGATGCCCCTGTACCTACTTCCAGTGGTTACGGCACGATCACACGTAACGTGGGCAGCCTGGAAAATAAGGGTCTTGAAATCGGTATCAATACCGTTAACATCCGGGGTAAAGACTTCGGCTGGACAACCGGTTTCAACATTTCATTCAACCGCAATAAAGTGTTATCGCTTGCAACACCGGCAGATATTTTCGGTATTGGCGGACCAAACTTTACCAACCAGACGAATATTATCCGTGTAGGTGAGTCAGTAGGTTCATTTTGGGGTCTTACGCGTCTTGGAACCTGGCAGCCTTCCGAAGCTGCAGAAGCAGCTAAATTCAGTCCTGCAAGCTATCGCGGAGGTAAGCCAATTTTGCCTGGTGATATTAAATATCTTGACAGAAATGGCGACTACCAGATAAACGATGCTGACCGATCAATCATAGGTAATGGTAACCCGGATGCATGGGGATCTTTATTCAACACCTTCCGGTATAAGAATTTCGAATTACTTCTTGAGATCCAGTATGTGTTTGGAAATGATATTCTCAACATGTCTACCCATTCAGGAGAAGACCGTGTAAGTATTGCGAATAGCTATGCGACTGTACTTGGAGCTTATGATGCTACAAAAGGAAATACAGTTTCAGATATTGCTGCTATCCGGGACACGAGAGCAGGGTATGTTACAAACGTGGACACCCGCTGGGTTCAGGACGGATCTTTTGTACGTGGTAAAAACCTGGCCCTCAGTTATAATTTCCCGGCATCATTTTATGAGAAGCTGAGATTGAACAGGTTTCGGGCTTACGCTTCCGTACAGAACTTTTTCCTTGTAACCGATTACCGTGGTAATGATCCTGAAGTAACTACTTACGGCAATGCTTTTGCGCAGGGACAAACGTTTTTTGACTATCCAAAACCAACCATGTTCACTTTCGGACTTAATCTCGGATTATAAATCGTAACTGAAAAGACAAATCATGAAAACATTCAATATAAAATCGATTAGCAAGGTGCTGTTGTTGTCAGCAGTACTTAGCAGTTCCTCCTGTTCTAAATTCCTCGAGGAAGAGGATCCTACCAACCTCACAGCAGACACATATTTCACCCTACCGGGACATGCAGATGCAGCTATCGCTGCCGCTTATGCGCAAACCCGTTTCATCGGAAACGGTGCCGGTATCTTTGTGCAGAACTGGTCACTTCCAGAAATGTTAAGCGGGTTGGCAAAAACCGAAACCGGTCAGAATTCAGATCTCAACAATATTATCGGTCTGTCGTATAACGGTGATAATTTGTTGATTACACAATGGTGGAATGGTCTATACAGTATCATTGCACAAACCAATCTCGTCCTCCAAAAGGTTCCCGAGATAAATCCGATGGATGAAACTGCCCGTAAGCGTATACTTGCTCAGGCCCAGTTCCTCCGTGCATGGTCATACTTCTACCTGGTGCGCATGTGGGGCGATGTACCTTTAATTGTTCAGCCTGTAGAAAGCTTCAGTGATGAAAATTTGCTTGCACCTAGAGCGTCTACCGCTTCGGTTTACGATCAGATTGTGGCTGACCTTACAGCAGCCGAGTCAGGTGGATTACCATTGACAGATAACTCCGGACGGGCATCTCTCGGAGCAGTTAAATCGCTCCTTGCAAAAGTTTATCTCACAATGGCAGGGTTTCCTTTAAGTAAAGGCGCAACGCATTATAAGCTTGCTGCAGATAAAGCCAATGAAGTTATTACAAGCAACGCTTTTTCTTTGTTTGCTACTTATAATGAACTTCACACGCTTTCAACTGAAAACAGGAGTGAGCATATTTTCGAGATCCAGTACCTCGGTGGTGTGGCTGATAATCCAATCCAGGCTGCATTACTTCCAAATTTCAAAGGTATTTCGAGCTACGGTACTGAAGTGGGATCAAACGTGCCGGTGCCAGCTTTTGTAAATTCTTACGAAGCAGGTGACAAACGCACAATCGATCGCCAGGGCTTCTATTATACTTCATATTACACAGAAGGTAACGGTGCCCTGAAACCGCTAGGCAACCCTTACATTTTTAAGCATTTTGACGTGGTTGCTAATGGAACATCCGGCGTGGCAGGAACTAACGTTTCAAGTCTTAATTTGATGAATATCCGGTACGCTGACGTCCTTTTGGTTTATGCGGAAGCTCAGAACGAAGTGGATGCTGCTCCTTCAGCTACGGCCGTGAACGCACTGAAACTGATTCGGGACCGCGCTGGTCTGGCTACGCTTGGAGCAGGCGCTTACACAAAATCTACTTTCCGCGATGCCGTGCTCAGGGAACGTTGGTATGAGATGGCATTCGAAGGTATTACCTGGTTCGATATGCTCAGGTTACGCCGTGCTTTCAATGTAACAACAAAATCATTTGAACCCCTGGTTGGACATAAGTTCCCCGACAATGGAGCAGTTATTCAGGAAAAACACCTATTACTGCCTTTGCCGACAAATGAAATGAAAAACAACCCGAACCTTACGCCAAATAATCCAGGATATTAATAAGCAGAACATTTCTGGTTGATATATTTTAACAGCTCTTAAAAACCACGATTCCGGAAGTCATTGACTTTCCGGAATCGTGGTTTTTTTTTTATTTGTGAAGGATCCCTTAATGCTGAGAAATGACTTCTGATTTTATTGTTTTTACTGGTATATTCATTACCTTTGCCCTCCATTTTTCATTCTAATAATCAGTTGAGGATAGATTTTTAATGACGAAAAATTCATAATCGCCTCGTTATCAATACATCGGGAACCTTAGGGTTGCCATGTAATTTTTTTGCCTATAGGGCACTTTTGAAGTTCGAACAACTAAAAAACCGGTTTTAAAACATATGTCGTCTACAAAACTGCAAAACAGGGTCAACTTCGGTAAAATTAAACACTTAGCGGACGCCCCTGATCTACTAGAAGTCCAAATCCAATCTTTCAAGGAATATTTCCAGTTGGAGACCACTCCAGACAAAAGGAATATAGAAGGATTGTTTAAGGTGTTTAAGGAAAATTTCCCGATTACTGACACCAGGAACATATTTGTCCTCGAGTTTCTTGATTACTTTATCGATCCCCCACGCTATACTATCGAAGAGTGTATGGAGCGCGGATTAACTTATGCGGTGCCTTTAAAAGCAAAGCTCAGGTTAAGCTGTAACGATGAAGAACACGTAGATTTCCAGACAATAGTCCAGGATGTGTTCCTCGGTAACATTCCTTACATGACCCCACGCGGTACCTTTGTAATCAATGGTGCAGAGCGTGTCGTTGTTTCACAATTACACCGTTCACCCGGTGTATTCTTCGGTCAGTCTATTCACCCGAATGGAACAAAGATCTATTCAGCCAGGGTTATTCCTTTCAAGGGAGCCTGGATGGAGTTTGCTACAGACATCAACAATGTTATGTATGCTTACATAGATCGTAAGAAGAAATTCCCTGTAACAACTTTGTTGCGTTCTATCGGCTTCGAAACTGATAAAGACATTCTCGAACTTTTCGGGATGGCTGACGAAGTTCAGGCTGATAAAAAACAACTTACAAAATACCTGGGCAAACGCCTGGCTGCCCGCGTTCTCAGAACATGGGTAGAAGATTTCGTTGATGAAGACACCGGTGAGGTGGTTTCCATCGAAAGAAACGAAATCGTGCTTGAGCGCGATACCATCCTTGATGAAGAAGCCATTGAAATGGTTTCTGAAATGGATGTGAAAAGCGTTTTCATTCAGAAAGAAGATGTTGGTGGTGATTATGCAATCATCTACAACACCCTTAATAAGGATACTTCCAACTCAGAACTGGAAGCGGTTCAGCATATCTATCGCCAGTTGCGCGGTGCGGATGCTCCTGATAATGAAACTGCACGCGGTATCATCGACAAATTGTTCTTCAGCGACAAGCGTTATGACCTGGGTGAAGTTGGACGTTACAAGATCAACCGTAAGCTGAATCTTAACTATCCTATCGAACAAAAGACACTAACAAAAGAAGATATCATCGAGATCATCAAATACCTGGTTCGTCTGACCAATGGTAAGGCTGAAATCGATGACATTGATCACTTAAGCAATCGCCGTGTAAGAACAGTGGGAGAGCAGTTGTATGCTCAATTCGGTGTTGGTCTTGCCCGTATGGCGCGTACTATCCGTGAAAGGATGAACGTTCGTGACAACGAGGTGTTCACACCGGTTGACCTGATCAATGCACGTACACTTTCTTCAGTTATCAATTCATTCTTTGGTACTTCCCAGTTATCACAGTTCCTTGACCAAACCAATCCGTTGAGTGAGATCACGCACAAGCGTCGTATCTCCGCACTCGGACCCGGAGGTCTGTCACGTGAAAGAGCTGGTTTCGAGGTACGTGACGTTCACTACTCACATTATGGCCGTCTTTGTACAATTGAAACACCGGAAGGACCAAACATTGGTTTGATCTCAACGCTTTGCGTTCACGCAAAGATCAATGAGATGGGCTTTATCGAAACGCCTTACCGCAAGGTAGACAACGGTAAAGTTGAAATGAAGAAGCTGACTTTCCTGAGTGCTGAAGAAGAAGATATCGCGAAGATTGCGCAGGCGTCAGCACCGCTTACTGAAAAAGGTGAATTCGCAGAAGATAAGGTTGCCTCCCGTCAAACAGGTGACTTCCCGATACTCGATAAAGCAGAGGTTGAATTTATGGACGTTGCTCCTAACCAGATTGTTGGTTTGAGTGCTTCATTGATTCCGTTCCTCGAGCATGACGATGCTAACCGTGCCCTTATGGGATCGAACATGCAACGTCAGGCTGTTCCTTTGATCCGCCCTCAGCAACCTATTGTTGGTACTGGACTGGAAGCAAAGGCAGCACGTGACTCACGTGTACAGATACTCGCAGAAGGCGATGGTGTTATTGAATACGTAGACGGTAAGGAAATTCATATCCGTTACGATCGTACAGAAGCTGACCGCCTGGTTAGCTTTGAAGATGATCTGCGTGTATATAACATGACCAAGTTTATCAAAACAAACCAGGAAACCTGTATCAACCACAAGCCTGCTGTTAAGAAAGGTCAAAGGATGAAGAAAGGTGACTTCCTGACTGAAGGATATGCCGTTCAGAATGGTGAAGTTGCATTGGGTCGTAACCTGCAGGTGGCATTCATGCCATGGAAAGGTTACAACTTTGAAGATGCGATTGTAATCAATGAGAAAGTGGTACGTGAGGATCTGTTTACTTCAGTTCACATTTCTGAATACGAACTGGAAGTACGCGATACCAAACTTGGTGAAGAAGAACTGACACCGGATATTCCAAACGTTTCTGAAGAAGCTACAAAAGACCTGGATGAAAATGGTATCATCCGTATGGGTGCTGCTATTAAAGAAGGAGATATTCTCATCGGTAAGATCACTCCTAAAGGAGAATCAGATCCAACCCCTGAAGAAAAACTGCTTCGTGCAATCTTTGGTGATAAGGCAGGCGATGCAAAAGATGCTTCGCTGAAAGCTCCGAACGGAGTTGAAGGTGTTGTAATCGGTAAGAAACTTTTCCAACGCGCCAAGAAAGATAAAAACGCAAAGATCCGTGAGAAAGCATCTCTTGAGAAGCTTGAAAAAGTTCACGAGAAAAATACAACTGATCTGAAAGATCTTTTGCTGAGCAAATTGCAGACTTTGTTGAAAGACAAACCTTCATTGGGTGTTGCCAACAACTTCGGTGAAATGCAGATTGGCAAGGGTGCGAAGTTCAACGCTAAAAACCTGGCTACACTGGATTATCAGAACATCAATCCTTTGGGCTGGACCGGCGATTCTTCAATCGATGATCCGATCAACACACTTCTTCACAACTACAATATTAAGTACAACGAAGAACTGGGTAGATATAAAAGAGAAAAGTTCAACATATCAATTGGTGACGAATTACCTGCAGGTGTACTGAAACTCGCGAAAGTTTATATCGCGGTTAAGCGTAAGCTGAAAGTGGGAGATAAGATGGCGGGTCGTCACGGTAACAAGGGTATTGTTGCGAAAATCGTTCGTGCAGAAGACATGCCATTCCTGGAAGATGGAACACCGGTGGATATCGTATTGAATCCATTGGGCGTACCTAGCCGGATGAACCTTGGACAGATCTATGAGACTGTTCTTGGCTGGGCAGGTCTGAAGCTTGGAGTGAAGTTCGCTACACCGATCTTTGATGGTGCTACTGTAGAGGAAATTGCTGATTATATCGATCAGGCAAAACTTCCAACCTTCGGTCACAGCTATCTTTATGATGGTGAAACCGGGGAACGTTTCCACCAGAAAGCAACCGTGGGTGTTATCTATATGATCAAATTACACCACATGGTGGATGATAAGATGCACGCACGTTCAATCGGACCATACAGTCTTATTACTCAGCAGCCGCTGGGTGGTAAAGCACAGTTCGGAGGTCAGCGTTTCGGTGAAATGGAAGTTTGGGCACTCGAAGCTTATGGTGCATCAAATATTCTCCAGGAGTTACTTACACTTAAATCGGATGATATCATCGGCCGTGCGAAAACTTACGAAGCGATCGTTAAGGGCGATAATATTCCAAGACCAGGTATTCCGGAATCCTTCAATGTACTTGTACATGAGTTGAGAGGTCTGGGATTGGATCTGAAGTTCGATTAAACAAAATATTTCTTTCAGAAACCTGGTTGCTGGTATAAAACCTGCAACCAGGTTTTGTAGAAAGATTTCCGGTTCAATTAGATTTTAAAAAAGAAAGCATTTCAATAATATGGCTATCAAAAAGGAAAATCGTCCAAGGTCATCATTCTCAAAGATCACTATCGGGCTTGCTTCTCCGGATTCCATCCTGGAACGCAGCTATGGTGAGGTTCTGAAACCTGAAACCATTAACTATCGTACCTACAAGCCTGAACGTGATGGTTTGTTCTGCGAGCGTATTTTTGGACCGGTTAAGGATTATGAGTGTGCCTGCGGAAAGTATAAGCGTATCCGTTATAAGGGTATTGTTTGCGATCGTTGCGGTGTTGAAGTAACTGAAAAGAAGGTTCGTCGCGAGCGCATGGGTCACATCAAACTGGTTGTGCCTGTTGTACATATCTGGTATTTCAAAAGCTTACCAAATAAAATTGGTTACCTGCTGGGCGTAAGCTCAAAGAAACTGGAAAGCATCGTGTATTATGAAAGATACGTGGTGATCCAGGCTGGTATCCGTGAAGATCGTAACCTGAAAACAAACGATCTGCTTACTGAAGAAGAATATCTCGAGATCCTGGAAGGTTTGCCAAAAGACAACCAGTATCTTCCTGATGAAGATCCTCAGAAGTTCATCGCGAAGATGGGAGCTGAAGCAGTTCATGACCTGTTAGGTCGTATTGAACTTGATCAGTTGTCATTTGATCTTCGTAATACTGCTGCAACTGAAACTTCACAACAACGTAAGGCAGATGCTTTAAAACGTCTGAGTGTTGTTGAGTCTTTCCGCGAAGCAAATACACGCATTACAAACCGTCCTGAGTGGATGGTTATGCAATATATTCCTGTAATTCCACCAGAACTTCGTCCGCTCGTTCCATTGGATGGCGGTCGTTTCGCTTCTTCTGATCTGAATGATCTTTATCGCCGGGTAATCATCCGGAACAACCGTCTGAAAAGACTGTTGGAGATCAAGGCACCAGAGGTGATCCTGCGTAACGAAAAACGTATGTTGCAGGAAGCGGTGGATTCATTGTTTGATAACTCACGTAAATCAAATGCTGTTAAAGCAGAAGGTGGACGTGCATTGAAATCACTCAGTGATGTATTGAAAGGCAAACAAGGTCGTTTCCGTCAGAACCTTCTTGGTAAACGAGTTGACTATTCAGGTCGTTCCGTTATCGTTGTTGGTCCTGAACTGAAACTGCATGAGTGCGGTCTTCCAAAAGATATGGCTGCTGAATTGTTCAAGCCATTTATCATTCGCAAACTGATTGAAAGAGGTATCGTAAAAACGGTGAAATCTGCCCGCAAACTGGTAGATAGAAAAGAAGCCGTTGTTTGGGATATTCTTGAAAATATATTGAGAGGTCACCCGGTGATGCTAAACCGTGCTCCAACACTGCACCGTTTATCTATCCAGGCCTTCCAGCCAAAGTTGATTGAAGGAAAGGCTATCCAGCTTCACCCGCTCGTTTGTTCTGCGTTCAACGCGGATTTCGATGGTGACCAGATGGCGGTTCACGTTCCTTTGAGCAATGCAGCCGTTCTTGAAGCACAGTTATTAATGCTTGCTTCTCATAACATTCTAAACCCACAGAACGGCGCACCAATCACCCTTCCTTCACAGGACATGGTACTTGGTCTTTATTATATCACCAAGGGTAAAAAAACCATTGGTGATGAGATCGTTCGTGGTGAGGGCAAACATTTCTACTCTGCAGAAGAAGTGGTAATAGCTTACAACGAAGGCAAAATTGATCTTCATGCCTGGATCAAAGTGAAAGCTGAAGTTCGGGATGTTATGGGGAATTTTACCCGTAAGCTTATCGAAACAACTGTTGGTCGTGTAATCTTCAACCAGAATGTTCCTAAAGAAGTAGGTTATATCAATGCCCTGCTGACAAAGAAAAATCTGCGTGAAATTATCGGTGACATTATCACGATCACAAACGTACCAAAGGCAGCGAAGTTCCTTGATGATATCAAGTTGCTTGGTTTCCGTATTGCGTTCCAGGGTGGTCTGTCATTCAATATCAATGACCTTATCATTCCTTCTATCAAGGAAGAAGTGCTGGAAAATGCAAAAGGTGAAGTTGATGAAGTATGGGATAACTACAACATGGGTCTGATCACTAACAATGAACGTTACAATCAGATCGTTGATATCTGGTCACGTGTTGATACCCGTATCACTGAAACACTGATCCGTGAATTGGCCCAGGATAAACAAGGGTTCAATTCAGTATATATGATGCTTGACTCAGGTGCCCGTGGTTCCAAACAACAGATCAAACAGTTGTGCGGTATCAGAGGTCTGATGGCTAAGCCAAGAAAATCAGGTTCATCAGGATCTGAGATCATTGAAAACCCGATCCTTTCAAACTTCAAGGGTGGTCTGAACGTATTGGACTACTTTATCTCTACGCACGGTGCGCGTAAAGGTCTTGCGGATACAGCTTTGAAAACGGCCGATGCAGGTTATCTTACCCGTCGTCTGGTTGACGTTGCACAGGATGTGGTTATTACAGAAGAAGATTGTGGCACATTGCGTGGTATCGCCACCTCTGCGCTGAAAGATAATGAAGAAGTTGTTGAACCACTGTTGGATCGTATCGTGGGACGTACTTCACTGCATAACATTTATAACCTTCAGACAGACGAAACAATCGTTGAAGCAGGTTCTGAGATCACTGACTACATTGCAAAACGCATTGAAGAAGCCGGTATCGAAATTGTTGAGATCCGTTCCGTGCTTACCTGCGAAAGCAAACGCGGTGTTTGTGTGAAGTGTTATGGTAAGAACCTGGCAACAGGAAATCTTGCACAGAAAGGTGATGCAGTTGGCATCATCGCTGCACAGTCAATCGGTGAGCCTGGTACACAGCTTACACTTCGTACCTTCCACGTGGGTGGTGTTGCAGGATCAGCTTCGGTTGAATCTTCGCTCTACGCTAAATTCGATGGAACAATCCAGTTCGATGGTCTGAGGTTAGTTGCAACTGAAAACGAAGCTGGTGAAAAAACCCAGTTGGTAATCGGTCGTACTGGTGAACTCCGGGTGATGGATGTAAAAAATGATCGCCTGTTAATTACTGTCAATATTCCATACGGTGCCACTATGTTGGTTAAGGATGGTCAGACAGTGAAGAAGGGTGATACGATCTGTACATGGGATCCGTTCAACAACGTTATCGTTGCGGAAATCGCCGGTAGCATTAAGTTTGACAATGTAATTGAAGGTATCACTTACCGCGAAGAGGCTGATGAGCAGACTGGTCACCGTGAGAAAGTGGTAATTGAAACAAAAGATAAAACAAAGATTCCGACACTTATTGTTGAAGGAAAGGATGTTAAGTTATATAACCTTCCGGTTGGTTCACACATCACTGTTGATGAAGCTGAAACAGTAAAAGCAGGACAGGTATTGGTTAAGATCCCGAGAACACTGCGTATGCAGCGTGATATCACCGGGGGTCTGCCACGTGTAACTGAATTGTTTGAAGCACGTAACCCGGGTAATCCTTCTATCGTTTGCGAAATCGATGGTGTGGTTGCATTCGGAGCCATCAAACGTGGTAACCGCGAAATCGTGGTGGAAGCGAAAGATGGTGTTGTGAAAAAATACCTTGTACCCTTAACGCGCCAGATCCTGGTTCAGGATGGTGACTTTATCAAGGCAGGTGCGCCATTATCTGATGGACAGGTTGCACCGGGCGATATACTTTCTATCAAGGGACCATTTGCAGTACAGGAGTACGTGGTAAATGAGATCCAGGAAGTTTACCGTTTGCAGGGTGTTAAGATCAACGATAAACACATCGAGGTGATCGTACGCCAGATGATGAAGAAGGTTGAGATCATCGATCCGGGTGATACCCGTTTCCTTGAAGAAGATCTTGTTGACCGTCTTGATTTCATTGAAGAAAATGATTGGATCTTCGATAAGAAAGTTGTTTCTGAACCAGGTGAAAGCACAAAAATGCGCGCCGGTCAGATCGCATCTCTCAGGGAGATTCGTGAAGAAAACTCAATGTTGCGTCGTTCAGATAAGAAACTCGTGGAATACCGTGATGCTAATTCAGCAACTTCACATCCTGTGTTGCTGGGTATTACCAAGGCATCACTGGGTACACAAAGCTGGATCTCAGCTGCGTCGTTCCAGGAAACAACCAAGGTATTGTCATCGGCTGCCATCCAGGGTAAAACAGATGATATGCTTGGATTAAAAGAAAACGTTATCACCGGTCATCCTATTCCGGCAGGTACAGGTTTACGCGATTTCGAAAACATGATTGTTGGTAGCAAGGAAGAATATGAATTGCTGCAAACAACACGCGAAGCCATGAACTTTGATGACGAAGAATAAGAATCATCGATAAAATCAGTCTGCGTTTCTGCGCAAATGCTGATAAGAAATAAAATTAAATACAGCCTGGTCTCACCAAAATGAGACCAGGTTTTTTGTGCATCCACGCCCTTCACACTCTATCTTCACTGCGATTTTTAACATATTTATTTGCGATAACATTTTATCTTGCAAGCCTTGGTTTCCTAAAAAAACAATATGAAGAATATTTCTACCCTTCTAAGTGCAATTGCTCTGATACTGGTTGCAGTCTTATTTTACCTGCATTTTAATCACCAGGAGGAAGTGAAAAAGATAAGGGCTGAAAATGATAAGCAAAAAAGAGCAAATGCCGGTGTTACCATTGCCTATTTTGAAATGGATTCTGTTGAAAACAGCCTTGATTATGTGAAGGATGCCATGGAGAAGTTCAAGGTGAAAGAGCAACAGATGAATACGCAATTGAACGGTTTGAAAAACAACTATCAACGTAGAATCGAAGAATGGAACAGGAAGGGACAAACGATGACTCAAACCGAAAGTGAAGCGGCTCAGCGTGAATATAACCAGATGAATGAGAACTATCAGACCCAGAAACAAAAACTGGAAATGGAACTCCAGGATCTGCAGTTTAAGATGGCACAGGAGATGAATAAGACCATCGAAGACTACCTGAAAAAATATAATAAAAACAAAGGATATTCTTATATTATGACGAGCCAGCCCGGGCTTATCTATTACAAAGACACCGCTCATAATATCACCCGCGATCTCATAAGTGGTTTAAATCTCGAGTACAAGAGCAAGAAAAAATAACCACCTGCTCTGGTTTTTTCAGTTTTTAATGGATATACCATTTGAGGTTTGTATATTGAACCTTTAAGAAAAAACCAGTATACAATATGGAGTCACCCGCATTTAAGCCCTCACTAGGATTGTTTGATGCTACGATGATCGTAGCCGGATCAATGATCGGTTCAGGTATTTTTATTGTAAGTGCGGATATAACCCGGAATGTTGGGAGTGCAGGCTGGCTCATTGCGGTCTGGTTGATTACAGGTTTTATGACCATCAGTGCCGCTGTAAGTTATGGTGAACTGAGCAGCATGTACCCCAAAGCGGGCGGTCAGTACGTTTATCTAAAGGAAGCCTATAACCCGATGATGGGCTTTTTATATGGCTGGAGTTTTTTCGCGGTTATTCAAACGGCTACGATTGCAGCTGTCGCGGTGGCTTTCAGCCGATATACAGCTTATCTCTTCCCTTCTGTTGGGGAAAATAATATTCTGCTTTCCATAGGTTCATCAGAAAAGCCTTTCACGGTTTCTGCAGCGCAATTACTCGGCATAGCACTTATAGTGTTCCTCACTTATACAAATACAAAAGGTATTAAAGGCGGCAAACTGATTCAAACCACTTTTACTTCAGCAAAACTCATCTCATTGTTTGGATTGATCATCTTTGGATTTTTGCTTGTAAAAGAAAACTTCTGGGATGAAAACTGGGCGACTGGTTTTAATGCTTTGTCGTTTAAGGGTGATGTTGCTTCCCCGGCCTCGTCCTCCTGGGAGTCCATTAGTGGCACAGTATTAATTGGGGCAATTGCAGCTTCGATGGTTGGTTCGATTTTTAGTTCCGATGCCTGGAACAATGTAACCTTTATAGCTGGTGAGGTCCGTAACCCGCAAAGGAATATCGGCCTTAGCCTTTTCCTTGGAACGTTGATTGTTACTATCATTTATGTTTCTGCCAATCTCATGTATCTGTATGTATTGCCCCTGGACGGTATTGCCTTTGCTCCCAATGATCGGGTGGCAACATCCGCCGCGCAAAAGATTTTTGCTGAAGCAGGTGCGATTATCATTGCCGTCATGATTATGATTTCCACTTTCGGTTGTAATAATGGATTGATCCTGGCAGGTGCAAGGGTCTACTACACGATGGCGAAAGATGGATTGTTTTTCCGAAAAACCAGTGAGCTGAACAAACATGCAGTACCTGAGTATGCTCTTTGGATACAATGTCTGGTGGCATCCTTGCTTTGTTTAAGTGGCAGCTATGGCAACCTGCTGGATATGATCTCATTTGTTGTAGTGCTATTCTATGCACTTACAATCGGCGGCATCTTTATCCTCCGTAAAAAAAGGCCGGATCTTCCAAGGCCTTATAAGGCATTCGGGTACCCGGTTCTGCCAATTATCTATATAATTCTCGCGATCGTATTCTGTGTTTTCCTCATCAAACTTAAGCCTTTATATGCCGGTATTGGTCTCGGTATTGTATTACTGGGTATACCGTTATATTACCTGGCAGCTTCAAAGAATAAAGCTCATACAGCATGATACCAAAGACTTACTGTTAGGGCGCCATTCAGGAATTTTATTAAATTGAGTTAAGAATCGATTTGATAGTATATACCCTTAATTTAAAATTATCCTGGTATGCATAAAATTCATAAGAACCGGGGTCTCAGGAAGATCTGCCCATTACAAAGTTTTGCCGGGTGTGCCTTTGCATTATATTGCAGCTTCAAATAAGCCCGACAAATGTCTTTCATTGATTTTGATAAATTATTCGCAGATTTTTCACGAATTAAGGTAGGAGTGATTGGTGATGTTATGCTGGACACATACCTCTGGGGCCATGTCGAAAGAATCTCTCCCGAGGCTCCGGTTCCTGTAGTTGCCCTCGATAAAAAAGAATTGAGAATGGGAGGTGCGGGCAATGTCGCGCTTAACCTGGTTTCGCTGGGTGCTCAGGTTTCCGTTATCTCTACTACCGGTCTTGATGATGATGGAAGGTCATTGAAACAGTTGTTTGAATCAAACGGGATAAATACGGATTACCTGCTTCAAAGCGATAAAAGGATCACTACCAATAAAGCAAGAATTATTAGCCGGAATCAGCAAATGATGCGCCTTGATTCTGAAATTACAAAGGACCTTGACCAGGCGGATGAAGCCGCCCTGCTGAACAATATCCGTTCCTATATTGAAAACGAAAAGCCTGCAGTAGTCGTCTTTGAAGATTATAACAAAGGAGTGCTTACTGAAGGGCTTATCAGGGATGTTATAGCAATTTGCAAGAAGCATAAAGTTGTAACAACTGTCGATCCCAAGCGCAAAAACTTTTTCAGCTATAAGGATGTTGATATTTTCAAGCCGAATCTGAAGGAAGTAAAAGATGGACTGAACCTGCAGATAGAAGATGTAAACAAGGAAACGCTCAATGATATTCATCAGCAGTTACACGCACAACTGAATCACAATATTTCTTTTATAACGTTATCAGAGAAAGGGGTGTTTTACCAGGATCTTAATTCTTCGAAGATTGTTCCTTCGCATATCAGGAATATAGCTGATGTTTCCGGTGCCGGCGATACAGTGATCGCAGTCGCCTCCCTGATCTATGCTGCCACAGGCAGAGTTGATATGATGGCCGAAGTTGCTAATATAGCTGGCGGCCTGGTTTGTGAAGAAGTGGGAACTGCAGCAATTAACAAAGGTAAACTGCTGCATGAGTGCAAATTACTGTTGCAATAATTTCTGAGATTTAAAGCTAAGTTTTATTTATGGGCCGATATACACTTGTGATACATGGAGGGGCAGGTACGATTCTTAAGCAGGATATGACTCCTGAGCTCGAATCGGCGTATTATAATGGCCTCCGGGAAGCATTAGATGCAGGTTTTGCGGTACTTGAAGAAGGCGGTTCTGCCATCAACGCAATCAAAGCTGCCCTTGTGATTCTTGAAGATAATATCCTTTTCAATGCAGGTCGCGGTTCTGTTTTCACAAAAAAAGGCGTGCAGGAAATGGATGCTGCCATCATGGATGGCAGCACTTTGGCTGCAGGAGCCATAGCCGGGGTGAGGAATGTTCGCAACCCTATTGAACTTGCTACCGAAGTAATGCGTAATAGCAATCATGTTTTTTTAAGCGGCAAAGGAGCCAATGATTTCGCGATCAAACAAGGTGTGAAACTAGAACCGGACGAATACTTTTTTTCGCAGTTCCGCTATGATCAATGGAAAAAGATTCGTGATTCAGATAACTATTCGCTCGATCATACGCACCAGGAACTGGAAGAACTTATGAAAGACAAAAAATTCGGAACTGTTGGTGCTGTTGCCTGTGACCAGGAGGGTAACCTTGCAGCTGCAACCAGTACCGGAGGAATGACCAATAAAAAATATGGAAGAATTGGGGATAGCCCTATAATTGGTGCAGGTACTTATGCAAACAATGCTACCTGCGCAATTTCGGGTACTGGTCACGGTGAGATGTTTATCCGTTCTGTGGCTGCCTATGATGTCAGCGCACTAATGCAATACCGGAATTATTCACTTCAACAGGCAATGGATCATGTTGTAAATGAAAAACTGATGTCGATTGGTGGAGAAGGTGGTTTGATTGGTGTTGACGCAGCCGGTAATCCGGCCATGGTATTTAACAGTGCCGGCATGTACAGGGCTATGCGTAGCAGCGATGGGAGCTCCGATGTCGCTATCTATAATTCATCGCGATAGTAATCCCGGATACAATCTACAAATGAATGCAATTGATGAAATCAGGAATGAACTAACGCATCAGTTATCTGCTGCACAGCAAAAAGAAATCGGGGGATTTCAAGCCAGGACCGTATCAGGCGGCTCTATCAACGCGGTTTATCAGCTGATCATCAATACTAATGAACATTATTGCTGTAAAGTCAATTCAGTAACAAAGTACCCTGCTATGTTTGAATCGGAATCAGCAAGCCTCTCGCTGATTGCATCGACCGGTATTATTAAAGTGCCCCGGATTATTTTGTGCACCAAAATAAGAGCCTGCCAGGTGCTGGTGATGGAATGGATACAGCCTGCTTCACGTACCAGGATCTTCTGGCAAAACTTTGGTAAACAGTTGAGCCTGCTTCATCTAAAAAAAGCCAGCAAATTTGGCCTGGATCACGACAATTTTATGGGCGCCCTGCCCCAGTCTAATAAGACAGCAGCAGACTGGTCCGAATTCTTTTATCATCGCCGGATTCATCCCCAGGTAAAACTTGCTTTTGACAATCAACTGATCACAATGGAACAGGCAACCCTGTTTGAAAAATTGCCATCTCAGTTGCCTGGCTTGTTTCCTGATGCAGAACCTTGTTTGCTTCATGGTGACCTCTGGAGTGGAAATTTTTTATGCGATGTCTCGCAGAACCCGGTTTTGATCGATCCTGCAGTTTATTATGGTCACCCAGCCATTGATCTTGCCATGACGACCCTTTTCGGGGGATTCGACAAAGCATTTTACGACAGCTATAATTACTATAACCCTTTGCCGGCTAATCACCTTCAGCAATGGGATTGTTGTAATCTCTACCCACTGCTCATTCATCTCAATTTATTTGGCCGAAGTTATCTAAGCGATATTCTGTCTATTGTTAGCCGATATTAAGGCTTCAATCGGATATAAAACTCCTTATGAGTCACTCGACGACAGGGTCCGGAGATGTTAAAACTTTGGCCGTTTTTGAAAATAAAGCATTAACTTATGGATGCATTTCCCTCCTGATTAACAATCAAATAAAGTTTTATGAAGAAAACATATTTCTATCTGATCGCATTTATTGCGGGCATTTCTGTAATAGCAGCTTTCAAGGCTCCGAAGCAAAAGTTATCTGCTATAACAGGGGCGGATATAAAATCTATAAGCGCATTAACCTTCAGCCCTGATGGAACTTTGTTTGTGGGTGACTCAAAGCTCGCCACAGTATTCGCGGTAAATCTGAAAGAAGCAAAATCCTCCAAAAAAGCAACACCCATTGAAATCAAAAATATTGATCAGAAAATCGCTGCTGCACTTGGCACCGATGTGGCCAATATCACCATCACTGATATGGCTGTAAGTCCTTTGAGTCAGAAATTATTTATTAGTGTCCAAAATAGCGATGGTACACCGGCATTATTGAAACTGGATGGAGCAAAACTTGAAGCTGTCTCATTGAAAGATATGGCTGCTACTTCGGTTTTGCTAAACAATTCTCCTGCGGAAGATGCAAAAGATCAGCGTGGTCGTCCCCTGAGAATGTCTACAATTTCTGACCTCGGTTATGATGAAGGCAAACTCCTGGTAAGCGGATTATCAAATCATGAATTCAGCTCTTCATTTAAAAGCATTCCTTATCCATTCACCAGCAAACAGGATGAATCGACACTTGAGATTTACCATGCTGCACATGGCCGGTACGAAACTTCTGCGCCGATTAAAACCTTCACTACTGCAACGATTAACAATAAGAAATTCCTGGTAGCAAGCTACACCTGTACACCGCTGGTTTTGTTTTCAATGGATGAACTGAAACCCGGTGCACATGTAAAAGGCAGAACAGTTGCTGAAATGGGAAGTGGCAACACACCAATTGATATGATGACTCTTCAGAAAGGAAGTGAATCATTTTTACTGATGGCAAACACCAAACACCCCGTAGCCAAAGTTGATTATAAAAACATTGCTGCCTTCGAAGGCACACTGACTGAACCGGTAAAAGGCACAGCCGGCGTAAACTTCATAGCAACACCGACATTAAACGTTTTACAAATGGATAAGCTAAACGGTAGCCAGGTGGTGATGATGCAAAAGCAGGCAAATGGCGACGTTGATATTCGTACAACTGATGAGAGCTCATTATAAATTCCGGTTTGAAAAAAAAATCAGGTTAGGCGGAACGCTTAGCCTGATTTTTTTTGCTTTTGTCCTGGGCTTATCTTGCTCGAATAACAGCAAGGAAGAAGTTTCACTGGTTTGGGAAAACAAAAAGGCAAAAGGGGTAACCGTTTCAAAACATCTTTTGAAGGAAGACGAATTGGATTCTATTCGTCATAACCTGGTCGTCCATTTAAAGGACCAGCCCACTGCAGTACTTGGAGATTACCTTTTGGTTTCTGATCACGTTCTATTCACACCAGCTTTTCCTTTTACTGCCGGAAAAGAATATGAAGTTGTATATAAACAAAAGTTGTTGAAACAATTTTCAATTCCATTTCCGGATTCTGCAGACGCACCACGTTTATTGGGTCTTTACCCATCTACTGATACCTTACCAGAAAATATATTGAAATTATACCTGAATTTTTCTGCACCTATGCGTGAAGGTGAGTCGCTGAAGCATATTTCACTGGTGAACAATAAAGGCGATACACTTCATGACACTTTCCTGGACCTGCAACCTGAATTATGGAATCCGGAAAGAAACGTTTTAACCGTTTGGTTTGATCCCGGAAGAATAAAACGTGATCTCATACCAAATTTAAGATTGGGGAACCCTTTAAAAAGCGGGGAGGTTTACACGCTGCTTGTTTCTTCAGATTGGAAAGACGCCCGGGGTTTGCCATTAAAGGAGGAATACAGGCGAAATTTTATCATCAATATCAGAGATAGCATCTCACCTGATCCAAATAAATGGAAAATAGATTTACCGGTTGCCGGAACTAAAGAACCATTGAAGATTGAGTTCCCTGAACCATTGGATTATTTTCTACTGAAAGAAGTTATTACTGTAACGGACCAGCTGGGTAGGATTGTTCCAGGTTTGATCAGGATAACTGCAAAAGAACACGGGATCGATTTTTATCCTCAAACCAAATGGACGGAAGGAGAGTATCACCTGAGAGTAGGATCACATTTGGAGGACCTGGCCGGGAATAATATAAACAGGTTATTTGAGAAGGATTTTATACAATCAAAGTTGAACAAAGACGAGCGATTTGTAGAAATCACCTGTAAAATCCTGCCACCTGGTAATCCATGATAGTGTAATTGGGTAATCCATGATATTGTCATAGAAAATTGGACGGCAACCGTTACATCAAATGGTCGTATTGATATATGACTATCATAAATTATTTAATGGATATCCGGCGACAAAAACTCCTGATTATACTTACTCCAGGTTTTCCGGCAGACGAAAACGATACCACCTGTCTGCCTATGCAACAACAGCTTGTATTGGCCATAAACCGTATGTTTCCACGATGGACATTGAAAATCTTAAGCTTTCAATATCCTTATGAAGCGAAATCTTACAAGTGGTTTGGAAATGAAGTTGTAAGCTTTGGAGGTAGAAACAAGGGATATTTTTGGCGATTTTTTCTTCGCCGGAAAGTGTATGCGAGTCTGCGAAAAACTCACAAGGAACAGGAAATTAATGGCCTCTTCAGTTTCTGGTTTGGTGAATGTGCTCTTGTTGGAAAAAGATTCGCGGACAAACATAAACTTAAACATTATTGCTGGCTACTTGGCCAGGATGCCCGGTCTACAAATCCTTATCCCCGTCGGATCTCAATGGATGGTACCGAATTGATCGCACTATCTGATTTCCTGCAAGCGGAATTTGAAAGGAATCACAAGGTGAAGCCGGCCAGGGTGATTGTGCCGGGACTTGTGAAAAGTGCGGTTCCTATACACGAAACCAGGGATATTGACCTGCTTGGAGCAGGTTCACTGATACCGCTGAAGAATTTTGATTTGTTCATTGATATTGCACTGCAACTCAAATATGCATTCCCCGGTTTGAAAGCGATTATTGTTGGTGAAGGTCCGGAAAGGGCAAGGCTGGAGCGGCAGTTAAAGTCAGCTGGCCTGCAGACAAATATTAAACTGGCGGGCCAACTTTCTTACAACAAGGTTTTGGAGTATATGAGACGATCTAAAATCCTGTTACATCCTTCCTCTTATGAAGGGTTCTCAGGAGTTTGTCTCGAAGCCCTTGCATCGGGTGCTCATGTGATTAGTTTTTGCAAACCAATGAATACAGAAATCGATTCATGGACAATAGTGGATTCCAAAGAAAAAATGGTTGAACGGGCCTTGTCGATTCTCCAAAATCCTGAGACAAAAATCAATACAAAACCGGTTTATCATATCAATGACACAGCAAAAAACATCATTGCTTTATTCAATCAATGATTTTGATTTCAATTGATAACACAGAAGATCCTGGTGCAAAAATTATCTCCGCTGTCTTGAATTACAATTATCTCAAAAGTCCTGATATAGAGTTATCCGGAAAGCTTTGGCATTACCTTATCTAAACAATCCTGACATATAAATTTCTGAATTGTCCTGATACACTATTGTCTTAAAAGTCCTGATACAATATTATCTGAATAGTTGTAACACAACTTCATTCGTTTTTTTTGCTATGGCATCAAAGGATAACTCCCTCTCGAAATGAAGTCTGACTGCTTCCCGCTGTGTATCCAGGTCGGGACGAATGGCTTTTAAAAGAGCGTCCAGCAATGATGATTTATTTCCAGCCTCGTATAATATTCCGAATTCACCGTTATTTGTCATTTTACGGAATGAAGGGATATTGGTAACCACCGGTATGCATCCGCAACTCATCGCCTCTATGACCGAAATTCCGCTGCCTTCATAATGTGATCCGGAAACGATAAAATCAGCAGCATTGAAATATTCTCCCAGCTCATGATGCGGCACTGCTCCGACAAGTTTGATGGATTGCCTGCTTTTTTGAGTGGCGTTTATTTTTGATTCTATTTCTGAAAGCAGATCACCGTCCTGGTAAATCAACTGCAATTTTGCCAGTGGCACAAGTTCGAGAAATTCAATAAATGCGGATACAACTGTAAGCGGATCTTTATTTTTATCTAACCTTCCAACCCATAGAAAATTGTACGCCTCGGCATAGGCTGCCTTAGATTTATCCTGCTTTTTGCCAGTGGGTGCAAAAATCGAAGAGCTCTGTAAGATTTCATGGATTTTTTTCTCGTCATCTACTATCCCTTTCCGGATCCAGGTTTGACCGAATTCGAAAGAAGAAAAAAAATATGCTGACACAAATTTGTCTGCAATTTTCTGAATGATCCTTTTATAGCCGCTAAATGGTTTTTCGGCGCGATGCAGGATAATAATTCTGGGGCTTTTACCAAGTTGTAACCGAAGCTGGATTATCTGCCAGGGAAAAATAAAGCCGTTGATGAAAACAACATCCGGCCCCATTTTTTTCATCAGCTGGTGTTTCCCAAAAGGGAAACGACTTACTTTCTTTTTCAGGGACCGAAACAAATATCTGACACCATTTTGCCGGAGTTCACCGGAATAATTAATATGCTCTATAGCGGTTACCGTATGGGTCTGCGCGAGTTTTTCGAGAATACCCGTGTAGAAATCAATCCTTTTAAGCCAGGCATTGGGACAACTGAATTCCGGTGAACTGGTATAGCTGGTGAAAATAAAATGCATATTTTTTTATAAGCCGCCGCACCAACCCCAGGCACTCTAAGGAATCAAGGTGGCGTAATAGTCCAAACGTTAATTTGACCGCCCCGGTTGCCATGAAGCTTATTTTAAGTTGCCATCAACCGTATTTACTTAACCTCGCGAAACATATTCCAAGGGGAGGCAACTCTCTTTCCCTGGATCCGTATTTAAGTTTGACCTGTCAACTCAATTATATGGCTAAAGTGCTGCTATTCAATCCCAGAAGCGCAAATAACAAACCAAGGATACCAAACTCGATATTAAGCATTGCTGCTTCTATTGAAGGTTTGTTTGAATATGTGATTGTAGACGGCAATCTCGAAAAAAATCCCCATGAAAAAATTCTTACCTACCTCGCCGAAGGGGGGTTTGGCTATTTCGGTTGTACAACCATGCCTGGGCCACAGCTGAAACAGGCTATTCCTGTTTCAAAAGCTGTAAAAAACCTTTATCCTTCCATAAAAATATTCTGGGGCGGTTATTTTGCCTCAAATCAAAGTAACGTTGTGCTGGGTTCGGGTTATGTCGATTTTGTGATAAATGGCCCTGGTGACAAATGTTTTCCTGCCTTATTGAAGGCTCTTGATAAAAATGAATCATTTGATACAATACCAAATCTGATTTACCAGGTGTCAGGCGAAATCATCAAGACAAAAAAAGATGAGTTGTATGAACAGGATGAGTTACCCATGTTGCCTTACCACAAACTAAATAATTTTTACCCCTTACAAAAATACCTGGGTAACTCATATCTCGGAAGCAAAACAATAGCTTATCACTCGAGCGTCGGATGCCCTTTTACCTGTTCGTTTTGTGCTGTTGTACCAATTTATAAAGGACGCTGGAAGGCCAAATCAGCTCAAATGGTTTATGATGATATCAAATCATTAAAAGATAAATATGGGGGCAATGCCGTTGAGTTTCATGACAACAATTTTTTCGTTTCCGAAAAAAGAACGGTGGAATTTGCAAAGCTTATTAAAAAAGAACAAATGGTGTGGTGGGGTGAGGGCAGAATTGATACCATAAATAAATATACTGATGAATCGCTTGCTCTGATGCGGGAATCAGGTTGTAAGATGATTTTTTTCGGAGCAGAGACGGGCAACGATGACATTCTTAAAAGTATGCATAAGGGCGGTACGCAGTCTGCGAAACAGATCAGGCAATTTGCAGCCAGGCTTGCCAGTTTTGATATCATTCCCGAATATTCTTTTGTACTGGGTACACCAGCGGCTACGCCTCAGCAGGTGATGAAACAAATTGATAATGATATTGCTTTTATCCGTGAGATAAAAACTATTAACCCAAAAACCGAGATTGTTATTTACGTTTATAGTCCTGTGGCAACTGAAGGATCCGATATGTACAAAAAAGTACTGGAAAGCGGTTTTCGTTTTCCATTGAAACTGGAGGAGTGGATCAGTCCGCAATGGGAATCTTTCGATCTAAGAAAAAATCCGCTGACTCCCTGGTTAACTCCTGCGATGATTGATAAAATAAAGGATTTTGAAACTGTGCTGAACAGCTACTATCCCACCGTTTCTGATATCAGGTTAACATCTGCCAAAAGATTAACAATGCGGATAGCGGCTTCCTTGCGCTATCAGCTCCGGCTCTATAAAAAACCATATGAACTTAAATTATTACAGGTGTTGTGGAAATACCGGCAACCTGAAATTCAAGGATTTTAAATGCGCAAACTTGTTAAATACCTGGTGAACCATACCTATAAACCTGTGTTGGAAAACTATCTTTCAAAAACAAGAAGGTATCGCTACAAAGGTATCAGCCTGGAAATTCCCGCCGGGGTTTTCCATCCGCGTTTTTTTTATAGCACGAAGTTTTTATTGAATCATATTATGCATGAACAGTTTACAGAACAATCCGTTTTGGAATTGGGTGCCGGCAGCGGGTTAATCAGTATTTATGCTGCTTTTAAAGGAGCAATAGTCACGGCTACTGATATTAACCCGGATGCAGTGAATTGTCTCAAAAAGAATATGTCGGATAACAATGTTAGTCTTGATATTTTACAATCGGATCTTTTTACCGACATACCTATAAAGCCATACAAATTCATCTTACTAAATCCACCCTACTATAAAAAGGATCCTCAATCCTTTTCACAATATGCCTGGTATTGCGGTCGGAATGGCGAATACTTTCATAAACTCTTTGCATCACTGGAACAATATCTTGATGACGGGACTAAGGTTTATATGGTTCTCTGTGATGGTTGCGATCTTGTAATGATTAAAAATGCTGCTGCAGGCCGGCATTTCAGTCTTCACTGTGTTGCCACCGGCAGCCGGTTCATGGAAAAACATTACATTTTTAAAATACAGCCATTTCAATGCGTCAATTGAACAGTTCATATCGCGATAGTCATCATAAACACGAAGCGGGTTGGCGGCTTATGCCCGGGCTTTATATCGCATTGAGAGAAAAGGAAGGTCGGATGGTAAGCGACGAAGAGTTGTTGAAATTGCCGGAAGTGAATGTGTTTCATATTCATCAGAAAGAATGGAGGATAAGAAAGAAATCATGTGGCCACTTGCTAAATTATGTCGCGAAAAAAAACAGGCCTTTGAAGATTCTTGAAATTGGCTGTGGAAATGGGTGGTTGTCAAACCGGCTTGCCGGGGTTCCCAAAACAGAGGTAACAGGACTTGATATTAACGTCATTGAATTAAAACAGGCAAGCAAGGTATTTGCTCATAGAACGAATTTAAGTTTTGTGCCTGGAGATATAAGGGATGGAGTTCTTGGTAATAATCGCTTTGATCTTATTGTTTTTGCCGCATCGGTTCAATACTTTTCTTCATTTATTGAAATCATCAGCAGCGCAAAAAAACTCCTGAAAGTTAATGGTGAAATTTATATCACCGATTCGATGTTTTATAATCAGAAGGACATAGAAATGGCAAAAGCCAGATCTGATGCTTATTTTAATGCAGTCGGTTTCCCGGAGATGTCTGCCTGGTATTTTCATCATCCAATTACAGCCCTTGAATATTTCAATTATAAGATTTTATACCAGCCAGGAGATTTTTTACAAAAACTTTTTGGGAATGATGATCCGTTTTACAGGATAGTCATAAAATATGGCAGCCATTGAAACAGTCTTTTTACCATACGCTGAAACGTTATAATACTTTACGTACCCACCGTATAACGGCATTACCTATCGCGATACTGATGCCACATAGTTCCTGTAATTGTCGTTGCCGGATGTGCGATATATGGAAAGGTAATCATAACCTAAAAAAATTGACCAAAGAGGACATTACTCCGTTACTGAACAGCTTTCGGAAATTGGGCACGCGTCAAATAGTTATGTCGGGCGGTGAAGCCTTGTTGCACAAAGGATTTTTTGAATTGTGTGAATTACTGAAAAAAGAGAATCTCAATATTACTTTGCTTTCGACAGGGTTATTGTTGAAAAAAAATGCTTCCCGTCTTTTGCAACTGGTAGATGACATTATTGTTTCGTTGGATGGAACCGAAAACATACATGATTCAATCCGTGATATTCCGGGCGCTTTTAATAAGTTGAAAGAAGGCGTAAGTTTTATTAAATCGTTGAATAGCTCTTATAGAATTACTGCGCGAACTGTGATTCACCGGTTAAATTATAAAGCCTGGCCTGAAATCATTGAATGCGCTGAAGAAATGGGTCTTGACCAGATCAGCTTTTTACCAGCTGATTTAACAAGTCATGCATTCAACAGGGATGTATTGTGGACCAGGGAACGGCAGTCAGAAATTGCTATAACCAGGGATGAACTTCCAATTTTTAAAAATATTGTTGAAAGCCTGCCATCCCGGTTCAGTAGGCATTTCAGGAACGGGTTTATAGCCGAATCGCCCGGAAAACTAATGAATATTTACACATATTATGCGGCAGGATATGGGCTGGAAGATTTTCCATATAAGAAATGTAATGCGCCATGGGTGTCTACAGTAGTGGAACCGGATGGTTCAGTTAAACCATGTTTTTTCCACCCTTCCATTGGCAACATCAGGAATAATACTTTAAGTGATATTTTAAATAGTGCCGTTGGATTGAAGTTCCGAAAAACACTTGATATGGATCTCGACCCGGTTTGTAAAAGATGTGTTTGTTCACTGAATCTTTCGCCACATGTAAACCCTGCAGGTAAATAACTGCATGTAAACTCTGCAGGTAAATAACCACATGTTAAACCGGCAGGTAAATAAACGAGCAAGATGAACACTTCGATAAATATATTTTGAATAAAAATGATCGGATGAAAATTGTAATTACTCATTCTTATTTTCTGCGATTTGACACAAAACAATGGCAAATCGGGCGGCCATATCCTCCACTCGGAACTTTATATGCAGCGTCATCACTGATCGGGGCAAACCATGATGTAAGTTTTATCGATACAATGTTTTATCAATCACCAGGGGAGATTGCTGCAGCACTGGATCCGCAGCCGGATCTGTTTGTGATTTATGATGACGGATTCAATTATCTCACAAAAATGTGCCTTACGAATATGCGGGATGCAGCCTTTGCTATGATCGGACTCGCTGCCAGTCCCCGTACAAAAGTGATTGTGTCCAGTTCTGATTCGACCGATCATTACCAGCAATACCTTGAGGCCGGTGCTGATTTTATATTGCTTGGGGAAGGAGAAGCCACTTTGCTTGAGCTCGTTCAGGCGATTGGAACAAACCGGACAGATTTTTCAAACATTGCAGGCCTTGCTTTTAAGGACAATGGTTACCCAATCAAAACTTCAAAACGTTCTGTGATCAGGAACCTTGATCTATTGCCCTTGCCTGCCTGGTCACTACTTAATGTTGAACCATATAAAGAACTCTGGAAAAAAAATGCGGGTTATTTTTCGATAAATGTAGGCACTACAAGGGGTTGTCCTTACAAATGTAACTGGTGTGCCAAGCCAATCTATGGAAACAGGTATAATGCAAGAACACCTGCCAATGTATTACATGAACTCAAAATGTTAAAGGATACGTTCGGGCTTGATCATGTATGGTTCTGTGATGATATTTTCGGATTGAAGCCAGGCTGGGTCGAGGAGTTTGCCGATGTTGTAGAGGATGAAAAATTAAAGTTCCGGTTTAAAATACAATCGCGGGCGGATTTGCTCGCTAATGAAACCTATGTAAAAGCACTTGCCAGGGCAGGATGTGAAGAAGTGTGGATGGGAGCAGAAAGCGGTTCGCAGAAAATTCTTGACGCGATGGATAAAGGGATACAGGTTAACCAGATCAAAGTTGCTACTGAACTTTTGAAGGCTAATAACATCAAACCATGCTTTTTTATCCAGTTCGGTTACCTGGGTGAAACCCGGGATGACATTGATCTGACTATAAAAATGATAAACAGGCTATTGCCACATGAGATAGGCATTTCTGTATCATATCCCTTGCCCGGAACTGTTTTTTATGAAAAGGTAAAAACACAACTTCATAAAAAATCGAACTGGACAGATTCTGACGAGATGGTATTGATGTTCCGTAATACTTATTCCCCTTCATACTACAAACAGCTTCACCGTTACGTGCATAAAAATTACAGGAAACACCTTGCTATCGAAAACCTTCGTGCGCTTGTTAAGACTCCTTTGCGGGCAACAAGGAAAATGACGCGTAAAGCATTTTCTTTTTTTTATCTGTTACCGGCTGTTTATCTATCGGGGCTGGCATTGAGGAAACTCGAAAAAAAATGAATAACCCTATTCGCGATATCAATGAGAAACAGGTGGAAGAAGCCTTCACGGCTCAGTCGGTGATGTTTGACAAACTATATGGTGATGATTCTATGATTGCTTATAAAAGGACAAGGGTTCGGCAACATATCAGCAAGTATCTCAAAACGGGGAGCGAATTGCTGGAGCTTAATTGCGGTACAGGTGAAGATGCTTTTTATTTTGCCAGACATGGTTTCAGGGTACACGCAACCGATATGTCTTCAGGTATGCTGGATGAGTTAATGCAGAAAAAGTCAGTCCGCCCCGGAAGTGATGTCATTACCGTAGAGCAATGTTCATTTACAAAGCTGTCGAATCTGAAAAACAAAGGCCCGTTTGATTATGTTTACTCAAACTTTGGTGGTCTGAATTGCACAGGTGATTTAAATAAAGTATTAGCTGATTTAACTCCACTGATTAAACCCGGAGGTTTCCTGACGCTCGTAATCATTTCAAAATTTTGTTTGTGGGAAAGCTTGCTGATTTTTAAAGGAAAGTTTCGTACTGCCTTCAGAAGATTTTTTAGTGGCGATGGTAGACAAGCGCGTGCTGAAGGAAAAAACTTTAAATGCTGGTATTATAATCCGTCTTTTATCATCAATACTTTAAAGGATCAATTTTCCACTGTTGCACTCGAGGGTTTATGCACGATTGTACCACCTTCTTATCTCCAGGGATTCCCGGAAAAACATCCGCGAATATTTGCTTATTTATGCCGGCAGGAAAACAGAAAAAAATCTGCTTATCCCTGGAAATATATGGGCGATTATTTTATCATAACACTTCAAAAGCGCAGTTAAGCATTGGCTCTTAGCTTCATTTTTCCTGCTTGCATGGTCTTTGAAAATCCCTTATTGACTTCAGGGTTAAAACTATCAAAAGGTAAAAACTATCACGAGGCTAAAACGATCACAACGTTAAAACTATCAGCTGTTCAGGATATTCTTTTCTGCCTTTTCTTCAAATTGCCTGTACAATGCATAAAGTTTCATTTCATACCGTTGGAGCAACTTGAGCTGGAAGTTGGCAGGTAACGGTTTTGCATAGTGTTTGTATGCATCCATCCCCATAACGTTGCCGTTTTTGTTCAGCTTTCTTCGTCTGGTTTTTTCCCCCCATTTTTTTGAGGTTATCTTCATGAGGAGGCTATCAAGATAATTCCCGGCAGGGTTGTTTAATATAAACTCGGTGACTTTTTTAATAAATGAATCTTTGTTTGCCTTCACATAAGTTATATGCATGTTATGATTCGGCAGAAATTCACTGACCCATTTATTATGTTGAAAGAAGAGGCCGAAAGTTTCTATTCCCCTGAGCGGCATTAATGTCGCTACTTCTATTGCTGTATAAATATTCTGCTCTTTGATCCTGAGCATTTCATGATCGATATAATAATTCATGCAAAAGTAATCCTGCTTGCCTACCAGGAAAGTGAGCTTTTTAAATATATGCATAAAGGTTCTTGCTAACCAAAGCCGGTTTGATTTCGTGACAATAAAAAAATCAATATCCGATTTCTCATCGGCGAAGTTTTTAGACAATGAACCAGACACTGCTATACCGGTTACAAAAGGAAAACCAGCCAGGAAAGAAGCGATTTTATCAGCGGTAGCCAGCTGCTGACGTGCTTTTAAGTTGCCATCTTTTCTTCTTGTGACCAATGCGGGATTGTTTTGCAAAGAGTAAAATTCATCCAGTTTAAATATCGACTCTTCCTGTTCCAGTTCTAGCAAAGGGTGTGAGATTTCCTGTACACTACATCCGATGCCAAGAAATTTGACAATTTCAATCGAGGTTAGTGGATAGCTAAACAAATCGAAATAGGAGAGGGTAGCTAATATTTCTTTTTTAACGCACAAAACAGGTTGGGGTTTGGTAAATAATACGGTTTGTGCGCGAATTGGTTGCTTAATATAGTTATGAGTTATGAATTATGAATTATGAGTGAAGTGGTGAGTGAAGTGGTAAGTGGTAAGTGGTGGTGAGTGTGTGGTTGAGTTATGAGTTATGAGATATGGATGTATAATCATGAATATTATTTATGATTGCTCATAAACTCCGAATATATACAAGCACGATAGCGTTTGTTTCGCATATCCCGGGATGAACCACGGTAAACTATCGGGCAGCAAGTTAGAAGTTTGATCGAAAGGTTTGAGCTATAAAAAAGCAGGTGCCTGGCTATTCTAATTAAGCCGGCACCTGTTCTTTTCTACGCGGTTATTGTTATTTTGTGAAAGGGGGATTTCACAAAATAGACCTGCCCGAAATCAAATAATATAGGAACTGTACAAGAACCAGATGTACAAGTTCAAGGATATACATGCGGTGATTATGCATCAACCAAAAATTCTGCGATTTGGGATTTTATTCCAAACGGTTCACAACGCCGGTTGTTATGAGTCATCCCACAATCATTCATTAAACCGTCATTACATTCATGACTCAATCACTACACTCACCACTCATCACTTACAACTTACCTCTTACCACTTACAACTTACCACTCTATTTGTCCTCTTATCTCTCCTCCCGGGTTTGTGGGAGTATGAATATTCACATAGTAAAACCCGGCAAGTAAACTATCTTCCTTCAATTTGACGCCGTCAACAAGGACCTTGTCGGAAAATGCGCCAGCCAGTGTTTTTGGAAAAATGGCAAAGAAGTCATATTTGATGCTTGCATTAGTACCTTTTGCCGCGGGACCGTGGATATGAGCACCTGTTGGTGCACCAGTGAGCGCCTGGTAAACTACAGTGAAAGAAAGCATCTTTGTCGACTTATCATAAGTGACATCAAGGGTGCCGCTAGCCGGGCTTGTTTTGGCCGGGACTTCCTGGGCTCCGGTTATGGCTAGTCCTGTTTTTGTGACAATGTTCGGATTGGTTTTATCATCATCATCATCTTTATCACAGGCAGTCAGGGATGACAGTAAAAAAGTAGCTGCTAATAGTAAATAGGCTTTTGATTTCATGCTGAAAAGTTTATAGGTTATAATGACCTAAGTAGAGTAAACGGAGTTCCTTAGTGAGGGGTTGCTTTAATATTAAGGAATTCTATGCAATGTTTTTGAACGCTGGCTTTATGAATCTCACCCTTCAGCACACCATTTGCATTTTAAATGCAATAATGAATCGGAAGTTGCGAGACTTCCCGTAAATTGTTATTTTACAATCTTATGTAGCAGTTTGGACCGCGGCTGGAAGAAGGATATGATCGTTACCTTATAAATTTGCAGATGCTCGCAGTCACCATTTTAGGGAATAACTCCGCCTTGCCGGCTTACGACCGGCATCCGACGGCCCAGCTTGTAACGCTGGATGATCAGTTATTCCTGGTTGATTGTGGGGAAGGCACCCAGGTTCAACTTTCCAAATACCGAATCCGGTGGGGAAGAATCAACCATATTTTTATTTCACATCTGCATGGTGATCATTATTTTGGACTTCCGGGTTTCCTGAACAGTATGGGATTGTTGCAAAGGGAACATGAACTCCATTTGTTCGCGCCGGCACCACTGAAAGAAATACTCAATCTGCAGTTCAAAGCAGCAAACACAGTTCTTCCCTATCAACTGCATTTTCATCCTCTTGAAAAAGACGGGATCCTGATAAGAAATGATAGGTTCCAGGTAGAATGTTTTGCGACGAAACATCGCGTGGAATGTTATGGTTTCCGTTTCCAACAAGTCAAAGCACCAAGACGAATAAATCCTGAAAAGGCGGTTCAGCAAGGAATTCCGGCGATTTTCTACGACCGTCTCAAATTTGGCGAAAATTATATTACTAAGGACGGCAGGGTGATTTTTAACGAAACAGTTACTGAAGAGGCTCCCCGTCCGAAGTCTTATGCTTTCTGCGCGGATACACTGTACGACGAAGACCTGATTGAGAAGGTCAAAAATGTTGACCTGCTTTATCACGAAACAACTTATCTGAAAGACCTGGCTGAAAGGGCCTATAGTCGATTCCATTCAACGACCTGGCAAGCTGCCACAATCGCAAAAAAGGCAAATGTCGGGCGTTTACTCATCGGGCATTTCAGTTCCAAATACGACAAACTCGATATATTTCAACAGGAAGCCAGGGAGGTGTTTGCAGACACTGATCTTGCTATTGAAGGAGTAACCTTTAAAGTGCCCTGATATGGTTTATTCTTGATATGGGTTTATTATAATAACTTTTTTTCATTGTCATACGAAAACAAACTCCTTGACCGAACTCAAACCTGATCATTACACCGCCACTGCTGCTACCACCAGGGAGCCGCCGCGAAGTATCAGCTCATCCCTGAAATTTCTTGGTCCTGGATTTATTTTATCTGCATCTATTGTAGGTTCCGGAGAATTAATTGCTACCACCACGCTCGGGGCGAAGGCCGGTTTTACAGCGTTTTGGATTATCATCGTCAGTTGTCTTGTAAAAGTTGCGATACAGCTCGAGTTCGGCAAGTATGCAATACTTACCGGTGAAACAGCCATGAAGTCTTTCAATACGTTGCCAGGCCTTCGCCTGGGAAAAGCAAGTTGGGCTGTTTGGGCAATCTTTTTACTCACACTGCTCAAGGTCGTCCAGGTTGGCGGGATGCTGGGAGGCACAGCCATTGTGATGAGTATGTTGTTCCCATCAATAAGCGTCATTGTATGGGCCGTTATTATTTCGGTTCTTGCTTTTCTGCTTATATACCGCGGCTTGTATGGATTGATTGAAAAGTCGTCACTCGTGATGATAGCTTTGTTTACGCTACTCACTTTTGCTTCGCTTATTGCGCTTAATTTTTCAGAATACAATATTTCAGGTGCTGAACTATTAAGCGGCCTTAAATTAAAACTACCCGCGAGCCTGGTGGTTATTGCAATTGCTGCTTTTGGAATTACAGGAGTTGGGAGTGATGAGATTATTGCCTACAATTACTGGTGCCTCGAAAAAGGATATGCTGCTTTTGCGGGTCCTAAAACACCAGATGAAGCATGGAAAAAGAGAGCCCGGGGATGGATTAAAGTGATGTACCTCGATGCTTTTGTAGCGATGGTAATATACACACTGGTTACAGCGGCGTTTTACCTGCTCGGGGCGGCAGTGTTACACAGGCGTGGCCTGGTGCCTGAGGGCAATGAAGTGATAGAAACGCTGGCTTTAATTTATACACAATCACTCGGCAGCGGAATAAAATCTGCCTATCTCGTTGGTGCTTTCTTTGTGCTGTTTTCAAGTGTTTTTGCAACGCTTGCTGCCTGGTCCAGGTTATTCTCTGATATATTCGGCCAACTGGGCTGGATTAATTTTCATAACACGGCCGAGAGAAAAAAAATGATAGCCATTCTGAGCTGGGTGTTCCCGGTAATCTGGCTCTTCACTTTCATTTTTATAAACCTCCCTGTTATTATGATACTGTTTGGGGGTGTCGTGGGTTCAGTGATGCTGTTGGTGGTTGTTTTTGCCGCTATCATTTTTCATAAAAGACGCCTGGCCTTTTTCAAGGCAGGGTTACTATATGAGATCTGTTTCTGGTTAAGTATTATTGCAATTTTGATGGTTGCTTTATTGGGAGTGGCAAAGCTATCTTAAGCAACATCATTTCACCAGGTAAGTCCTGATTTTTTGATGTAATTCTTCGCTTACTACAGTAACCGGCAAACGGAGATAATTTTCTATCAGGCCCAGTTCATAACAGAATGCCTTTACACCGGCGGGGTTATTTTCGGCAAACAACAATTCATAGCCCGCAATTAGTTTGTCATTCAGCGTTTTTGCGGACCTGAAATCGCCTTTAAGGCAAAATCTTACCATATCTGTGAATTCCCTGGCAAAACAATTCGCTGCAACGCTGATCACACCATCCATCCCACAGGCAATTTGTGGCAATGTCAGCGCATCATCACCACTGATTACAAGAAAGTCAGCAGGACGGTCACGAAGCAGTTCCATGCATTGTGCCATATCGCCACTGGCCTCTTTTATACCCACGATATTCGGAACCTCCCTGGCAAGGCGGAGAGTGGTGGCAGAGGTCATGTTGCGACCGGTTCTTCCCGGCACATTATATAGTAATATCGGCCTTGGTGAAGCTTCTGCCAGCGCCTTATAATGTTCAAATAATCCCTGTTGAGATGGTTTGCTATAGTAGGGACTTGCACTCAAAACTGCCATGGCTTTGGCCAACGGAAAAGTTTGCAGGTCATTTATTATTTCCTGTGTATTGTTGCCGCCAATGCCAACAATGACTGGTATACGATTACTTACTTTTTCATAAGTATACCGAATGATGGCTATCTTTTCTTCCTTGCTGATTGTTGGTGTTTCACCGGTAGTTCCTAATGTTACGATATATTCAACACCACCCTTGATAACATAATCGATCATGTTACCAAGTGCCTGGAGATCTACTTCAAAATTTGATTTGAACGGAGTTATAATTGCTACACCTGTGCCCCTTAAAGCAGTGAGGAGTTTGTTTTGAATGGCCAAGAGATTGTTATTAGATAATGATAATTGATTGATTTGAACTTAATCGTGTTCCTTTATATAAACACCGGCGGGGATTTCATCATAGAAGCCCATCTTACCATACTTTTCGATCCGCTTCTCCACCCTTGTTTTTGGCGGGATTGCCTTAAGTTCTTCAAGTGATTTCAATAATTGTGCTTTAAGAAGCATGGCCGCCTGAGTATAATCCCAATGTGCTCCCCCGATGGGTTCAGGAATTATTGCGTCTATCAGGCCAAACTGATACATATGATCCGGTGTAAGTTTAAGTTGTTCAGCTGCTTTTTCTTTCTGATCCCATGACCGCCAGAGAATTGAACTACAGCTCTCCGGAGAGATAACTGTATACCAGGTGTTCTCCAGCATAAACACACGATCTCCAACGCCTACACCTAAAGCACCACCTGAAGCACCTTCGCCAATGATCACACAGATAACAGGAACCTTAAGCCGCATCATTTCATAAATGTTCCTGGCGATTGCTTCCCCCTGGCCACGTTCTTCGGCTTCGAGACCCGGATAAGCTCCCGGTGTATCGATCAGGGTGATCACAGGTTTATTAAACTTTTCAGCCAGTTTCATCAGGCGAAGTGCCTTCCGGTACCCTTCGGGGTTTGCCATCCCAAAGTTCCGCAATTGTCTCATTTTCGTATTTATACCTTTCTGTTGACCTATGATCATTACGGTTTGTCCATCCAGGGAAGCAAATCCACCAACCATAGCCTTGTCATCTTTCACATTCCGGTCACCATGGAGCTCCACAAAATCGGTACACATTTTTTCAATATACTTAAGCGTATACGGGCGGTCCGGATGCCTGCTTAGCTGTACTTTTTGCCATGGCGTGAGTTGCTGAGTAATTTCCCGGCGTCTTTCTATAATAGTTGCTTCGAGTTTCTGTATATGATCTGTTGCGTCTATTTTACTTTTTTCAGCCTGTTGTTTTTGAATTTCAATGTGGTCAAACAAATCTTTGATCGGTTTTTCGAAATCCAGAAACTGTCGGTTTTTATCCTGCGGCATAGGCAATTTTAATGAGCTGTAAAATTAAGGGTAACAGTCGTTTTGTGACTATTTTTTTTTGCCCGTCCCCGATCGGTGTCCTCGGGCGACTTCCTTCTGGAAAAGCCGGAGTGGTAATGCTTTTGAGAATGAAAGATCGGATTTTATTTTACTGTCTGAAGCTTCGCATGCGGAACGATTATGGTAACAATTTTAGCGGGTTTATTTGTCCGTACATTTTATTGTTATAAAATAATTAATCAACATTTATGCGTTTTAGTTTCTGCTTTTTCATTCTGAGTCTGCTCAGTTCATACATATTCGCACAATCACAAACTGGTATTAATCAATTCAGTAAAAAGATTATTACCGATCAACTGGAGGATCCCTGGACAATTATTTATGCTCCGGATAATCATTTATGGATCACCGAAGCCAAAGGTTACCGGGTTCTCAGGATTGATCCGCAAACCAGTCATCGCGATACTTTGGCTGACTTAAATAATCTAAGAAGTTTTTCAAGATATGATACCCTGAGCGATGAAATCGACGGAGGAAAGCCATGGCCCCAGGCTGGACTTATGGGAATGGCATTACACCCTGCATTCTTAAATGGGAAACCTTATGTGTATTTGGCATATTTATACGATTTCGAAGGAAAAAACCGGCCTGGTAAAGGCGAGAGTATTTTAGACGGCGGCTTTCATTTTCTAACCAGGATCGTGCGCTATCAATATGACAGTGCTAAACTGAAACTGATCGATCCGGTTACTATATGCGATTCTATTCCGGGATCTAATGATCACAATGGTGGAAGATTACTGATTGCAGATATAAATAACAAAGCTTACCTTTTTTATTCCGTGGGTGACATGGGTGCCGGTCAGTTCAAAAATGGTGGAAGACGGAACAATGCGCAGAATTCAGACAGTTATGAGGGAAAATTGCTGCGATTTGAAACCGAACCGTTGGTTTCAACTAACACAGCCGATGCCTGGATTCCGCAGGATAATCCATTCAAGGGCGAAAGAAAAAAGGCCATCTGGAGTCTGGGCCATAGAAATGCCCAGGGTTTAACGAAGTTACAAATTCAGGGAAAGGACCAGATTTATCTTGCCGAACACGGGCCTTTTTCTGATGATGAGATTAATATTATCAGCAGGGGTAGTAACTATGGGCATCCGTTGGTTATTGGTTATGCTGACGGGAATTATAACGGCCTTGCAGCAGGGGTTACAGAAGTGGACAGTTTGCCTGGGAAGTGGAACACAACTTATCCTCTCATCATCGATGAGGTTGCCAATGCAGGCAAAATTAAAAATTATGTCAATCCCTTGAAGAGTTTTTATCCTACAAGTAATAAGGAACTATTTTCGGTTGAAACCGGTATGCTTACAGGAGCTGTCAAGGACAAGGAATGGGAGTCTTTGGCTCCATCAGGCGTTACTTCTTACAACTCCGATGCTATTCCAGGCTGGAAATTTTCATTACTCGTAACCTCACTTAAACAAGGGAAGATTACCAGGCTGAAGTTGAATTCAGGGGGTACCAGGGTAGTTGCAGAAGAGGAACTTTTTAAGGGGAGCGGTCGCTACCGGGATATTTCAGTTTCTGCAGATGGAACAAAGATTTATATTATAACAGACAGGTCGGCGGTTACATCAGGTCCGACGGAAGGAAAGTCGGCGAACCAGGAATTAAGGGGTGCAATAATTGAATATACATATCTGAAACAGAACGGTGCCGGTGCAGCTAACTGATGAAAAGTATTTTGAAGTTGTATAGTTGAAGTTATATAGTTAGAAGTTATATAGTTAATTACCTTAGCCGGATGAAGACCTTGCTCAGAATTTTGTCGATACCAGCTCTTTCTATATTATTTGCAGGATGCCAGGCCGGCAAAAATTCTTCCGCTTTAGCTACGCCTTCGGTTGATGGTTATAAATTAGTATGGGCAGAAGAATTTAATAAAGCCGGCCGCCCCGACACTTCTGACTGGCGTTTCGAAAAAGGGTTTGTAAGAAATGAAGAAGCACAGTGGTACCAGGAAGACAATGCCTGGTGTGAAAACGGTAAGCTTATTATCGAAGCAAGAAAGGAACAGAGGCCCAATCCCCTGTTTAAAACTGATGGCAGTAGCTGGCGCAGCAAGAGATCAAATATCAACTATACATCTTCAAGTATCAATACCGCTGGCCACAAATCATGGCTTTATGGCCGTTTTGTTATGAGGGGGAAGATAAACATCAGCGCGGGTTTATGGCCGGCATGGTGGACTTTGGGTGTTTCCGGCAACTGGCCGGCCAATGGAGAAATCGACATTATGGAATATTATCGCAAAATGATTCTTGCGAATGTTGCCTGCCTGGGACCCGACAAAAAAGCTGAATGGTTCAGCGTTACAAAACCGGTTGACTCACTTGGTGGTACTGCCTGGGCTTCAAAATTCCACACCTGGAGAATGGATTGGGATGAGAATATAATTGCACTTTTTCTGGATGATGTTTTGCTGAATAAAGTGGAGTTGACGAAGCTTGTTAATAAAGACGGTTCAGGAATCAATCCCTTCAAACAACCACATTATATGCTGTTGAACCTGGCAATTGGCGGGATGAATGGAGGTAATCCTGACAGCACCTTGTTTCCAAACCGGTTTGAAGTTGATTATGTAAGAGTTTATCAAAAATGACAACTATAAAAACATCATGACTGCGCAGCCCTAAACCGGGAAATAAACATAAAAAGCAGATCCGACAGACAACTCGCTTCTGGCTGTTATATAGCCCTGGTGTGAATCCATGATCTTTTTACAAAGTGCGAGACCAATCCCTGTGCCGGAATATTCATGTTTCCCGTGTAAACGCTGGAACATAGAAAAGATAATTTTTTCATACCGTTGTTCAAAGCCAATGCCATTATCAATGAACTGAATTTCGAGATAATTGCCTTCCTGGATATTGTCAGGAATATCAATCATGTCTTTGGCAGAAACAAACCGGGAGCTTACCTGGATAAATGGTGGTCTTTCGCAATACTTCAAGGCATTTCCAATAATGTTAGAAAACAATTGATTGATCTGAAGTGGAATTGCTTTGATAACCGGGAGTTGACGAGTTTCCACCTTTCCGTTTTTTTCCTGAATCAAAAGTTCGAAGTCTTCAATAACATTCATCAGGATCGAGTTGAGATCGGTATCGGTTTTATCTTCACCATTTTTTGATATGCGGCTATAGTTTAAAACTGAGCGTATCAGCTCCTTCATACGATAGGCTGAGGAGTTTAGTTTGTTAAGGTATTTTGTAACTATAGTTTCATTATCTAAATTTTTCCCGATCACATCCGAGAATGTTTGAATTTTTCTGAGAGGTTCCTGCAGATCATGTGAAGCAACATATGCAAACTGTTCAAGTTCTGCATTCTGTGCTTCAAGTTCATGGAGGTATTCCTGCAATTTGTCCTCAGCTGCTTTTCTTTCAGTTAAGTCCCTGGTTACTTTTGAGAAACCAATTATCGTTTCGTCGTTTGCGTGAAGAGCAGTAATAACAATGCTACCCCAGAAGTGACTACCGTCTTTCCTGACACGCCAGCCTTCGTGCATTGCTTTTCCATTTAATGCAGCTTCCGCAAGCAATTTGTCAGGTAACTTTTCTTCCCGGTCTTTCGGGGTATAAAATATTTTGAAACTTTTGCCAATAATTTCCGCTGAAGTATAACCTTTTATCTTTTGTGCTCCAGCATTCCAATTCTCGATATGTCCCTCCGGGTTTAAAAGTATGATCGCATAATCTTCAACCTCTGCAATCATTTTTTGGTAACGTTCTTCGCTATTTCTTAACGCTTCATTCGTTTTTTTAAGCTCTTCCGTGAATGCGTTCAGCTGATCTTCGGCCAGCTTCTTTTCGGTAAGGTCAAGTGTTACTTTCGAAAAGCCGATGATTTCATTATTTTCATTATGCAAAGCGGTAAGAGCAATGCTTCCCCAGAACCGGGATCTATCTTTTCGTAAACGCCATCCCTCATTTGTTGCCCGGCCTGTCGAGACAGCTTCACTTATAAGTTTTTCAGGAAGACCGGATTGCCTGTCCTCAGGTAAATAAAACACCTGGAATGGCTGGCCGACTATTTCGGATTCCTTGTATTGTTTTATTTTTTCGGCGCCTTTATTCCAAGTGAGAACAATACCTTGTTTGTCCAGAAGAATTATGGCATAGTCCTGTACTTCCGCAACCATCCGATGAAATCTCTCTTCGCTCAATTTTAATTCCGAATAGCTCTTTTTCAGGACCTCGAGTTCGGACAGCTGATGATTTTCAAACAAAAAAGGTTGGGCAGGCGGTATTGTTTCAGCAGATGCTGATTTTTTTGTTGAATCAAATAATGAAATTTTTTTCATGTTTTCCTTTTCTGGCATTACATTATTTTACCTCTTTGAATCTCCCGGTTAATCTCGTGATAAAAAACGGGAATATTTATTAAAAATTATTTGGCCAAAATAAGGTTTGATACTTGCGAATGTAGTTCAGTAGCGGTACACGACAAAACTCTTCACCCCGGACCTGGCTACACAATCTCACAATCCTGCAAAGAAGAAGCCAGGCACTCAATTTCAAAATTTGAATTATGTAACTTGTTGCGGAGGTAAACGAATAAATTTTAATAACTAAGCTTGAAAAAGGAACTTTTTGTCGGAATTGAGATTGGAGGTACAAAACTCCAGATAGTATCAGGAAATGCAAATGGCCGGATTTTATCATCGTACCGGTTTGAAGTAATTGGCAACGAGGGAGCAGTGGGAATCCAACATCGGATTGAAGCCATCATGAAAGAACACTTTCTTGCCAGGGTCGCCGCAATAGGCATTGGTTTCGGTGGCCCGGTCAACCGGATTACCGGGCAGATAGCTACCTCGTTCCAGGTTGAGGGATGGTCGGGTTTCCCTATTAAGGATTGGCTTGAAACAATAACTGATTGCCCCGTCCGGGTTGATAACGACGCAAATGTTGCAGCACTGGGAGAAGCAACTTTCGGTGCCGGGAAGGGTTATAACCCTGTATTGTACATTACACTTGGATCCGGGGTGGGAGCAGGGCTGGTAATCGATGACAAAATTTATCATGGCATTTTGCCCGGTGAGTTGGAGATAGGTCACCTGAGAATGGATAAAGCTGGGATTACTCTTGAAGCCTGTTGTTCAGGTTGGGCAGTAGACAGGAAAATCAGGGAAGTTGTCGCGAATTATCCAGGAGGGATCTTATCGGAATTAGCCGGAAGCGATCAAAAAGGGGAAGCAAAGTATTTAAAAGCCGCTGTGGATGCCAATGATCCCAGGGCCATGCTCATTTTTGATGAAACCATGGATAACCTTGCTTTCGGTCTTTCCCATGCAATACATCTTTTACACCCGGAAGTGGTCATACTCGGAGGAGGTCTTTCGTTGATTGGCGAGCAATTAATTAACGCGGTAGCTGAAAAATTGCCATCTTACCTGATGAAGGCTTTTGTACCCGCACCAATTATTACTTTATCAGCACTCAAGGAGCAGGCAGTGCCGGTGGGCGGCCTTATATTAGCAAGTCAATTAAAAAATCAATGATAATTTTAATTTATGCACGATTATTTGTCAGCCTATATAAATAGTCAACAGGATGCACTCGCAGCAATTCCGTTGGATTCTGTGGAAGTTTTAATAACGAAGATTCATGAAAGCTGGAAGCAGGATCGCCAGTTGTTTGTTATAGGTAATGGTGGAAGTGCAGCAAATGCTTCACATTTTGTTACGGATCTTGGTAAGAGTGCTTCTGATGCCATGGGGAAGCCATTCAGATGTATGTCGTTAAATGATAATGTAAGCTGGTTGACGGCAATTGGAAATGACTATGCTTACCATGAAGTGTTCTCCAGGCAACTGTTAAATTTTGCACGACCGGGGGATACATTATTTGTGCTTAGTGTCAGCGGCAGTTCGCCAAATGTGGTTACTGCAGTAGAATGGGCAAAAAATAACGGCGTTTATGTTATTGCTCTCACAGGGGGCAAAAGGGGTAAACTTGCCGAACTTGCAGATTTTACAATAGTGATCAATTCTACTCATTATGGCCGGGTGGAAGATGCTCAAATGGGCATTTGCCACATGATTTGCTATTCTTTTATCGAAGGGATGGTGAAATAACCCGTTCCCAATTGTACGTATTTAACCCCGCTTTTTTACAAAGAATTTTCTCCTCCCAGGGCTGGTATAGTAATTATGTATACAATGTTTTAGGACACCGGCGCTATAATCATTCACTGGCGCCGGAATTTTTAGGCAAGCCCTGATTTGATATTCAAGGTAAGGCAGCGACGCCAGCCATTTCGCGACATTCTTTAGCACAATGGTGACAACTACGTGCACAGACCTGGCAATGTTCGGCATGCCGGTGATGTTCGCATTCCGTGGCGCAGGCTTCACACATGTCGGCACAGATACGGCAAAGTTCCATAGACTTATCTGATCCGAGGCTAAGCAACTGCCCTGTTGCATAACAAATTGCCGCGCATTCCATATCTAACTGGATGCACCGGGCCATCATTTTTACATCTTCTTCCTGGGTGCATGCAGATGCGCAGTAATTACAGATTGCTGCACATCTTAGGCAGGCTTCAATACAGCTTTGATAATTATGAAATCTTTCCATAAATAAAGGGTTTTCTGATAAACACTCCAAGAACGTGCCGGTGATAGTTAGTAATCTCAGCAAAGGCACGATTAAGGTTGCAAACAGATATTATCAATAAGTAAGGGTGATGCCCCCGGCCAATCCCATATCACTATCATAGTGAGTCGAAATTGAAAAATACTTTGTCATGATATACCTCAGGCCCGTCATAAATTCCTTATCTGAATTTACAAAAAAGTTGAATCTTAATCTCTTGCTCACCGCAAGATCTTCTCTTCCCAGTTGAAGGCGCACCCTGCCGTCGGTATCTATTCTTGCATCAGCTTTAACCAGCATAGGCAAAGTATATTGAATACCAAAACAAAGTGCAGCTCTTTGATCTTTTGTATTGACCTGGCCAAAGAGATTTTTTTCAGCTTCTTCCTGTCTTCTATAACGCCAGTCAAATCCGATATATGGCATCAGCCATTGATTTCTGCCAATTAGCCGGCCAATATGCGTTTCACTTTCGTATCCTTTGTTGCGGTTTAAACCAAGGCGCCATTCGGTTTGCAGCACCCATCTTGTACTATTAAAAGCAATTTCTCCGTCACTTCCATTGCTTTCGAGGCCAACCTGGGCATAAGCATAAAATCTCCTGTCATCCTGGTAAACTTTTCGCAGATTCTGTTTAAATGTATCACCAGGTAAAATTGCATCCTGTTTCAAATTTGGAACATGTTGAACCGCTGGCGGCTGGGTTATACCTGAAGATAATTGGTGATTTATTTCCGCATCAGCATAATTGAACAAACGTCCCATACCTGCCATCATATGATATAGAATATGACAATGAAAGTACCAGTCCCCACGGCTCTCAGAAGCATTAAATTCGATGGTATCGGTTTCCATCGGCATGATATCCAATACGGTTTTCAATGGTGAATATTCGGCTTGACCATTCACCACTCTAAAAAAATGTCCATGTAAATGCATAGGGTGTCGCATCATCGAATTATTATAGATGATCATCCTGATGTTCTCACCTTTGCGGATAAGTATCTTGTCTGTTTCAGAAACGGTTTTGTTGTTGATCGTCCACACATATCGGTTCATGTTGCCTGTTAGTTCGAATCTCATTTCACGGGTGGGACCAGCGGGTAGGGTAGTTGGTTCAGGCGATTTCAGCATAGCATAATTTAAGGTTGTGATGTTTGCATTGCTGTCAACTATTTCAGGATACATTACTGTATTCATGTCCATTTGCTGGAGGCTCATGTTCATCCCCATGTCGTTCATAGTGCCGTCCACATTCATCATGCCATTCATCATTTTCATCCCCTCGAAATATTTCAAACGCGCGAGCGGATTGATTGAGTGCCTGGTTCCGTCACCTATCCATAAGCTTGTATTATTGGTTCGGTCCTCGGAAGTTGCATTGAATTCGTAGCTGCCCTTGTCAGGAATAGTAACCATTACATCATATGTTTCGGAAACACCTATTATCAAACGGTCAACTTCAACTGGTTCTACATCCTTTCCGTCCGTGGCTATTACTTTCATTTTGCCGCCTGAATACTGTAACCAGAAATAAGTGGATGAACTTCCGTTGATGATACGCAGGCGTACCTTATCGCCTGGTTGAAACTGCTTAGCTTCATCTTCCCGTTTTCCATTAGTGGTAAAAAGATCATAATACACATCACTTACGTCCATGGCCATCATGCGTTTCCACTCATTCTTAATCTTAGTATTAAATCTCTTCTCTTTTATTGCCTGCAGATAATCCTGTGTTGCGTTTTTCCTGATAGCATACCAGTCTGTTGCATTGTGCAAAGAACGTTCGACCTGTTCAGGTTTTTCATTAGTCCAATCGCTTAATAACACTGTGTACTCGTTAGCCGCTAAGGCTTTTTCTTTCTTATGAATAATAAAAGCACCGTACATGCCGGATTGTTCCTGTAACATGGAATGTGAATGATACCAGTATGTGCCGTTTTGAACTATCGGGAATCTATAAACAGCTGTAGTATGTCCTTTCACTGGTGCTGTAGTAAGATAGGGGACACCATCCTGATCATTGGGTAAAATAAGTCCATGCCAATGTATAGATGTTTCCATGTGCATCAGGTTATGGACATGGATCTCTGCGCTGTCTCCCTCGGTAAAATGAAGTGCCGGCGCCGGAATCTGGCCGTTGATAGCAATAGCCTTTACACTTTTACCAGTGTAATTAACAACGGTATCTGTTACATAAAGATGATAGATAACCTTGTTTCCTTTTCTATTCATGAATCCCTGGCGTTCCTGTACCGCATGTTTAGCGCCGGACATCGGATGCTGACCACTGGCATTCAATGAAAGTAATATCAACAACGGTATTAGTAAGTTATTCATAAAACAAAATAAGTATCATCATAACTTTAAGAATTATCATATCTTTTTCCGCTCTTTTTCCGCGGTACCTATTTCAGAGTTTCGCTTATGTTACCACAGGTTAACATGCTGCTTCCATAATATGGATTCTTTATTTGTTCAAAAGAGCTTATCCAATAGGCTTTTTTCATTGGACAATACTTGATATAAGCAGGCTTCAATTGTCGTTGGGTTTTAATTAAAGTAATTACCGATTCCGATAGTGCCTGGAATGCGGCCCGCTGTTTTACAAGATCCAGACTGCCCGCTATAGTGTTTGCATCAGCCTGTATTTTCTGTTGTAAAGCGTTTGCATTGGCCGCCTGATTCATTCCTGACTTATTATCAGGCAATTTTTTTAACACGGTTGAAATTTGCTTTGCAGCATTTGCAGCGCTTTTTGCATTGCTGTTTACTAAAGCATCTTTGATATTATAGTATTGTTCGAGCAAGGTCGCTGTTGTTGCAGAACTGTCCTGGCTCAAAGATGCCGCTGGTATTGTAAGCAGGGTCGCACCTGCTAACAACAAAGTCATTATTTTTTTCATGATAGCTAAGTTTATTATGCAAATCTAGCAGATCCGGGGCTGGAGCTTGTTATACTTTAATGGATTAAGGTTATAAGATTTTATATGACCTTATTTTTATTGAGGCCCGAAAAAATAAAATCCCTTTTCGGGATTTTATTTTAGCCGGTCTAAGAAGGAAATAAATTTTAACTGACTCGTTCAGCCTTATAACCTGTTGATTCTATCGCTTTCAAAAGTTGGGCTTCGTTGACTGTTTGCTGTGGATCAATAGTCAGAAATTTTTCGGGCGCCTGCAGATCAATCTGCCAGTTATCTTTTCCTATATTTTCATCTAAGACCGGAGCGACCATAGCTACACAACCTGAGCATTTTATTGTTGTTTTGAATTTTAGCTTTTGCATTTTAATATTTATTTTTAAAAGATTTTATTGTTGTTTATTGATACATTGCGTCAGCTTTTATACAATAACAGGTATCATTATCTTAATTACAATTTGGTGAGCTTTAGTCTTAAGCTATTGCCAACCACACTTAGGGAACTAAGCGCCATCGCAGCTCCGGCTATCATGGGATTCAAAAGAAAGCCATTAACCGGGTAAAGAATCCCCGCGGCCAGCGGTATGCCAATGATATTATAGATAAAGGCCCAGAACAGGTTCTGTCGGACTGCCCGTACTGTTCTTTTTGATAGCTTCAGCGCTTTTGGGATGCTGTTCAGATCTGAACTAATCAGGGTAATTTTTGCAACATCAATAGCGATATCTGATCCTTTGCCCATAGCAATACTCAGGTCGGCCTGGGCCAGCGCCTGTGAATCGTTAATGCCATCACCAACCATAGCGACAACCTTCCCCTGTTCCTGTAAAGATTTGATAAAACGCGCCTTATCGTCGGGCATCATTTCGGCTTTGAAATCTTTTAATCCTGCCTCAGCGGCTACTGCGCTTGCGGTCTGCATATTATCACCTGTCAGCATGTAAACCTCCAGGCCTTTATTCAATAAGGATTGAATGGCTTCCCGTGATGTTCTTTTGACTTTATCTGCAATGACAGCAATCCCAACCAGGTGTTGATCTTCAGCGAACAGGACTACAGTGTTGCCTTTAGACTGCAAGTCTGATATTTCATACGAAGATAATTCGGCGATAAATACACCAAGATCATTCATGAGTTTAAGATTGCCAATGCTATAATTTTTTTCCTGGTAGTTCCCTGTGATCCCATTCCCCGTTATGCTTTTGATATCTTTAAAAGTTACCGGTGCGATGGTTTCATCATTTAGATATTTGACTACAGCCTCAGCAAGCGGATGTTCAGAATTTGCTTCAAGTGAGCGGAGTATGGATAACAGATGCTGCTTTCGATTTTCAGCTAGTATTCTGAGGGCAACCACGGCCGGCTTGCCCTCAGTAATTGTACCTGTTTTATCGAGAACAACTGTATCAATCTTATAGGCTGATTCAAGACTCTCAGCATCTTTAATAAGAATATTGTTTTCCGCACCTTTGCCGATACCAACCATGATAGCAGTAGGTGTGGCTAAGCCCAAAGCACAGGGACAGGCAATCACAAGTACCGTAAGTGCACTGAGCAAGCCATGAGTAAAGGCATTATTTTCACCCAGTATCATCCACATTGCGAATGTCAGCAAAGAGATGCCAATAACAACTGGCACGAAGATCCCGGCTATTTTATCAACAAGTTGCTGAACGGGTGCCTTGCTTCCCTGCGCGTCCCGGACCATTTTTATTATCTGAGCCAGCACAGTGTCTCCGCCAACTTGTTCCGCTTTGAAACGGATGCTGCCTTTTTGATTGATAGTACCTGCAAACAATTTTGCATTCCCCGTTTTTAGAACCGGTACAGGCTCTCCACTGATCATACTTTCATCTACATAAGATTCACCGCTTATCACTATGCCATCGACAGGTATCTTTTCACCAGGTTTAACCAACAAAGTATCTCCAACCTTTACCACTGATATTGGGACCTCCATCTGATGGCCGCCTTCGTGTATTATTGTCACGGTTTTCGGTTGTAAGCCTATTAGTTTTTTCAGGGCCGAAGAAGTATTCGATTTAGCTTTCTCTTCCAGGAGTTTTCCAAGCGAAATAAATGTAATGATTACAGCAGCAGCCTCGTAATAAACATGCGGATGCAGGCCGCGCAGATGCCAGAACCGGGGATATATAGTATTGAACAAGCTAAAGAAAAATGCCACCCCGGTACTTAACGCAACAAGGGTATCCATATTCGCTTTTCTATATTTAGCTAGTTTAGCAGCATTGACAAAGAAGCTTCTGCCAAAATAAAAAATAACCGGGGCAGATAGTATCATCATTATCCAGTTGCCAAACGGAACATCCATAAAAAACATACCGATTGTTACGACGGGTGCAGATAATATTGCGGTCCATACTGTTCTTGTTTTTAATTCCCGGTAACGTTTCGATTGGGCGTCTGTTTGAATCTGTTCTTTGTTCTCTGTATCGATCACCAGGTCGTAACCAATTGAACGGACTGTGTTTTGCAAATCTGCTTTAGTTACAACTCCGGGATTATATTCAACCCAGGCAATTTGATTCACAAAATTTACACCGGCATCTTTTACTCCATCTTTCGATTTCAACATCGATTCCACGCTTATCGCACAGGCCGCACAGGACATTTCTAAAACTGGAAAGGTTTCTTTTATCATTCCTTCGTTAACTGCCTGTCTTTTGTTTTGAATTGAAATTGTACTGTTCATTTATTCATCTTTTGTTGTATTGTACTCATATTGATTATTTCCGACCTGTTTACAAAGTTCGGAAAGGCAGGCGGGATGATTATTATACTTTAAAGTATAAGTTGTATATAATTTTATGATCACAAATGATCAACCTTAATCATCAGCACAAATTATCAGTACAAATTATCAGTACAGATTGAAACCTGGAATCCGGGAAGAGTTAGTAATCGGGAATTAAAGTTGCCGGTTATGAATGTGTTGAATTCGCGTTAACTCCTTAAATGCAGACGGAGTCAGGCCCGTAATGCTATTAAATTGTTTGGAGAGATGTGATACGCTGCTGAACCCAAGCGCAAAAGAGATATCGGTAATTGTTTTATTTGTGGTTGTAAGCAGAGATTTTGTTTTTTCAATTCTATATTGAAGAATAAATTTTTCAATTGTGGTGTTTTCAACCGTCAAAAATATCGTTGAAATGTTTTCATACGCGAGGTTTAATTTATCAATTGCCAAACGGGAAAAGTTGAAATTGGGTTCAAAGACGAATTTACCTGAATAAACTTCTTCGACAAGCTCCTTTAACTCGTGGACCAATCTCTCTTTCCTGTTTTGGAGAAGACTGAAGCCAAGGTTCTGCAGGCGCTCATCAACAAGACGGTAATTTATCGGAGTCCCGGTTTCTATGATTGCTTCACCCAGTGAAATTTGACTTACTGCTAATGACAGATCCTGCAGTAATTCACGAACTGATTCAATACACCGTTCGCAAACCATTCCTTTTATATAAAGCTTTTGCTGTTCCATTGATTGGTGTTTTGCAAATTGCAAAATAACATATCATTGGATTTCCTTTGTTATATGATTGTGACTGCGATTTATATAATTATGCGGATAATTAATTGAGGTTGATTTAATTAATCATGGAGTTTGTCAAGAGGTTTTCGTTTATTTTCTTTCAGATTTTTGAAATGTGAAGGCGTTAATCCTGTAATTTTCTTAAACTGCTGTGAGAGATGCTGAACGCTGCTATATCCCATTTTATCTGCGATCTGGCTAAGACTTAATTCATCATACATCAATAATTCCTTCGCTTTTTCGATTCGTTGAAGGATAGTATATTTTTCTATGGTGATTCCTTCTACCGAGCTAAAAAGGGTAGTGAGATAATGATAGTCCAGCTCCAGTTTATCTTCCAGTACGGCTGATAATTTGAAGTTTAACTCGTTTTCATTGTAGTGTACCAGCGAGACAATGGTATTTTTTATTTTTTCGACAATGCGGGACTTTTTATCATCAAGTATTTCAAATCCCGCCTGCTGAAGATTATCGCTTAGTCTTTCCAATTTGTCCTTAGATAATCCGGTGGTTAGTTCAATTTCTCCCAACTGAATATCCTTATACTGAATGCCCTCTGCTTCCAATTCCCGGCGAATTGCCGTGATACAACGTTCACAAACCATATTCTTAATGTAGAGATGCATAATGTTTAGTTCGTTCAAAAATATAGGATTGGTGTCAGCGTCACTGCATAATTAGTCTTAAATATTACTATTAAACCATTTCCAGGGGTTAAGGGGATCCATTAAAGAAAAATTATCGCTGATGGGTGACTACAGGCAATTCTTAAAATTTTCAAAAAATGGTATTAGTATTTGGAACGTACGTTTTAAATCGTACCTTAGGTTTATGAAGGAGCTGAAGAACGAAAAAAATCAGGAACCCGTGCCAACCAAAACTGAGATGGACGTCTTGCAGATACTATGGAGCCATGGTCCATCCACTGTGCGTTTTGTTCATGATATCCTTAATACTCAGAAGGAAGCGGTACAATATACTTCTACATTAAAACTAATGCAGGTCATGGTTGAGAAAAGTATGCTTGCCCGCGATGAATCGAGTATGAAACATATTTACCGGCCTTTGCTGGAAGAAGAAAAAACAAAGGGTTTTATGTTGGGCCGGTTCCTTGATTCGATGTACAATGGCTCGGTCAGCAACCTGGTTCTTGCCTTGCTCGATAATGAAAAAACATCAAAAAAGGAACTTCAGCTATTGAAGGATCTTGCAAAAAAACTGTCAGACGATAAACAATAATTGTAATCTTAAGATATGAGCGCAGCTTTCATTGATAATTTATTGCATAGCCTAAGCTGGACGTTTATCCATTCCCTTTGGCAGGGGTTGATACTCACGATTCTTGCGGGTATCGTGATTTATTGCACAAGAAAGGTTTATGCATCGGTACGTTATGGCATACTTTCCATCCTGTTTTTTCTTTTTATTGGTGCTGTTAGTACCACCTTCATGATTGAATGGAACACGGGTACAGTAACATCCCCGGGATTACGGATGCTGGAAAACCTGGCAGATACAAAACTGCTTTTCAATCAGTCGATATTTGGCCAGTATTATATAACGCTGGTAGTATTTCTAAATGCAAACGCTCAATGGATAGTTTCTGCCTGGCTGATCGTTCTTCTTTTTAAGTCGGCCAGTATAATAGTGGATCTGTTCTATGTTCATAAATTGCGGAATCAAAATCTTTTTTCGCCTTCTCGTGAATGGCAATCAAAATTTCACCTGTTAAGTGAGCAGCTGGGTATCAGGAAAAAGATTGCTTTTATGGAGTCGGCATTAGTAAAAATACCTGCTGTTGTTGGATATTTTAAACCTTTAGTCTTGATCCCTGCGGGAGTTCTTACACAACTCCCGGCCGGGGAAGTAGAATCCATATTGCTTCATGAACTGGCGCATATCCGGCGTCATGACTATTTGGTAAACTTCATTCAACGCGTGGCTGAACTGATATTTTTCTTTAATCCCGGACTGTTATGGGTTTCTTCTCTTCTTCGTATTGAAAGAGAAAATTGTTGTGATGACCTGGTCATATCTACCACAGGAAATAAAGCTGAGTATCTCAATGCAATCATAAGTTTCAAGGAACATTCAATGAAACAATCGGGTTATGTGCTTGGGCTGTTTGGAAAACAAAACCTTTTGCTTCAACGAATGATCCGTCTCGTTCATCATAAGAACAGGATTTTGTCGCCTGTTGAATTCGTTTTTTTTATCACAAATATTGTCATTTTTGTTTTGCTCTTATCAGCGATGCAAAAGCCGGAAATATTAAATTCGGTAGTTTCAACACCTGTTAAGCTATCTGCTGAACCGTTGACATCTTTCGCAGGGAACCATGCTGCAGATGCGCAAACGATAATCAGCCAGGAACTCAATCCTGGAACCCGGGAACCTTCTCAAAAATTGAGTCGCCGGCCTGCAGGTAAAAGAGGATCTCAAAAAACAACAATTTTTGAGGACCAATCATCCAGCAATGAAAAAATATTACAGATCCAGGAACATTCAAATACAAATGAGTTGCTTTCTGAATTGACTCAGCAACGAATAGATGCAGGTCAATTCCTCCAGGATGAATATCTTAAACAAATAAACAAAGATCAATTTGCAGCAAGCAACAGCAAGGACAGGGAATTACTTGAAGAAATGTTTAAGCAGGCCGACAATGATTTGATACAATCTAAAATACTGAAATTACAGCTTGATAAGGATCGTGCCCAGGCAGAAAGAGATCGTCAACAAGCTCAAAAAGACAGGCTTCAGGCCGAAAAGGATCGTCAACAAGCTGAAACTGACAGGATCATCGCAGACAGAGATCGGGAACAGGCGGATATTGATAGAATGCATGCTGAAAAAGACAAAGTAAGCGCAAAACTGGACAGGGTTAAAAAGAACAGCTCAAAAGCTGAGATTGATAGAAAAAGAATTTGAAACCCTAACCGATTTTTCCAACAGTTTAACACATGAGACAAATTCGCTTAATAGCGAACAGGCATCGTTTTGCCCAATTCTTACATAAAAAAATACAAAATGAAAATGAAATTATTATTGACGGCTTTGCCCATTTTAGCCCTGCTCCTACAGGTTAGCCCTGCGGGGGCACAACAGAAAACAGTAACCCAGAAAAAAGAAACCAGGTCTTCTATAAATCTCAGAAGTGTTACCACGGACGAGTCGGGTGAGACTATGATTGATTACCAGGATGACGGCCATCGCCATAAGATAAGGATGAAGGGATCCAAAATCGTTGAGATGAATATTGATGGTAAAAAAATTCCTGAAGAAGATTTTTCTAAATATGATGCGACAGTAAAAAAGATCTTGTTACAGGTTGAAAAAGATCGTGAACAGGCAGATAAGGACCGCGTACAAGCAGAAAAAGACCGTCAGCAAGCCGACCGCGATCGTGACCAGGCTGACCTGGATCGTAACCAGGCTGATAAAGACAGGGAACTAGTGGAAAAGCAGCGCGAACAAGCGGAAGAGGATCGGCAGAGGGCCGATGAGGATCGCCAAAGAGCAGTGCAGGATAAAAAACAGGTTCAAAACGAACGCGAGCAGATTGAACAGGACCGCATCCAGGTAACCAAAGACAGGGAGCGCGCATCAATGGATAGGAAACAAGCTGAAAAGGATAGAGAGCAGGCGGGCCATGATCGTGATCAGGCAGTAGAGGATCGTAAGCAAGCCGAACTTGATCGTAAGCAGGCAAATGAAGATCGAAAATTATTAGAGGGGATGATAAATGATGTTGTGAGGGAAAAGATTGTTGATAACAAAGAAGCAGTTAAGTCTTTAATACTGGACGAAACAGCGTTAACAGTAAACGGGGTTAAACAGAATGACAGCCTTCATAATAAATTCAAAACAAAGTATCTGAAAAAAAGTGGTGGCCGGATCAGCTACAAAAACTCTGGTGGATCTAAGGGAGTCTCGATTGATTGATTTTCCGCTTTTGGATAATAATGTAAACAATCTAAATAGCCGCGGAATATGATAAACCCCTCCGAATAACCAATTATTCCCGATATGAAAAAAACTTTCCCAAAATGGAAACAAAATAAATCGACCTTATTTTGAAACCATCGCTGACATTGAGTTTCATAGTTGGCACATTGTTGGGATATAACTAATCGGTTTTTCATAGGATATTGGATTTTAAACACGGCCTGGGTTTCTACCCGGGCTTTTATTATTTCAGGAGATTGTAGCCAACACGGATATTTTGCTTCCATTGTTTTTTGGCCTGGTAATATATTTTAATAATTCAAGAATCAATACTGAGGCAACTGTCACAAGTAGTATTACACTCATCAGGTTCCAATCAATGTATGCTGTTTTGAAAATCGGTTGAAGGTCCGGTATGTAAACGATCAATAATTGCAAAACAACAGTTAAGATAATCGCGCCCCAGAGTCCCCGGTTTGAAAATAGTTCAATTCTAAACATCGAGTGATAGATTGAACGTACAGATAATGCATTGCCCAGTTGCATAAAACACAAACCGGTGAATACTGCGGTTTGTTGGGTCCTGCTATCATAACCTTCTTTAATTGTAAACCATTGAAGAAAAATGGCTGCAGCTGCCATGATGATACCTGTAAATATTATCCTTGGGACAAGGCCCCCTGCAAATAAATTTTCTCCCGGTGGCCGTGGTGGACGGGTCATTATATCTTTTTCTGCAGGTTCGCCAACCAGGGCAAGTCCGGGTAAACCATCAGTAACCAGGTTTATCCATAATATGTGGATAGGGAGCAGGGGAATGGGAAGTCCTATTATTGGCGCAAAAAAGATGGTGAGTATCTCTCCGAAATTGCAGGCTAATACATAAAGAATAAATTTCCGGATATTGTCATAAATCCTTCGCCCCTCCTTTACGGCTTTTACTATAGTGGCAAAATTATCGTCGAGCAGGATCATGTCTGCGGCTTCTTTAGTAACGTCAGTTCCGGTTATTCCCATGGCAATTCCTATATCTGCCTGTTTTATTGAAGGGGCATCATTTACTCCATCACCGGTCATTGCTACGAACTCACCATTTAATTGTAAAGTTTTAACAATATTGAGTTTTTGTTCAGGCGAAACCCGTGCATACACCAGGATATTTCTGACCTGGCTTTTAAATTCATCATCGCGCATTTGTTGAAGTTCCGCACCTGATTTTACGTTCATTGATTTTTCTTCAATCATTCCCAGTCTTTCTCCAATGGCCAATGCGGTGAGCGGTTGATCACCCGTTATCATTACCGTTTTTATACCTGCTGTTTTACATTGCCTGATTGCTTCTATCACTTCCAGCCTCGGGGGATCAATCATGGCTGCCATTCCAAGGAAATCAAGACCGGATTCCATGGTTTCTGTTATCTGACCTGGATTTTGATCGAATATTTTATACGCAAAAAATAGTACTCTTAGCCCTTCTGTAGCCCATTCGCGGTTCAGATCAAGGAGGCCGGGAACCTGATCTTTGTATCGTGGTGAAAATAACTCTGCTATTTTACCTGGCGCACCTTTGACGAACAGGATCCATTTGCCCTCATGTTCGTGCAAGGTGCTCATACGCATTCTTACTGAATCAAAGGGAAGTTTTGCGACAGGCAGGAATTTGTTGCCGGCTTCTTCTTTGGTTTTTCCCTTTGTAATAGCGTACTTAACCAGTGCGGTTTCTGTTGAGTCGCCTAACAGATCATTATCTGCTGAAAACCTCACTTCATTATTAAGCAGCATAGCATAAGTGAACAGATCTTCCCTTTCAGATGCGGCCTTTGTTTTTTCAACAGTCATCACGTTCTGCGTAAGCGTTCCTGTTTTATCACTGCATATATAAGTAACCGAACCTAAGGTTTCAACAGCAGGTAGTTTTCGCATGAGGGCATTTTGTTTCACCATCCTTCTTGCCCCGTTTGCGAGTGCTATGGTGATAACAGCAGGTAAAGCCTCGGGCAGGGCTGCAACAGCTAATGACAGTGCTGTGAGGAACATTTCAAATATCGGTTCGCCCCGGTACAATCCAAAGCCAAAAACGATAACACAAATAATAATAACAATAACCGCAAGTTGCCTGCTGAAAACCGCTAGTCGTTTCTGAAGTGGTGTTTTTTGAATTCCGACCTCCAGCAAGCCGGCTATTTTTCCTATCTCTGTTTGCATCCCTATAGCAGTAACCACGGCTTTGCCTGAACCATTGCTCACTATAGTGCCTTTGAAAACCATATTATGCTGATCGCCCGGAACGAGATCAGGTTCCTGGATTTGATCTGTGATTTTTTCAATTGAGTGACTTTCCCCGGTTAGCGATGCTTCATCAGTTTTTAGCGCATTCACTTCAAGTAACCTGGAATCAGCAGGAACAATATCACCGGCTTCCAACAAAATAATATCGCCTGCCACTAAATCCTTCGCTTCCTTTTTCATTGGCAGCCCATTACGCAAAACGACTGTGGACTGGGCCACCATTTTCTGAAGCATCCTGACAGACTTCTCAGCGTTGTATTCCTGGGAATAACCCATCCAGGCGTTTGCTATGATGATAGCCAGTATTACAAAAGCATCAGTGTGTTCGCCTGCAACAAATGAGATTGCTGCCGCAATGATCAGAATGAGGATCATTATATCCGCAAATTGGGAGATGAGAATGGCCAGGCGGCTTTTTTGTTTGGCATCTGCAAGGACATTATACCCGGATTTTTTTTGTAATCTTTTTACGTCATCGTCCTTTAAGCCGATTGGTGAAGTTTGTAATTGCTGTAATACTTCTTCTTTTGTCAGTTGATAGTAGAGCGCCATGTTGTTTAGACTTCAGGTATCAAATTAAGAAATGCCTGAACATATTACTCAGAATTTATCAACGAGGTTGTAACAATTTTCATGTTTTCGGTTCAAATGAAAAATTTAAATCTGACAAATCATGAAAAAGACAGCGATTCTCATCTCAATGATTTTATTGGCCCAGTTCGTAATTAGTCAAAAAGCGATATCCGTCGCAAAATCAGGTACAGGAAGTCACATTATTTTTTTGCCGGGATTTACCGTTCCAGGGTCCGTTTGGGAGGAAACAATAAAAAACCTTGATAAATCCTATACCAGCCACCTGGTGTCTTATGCTGGCTTTGATGGATTAAAAGCCATTGATACGCCCTGGTATGATGCTATTAAAAAACAATTGGCAGACTATATCAGGAATGAAAAACTTTCAAATATTACTTTGATCGGGCATAGCATGGGTGGAAATTTAGGGGTTGACATAGCTGCGGAAATGCCAGATCGTGTGGCTGGACTTATAATTATTGAATCACTTCCCTGCATGAGGGAGTTAATGATGCCGGGAGTTCCGGCCAGCAGCGTAACATACAACAACAGTTATAATACCAGGCTGCTCGTAGTGTCACCTGAAGATTTCAAAAAAATGGTCAATGGTACCTCTGCATATATGACCAATGTAACTTCAAAAGTTGAAGAACTTAATAACTGGTCTATCAAAGCCGACAGAAAAACTTATGTTTACGGTTACACTGATCTGCTTAAACTCGATCTGAGGGATAGACTGTCCGCTATCAATACCCAGACACTCATACTGGGTGCATCTTTCCCGGACAAAAAAGTGATATTATCCAACTATGAGAAACAATATAGCAATCTGAAAAATAAGGAAATCGTGATAGCGGACTCCAGTAAACATTTTATTATGTTTGATCAACCCGCATGGTTATACGCACAGGTAAATAACTATTTAAACAAACATGCCAAATAACGAGGTTCTCTTCGAATCCCTGCATCAGGAATACCGCTCTATGGTTCTGCAGATGTGCCTGGGTTTTATGAAAGGAGACAGCGACCTGGCGAAAGATTTATCCCAACAGGTTTTTATCAATACATGGCAGGCGCTTAGTAAATTTAAAAATGCTTCAAGCCACAAGACCTGGATTTACAGGATCACTGTCAATACCTGCCTGAAGTACATCCGTGATAAAAAAGACAATTTCAAAATTCCGATAGATGATGTGCATACTGTTGTTGCTGATGATCCAAACCAGCTTTCAGCTACCAGAAATCAATCGTTATACCTGGCAATCGGCCAGCTGGGTGAAGTGGATAGATTAATCATAATGATGATCCTTGATGAACTTGAGTACCAGGAGATTTCGGCTATTGTCGGAATCAGCGAAGGAAATCTTCGGGTTAAAATCCACCGAATAAAAAAACAACTCAAAAAAATACTTGAAAATGAGTGATGAGTTAGATGACCTGAAAAAATTGTGGCAGGATTCGAAAAGCAATAATCGTGATAGTTCCGCGGATATTTTGAATACCATTGTCATAGCCAGGCAGCAAATGAAGCGTGCTGCCAGGTTGCAGCTGACTGGTTTATTCATTTTAATAATCATTGCAACAGGTCTCTGGGCATTTTTTTCGTATGTCGCGAGGTTTCAGCAACCCATCAGCATTATAGGTGCCGGTTTAATGTTAGGCGGCATTATACTTAGGATTATCATAGAATTGTTCAGCATCTTCCTGTCAGTCAATATTGACCTGGCGGAACCTGCTATCAAGACCAACAACGCTTCTTTAACATATATCCGCTTTCGAAAAACAGTGAACGGTCCCATTACAGCTATCATCCTTATCCTATATACAATCGGTTTCTATATGCTGACCCCCGAATTCAGCTTGTATTTCACTATCCCTGTTCTCATTTTGATTGATTTGTCTTACCTGGTTGCAGCGATAATTTTTACCTGGTTTATCCGCAATGCTGTGAAGAAAGAAATGAAGATATTAAAGCAAGTTCTTCGGATCACCAATGATCTGAGGGGGACGAATGATCTGAGTTGAGACGAATGATCTGAAGGGAGACGAATGATCTGAGTTGAGATCAATTATCTGAGGCCGGAAGAATGATCTGGGAGAGCCGAATGATAATCTGACTTAAAAAATTTCATAGTGACCTGAAATAAATGCTAAATTAGTGTAAACACTTATTTTTACCCTGTAATTACATCAACCTTCGACAGTTTTCTGGTTTATAATGTGTGTGTTATAATTTAAAATAATTGATCACCCCCAAACCAACCCCCTCATGTCTGTAACTATTGACGATCACCAAAGATTGGATGCATTACAGCAATTTCCCCTGGAAGGCAGCTGCAAAGGCCGGTTTGCCTTCGGCAATGTTAATGCAGATTTTGCCCAGTCACTATTGCCTTCTGAGTTAGTTTTGGCACCTCAAAGCTACTCTCCGGCCGGACAACATCCACTGCTGTTGATGTTTAATGACACCCACCTCAATTCGAATCCGAACGTTGAGAAACATATCCTGGGCGGTGTATTGCCTGAGTTAAAGCTACACTACTATGAATTTATTGTGATGTTACCTTATGTTCAGTTTTCAGACAGCAGGTATGACTCAAAGGGGCCGTATTGTTATTTGCCGGTCCTATACCTGGACAGCTATGCAGCGGTGGCAGGGGGAAGATTGTTCTGGGAGTTCAATAAAGAAATGGCGGATTTTACGGTTGATGATAGCAGTTATACAGTAACGGCGAGGTCTACAGGTAAACCGATGCTTTCTGCTACCACCGGGATCATGAGTTTGATGGAAGCTGACAGCACTGTGCAGGGCTTCGAGGATATCTCGCCAATGTTGGTATTACCGGTTATAGAGCACGGACCTTATGGTTATGTAAGCTCGGTTTACAAAATTGATTTTGAAAACATAGATATAGCGCCTGCAGGGCTTGAACTGGTTAATGAAACCTCTTCTTACCTCCCGGAAGGCATATTCAGTTCTCCCAGCATTCTCGAACAACCGCTTGGTGCCTTTTACATGAATTATAACTGGGCGCTTTCATACATCGAATTCATAAAATTCTAAGCATGGCAGTACAAAAAATCGCGGTTTTGGGTGGAGGAATGGGCTCACTGACTTCAGTATTTCAGCTAACATCTGATCCGGATTGGAAATCAAAATATGAAATCACTGTGTACCATATGGGATGGAGGCTGGGTGGCAAGGGTGCCAGTGGTCGTAACGCTTCCGTAGGGCAGCGGATTGAGGAGCATGGACTTCATCTATGGTTTGGCTTTTATGATAATGCATTCAATATTATCCAGGAGGTGTATAAAGCCAACAACCGAACCCCTGGAAGTCCCCTTGCAACCTGGGAGGAAGCGTTTACCGGTTATGATTTTATAGCGCTGCAGGAACAGGTTAATAACGAATGGCAGAGCTGGCCATTTGTATTACCTACAAATTCGATAACGCCAGGTTATGGTGGACCACCGCCAACCATGGAAGATTTTGTACAGAAGATCGTGAATTTTATTCTTGATCGACATGAAGAGTTTATTCAAAAAACTTCTGCCCCTGTCCAGGCAAAGGTGCATGCGTCCGGGATAGCCGGTGAATTCGCGTGGCTGAAATTAAAATTCGGCGAACTCGTAACGGATGTTGAACATGCCCTGGAAAACACGGGCGGATTTCTTTTGCATGCAGCTTTGAAAGCCGCGATTGCCGGTGAACACCTGCTTGTAAAAGAGATATTAGGTCATTTTATGACCTGGTTGAAAGGTATCGCGGATGGTGTGATGGATCATGATACCGAACTGCGAAGATTTTTTATCATGGCAGATCTGGGTGTTGTCTCTGTGGTTGGTATGGTAGAAGATAATGTAATAGAAAAGGGATTTGATGTAATAAACAACTATGACTACCGGGACTGGCTGGCCAAACACGGTGCCACGGAAATCTCCATCAATTCTACAATTGTTCAGGCGGTTTATGGGCTTGTTTTTGGTGGGAAGGAGCAATATACTTTCGAAGCGGGAGTTGCAATGAGAGGACTGTTAAGGCTTGGTCTTACTTTTAAGGGACATGTTTATTACCGGATGATGGCGGGTATGGGGGACGCGATTTTTGGACCAATGTACCAGGTGCTCCTTCAACGCGGGGTTAACTTCCAGTTCTTCAACAAAGTAACTAATCTTGGTCTTGATATTCATAATAACATCAGCACGATTTCCATCGATGTGCAGGCAACACTCGCTGAAGGTTATACAACTTATGATCCGCTGGTAACTGTAAATGATTTGCCTTGCTGGCCGAATTTCCCTAACGTCCAATACCTGGCACAGGGCACAGAGATCGCGCAACAAAACGTGAACCTGGAATCTTATTATTCAACCTGGCCGGCTGTAAAACAAAAACAACTGATATATGGACAGGATTACGATCTAGTGATACTGGGTATTTCAATAGGAGCCTTGCCAACCGTAGCCAAAGAACTCATACTGAAAAGTACCGCCTGGCAAAACATGGTAAAAAATGTTGTCCCGGTAAGTACTATTGCCTTTCAACTATGGCTCAATACTACCATCGCTGATATGCAATGGCCTTTTGTTAAAGACGGCCTTGCCCTTCTGGGGTCTTTCCAGGAGCCCTATGATACCTGGGCAGATATGAGCGACCTGATTGACCGTGAAAGCTGGCCGGCTGGCTTTACACCGGCTAACATCGCATATTTCTGCGGGCCAACACCAGCACCAAATGCCGGCCAGATTCTGCAAAATGCCATGCAATCAAATTTTACCGACACTAATTTTCCAACCGTTCAAACGGACTTTGCAAAACAATGTGCATTGGATTACCTGCAACAATTGTCGACATATATCTGGCCAGGTATTTCAAAGGGGCAGAACGATTTTGATTTCAGTAAACTCATTGATCTCAAAAATGGCCAGGGACAAGCGCGGTTTGATGACCAGTTTTTCAGGGCGAATATCGATCCTACAGAATTGTATGTTATGTCATTCACCGGTAGTTCAGCTTATCGCCTGAACACCGATCAGACACATTTATTTCCTAACTTATATATTACCGGCGATTGGATCAACAATGGTTTTAATGCTGGTTGCATAGAAGCCACTGCAATGGCCGGATTACAAACTGCCCGGGCCATATCCGGACAGAACTTTGAGATTCCGGGAGAAAAAGATCTATAAAAGAACGTGGTTACAATTAAGGGATTTGAGTCTATTGAAACGATGGTTGATGCTCCGCTTTTTAGTATGATGCGGGTAGAGGATTTATTGCGCCATGAAAAATTTATCGCGAAGGTTTATCGTAACCCAAACGAGCACCAGATACAATCTTTGAAAAACATGGTGCAGCTTGTGATAGAAAAAAACTGGAGCGAAGCCCTGCAACCTCTGAATGTTGTACAGGAGCAAGGTTCAATAGCGGTTATTTTCAAAGATAGTGCAGGCTTCATATTGCAGCAGTATATTCATCAACAGAAAAAAATTAAACCAACTGCGTTTGTACGCCTGGCCCTTAGTATATGCCGCATGTTGTCGGCCTTTCATGCAGGGGGATGGATTATAGGCAATTTGCGGCCTGAACATATTTTCATTGATCCTGATAAAGCTATCTGTAAACTATCAGATTTCCGGAAAGCCTCACGCGTCTTCAAAAAAGAAACGGATAATTATTCTGCCTTTGCCAGTGCCGGAGATCTCGACTATATAAGTCCCGAACAAACCGGGCGCATAAACCAGGTAATTGATTTTCGTTCTGATTATTATTCGATCGGTGTTATATTTTATGAAATGCTTACCGGGCGACCTCCATTTGTCAGCACCAGTTCCTCGGAGCTGTTGTATGCACATATCGCCCGGCAGCCAGCAGCATTAAATGTGGTTGATCCTTATCTTCCGCAAGTACTAAACGATATCGTATTGAAGTTGTTGGCCAAAAATCCCCAGAACAGGTATCAGAGCACAACGGGATTGATCCACGATCTTGAGCAATGCATTCGATTTTTCAATGATGATAATTACCGCGAAAATTTCAGGCTGGGGGAAAAAGACTATGTCAGCAGGATAACTATTTCTGCAAAATTGATGGGGCGCGATCCCGAACTTGTTCTGATGAATGATGCCTACCAGCTTGCAAAGATGGAAAAAAAACAGGCCCTTTATATCGGCGGTTATTCAGGTGTTGGTAAAACCCGGTTGGTACAGGAGTTTCAGCGCACAATGGTAGAAACATCCACATTTATCACCAGGGCTAAGTTTGATGCTCTTCAGCGAAATTCCCCATACACTGCCCTGATCGCTGCCATGCGGGATCTCATAAGGAATTTGTTGCGTGAAGACGAAGATAAATTCATTTATTGGAAGCGTAGGCTAATTGATTTCCTGAAAGGTAATGGACAAATTGTTATCAATGTAGTTCCGGAACTTGAAATTCTCATCGGCAAGCAATTCCCTGTCGATGACTTGTCGCCTGATGAATCACAAAATCGATTCCAGCAAACCTTTTCAAATTTTATCGCGGCTTTTAGTTCAGACGAACATACACTGATCGTTTTCCTTGATGATTTACAATGGGCCGATCTTGCATCTATCAAGCTCATTGAACTAATAGTTCTAAACAATAGTATCAGGAAGTTCTTTTTTATTGGTGCTTACCGGGATCATGAAGTTGATCCTACACATGCACTCGTAATTTCGCTTGCAAGGCAACAACAGCGGTCTGATATCAAGGAAATAAAGTTGTTGCCACTGGCAAAAAACACGATAGGTGATTTTATTCTTGATACTTTGCAAAACCAGGTTGAGAGACCCGCTCAACTGGTAGATCGGATATTTCAAAAAACACAGGGTAATATTTTTTTTACAATACAGCTGATCACTTCACTGAACGAAACAGGTGTGCTAGCTAAAGATGAATCCGGTCTATGGCAATGGAGCGAGAAAGGATTGCTTGATTTCAACCTGGGCGATAATGTAGTTGAGCTGCTGATTCAGAAAATAAATAACCTGAGCGAACTTCAGAAAAAAATCCTGACAACGGGGGCTTGTGTCGGTGACAGTTTTGATCTGCTGACTGCAGTGAATCTTATCGACGAAAATTTATTTAAGGTTGCGGATGTATTGCCTGAAGTCATTAATACCGGCTACCTTATAGCCGCAGATGATAATCTTGATCATTATACACGGTCATCCCATAATATCAGCGAAACAGACATCAACCGTATTGGTAATGTTCGTTTCCAGTTTGCACACGACAGGATTCGCCAGGCCTGTCTCTCACTGGTAAATGAAGAAGAGATTGCTGTTATTAATCTCCGGGCCGGACAGTTCAAACTAAAAAATTACACTGCTGCAGAAATAGAAGAAGAAATATTTATTATTGCCAGTCATTTTAATAAAGGCAGACAGTTTATTAAGCAGAAGGAAGATTTTGACAATCTCATAGAGATAAATTTGCGTGCGGGCAGAAAGGCAAGCAGCGCAACGGCTTATGATTCCGCGATAAACTACTTACATCCTGGACGGCAATCATTAAACTTCATCGATCATTACCGGCAACTCTTTGAGTTTTACCTGCTGGGTGCAGCCTGCAAGTATCAGACAGGAAAATATGAAGAAGCTGAGAAAGACCTGGATGAATTATATGGGCATTCTCAAACCAGGCTTGATAAACTTGAAGTATTGATGCTGAAGGTGTATATGTACACTTCGAATGATGAGAAGGAAAAAGCGGTTGAGGCCGGTCGCACTGGTTTTGGACTTTACGGTTTATATATGCCAAGATCAAAGCCGGTAATAATGCTTGCCGTTTTTAAGGATATCATCAAGGCTAAATGGTTGTTAAGAGGCAAAATAATGGACAATTTGCCCCAACATGCCATTATGAAAGATCCTGAACAAATACGGTTTCTTGAATTTACTCTCGCCGTATCACCACCCTCATATCAATATGATCAGAATCTTTTTGCCTGGGGCGTAATGCAGATGGTCAATTATTCTTTGAAGTATGGTAATAACGGGGTTGCTTCATTTGGTTATATGGGTTATGGAATGATCCTGGCCCAATCATTTGGTGATTATCAGACAGGGAAGAAACTGGCTGACACAGGTATCCAGATTAACAAACAGCTTGGTTATACTGTTTTGAAATGGAAAATTGGAATGTGTTATCACAACTTTGTTCAACATTGGACACAGCCTGTGAGGCCCGAGTTTGATAATATGCAGGAGATCATAAATGGCTGTCTTGCGAACGGAGATCCAATTTACGCAGGCTACGGGATCTTTCATTATCACCAGAAAAAATTTGTTCTTGGTTTTCCCCTTCCTGAACTGCAACAGTCTTGTGAAAATTATCTGCGCGTAGTAGATCAGCGTGGGGACCTGGAAACAAGGCATTTCCTGGAAGGTTATTATCACGCCATCCGTTGTTTGCGCGGTATTGAAGACAGTATAATTTTGATGGGGCAGGCATTCAATGTGCCGGAACGGCTTTCTCAGATCGTCGCTTCTTCATCTTTCTCATGTGCAGCAGATACCTATATCGCTTACATGAATATTCTTTACCAATTCGGCTTTGTACAGGAGGCCCTTAAGCAATACCTGGATAGTGCCAGGTTTATGGCGTTTATATATCACCGTTATGAGTATGCGGAGTATAATTTCTATGGTGGCTTGATTTGTGCGATGGCACATGAAAAAAAATTTACACCTGCCCGCCCTTATCTTAAGATGCTCAATGTTCATCTTAAAAAACTTAAGAAATGGTGCGAATACTGCCCGGATAATTTTGAGCCCCAATATTTTTTGCTCCAGGCAGAATTGGCCAGGATCACTGGTAACACCGGGGGTACGGCAACTTTATATGAGAAAGCTATAAAAAGTGCAGATAAATATCTTTATATAAATTTCAAGGCGCTGGCAAATGAACTTGCCGGAAGGTATCATGCAGGTTCCGGCAACGCGATCATTGCAAAAACTTACCTGGATAATGCCAGGAATGCTTACCTGCAATGGGGAGCAATTGGAAAGGTCCGGCATATTGAGAAAGAGTTTAGTGAACTGGTCGGGCAAAGTATCCTGGAGAAAATGCAGATGGGAAATCAACCGGTCTCTTTACAGCATATTGATCTTAACCTTGTGCTGGAAGCTTCGCAGGCTGTAAACAGTGCAAAAGATATTAACCAGGTGATTGAACAACTGATGCAGACTGTTATGCAGAATTCCGGCGCCGATACCGGTTATATATTGATCCGGAACAGGGCAGACCTGGTAATAAAGGCATCGTATAATAATCGCGAGGGTGCAAGGTCTCTGACCGAATACCCGGATGCAGACCGGCTTCCATTAAAAAGCATCAGGTATGTTGCCAGGGTTAAGGAACCATCTATTATTAACAATCCATCCAAACAAACAGAATACAGCGCCCTGCCTTATTTTGCTTTGCATCAACCTCAATCGGTGTTGATCTTTCCGATACTTAAACAAGGAGATCTTTTTGGGATTTTATATCTTGAAAACTACTCAAACGAAGGGGTGTTTGATGCAAATCGCATTGGCCTGCTTAATCTGATTTCTGCTCAAATAGCCATGTTGCTTGATAATGCCAACCTGAACAGCAATATGGAGACACTTGTGAAAGAAAGAACGGTTACCCTGGAAACAGAAAAAGAGCAACTATCTGAATTGTTGAAAAATATTTTCCCCAGGGAAGCCATTGAAGAACTGAAAGCAACCGGAAAGACCACGCCACAACGTTTAGAAAATGTAACTGTGCTTATGGCGGATATAAAAGGCTTTTCAAAGATATCCGAGAAGATAACCCCTGAAGAATTAATCGGCATGATTGATAACTACTTCCGTGCCTTTGATGGGATCATGGGTAAATATGGGTTGGAAAAAATCAAAACGATCGGTGATGCATATATGGCAATCGGGGGCATAGGTAACACATTGGACAATGGTGCCGAAAAAATGATCATGGCTGCACTTGACATGCAGCAATTTGCAGTTAAGCAATTAGCCGGTGTTGACGAAAATGATAAAGTGGAACTAAGAATCGGGATACATACCGGGGTTGTTATTGCCGGCGTGGTCGGAGCAAAAAAACTGCAATATGATATCTGGGGGGATACGGTAAATATCGCTGCCCGGATGGAACAGAATTCTGAACCTTCAAAAATTAATATATCTGAAGCTACCTATCAGCAGGTAAAAGAGAAATTCAATTTTATTTACAGGGGTAAAATTGAGGCAAAAAATAAGGGCGAACTGGATATGTATTTTGCTGAAAAGCTTGATTGACGCCTCGTTAGTTTTTTATTTGAAATGCGCACGCAGCATCCATGCCATTTTCTCATGTGTTTCCATCAGGCTGGTAATAAAATCGCTGGTTCCGAGATCTTTCCATTCTTCAGCACTACGATCTATATTTTCACGCAGATGAATAATAATTGATTCATGATCTGATAGCAATGATTTCATAAACCCTGCACTATCGTTATTCGTTCTTGTTTCTTCAGTCAGATGTGTTTCTGCCAAAAATCCGGCAAGTGTAGCTTCGGCGTAGTGTCCGATGGTTCTGATACGCTCTGCAATATCATCTATGAGTTGTTCGAGCTCCTTATATTGCTCTTCGAAAAAGCGATGGATCGTGAGGAAGTCAGGACCTTCTACATTCCAATGTGCCCTCCTGGTTTTGATGTATAAAACATGTTCATCAGCCAACAGTGAGTTTAATGACTGAGCTACGAGTGCTGCGTTTGCAGGTTTAATTCCAATTTCTGTTTTCATTACTATTAATTTGCGTCAAAAAATATCGTTCGGAATGAAAGTAACTAATTTCCGGATCAGGCGGCTGGGAAGGCCGTTGAGCCGGTATGCATGATTTGCATTAAGAGATAGAGTGCGGAAATAGTTTTGAACGGGTATTAAAGATACAAATTTATATCAGGAATTTGATTATAACACTCTACCCGGGACACTATTCCAAATGGGTAAAATTAATTAATTAACAGATTTGCCGACTGCCGCAGAATCTGCCAGTCTTTTTTCGTCGGCAGTTTGTGGATTATCAGAGCGGTTGGGCTGACCTTTACCGGTAGTTATCAGGCCGAATAAGCTTTGCCGGATATACCGGGTCCATGCATTTGAACAAATATCGAAACATTCATATTCAGGCACCAGTCCCAGGTGAGTAACATTCACCAGTGTTTTGTTGCCGACTTCAGAAATTTCGAAAATTATCTTTGTATCCTTCCATTCACTATTGTCTTTTGTAAAGTTGAAATGGTTATCCAGGACATGCCAGACGACTTTTTTGCCAGGAACTACTTCTGTTAATTTTATGGTACAGGTATGAACATCTTTGAAATGATAATTAAATACATCATTCAATTTTGCTGTGCCTCCTACGATTTCTTCAGACCACCAACCGCGGACGTTTGTTATTGCCTGGAAAGCTTCAGCCGGGGTTTGATTTACCAATATACTTGTGTTAAAATCCGGAGTATTCATTTTTAAGGATTTTGATTTTTTAGATTTGTTGAGGCCGCCATAAAGTTAATGGCTTAATATGTAAGGGAGTGGGTGTGAAATAGACATTCTGTGGGGTTGATTCGGACAACATTATAGTGTAAATTGCTTTCTTAAGTTCTTATCATGAAACACGTGACTATCATTGTTCCTGAGGGGCAAACCAACTTAAGCAGCATCTTTCGAAGAACTGGCCTCAAAACTTGCAATCAGCAGGCGAAACTTCGACAGGCGTTTTATCAAAGCCACAGGTAATACCCCTGTTGAATATCGGCAGCGTGTTAAAGTTGAATTTGCAAAAAACACTTTGGAAAAAGGCAGGAAAAATATTTTTGAGGTAATGTATGAAGAGGGCTATTCAGATGATAAAGCTTTCAGAGAAGTGTTTAAAAAAATAACTGGCCTTTCGCCTTTGGACTACAGGGCGAAGTTTAACAAGGAGACAGTTATGGCTTAACTTCCTGGCCTGATTTGTTATTCAAAAAGTTTTATAGTATAATCAAATAATTCAGTTCCCCCTGATTTACCATGGCCGGGTATTACAATCTGAACATCAGGATAGGTTTGTTTAAGTTTACGAACCGTTGCAGGCCATGAGATTACATTTGCATCCTCCAGGTTACCTTTAGTGGCCCCGGTTTCCTTAATCAAACAACCACCGAAGATGACTTTATCTTCAGGATAGTAGCCTATGATATTGTCTTTAGTATGTCCTTCTCCAAAATATAATGCATATACTTTTGTATTTCCGACTGCCATTGTAAGACTGTCGTCAAAACCTTTCAGCATCTGGGTGGACTTATTGCCTTTGCTTTTCAGTAGACTGATTGTTTGGTTAGATGCATAACCTGAAATACCATATTGCTGAAAGGTTTCCAAACCACCAACACAGTCTTCGTGAAAATGTGTGGGAATGATGGCTTTGATGTTCCACTTTACTTTATTCGCATAATCTATCAATTCCTGCGAACTTTTATTGTCTGCCGGCGTATCAAAAATGATAGCTTCATTACCATTTACTACGATCATTCCATTACATTCTACTTTTCCAAAATCATTGGTGGTCAAAAATGACTGGTGTTCAAAAATATGATTTGAAAGCCTTTGAATAATTAAGTTTTCTGTTTGATAAACTATTGAATCTACCCTTATTATATCGGGTTGAAGTGCCATCTTTTCTATCTTATCATTCCGGGTCTGCGACTCCTGGCAAGAAATAAAAATTAATCCGGTAAACAGAAATATTTTTATTTGTCTTAGGTTACCTGTAGCTGATTTCATGTTATTTCATTTCTGTATGGAAGATAAACAGATCGCAGATTTCTGCTGCATATTTTCTGGCAAATGTTTTTTTACCGAAGGAAAACTTACCTTGAGGCCTCAAAGATATGTATATGAATTACGAAGACCTAGTAAAGAACCATGCAGGTGAGATGATCGAAAAACTAGTTAATGAAGTACTAAGTAAAGATAGCCTTGAGATCCATTTTGATTTTATGGACGATGAGCAATGGTCCGTTATCAATATGCACGTTTACGAAGAGGATAAAGAAATAGCTTTACGGGTGCATGCAGATAATTCGTATCACTTGTATTTTGGATATTATGATGACGAAGACGAATTTCACGAACTCATTCAGCCATTAACCGAAGAGGAAAAAAAGGTCATACCAAAAGGACTTCAGAAAGCCATGGAAAAAGTGGTGGCAGACGAACAAGGTCTGCGTTTACCCGGCAACTTTCTTTCGAGATAAAAAAGCCTTATTTATAAAAGAAGACTTTCCTTAAAAGAAAATTTGATATATAAAAGCACATGAGCTTTAGCATTAGCCTTAAGCTATGGCAATGAAACTGTTTTCCTACCGGTAGATTCCCTGTTTTTATTTTAGGGTGTTTTTTGTTGCTGCCTTAAAGCTGATGCGGGTTAAGGATGCCGCTTAACACAATTGCAGTTTATGCGGCGCGCCATGTTTCGAAATTCAATATATTTAATTACGATTCAACAAACCGTGTCGTTACCATACTAAATTATTATTTCAGTTGAGTAAAAACGGTTTTGTCATGCAATTCTGCTATCCACGCCCCGGGAAACTGCATCTCTTTGCAGCGATCATTTATCTTGACTTATCAGGCATTTGACCGATCAACCAATTAACGACAATCTTACTATTTGATCAAACTCAAACTTTTTGTCTATGAAGAAAAAATTACTTCTTTTTCTGTACATGACAATGTCGCTTTTCATCGTACATGCACAGTCTGTAGTTGAAATGCCGCGTGCTGCAGAGCCAGATTCCCGCCATATCAAATTTTCAGGATCAATTGACGTTCCGGGAAGTACCAATACATCGACTAATGTTGCTTCACTTGAAAAACTGATCACCGGAACTGTGACAGATGATAGCAGGAACCCTCTTAACGGGGTGAGCGTAACTATTAAGGGTACTTCAATCGGTACCACCACGGATGTTAACGGGAAATTTTCTTTGACAGTGCCGGACGGAAATTTGGGCGATAGCTTATTGTTTACTTCAATAGGATATGAAGAAAAGTTGGTGGCGATCGGTGGCCAGGATGTAATCAACATTGTACTGGATCCGGTCATCAGCAATCTCAACCAGGTGGTTGTAGTAGGTTATGGAACGCAACGCAGGGCCGCGGTAACGGCAGCAATTTCTTCAGTGCCAATGAAAGAAATAAAAGACATGCCTGTATCAAATGTTGCAACGGCTTTACAGGGGAAAGTACCAGGTGTCGTAGTTCAACAAAACAATGGCGCGCCGGGTAGCACCCCCGCTATAAAGGTGAGAGGGCTCGGTTCTATCAGTGCGGGCAATTCACCGCTTATAGTCGTGGATGGAAATATCGTTAGTCCCAATGTATTCAGCTTACTCAACAGCAGCGAAATTCAAAGCATTGATGTATTAAAAGATGCATCTTCTACAGCGATATATGGATCAAGGGGCTCTAACGGGGTCATCATTGTAACTACCCGCCGTGGTAAAACAGGCCGCACAAATATCAACCTGGATGTATATGGTGGTTTCCAGGAAGTAACAAAAACTATCGACCTGCTTAATTCGGCGGAGATGGTTGAACTTTCTAAAGAGGCTGCCAATAATGCTTACCTGGACAATGTTCCCGGTGCGAACATCTCTGATCCAAACAGCATGAGGTCAGTGTTGCGTTATCGCTATCCAAGAGGCGAAGTTTTTCCGTGGCTGAATTTTGATGATCCCCAGAAAATAGCAGAGCTTCCTGATTACGATCTACAGGATCTAATATTCAGGCGTGCACCAATCAGCAATTACCAGCTTTCTGTTTCCGGTGGAACTGATAAAGCGCAGTTTTTCATCGGGGGAGGATATCTTAAACAAGAGGGAATTATTAAAGAATCCGAGTTCGAAAGGTATACCGTAAGAGCAGGGGTAGATGTGAATGTTTCAAAAAAGCTGAAACTAGGCATAAATATAAATCCTTCTTACAGGGTGCAACAAGAGGTGAATGCCAATGGCCACTGGGCGGATAATGGAATTATCAATGCTGCCCTCTCTGCAGTACCTATGGCTCCTTTGTATGCAGCGGATGGTACCTATTCTTCAGAGACTGCAATAGCGGCACCGTATAACTGGCCGGGGATCACTAACCCGGTTGCAAATATAACTGAATTCAAAAGTGAACTTCAGACTACTAATCTTCTCGGAAACGCTTACCTCGAATTCGAAATAATTGACAACCTTGTTTATCGTGCTTCAGGAAATGTGAACCTGAATTCAAACCGCCGGAATGCATATCGTACCTCAGCAATTGTATTGAATCAATTACTCCCGCCCAACCTCCCGATCGCTCACGCGTTTTCTGACCAGGGTTTGAGCTGGTTATTCAATCACACGCTAAGTTATAAACGCTCATTTAATGATGATCATAACATTGACGCATTAATAGGAATGGAGAGCTACAAATCGAATTATCAATCGAGCAGGGCCGATGGTTCCACCTTTGCAAATGATATTGTTCAGACGCTTAATGCCGCCGGGCTGCCTACTGCGGTGACTTCATTTAAAACCCAGAATGCTACCAACTCGTATTTTGCCCGGGTTGGTTACAGCTATAAAAATAAATATCTCGTGAATGCTTCTATCCGGCGTGATGGAGCCTCCGTTTTTGGTCCGGAAAATCGCTGGGGTACATTCCCTGCGGGTTCCATTGGCTGGCGGATCACAGAAGAAACATTCATGAAAAATTTTGACTTCTTATCCGAAGCAAAGCTTCGTGTTAGCTATGGCATGTCTGGAAATAATGCGTTCAATAACGATTATCCATATGTTGCTTCCGTGAGTTCGGATAATTATAGCTTTAATAATAACCTGGTAACAGGGCTTGCACCCAGCTCGTTGGGAAACGCAAAACTGGGTTGGGAAAAAAGCAATCAACTGGATGTTGGTCTCGATATCGGTTTATTTAATGACAGGATTTACCTGATTGCAGATTATTATATCAGGAATACAAAAGATTTATTGCTTTCCGTAAATGTGCCTACGTTGACGGGCTTCAGCACTGCGTTTAAGAATATCGGTGAAATGGAAAACAAGGGATGGGAATTTGCTTTGAATACACGCAACCTAACCGGGGCCTTTACCTGGAATACCGGTCTTAATCTATCTTTTAACAGGAACAAGGTTTTAGCACTAGGACCTACAGGAGATGCCATTAAGAGTGGAAGCGGAGTGGGGGAAACAAATATTACATTGATCGGCGAACCTATCGGCAGTTTCTATGGATATAAACAGATAGGCATTTTCAAAGACGATGCTGAGCTTAGTGGTTACCCGCATACACCTACCTCAAGAGCTGGTGATGTAAAATATGAAGATGTCAATGGTGATAAAGTCATCAATGCAGACGATAGAACCGTGATAGGAAATAACCAGCCTGATTTCATCTATGGCATGTCCAACACCTTTAGCTTTAAAAACTTTGATTTGAATATAGCCATCCAGGGCGTTGAAGGACCAAAGATTCTTAATCTGGGCAGACGATTCTTTGAAAACGTGGAAGGATCACAGAACCAGCTTTCACATGTTCTGAACCGGTGGCGCTCTCCATCTGATCCTGGTGATGGGTTAATTCCAAGGGCAAATGGAAGCACCACTGGCATGAACAACGCTGTTTCATCACGCTGGGTAGAAGATGGCTCTTATCTCCGTATCAATAATATTACAATCGGATATCAATTGCCGAAACAAATCCTGCAACGTGTTTGGCTGCAGCAGGCAAGGATCTATTTCGCTGTTCAGAATGTTTATACCTGGACCAATTATCTGAACTACAATCCGGAAGTAAGTAATTATGAAGCGTCCACTCCTGTCACTAATAATGCCGGGGCAACAGTAGCGGGTTCGCCACTTACAGGAGGTGTCGATTATGGCGCTTATCCGCTGGCACGCACATTCACACTTGGAATCAATCTTGGATTCTAAGCGTTTGTGGAAAAGAAAAACAGTTCAATTTTATCTAAACAATACAATTATGAAACCCTTCATCATATACAGTTTAATGATCTTTGGCAGCTTGCTGGCAGGCAGCTGTAAAAAAGACTTCCTGGACCTCACCCCGATTTCATCTGTAACAACTGACAATTTTTATCAGAATGCAAACGACATCAAAAACGCCATGAGCGGGGTGTACGCGTCTTTGCAAATTCCGGGCATTCATATTAACAACTATATTTTTGGTGATATACGTTCGGATGATACGCAACCCGTAGCCTCCGGATCAGTAACCGACCAGGATGAATTTGACCGTTTTTATATTCGCACGACCAATCCATTTATCCTGGCAAGATGGAATGATTCATACCGTGGAATATCGCGTTGCAATGCGGTGCTTGACAGAATTGGCGAGATCGAAATGGATGCTGCACTTAAAGACCGTACAATCGGGGAGACGAAGTTTATCAGGGCCCTGATTTATTTTCACCTGGTGCGTAGTTTCGGAGATGTTCCCCTGGTTGTAACGGAGATTAAGGATCCGGATGAAGGTTACGAATACGGGAGGAACCCTAAAGCCGAAGTATATGCGCAGATTGAAAAAGATCTTGCGGAGGCTTCTGCAGCCTTGCCTGTTTCATATACTGGTCCGGATATTGGAAGGGCTACCCAGGGAGCTGCCAAAGCCTTATTGGGAAAGGTTCTGCTTACTGAGAAAAAATTCTCTGAAGCTGCAACCCGGCTAAAAGAAGTTATTGCTTCCAATGTTTATGGACTTCTGCCAAATTATGGAGACGTATTTCGTGTAGCCAATAAAAATAATAAAGAGTCTGTTTTCGAGGTGCAGTTCAGGTCTGGGGGAGTTGGAGAAGGCAATCCATGGCCCAATTCATTTTCGCCTGAGAATTCCGGAAATGCTGTAATTGCATTTGGTGGTGATGGTAATAATCAACCTTCGGTTGATATGACTAATGCATACGAAGCCAATGATAAAAGAAAGGCCCTGTCACTTGCTACATCTTATGTTAATGCCAGCGGGGTTACCATTCAATATAATTTTGTAAAAAAATATTTTGATGTGCCGGCAACCAAAAATGATAACGGTAACAATATCCCGGTGATTCGATATGCAGATGTTTTACTCATGTATGCTGAAAGCCTTAACGAAACAGGATACCAGCCCGCTGGTGAAGCAATGTCATTTTTGAACGAGGTTCGTGTGAGGGGTGGGGTACCAGTAAAAACTGCTGGCGATATTCCAAATCAGCAGGCATTCCGCCTCGCTATTGAACAGGAACGCCGGGTTGAACTTGCGTTTGAAGGTCATCGATGGTTTGATCTTGTACGTACAGATCGTGCAATCACTGTTCTAAATAGCAAAAAAGATCAGTTGAGGCTTGTAAGGCTTTTGAACGCAAATGATATGGTGTTTCCAATACCACAAAGCCAGATTGATATAAACAGGGATAAGATCACGCAGAATCCGGGATACTGAAGAGAATTATGAATTATGAGTTATGAGTTATGAGTGAGTGATGAATGAGTAAGTTTGAATTCATCATTTAGTATTTCCCACTCATAACTCATCACTTATAACTCAAAACTTTAACTGGAGGTCTTTTAAATGTCATCTACCTGCATAAACAACAAAGGCCCTGATTATTCAGAGCCTTGTTTTAGCTGATTATGTTTGCTGAGAGCGATTAGAAACCTTTTCCAAGACTCCAGCCTTCTCTATAAGTTCGTTTTACAAACTGATTTGCTTCGTCAAAATTGGTGATCTTCATATTGGTGCCATCCCACAATAATTTTTTCCGGCCCGGATAAACAAATCCGCGACCATTTGCACCTGGTTGACGCAGATTATAACTCCGAATTGCCAGGTTACCCATCAGGATTGATTCTGTAAGTGGGCCCGAAAAGTCGAAGGAAGAAGTCAACCCTTTATGTAGGGGAGAGCCAAAACCTGCTTTACAAGCTTCGGCCCATTTTGCCTGGTGGCCATTTTCCGGCAATTTGACAACATTTGGATCAGGTGTAGCTTTAGGTACTTCTATTTTTTCACCATTGTTTTTATAAATCCGTGGATTGATACCATAGGTTTCGCAAACCATGATTCCTTTAGTGCCAATTAAGAGCACACCATTGGAGCTATCACGTTCTCCCAATGGATCATCAGCCGGAATAAGGTCCGGATGGAAAGGACGCAATCCTCCATCCTGCCAGTTTAGTTTTACTACCGATTTATTCTTCTTTGAAGCTGGAAATTTCAGCTGCACCAGTGATGAAGGAGGACATCCTTCAGGAATATATTCAGCATTCCAGTCTTTGATAAAGACCTGTCCAACACTGCATTCTACTTCTGTTGGATATCCCAGGCCCAATGTACGATAAGCCGGATCTAATAAATGGCAGGCCATATCGCCTAGTGCACCGGTTCCAAAGTTCCACCAACCTCTCCACTTGAATGGATGGTAGAGCGGATGGTAATCAACCATAGGTGCGGTTCCAACCCAAAGATCCCAGTTCTCAGGTGTCATGGTATCAGGTAATTTGGGCTTATCAGTCGGCACTGGTATACCCTGTGGCCAAACCGGGCGGTTGGTCCAGACATGTGCTTCACTGACTGTTCCGATAAGGCCCTTATCAAACCATTCACCCATCTGTTTGGTTCCTTCTCCCGATGCACCCTGGTTACCCATCTGTGTCACTACCTTAAAATTCCTGGCTGCCTCAGTTAACATTCTTGCCTCATAAATGTCGTGGGTCAGTGGTTTTTGTACATAAACGTGTTTGCCAAGTTGCATAGCTGTCATCGCTATAACAGCATGCATATGGTCTGGAGTGGAAACGGTAACGGCATCGATCCCTTTTTCCGTTTCCAGCATTTTTCTGAAATCTGAGTAACGTTTGGCATCAGGGAACCTTGTAGCGGATGCTTTACCGCTGCCCCAGTCTACATCGCACATGGCTACAACATTGTTGGCTCCCTTGTTGAAGGCATTGTTTATGTCTGAAGTTCCTTTTCCGCCTACCCCTATACCGGCGATATTTAATTTGTCACTCGGAGAGATATAACCTTTTCCACCCAGAACATGCCTGGGTACTATATAGAAACCTGCGAGCGACAATGCAGAATTTCTTATAAATTTTCGGCGCGAATTTGGATTATTTTCCTTTTGTTTCATCGAAGCAAATTTATGAATGGGATAAATCAGATAACCGCCTGAAATTACATAAAATGCTTCAGTTACATCTAACCCGATAAATGTTTCTTACCAAATATGTTAGTCGTCGAGGCTCCCCATGGTCAGGTTCACAGTGGTACCAGTCATCCCGCTTGCCATATCAGAAGCCATATAAACCGCAATGTTTGACATCTCATCAAGCGACATAAGCCTTTTTGTAAGTGTTTTGGCTGCAAGCGCTTCCTGCCACTGTTCCGAGGTCATTCCCGATGCCTTTGCACGAGGTTCGTACGCATCCCTGATCGTTGGTGTTTCCGGCATAGCCTGTGGGCGCAGTCCTAAAACCCAGATTCCGTGAGGTGCAAGCCCGACAGACAAGCGCCGGGTGAGCGATTCCTTTGCCGCCATAGCAACTCCGTAGCCTCCCATCAGGGGGATACCTGTTCTTGAAGGGATTGCGGTAATTGTCATGATAACGCCCGACTTATTAGGAAGCATATAGCGGGCCGCGACCCGTAAGAAAAAGCCTGGCTACCTTCGCGTGCAAATGTGGGAGCAACAGCCGCCCCAATCGGCCTCCTGCGCCATAGATAACTGCAACCTTATTTTCCAGGCTTTTCATTTTGAAGGTTTAGTCAAATGTTTTTAGCTGCTACCGAAGCTATGGTTATGCATAGATTCTACCCGGGGGTGATGTAGACATTGTGCCTGGTCGATTTAGACAAAGAAAATGCTGACTACCGCAAAAAGTCGATTTCGATTTTTGCCAGCTGAATGTGAAGTCGCATAATTCCTGGATTAAGATGAGAATAAATCAAGCAAAAGGAAAATCGGGATGACAGATTATTCGTGAGAAGAAAAATAAAATTAAAAAAATTTGGAATCATGAAATAATATTTAGACATTTGTCTAAATATATAATTAGTTAATCGTCTAAATATGAATAGTCTCTTCAAAGCATTAAATGATCCGACCAGGCGGGAGATAGTAGACTTATTAAAAGCAGGAGATATGACAGCGGGGGATATTTCAGATCATTTTAATATTTCGAAACCAAGTATATCTCATCATCTTGATTTGCTAAAGCAGGCTGATATTATATCTTCTGTTAAGCAAGGGCAGTTTATTTACTATTCATTAAATGCAACTGTCCTGGACGAGGTTATTGCCTGGTTTTTAGGGCTACAAAAAAAGAAAAAAAAATAACAACATGAAAAAAGTAAAATCATGAAAAAGCAATTATTAATCAACACGTTGATAGTCCTGGTTGCCGTATCTCCATTACTGTACTTATTATTTGCCTGGAACTCTATCCCCCCGACTTTTACTACCAGGTTTGAGTTTGACCAGGCAATAGAAAAAGTACAAACCCGGGAATCTCTTTTAACTGCCACAATTACTTTATCTGTGGTGTCTGTTTTGCTTTATATACTAATGCGGAATTTACGAAGAGTTGATCCCAAAGTAACCAGGGAGACACCGACATCTTCTTTCCATAAACTGGGGCTGGCAATAACATTATTCCTGGTTGTGATAAATTATGTTTTTATTCTTTCAGCGGAAAAACAAATAGTCATAGATAGTAAGATAGCAATTGGTGTTTTCGGAATGTTAATCATGACTATCGGCAATTACATGAATAACCTGAAACCTAACTATGTGGCTGGAATCAGGCTGCCCTGGACATTGAATGATCCGGAGAATTGGCGAAAAACACACCAGCTTGCGGCTAAGATTTGGTTTGCGGGGGGTATAGTTCTAATTATCATCAGTTTTCTTTTATCAAAGTCTATACTTATTCCTTCAACAATCATCTTATTTATTGCTTTGATTGTTATTCCTGGTTTGTATTCTTATAAAATTTATCGGCGCAATTTGAATTAATCAAAAGCCACAATCTTCTATTTTACCATTGCTTTCCTGGCGCCCCGCCATCATGTTTATAAAAACAAAGGCCTGTAAAATCCGGATTTTACAGGCCTTTGAATTGTATTCAGTAATTATCAATTGTATTCAGTGGTTATCCTGTTTATTGTTCCTAAAGATCGACTCAGGATCAGTTGCTTATTATTCTCGGAAATTGTAGCGCAGGGTAATGCCAAAGGTCCTTTGATCGCCGAGTACGGCTGCATAATGACCTGCGTTGCCACCTGCCGGTAATAACTGTTCAAAATAATCTTTATCAAACATATTTCGAACCCATATGAATGCGGAGAGGCCATCCGTTGTTCTGAACCCAACCCTGCTGTTAATCAGCGTATATCCGTCAATATTCAGGAAAGCTGAGGGCGAAGGACTGGAAGAAAACGAAAAGCGAAAATAGCCATCCGCTGCCAGGAAGAATTTTCCTGCTTTACCAAAAAATGCAGCCGGGGTATTGTATTCTGCGCCTAATGATCCCGCCCATTTGGAAATACCCGGAAGCTCTCCACCTGAGATATCTTTGAAAGCTAATTGCAAACCATTTTCGGTAGCACCGGTTTCTTCGAGTGGAAGAGGTGCGTTGTTAAATTTGATATACTCGGCTTCTGTATAAGCTAGTGCTCCATAAAAGGAAAAATGCTTTTGTGTTCTGAAATTCGCATCAATCTCGACACCACGTACCCTTACTTCTTCAGCATTAGCAATATATCCGCGATTGACTCCCAATTCCGGGGATTGAACGTTCGTCTGGTAGTTCTCGATATTTGTGTTGTGAAGAACGACGTTCAGGGTGAAATTATCAAAAGGGGAGGACTTAACGCCAAGTTCAAAATGCTTTACATCTTCTGGTTTAATAACCGCGAGGTCGGTTGCAGCTGCGCCGTTAACGGTTGGAAGTCCAGCGACATTCACACCAACCGGTTTAAAGCTGGTTGAGTAAGTAGCAAAAGTATTCAACCTTTTATTGGGCCTGTATGCAAGAGTAAGTTGATAAGTAAGATTAGTCTCATCGGCATCAGCAACATAGGACTGACTGCTGTACACCATATTCTTTAAAGCAAGCAAGGCAGGATCGGTTGTTTGAAGGCCACCTGCTGCCGTGCGGTCGTAGCTTACATCTTTTTTATCGTAGTTAAGACGCAATCCTGGTAACACGTGTAAACCCTTTACTACCTCCCAGTCAACATTTGTAAAGGCTGCAGCGCTCTGTGATTTGATGGAAGCTTTTGTGTAAATTCCATATCCTTCAAACAATCCTGGGGTCTTCCAAAGATTGCTGGTTGAGCTCTGTGAAAAACGCCATTGGGCCGAACCTGATTCTTCTGTACCATCGATCTTTACTTCCTGGTCAATAAAAAACAAGCCTAACACACCACTTAAGCGGGATGAAATCTCACCGGCATAACGGATTTCCTGTGACCAGTTGCGGTGCTTGGCAGGGTTTTGTGATTTAGCCAGGGCCTGTAACCCAGTAAAGTCGCGGTCATTGGATGGATCCCAATTCCAGTATCGCCAGGCCGTGGTGGAAGTAATTGTACCGGGGCCGAGTTTTGTTTCTCCGGTTAGCGATGCGCCACCCAATTCATTCCCTGAATTCCATGGCGTATCATGATCAATTTTACGGTCAAATGCATTCAGTGTGGGTAGGGTATAATTCAGATCTTTAATGATGGCGTCAAATTGACGATAGCCTGCGCGTTTGGTCTGCACTACACCAGCCACCACCTGGGCATATCCATCGGGACGCTGGCGCGAAACATCTCCCGCCAATATGATAGAAGTGTTTTCAGATGGTTTGTATAATATCTGCCCGCGAAAACCGAGGTTATTGATATCATTTGTAAATTTTGATGTGCGGATGTTTTCCACCAGTCCATCGCGTTGTGTACCGGAGAAAGAAAGCCTGGCTGCGAATTTCTTGCTTAAAGGCCCGGTGATGGAGCTTTTTGCCTGGATGTATCCATAGTTGCCATAGCTCACTTCAAAGTTGGCAGCGGGCGTGAAGCTGGGTTTACGTGTTGTTATGTTGAAAGCACCTGAGGTAGTGTTCTTACCAAACAATGTTCCCTGTGGACCACGTAACACTTCTATGCGTTCTACATCTACGAAGTCGAAAGTGGCTGCGGCCGGGCGTGCATAATAAACGCCATCCACGTAAAAGCCTACGCCCGGATCAAGACCGTCATTAGTAAGACCGAATGGAGAACCAAGACCCCTGATATTAATACCGGTATTGCGCGGATTGGAAGTATAAAGTTGTACAGATGGCACAAACTCCTTTACACGGTTAACATTGAATGCACCCGCATCTTCGACCTGGCTGGCGGTTACTACTGAAACCGGAATAGGTACATCCTGTAACAATTCCCTGCGACGGCGGGATGTGATAACAACTGTATCCCTTTGAAACAGGGCCTGCAACTGTATAACAAGATCGTTTGTATTACTATTCCGGATCACGCGTTCCTGGCGTTCATAGCCTGCGGATGTGATGACTAAAGTAAAAGGAAAGTTTTCATCAACCACAAGCGAAAAGTGACCGGTAGAATCGGCAACGGTTACGTTGGATTTGTTTTTTACGGCGACGGTACTAAAAGGTAAAGGCGCGTTAGTCTCATTTACTACGCGGCCTCTCAGTTGAGCAAATGTCAGTATGGGTAATAATAATCCCGAAATTAAGATGAGTCGTTTCACTGTATTTGAATTGGATGCATCCACTAAAACTAAAGACCGATATCTCTATAAATTTAGTAGACTAATTATGTAAAAAAATTTATGCCTTTGATTTTTTGTTGGTCATTAAGGGATAGGCCCGACATCGTTGAACGCAGCAGTTCGGTTGAAGCATAGTTGTTTTTTTAATTATTTATTTTGCAAACATAATGGTTTTTTATTAGTCCACTGATTCCATAGACTTATTTTATTTACACGGACTAACTGTTGTCAACTTGTAGTAGGCAAACAGTCTACCGGCACACATAAAAAGTTATAGATTACCTGCCGTTGTGAACTTTGAAGAAACTGCTGCTGGAAGTAATACTTCCTGAACGGTAATTTTAGCTCATCCATAATTTCACATTGCCTAATGCGACCCTTTAATATTTCATACACATAATATATCCGGAGTTTACTACATTCGTACTGGAAAAAAGCGATTGTATCCACTGGCAATGCCGCACTCTCTCGCGGATCGAACCTACCCCGGCGATAATTCTGTAAGCTGGTTTCTGCTCATAATTTTGACAAGCGCCCCATCGAGATTGACGAAGAATACCTTCGCTCACTGCTGACATTATTAAGTTTTTATTGCCCGTCTATTATTTCCTCACCTAAAATTTTCATTATGCAAACTTCATTAAACCTTAGACCACAGCGGCTGGTCGACATTTATTTGTATAAACAAATCCGGAAATTATTTTTGCTGTTATTTGTTTTCCTTTTTATTTCATGTCATAAAGATGATCCTGGACCGGACGGTGACGACCGAAACTGCAAAGAGTTCAAAAAAGAACAAAAATCTGACAAGTATGAGAAAAACGCAAAACCAACAGTTTCCGTCTTCGCATCCGGTTTCGACAATCCACGTGGTTTGAAGTTCGGACCTGATTGCTATTTGTATGTTGCGGAAGCTGGTTTAGGCGGAACAACAAATACTTCAGACATATGTCCGGAGATACAACCGAGTGCCGCTGCCGGTGGTCCTTTTCTTGGCAGCCCAACCGGTGGACGAATATCAAGGGTTAATGCCAAGGGTCAAAGAACTACCGTAACTGATAAACTTCCGACATCAATATCAACTGGCGGTGATATCCTGGGTGTAGCTGATGTAGCTTTCATCGGCAACAAACTTTATGCCCTGCTTTGGGCAGGGTGTTCACATGGAGTTCTAGGAGTTCCTAATGGCATTGTAAGGATCAATACTAATGGAACCCATACAGCCATTGCAGATATTGGAGCCTGGCAAGTGGCAAACCCTGTTGCTGTTGGAAACAGGGGTGCAGATTTTGAACCGGAAGGCAATCCTTTTACCATGATCTTTGTAGATAACAATTTCTATATAGTAGAAGCCAATCAGGGCCAGTTACTGAAGGCAACAACTGGTGGAACTGTAACCAGGGTTGTTGATTTATCTGCTACCCAGGGTCATCTTGTTCCTACAGCAATAGACTACTATCAGGGTAATTTTTACGTTGGTAACCTGGGAGCGTTCCCGATAGTTGACGGCACCTCCAACATTTACAAGATTACTCCCGGCGGACAGATAAGTATTGCGGCAACTGGTTTTACTGCAATACTTGGATTAGTATTTGACAAGAAAGGCCGCTTCTACGTATTGGAAACTACGACTGGGAAACCATTTCCCACACCAGCCACGGGCAGGATCATCAGGGTTAATCAAAACGGGTCAAAGGATATCGTTGCAACAGGACTTTCTAATGCAACAGCAATGACCTACGGGCCGGATAAAAATCTTTATGTGTCAAATTGGGGATTTGGTGCTTCACCAGGTGGAGGCCAGGTATTGAAAGTTGTTTTGAATGATTAAAATGCAATATCGCACCATGAAGACACTTCGTGGCTTAGCACCTTTGCGAGAAAAAATTCTTTCGCAAAGGGGCTATGCTGCAAAATTAAGGTCGCCCCCGGGAACTATACACCTGTAACTGAACTTGTTTTAATCATAGGTGGTGAGCAAGTTGTCGATAAATTTGAAAATACAACCGCAAACCTTATTCTTAAACACTAGTTTATCATGCTTAAAAAAATTTGGCGTATTGTTAAGTAATGATTTCGAACTAAACAATGGTTCAGCCACCTTATTCGGGATCTTACTGCATATCAGAAACTGCCGTACAAATAAATAAGGCGCTCGATCTCGAAGATCTGGCCTTTGCAGCTATCAGCGCATGTTCGTTGCCGGTAGTCGCTAAACACCTTTCTTTCCCAACTCACCAATCTTGTTCACGACTGTTTCAACTATACCCTACCAGCTAAAGCACAGGACTAATCAGAACCGCGTCTGCATTTAAAGCTAATATACAAAGCCATTTCTGCCTCTATTGGCTGGCACCTCCGTTGACTAACAAATGCTGGCCTGATATGAACGAAGCATGGTCACTTGCAAGAAACTCCGCTGCATTTGCCACGTCTTCTACTTCTGCCAGCCTTCCCATCGGACAACTGTCCAGCAGACGTTTTCTTAGAGCAGGGAAGCTGTCAGGTTTTGCAAATATTCCTGAATGATCAACTGCAAAAGGAATTATCGAATTAACGGTCACTCCTTTATGACCTATTTCCTGTGACAAAATGTTTACCAGGTACCGCGGGGTGGTTTTGCTTCCACCGTAAACCGCCATGCCAGGAACAGGAAATGAAGTTGTGCTGGACGCAATATAAATAATGCGACCATTGTCTTCAATATTTTTGGCTGCCTGCTGCATGGTGAAATAACTACCTTTTGTGTTAATTGAAAAAAGCCGGTCAAATTGTTCTTCCGTGAATTCGGTTACCGGAACTTCCACCATTTCAATTCCCGCATTTGCTACTACAATATCAATTTTTCCGAAGGCTTTTATTGCCTCTGCAAATAATCTGTCTATTTCTGCAACCTTACTTATATCCGCCTGAACTGCGAGAACGTTTACCCCTTTAGAAGTAATATTTTTTATTACTTCATCGGCTGATGCCTTGTCCTTTGAATAATTAATAATGATATCTGCACCTAAGTCTGCAAATCTTTCGGCAATTGCTTTTCCTAGCCCGCGGGCTGAGCCTGTTACCAGGGCTACCTTGTTTTTTAATGTTGTCATAACTTTTTTTGAGTTTATTGATGCAGTTTTAATAGAATTTAAATCGGTCAATTGCTCATTTAACCTATAAATCATGTAGCCGGGCAAACAGAAAAATAATTACTATGACATAGCTCCATTTATTCCAATGTTTTGAGCACTGATCCATTTCGCTTCGTCGCTTGCTAAAAAGACAACGACTTTTGCAATGTCTTCCGGTTCGCCGATCCGGTTAAAGGCCGAAAGAGAAGCAAGTCGGCCAATCATTTCCTGTGATTTACCCTTTATAAATAATTCGGTGTTTGTTGGGCCGGGAGAAACCGAATTGACGTTGATACCTCTTGCACCCACTTCTTTAGCGAAGATCCGGGTTAACTGTTCCACAGCTGATTTGGTGGCAGCATAAGTGGAGTAAGATGGAAGCATAATTCTGTTGTTGGAAGAAGAAAAATTGATAATACTACCATTATCAGCCAACCGGGTTGCGGCTTCACGCAAAGTGTTGAACGTGCCTCTGACATTCACATCGAACTGACGGGTAAAATCTTCATCCGTTGTATCTTTCAATAATTTGGTGATCATAATGCCGGCATTGTTTATCAGCACATCAATTCGGCCATAATGTGCGATCGCTCCGTCAAACATATTTTTTACATCATCCCCTTTACTCACATCGGCTTGTAGGGTTATTGCATCACCTCCCTTTTTTTTAATTTCTTCTACTACTTTTTCGGCTGCCTCTTTGCCTCCTGTATAATTTATAACTACTTTAGCCCCGGCACTTGCCAATTTCTGGGCAAGAGCGGCACCGATACCTCTTGAGGCACCAGTGATCAGGATTACTTTTTCTTTTAAAATGTCCATAAGAATAGGTTTGCTGGGTTTAGAAAATAAATCTTCCTCATTTTATGCTGCTGTAAAGGTGACCTGCCAAATCAACTTTACATTTTCTGTATCGTTCAAGTTTTTTGACTGTTTCATTTAAATCGGGTGATTGCATGCTATTTGATGAGGATTGTGATCCCGAGCACTATCTTTGCAATGGCGCAGATGGGACTTTGTCGATCTCCCGATGGTTTTTTGCACTCTCCTTACCTTATTAAACAGGTCAAAATGAAACACGCACCTCCAGGCGTTATCGTCTATCCTTCCCTATTCTTACCAATTCATTGCATTCCGTATTCAAAGATCCTTACACAAACAGGTTATGCACGACAAGGAACAGCAACAAAGCGTAATACTTCTGTCATTAAGCAATGAAATTGCCTGCGTGCGCAACAGGGAAGACCTGTTGCACCTGATCCGCACTACTTTAAAACAACACATCAGCTTTGACGACAGTTTCATACTTCGTTGTAACAAGAAGACTAAGAATTGCCAATGCTATATTTTACCTCCTGAAAAGGACCAACCGGGAACTGCTGAATTTACACACCAGGTGCACGAGGAGTACTTTGTGGATGATGACGGTGCCACTGATCTGGATACCCCTCTTGTGCAGGATGTGGAACTACTTATACTGGGTGGAAAGAAAAATGTTCCTCTTATTCATCGTACTGGGATAAAGGAATTGCTATCCATCAAATTACTGGAAGGAAAGGAAAGGTTTGCGCTATTTGTTTTATTGTCAAATAAAAATAAGTCATTCACCACTGAAGCCGTGGAATTATTAGAAAAGATAACACCTCAGATTTCTATCGCTACTGCAAACCTGATTGCTCGTGAAGAAAGTGCCAAAAGGGAGGAAGAAAACGCGGCACTGATTTCTCTAAGCAATGAACTTGCCTTACTTAATAACAGGAATGATCTATTTCAGGTAATCAATACGAAAATAAAAAAATTGCTTTCCGTAGAAGAGTTTGCTATTGCAAAAATAGATGAAGGCGGAGAAACATACAGCGCCTTTATATTGGATTTCTCGGATAAGACAAGAAAACTCCGGGAATTTAACGCTACAACATCCGGCAGCTATCCTGTCACAGATCCTATATTCAAAAAGATCGTTACTGCCGAGTCCCCGGTCTTATTTGATGTGGAAGAGGTGACCAAACAGCCAGGGATGCCGCCTTATGTCCAGTTCTGGAAAGAAGCAGGTTTCAAATACCATGTAGTAGCGCCACTTCGGGTCGGGGGTGTTAACACCGGGTGTTTAACTTTTGACTGCGGGGATAAAGAATCTATCCATAGTAAACATAGGTTGATCAAAGTCGTATCTGCACAGTTAGCAGTCGCCGTTTCCCATATCCTGGCCAATGAAAAAATACAGGCGAGAGAGGAAGATATAAATCTGTTACTTTCGTTAAGCAATGATATCGGTGCTTTAAGAAGCAGGAGTGATTTATATAATATATTCAATACAAAACTAAAACAACTCTTTTCTATTAATGAATTCGGTATTGCGCAAATAAACGAAGATCGCCAGACGTACAGCGCTTTTGTCCTGGATCTCGAATACAAATCAAAAAATCAGCCAGATTTACTCGAAATAACAACTGGCCGTTACCATATTTCAGACCCGGTTTTCAGTATGATTGTGAACGCGGAAGGACCGGTCCTGTTCCAGGTGAACGAACTTGCCGAAACGCCCGGCATTCCAGGGTATGTGGGTTTCTGGAAAAGAGCAGGGATTCAGCAGGTTTTGTGTGTCCCTCTCCGGGTTGGCGGCACTCTTATCGGCAGTGCACATTTTCATATTGATACCCATCCTGCAATAAATGTAAAGAGCCTTCTGCTCAAAGGCGTTTGCGCCCAGCTGGCCGTGGCGGTCTCTAACATACTCGCTAACGAAGAAATTGCAAAAAGAGAGGAAGAAAAAACGGTCCTGCTTTCCCTGAGCAACGAAATTGCAACCCTCAATAGCAGAGAGGATTTATTTCAGGTGGTTAACACGAAAATAAAAAAGCTCCTTTCTGTGGAAGAATTTGGAATTGCCCAGATAGATGAAGGTGGGGATACCTATAGTGCTTTTGTGTTGGAGTTTACGGATGAAAGAAGAAGATCCCCGAATTTTAATCAGGTAACCTCCGGCAAATACAGTACAAAAGATCCGATATTCAGAAAAGTGATGAACGGGGAAGATCCCGTTTTGTTTGATGTGGAAGAGGTTGCCGGACAACCTGGGATGCCCGGTTATGTCAAACTTTGGAAAGAAGCTGGATTCAAACACTATCTTACCGTGCCCCTTCGTGTTGGCGGGGACAATATTGGGTTTGTCAATTTTCATTGTGATCATAAAGGAGCAATCAATACGAAAAGCATTTTGTTAAAAGGTGTTTGTGCACAATTAGCAGTCGCTGTTTCCAATATCCGGGCCAACGAAAAGATCAGAGAACGAGAGGTGGAGAAGACGCGATTACTGGAATTCAGTAATGAAATGGCTTCGGTCAGGGACAAACAGGTGTTGGCTAAAATTCTGAAAAGGCAACTGAAGAAATTGTTCGGGGTGGACGACTATGTTATCCATTCATTGAGTAAGGACAAAAAAACACATCGGCCTATTTTATTTGATCCGCAGGCAGATTTTGCGCAGCATCCTGATTTTCAGAAATTAATTCATGCGGATACAGATATTAATGACGGTGTATTCAATAAGATTCTGAACTCTGAAGACCTGGTTACATTTAGTGTAGAAGACTGGCTTAATTCTCCCACACCCCCTACCTATACTAATGCTGCAAAAGACATCAACTTAAAAACAATGGCCGGTATTTCGATCCGGGTTGGACAGGAAAATATTGCTGTCATGAATTTCAAGAGGGAGGGCATTAGTGAGGTTGCGATTCAACAGCCGATTTTCAAAAGTATTTGCTCACAAATAGCTATTGCTATTGCCAATATCATCGCCAACGATGAAGTAAAAGGAAGAGAAGAAGAAAAGTCCATGCTTTTGGATTTCAGTAACGCCATTGCATCTGTTCGGGACAAATATATTTTTGCCAAAGTATTAAAACAGCAATTAAATAAGTTATTCTCCATTGAAAACTATGTGATCAGTATTTTGGGCGAAGACGGGCAAACTGTGACTCAATTCCTTTATGACCTGGAGAATGAAGTCTTCAAGAATCCAGCGTTCAAAAAAATTTTGGAATCACCTGTTAATGTACATGATGGTGTTCTCAACGAAATTCTTCAGTCCGAAGTGCCGGTGACTTTTAAGGTAGCAGAATGGGCCACCCTGAACAAGCCTCCTGTTTACCTCGATGCGGCCCTCGCTTCCGGTTTAAGAAACCTAACTGGCTTGAGAATTCGATTAGGAGATAAAAATATTGCTTTACTCTGCTTCAAAACCGATGACTTGGGCCTTCCGGCTTCAAGCCTTCATCTCTTAAAAAGCATTTGTTCCCAGATAGCCATTGCAGTTGCCAATATTATCGCCAATGAAAAGGTCAACCAGCAATTGGTGGAAATCCAGAAGTACAGGCTGCAACTGGAAGAAGAAAAAATATACCTGAGAGAAGAGATTGAAACTGTACACAACTACGCGGAAATAATTGGTGAAAGCCAGGAGATAAAAAAGATCTTTCGCCTGGTATCACAAGTTGCAGCTTCTGATAGTACTGTCCTGCTGCTGGGCGAAACCGGGACGGGGAAAGAACTGATTGCGCGTGCCATTCATAACGCCTCGCCCCGAAAGAATAAGTTGATGATTAAAATCAACTGTGCAGCATTGCCCGCCAACCTGGTCGAAAGCGAATTATTCGGTCATGAAAGAGGAAGTTTTACGGGAGCTTTTGATAGAAGGATCGGCAAATTTGAACTGGCCAATCACAGTACTTTATTCCTTGATGAGATTGGAGAAATGCCTTTGGAACTGCAGGTAAAATTACTCAGAGCGCTCCAGGAAAAAGAAATAGAACGTCTCGGAGGCAAAACGACTATCAAAACGGATGTACGTATCATTACAGCTACCAACCGTGATCTTGAAAAGTTAATGGAGGAAGGAAAATTCAGGAGCGATTTGTTTTACCGGTTAAATATTTTCCCCATTCAATTGCCGCCATTAAGACAAAGAGTAGAAGATATTTCGGAATTAGCTGCACATTTTATCCTGCGGTTTTCCAAAAAGGCCGGCAAAGAAATAACGACCTTAAGCCACAAAGCGTTGCAGGAATTAAAAAACTATCATTGGCCCGGTAATATCAGAGAGCTGGAACATCTAATTGAAAGAAGCGTACTACTTACTACGGGAGACACCATTAAAGAAATACATCTTCCCCCTCAAAAACCGACATCAGCTACCAGGGCCGACCCCGAAGGTTTTACCATTCAAACCATTTTCGAAAACGAAAAGGAATATATCCTGAAAGTCTTGAAACAAGTCAAGGGCAGAATTTCCGGTGAAGGTGGGGCTGCCGAATTATTGGGAATTCCGCCAAGCACCCTGAGCTCCCGAATGAAAAAATTGGGCATCAGAAGAGACCATCATTGATAAAAGCAACACTTGCCCTTACTGAGTTTGTCCAGCTAAATAAATTGACCATTATCGTCAAAGCAAGACGATAACGGATAGTTAACTTCGTCCGCAGAGAGTACTTGTTAATATTGTCAGTAGAGTTACAAAGCTATCCTCAGTTATTGTTCAAACAGTAGTATAAATTTATAATTATGACAAATTCAAATACATATCAACAACAGCCTTTGTCGGAATTATCTCCGATGGATAAGGTCCTTCATTTTTGGAATAACGTTTGGAGCTACCCTTATAATTTAGACCTGATTGATGAACTTATGGTCGAAGATTTTACGATTACTACTGCTGGTTTAGAAATCAAAGGCCGCGAGCAATTTAAGCAGTGGGTCGCAGGATTTCTGAAAACAATCAGCGACAGCAATTTAGAAAGCCTGGATATCTTTGAAAGTAAGGATGGCTCAAAAGTAGTGTCAAGATGGAGATTTACTGGTTTCCATAACGGCATGTTTGGATTGAAACCCAACCGCCAGCCTATAAATATGACGGGAATCGCTATATGGGAAGTTCGGGATAACAAATTAGCGCATAACCGAGTGGAACGAAGTGCCTGGGAAGTATATCAACAACTTACAAAACAACCTTGAAGAAGCATACATAAAACTCGCAAGTTGGAACGGATCATTATAAGCTTCGCACGATTTGCGATTCTATAAAAAATAAGGATCGGGATGATGTCTATGTATTAAATTATTAAATCAGGACAGAAATTTTATCTAATCGGGGAGGAAATCAGGCTTATGCATAAATACCGATTTTATCGAAGCTACCAGTTCGCCGTGACTTGAACTTTCCTCCTTTATTGCCATCCATTCAGAATCGTTTTTAAAAGCCAACCAGGATTTCGTACAGGCCTCCTGGTCAGCAAATGAGAGGATATAAACTAACTTATTTTCCGGATTATCCAGTGGTAGCCAAAACCCAACCACCTGCATTTTGTGTTTAGCAAAAAAACGGAAAGTGTGATGCTCAAACCTACTTACCAACTTATCCAACATGCCTGGGTTTGCGAAATAGGTTCTTAGTTCATAAAGTCGATTGACATTTTTCATTGTCTTTTTGTTAATCGGTGCAATATATAAAAGAGGCTCTTAGTACTTAATTATTTGTCATTTTTTCATGTTGTTCGGAGTATCTGGCGCCGGTATTTGGATATTTTTTAAGAAGTTGAGCGATTGTTTGCAAATCGTCCGGAGTGAGATCCACATCCACAGCGGCAGCGTTTTCCATCAGGTATTTGGTTTTCTTAGTACCGGGAATAGGTATAATGTGTTCACCTTGACTCAAAACCCAGGCAAGTGCCATTTGGGCTGGAGTAGCATTTTTAGATTCTGCTATTGCAGCAAATCCTTCGGCCAATTTCCTGTTATTTTCAGCATACATTTCCTGGTAGCGGGGCAAAGTCCTGCGAAAATCGTTATCCGCAAGTGTACGGATATCGAGCGTATTGGTTACCAGTCCTCGAGCTAGCGGGCTGAAGGGGATAAAGGAGATGCCCAGTTCCCTGGTCAAAGGAAGTATTTCCGCTTCTACGTCCCTTGTTAACAGAGAATACTCACTTTGCAGCGCGTCAATCGGATGTACGGCATGAGCTTTTTTAATCGATGTGGCAGAGGCCTCCGACAACCCAAGGTATTTAACCTTACCCTCTTTAACCAATTGGGACATAGCACCCACTGTTTCTTCAATAGGTACCTGCGGATCTACACGGTGCGCATAATACAGGTCAATATAATCTACACGCAGGCGCCTCAGACTTTGCTCAACGGCTGTCTTAATATAAGCAGCAGACGCATCAAACGAGTTAACCTTGTTATCATCCCATCTGAATCCGAATTTTGTTGCAATAAAAATTTTATCTCTGTTCGGAGCCAAAACCTCAGATACCAGTTTCTCATTTTCGCCTTTGGCATAGATATCAGCTGTATCCCAAAAGTTAATGCCCAGATCAATGGCCAGGTTCAAGGTAGCAATTGATTCTTTATCATCCGGCTCACCGTAGGCATGATTCATACCCATGGTGCCCAATCCTATAGCAGATAGTTGTTCGTTAGTATTGCCCAATTTTCTATATTTCATAGCTTTATTATTTATCACCTTTTTAAACTGCAACCCTGGCATTGATTTCATTTAGGGCTTTTACAAAAAGTCTGGCTAACTCATGCGCTGTGGGTGGATTTTGTCCCGTGATCAGTTCCCGGTCTACGACCGCGTGCGGTTTGAAAATCCCACCTTCTGCGAATTCCACCTTCCCGCCTGCAATTTTCAAAGCATCGGCAACATAGAATGGGGCTTTATGACCGCCGAACACATTCTTTTCTGCATAATGTTCTTCATCATTGGAAAAAACCGTCATGCTGTAGCCTGCATATTGCCAATCCTCTGATGCCTTCTTCGCTGCTGGTATGTTGTCTTCTGTGAGCGCAGTACGGAAAGCCCTGGCATCCCCTACTGAGCATGCAATAGATATGGGACCATGGCCAAGGAATGCGGAAGGCTTTGCGTTGGTATGAAAATGTTCAAGAATTGCACTAAGATACGGATCTTGCATCAGGTCAACCATCGGCGGATGCCCACCTGGCACAAACACGCCGGTATACTGGTCAAGTCCATTCTCCACAACAGACTGAAGCGTAACCGGATTTTGCATTGCTGGATACTTTTCAACAAATTCCAATGCCCTCTTGAGGGCTTCTTCGCTGTTATCAAAATGTGCGGCAATAGCAGATGAGCGATCCATTACCGGTTTATTTCCCTTGGGAGTTGCCAGGACTATATCATAACCGGCGTCGACAACTGCCTGTATGGGAATTGTTAGCTCATTTAAATAAAAACCCGTATCAGCGGTTGTGCCGTCTTTTAAAATTATAGAATCCGTGCTTGATGTAATCAAAAGAACCGTGCCTTTGGCAGCTTTAAATGATGTTGTGTTCACGGCTGTTAATTTAAGTGAGTTTATGTTAATTTGATCATTGCTGATTCAGGTTACCAGGTGATATTTTTCTACAAACGAAACACTAGCTCGTGGTTAGTTTGAAAGGGGCTTAAGAATAAAGAAAATTTATGCGCTGAAGTCATGCGACAAGGACATTAATACGGTACTCCGATGGAGAATACTTGAAATGAGATTTAAAAATTCTTGAAAAATGCGCTATATTTTCAAAACCTAATGTGTAACAAATATTGGTGATTGTCATAGTGGTACTTTGCAAAAGCTCCTGCGCCTTTTCCAATCGTTTTTGCCTAATCCATTGCGAAGGTGGCATGTTGTAGATGGCCATGAAATCTCTTCTGAAACTAGATAAACTTCTTCCTGATAAATCAGCCAATTGATTTAAAGAAAGAGAATTCATTATGTTATCCGCAACTGTAGCAGTAATATCACTTCGAAAACGTTCCCTCAGATCAAGCACCTGCTCCAAAACGGCCTTGTTACTCCCCGCCAGGTAAAATAATAATTCCAATAATTTAATTTTGACCAGGTTATCTTCAACCTTCTTCGGTTCATTAAAGTAATATTTGAGTGAATCAATATACCTTAATAATCTTTGGTCGACAGTACTTATCGTAACCGCTGATGTTTCTTTTGTGCTCACAGATAATTCCGCTAACCTGGTAAACTCTTTTACGAGTTCATATTTTAATGAAACAAAAATATATTCACTCCTTTCAGTGCCAACCGAACTTGTTCCACCAGTTTCATATTCCACCAAAATATCTTTTCGTAGAAAGACTAACTGGTACTTACCAAGCTGATATTCCATTTTTCCGTAGCGGATTTTTAGTTCCCCCTCTACCACAAAAATCAATGAACTATCACTCAAAAACAAGGAACCCTTCCGGTACGCATCGTGGGTGACCGATTGAATTGCCGGCCAACCGTGTAATTGGAGAATCTTATGATTTGCCACCGAGGTTTGAAAGAATCCTGTTGAGTTGTTAGTTGGCTGGTTCATACAATCAGAATTAAATTTATACAATTATTCAATTTAAAATTGCCTGATTGAACTTAGGAACTGCGGGAATTTAAATCAGCAATGTGGATATAATCAGGAATAACTGATTCAATAATTTCAAAGCAAATGCCAAAAAATAACAACTTGAATTGTAATAACTTGTAACAATAGCACCAATTTTCCGGTCACGATATTTCGCTATTTAGCGAATCGGATCTTTAAATATCGGGGGTTACCTGTAACTTAAACCCATACGAGTTTGACTGCAAGAGTCATATTAAATCCGCGGATACAACGAAGAGTGTCTGCTTTTTACTTGCATCCCATTGTCAACATAGCAAAAGTATTGTCAACATATACAAGTGATTTGTCAGAAATCGCTATTAATGTCTCTACGCAAAATTAAAACATTTATTAAATCCAATTTTAACCAAGATAGGCTCTGACCATCCAGGCCATCTTTTCGTGTTTTCCAAGTAGCTGTGTTATGAAATCACTACTACCAATATCTTTATGTTTATCAGCAAAAAGTGGAATTAGCCGACGAAGGTTATTGATAATGGTCTCGTGAGAAGCAAGAAGGTATTTTAATTGATCGTTTTGAAAATTGGTATGAGGCGTTTCAATCAGTTTAGTCAGCTTCAGGTAATCCTCGAGCCTGGCTTCGGTATAATGGCCAATGGTTCGTATTCTTTCGGCAATCTGGTCCATAATTTTATCCAGTTCGAGGAATTGTCGTTCATAAAATATATGCATTTCATTAAAATTCGGACCCTCAATATTCCAATGATAATTTCTGGTTTTTATATATAATACGACTTCATCAGCCAGCAACTTATTCATTTCCTGGCTAACTGCCTGCAAATGGGTCTCTAAAATTCCAAGATTTGGTTTCATCTTATTTTTTTTAAAAAATTCATAGGATACAGCGGTCTTCCAATTAATTTAAGATTAAAATATGTAATTAGATCTGCACTTCCCATGCTTTCTGCTGATGTTCTTTCAGCATATCTTCCACAAACTGCGGTACCACATTCCTGAACTTCCCTTTTTCCGAAGGCACGATTTTAATCATCGCGTCAATCATTTCCGCGGGATCAAGCCTGCCTTGTGGAGTTCCTAAAAGCGAGTCGAAAATCGCTTTCATCTCCGCTCTCTTCGTGATATGCTTATTATCATCCAGCCAACGGAAAGGATTATCTGCCATGGTTTCATTGTAGCCGGTCAGATAGGCTCCCGGGTTAACGGTCTGCACCTGGATATTATACTTTTTCAATTCCGCGGATAGCGCCTCAGCGATGGACTCAAGCGCATGTTTCGTGGATACATAAATGCCGAAACCTTCCGGTGTAAACAACCCGCCCATCGAAGAAGTAAACACCACTTTACCTTTTCTTTTTTCTCTGATCAGTTTTGCAACGAACTGTTGGGCAAGATTGAGCGGGGCAAAGACATTGGTTTCAAAATTTCTGCGAACAAGGTCGACCGGAATTTCAAAAACCGGACCTGCTTCGCCAATACCAGCGTTGCTGAAAAGGATATCAAAATCCCATGTCAGGGCATAATTTATATCATATGGATCCAGTATGTCTAACTTTTCCACCCGCAGGTTTTCCTCAAGATCTAATTCTTTTGCTTTTCTGCGCAATTCGGATACTTGCGGGGAAATCTGGACACAAGCAATTACCTGGTGCCCCAACCTGGCTAACCCAATTGCTGTTCCTTCTCCAAAACCGGAGCCGGCCCCGGTTATAAGGATCTTCTTTTTGTCTTTCATAATTTAACTTTGTTTTTATGGTGAGAAATGATTTATCTAAATCTGGCTGCCAGCAGTGGCGATCAGCAGATCCTGCGGTACGGCCCCCCCAGATACACCAATATAACCGATGATCTCTTTGTCTTTGACGATAGGTTTTCCACCGGGGAAGCCAACCAGGCCTCCATTCGTATTTTCTAATCCATATGCGGCTGCTTCCGGTTTAAGAAAATCGCCTACTGCTTCAGAGTCCGCCCTAAACAACATGGATGTTTTGGCTTTTTGAATGGCTATGTCAATAGATCCTAAGAACGCATTATCCATGCGGATAAATGATTTCAGATAACCTGCGGTATCAAGAACAACAATGTTCACTGGAATTTTAATTTCTTCGGCTTTGCCTTTTGCTTGCTGAATAGCAGTCTGAGCTTCGTGTAGAGAGATGTCCATTTTTAATGTATTTAAATGCTGAAAATTGTTTTAACCAAAGCATCTTTTTATCTATCAATCCCCTTTGCTCTTTGTTGATGTAAAGTTGATGCGCAAAATCATTTTTCATTTTCCCGATTGAGTCAACTTCCTTGCCTGTTACGTTCATTTTTCTTACTGCAATAAGCAAGAGAGAACGCACAGGACAACAAGCTTCATTTTCAGACTTGGCATATAATGTGAATTGGTTGATGAAGGCGGAGTGTTATTGATTCCTTTTGTGCATTAACTGAATCGTTCCCATTATAAAAAACAAGTTCATGATTCTACTCGTTTTATCATGCTGTCTCACAAATGAAACATCAACGATAAACCAGCTCACTACATCACAGGAAAAGCCGGCTGCCAGCCGGTTCCTCGTCCATTGGCCTTTGTTTATAAAAAACCATCCCTCATCATAGGCATATACTTTACACTCTCGGGACTTCCATGTAAAAGGCTTAATTATTCTGAGCCGGTTCCGGTAAAAATGATAGCTGGCTGTGCCTCGCCGGAAACGGCTCCAAATAAGATTTCTGTCGTCTATTAAAACATGTTTTAAAGGCAATGATAAAATGACGGCACTCATAAAACCATGCTCATGCAGGTGGCGTGATCCGAGCGGAGATGACCGCAAGTATAAATAAGCAGGGTTCAGCGTAACATGCTTACCTGTATTTATAAAGGCCTGTACATAGATGGCGTTAATGGATTGGTTTGAGTTTATTCCGTATTGACAGGAAAATTTTAATTGCTTTGGAGCCTGATAAATCACTCCGGGCAAAATCCAAACTGCAGTAGGAGTTGCATCCCTTTGTGCAAAGGGTTTTGTTCCACCTAGGAGAATTATAGCTAAGAGACATGTAAACAAGAATCGCCGGTTAAATAATATGTGAAAAGTGTTTCTTTTTTCAGTTGACATCATTTTCGGCATAACCTGATTTGTATTACTTCGCAAAAGAATTACCATAAAATAATCACTCTGATATAAAACAAATGTGTAAATTCTGTGGTAGGATAGTTTGATTAAATAAGTCATTTTATTTAACCAGGAAAACTTAGTAGCACGAATAGGCTTGCTGATTAAGTCTTGAAAAATGATGAAATAAAAAAATCAGTAAAGTACAGGTAGTTTTAAATGACAGGAAAATGATTCCTTTGGTTGGGTTGATCGGGCTAGTGGGCGACGCACGCAAATAGCTTAACCCCAAGGATCGGTGCAGTTCGCAATGCAGTGACTTGGATTAGGTACTTTTGTTACTATGAATGAACATCATCGTTTTATCGCAAGATGTGTTGCTCTTGCTAAAAAGGCAGCAGAAGAAGGTGAAAGCCCTTTAGGAAGCGTCATCTTAAAAGACGGGATAATTATTGGAGACGGATATTAAAAGAGCCGGCAGTTAAAGGATATTACGAGGCATGCGGAAATTGTTGCGTCGATATATTCATCCAGACTTACAGCAAAACCAGCAATGAGTTTTCTTATAAATTGGATTGTTGAATCAGATTGTTAAATTAAAACTGATCAAATATCACCCCGCAGAAATAACAGTGGCTCCGATTAGTCAGAGCCTCTGCGGGCATTAAGCAATAAGTTGAACTTTCAATTGTCTTATTCGATATACCATTACTTCTGATGATAAGACAATTATCATTCAATCATATCAAATGTCTCTTTTCATTTGCCTTTACTATACTTATCGTCACATTCACATTTATTGAGTGTCACTTTAAGTATTTGTCCGCCCCCGATTGATAAAGGACCGAATCCCTGGTTAGAAACGTACAGGTTACCATCAGGACCATATGTTAAACCGGTTGGCACAGACAGGCCTGTGGCAATGACCTCTTTGTTACCGGATTGATCAACTTTTACAATCCGACCAAACCAGGTGCAGGGAGTGGGGCGCCAACAGTATTTTCCAAAACATATAGATTGCCTTTTTTATCATAGGCCAGACCCAATATGGTAGTAAAGCCTGTGGCCCATTCCTGTATATCACCGCTTAAACTGATCTTGAATATTTTGGACTTCCCGAAACAATGGGGAATGTATTTAAGTTTCCAATATAGAAGTTCCCATATCTTACAATGTATGGTGGCCGTATGAATGAGATGCAGATGTAGATAGTTGATCAACCAGTGTAATAATTAATCGGTTGGAAGCATTGATTCATAAAGCCGGAGGTGCCGGAGAGTGCTGCAATAACTCCTTTACTTTCGTTTTGATATAACCGTTTTGGAAATAGGGATAGATGTTTTCTCCCGGGCAAGTGGTCTGCTTGCTGTAATCGCGGTGCGTGGCGATGGTTTCAGGAGAGATATTATATTTCTTACAGAAATGAGCTATGAGCCGCGTCAATACATCTAATAGCTCCGGGTTCAACTTCTGTTGACCGTAATTGCCCAGGAAGCAGATCAGCAAATGCCCTGTGGGATCATATTCTGTATTGGTTTCGCCTACAGTGTTAACATTTCGGCCTTCATATATTGTACCGTCAGCCGCAATTAAATAATGATAGGGTACATCTGTCCAGTTGCGGTCTGAACCCATGCACCAGGTCTGGATATTTTTCAATCTTTGTCCTCCATCGGCGGAGGCTTCCAGCACTTTGCCTCCTTCATGGTGAACGGTAATGCGAACAGGCACGTGTTGCTTGTACGGTCTCGGATCATTCGCCTTCCATTCGGAGCGGGGAACAATGGCCACCACGTTAAGGAGCTTTTCACTACGTACACTTTCATTTCCCATGCGGTCAACAGCAGCTACGGCCACTGCGTTCAGTTTATCTTTTCCTTTCAACGTCTTTAATTCAGTCTTTCTATCACTGCGGTTCAGTATGCGATAGCTCCAGGTTTTGCCATATTGATAGTATACGACCCAATGGAAAACATCCTTTTCATACTTATGCGTCCAGCTTACATTCACCGTATCTTCCTGTTGGGTCAGGGATACAGCTGGTGCATCAGGTGCTTTATTATTGAGCCATTTACTGCCAGGAACCAAAGCCTGTTCCCTATAGGGTCCTTCGATCAGTGCTTTGGACATGCTGGGATTTTTTGTGGCAGATGAGATGCTCCAATGAATAACCCCGCTGCTTTTTGGTAACATACCGCGTGATATCATGATCTGGCTCAGCGTTTCTGTTGTCGTTTTGGCACTGGTATCGCGACCAACGCTGATGCCCGGCCAGAGATGACGGTTCATTTTATTTTCGTTCGACCACCATCCTAACAATACGGGGAAACTGAGTGGTATGCGATTGATCGGCCAATATAGCTGGGGAGAAAAATAATCGATCCATCCTTTGTTTAACCAGAGCTTTGCGTCGGCGTATAACTTATCATACTGATCAAAGCCGGCCGCGGATTCAGGGTGCCCCGGTCGCCAGATGCCGAATGGGCTCAATCCGAATTTGACATGTTTCTTTTCTGCTTTGATATCATCATAGAGGCGATGAATAAAACTGTTGACGCTTTCGCGCCGCCAGTCACCGCGCGATAATTTTCCGCCACCTGTCTGGTATTGTGCGTAGCTGGCGCTGTCGGGGAAATCTTCATTGCCATTATACTCAGGATAAGGATAGAAATAATCATCGAAATGCACACCGTCGATATCATATCTTTTGACAATATCCATTACTACAGCAACACCATGATCTTGTGTTCCTTTTTTTGAAGGATCAAACCACCAGTAACCTTCTTTCAGTTTTACAACCTGGTCCGGCATTCTCTTCACCATGGAGCTATCACTCACTGCTCCACCTGTAATATGATGTGCACGATAAGGGTTCAGCCATACATGCAATTCAAGTCCGCGCTCATGCGCCGCTTCTACCCAAAATTCCAGGGGGTCGTAATATGGATCGGGGGCTTTGCCTTGTACACCGGTGAGAAAATACGACCAGGGCTCGAGCGAACTCTGATACAAAGCATCGGCCTGCGGACGAACCTGGAATATGGCTGCATTGAAATTATGCGCTTTCAGAAAATCGAGTAGGGCGACGGCTTCCTGTTGTTGTTGATCGGTAGAGAGACCGGGCTTGCTCGGCCAGTTAATATTCGCAACGGTGGCTATCCATGCAGCCCGAAACTCTCTTGCTGCCCTGGGACTGCCGGATGTACCGGATGGCGATGCCGATGCAACAGTATTGGCTGATTGCCTGCTGGAAGCGCAGGAAAATAATATTAAGATAAGAAAAGAAAACAATGCAAATCGCAAGGAGGTGTTATACATAAGATGAAGTTGATCTTGCAAAATACTTCAAAAGGTAACAGGGATATGGGATAGTGTGCATGATATAAGAAGTATTTCTAAAAGTATCGTCTCCGCTTGTATCGGGATCGTTATTCAACTAATTCCTTTTTCTCAGTTGTTGATAAATTGATTTTAAGATGATTGTCATAATGGTTTACAACATCATCAAGTTTAGCAAATCTTCCATCATGGTAAAAGCCGCCTTTCATCTTCGTAAATAAACCACCTAAATGGTATAAGTAAGGTATTTACCAGTTGGCGAGTCAATCGTATACAATTTAGTCGTAAGAATCAATCGAATACAATTCAACTTTTTCCTCTTTTCCGCGCAGTTCCGTTTCACCCAATGATCTTACCAGGTAGCCGGTATCAAGTCTAAGCTGCTTTATTAATTCCCCCGATAGAAGTATGTCTACCTGGTAGAAATTACAAAGCGCTTGTATTCTTGCAGTGGTATTAAGGACATCGCCGGTAAAAATTATTTCTTTTTTGATCTCCCCGATTTCACCCGTCGTCACCTTGCCAAAATGAAACCCAGCCTTGAATCCGGGAACCACTCCAAATTCCCGCTCATATTTTGGAGTCTGCTTTTTTAACGCAGCTTTCATGGCATAAAAGCATTCAATACAATTATTGTCTTTCAGACCATTTTGCAGTTTCCAGGAAACAACGATCTCATCACCCACATACTGGTAAATTTCTCCGGAGTATTTGATGATAGGATCCGACAGATCGGAATAGTATTTCCTTAGCATTTCGAAATACCTGACATGGCCCAGACTTTCTGCAAAACTGGAAGAAGAGCGCATGTCCAGGAACATGAAGATTCTTTTTTCTTCTTTTGGAGAATGATACTTGCCTGTGAGAAAATTATTTAGAACATTAAGACCGATATTCTCACTCACCTCATTATAAAACTGCGATACCACAATGACCACGGCCATATATAGCGCGACACTCAAAAATGCATAGTCAAAGAAGAACGCCCATACGTAGTACCAGACCTGTTTATCAAAGACCGAGGCATGAAGATCTAATGAGTGAGCAAAGACAGTAGTGATGATCAGAAAGGAAATAATGATTGCGAGATAAATAAAGGATTTTAAAATGATCTTCCGGAGAAAGCTTTTTTGTGTGAACAATTTATTGAAGTAAAGTATTTCAAACGTTCCAATAAGCAAGCCGCTAAGAAGAGCAGAAACAGGCGTAATAATAATATTCCGTTTGAAATAATAAGGATTACCTGTTGAAGGGTAGTATCCGGACTCGCCGAGGATCCCTCTTTCCAATAATGTATAAGCCAGGCTGAAAATCAGCCATATCACACCAAACGGCAATATCCGCAAGACACTCGTTCTGGTTTTTGGCGTCAACATGCTTTTTCGAAATTAAGTGTTCTCCGTAGCTTTTAGGGGTATTTATCAACCTCCCTTATCATCTCTTGTTGCAAATTGAAAAGTACCTGGAGTAGTTCATTCATTACGCATCGGGTGAGTTTACTCCCTATATTCCTTATTAAATAGTAATTTGCCTCCCATTTTTACAACATGAGCAAAAGAAAAATATTTTCTTTATATATGCTTTTGCTGATAGCTTCATCGATACAAGCGCAGCAAAACCCGGAGTGGATGCGATATCCTGCCATTGCACCCGATGGAAAAAATATCGTGTTTTCTTATCATGGTGATCTATATAAGGTCTCAGTTAAGGGAGGACAAGCAACCGCATTGCTCATTCACGAAGCACATGATTTTATGCCCGTCTGGAGCCATAATAGCAAATCGATTGTCTTTGCAAGCAATCGGTATGGCAATTTTGATATTTTTATTATTGCAGCAACAGGTGGGGAAGCGCGGAGGCTTACATGGCATTCAGCCGATGAATTTCCATATGATTTTAACGATCAGGATAACCTGGTATTGTTCGGATCAGCAAGAATGGATGACCCTGCGAACAGGCAATTTCCATCTGAAGCTTTGCCTGAGCTGTACCAGGTACCGGCCATAGGTGGACGACCAAAACATTTAATGACAATACCAGCAGAAGACGCAAAATGGAGTAAAGATGGAAAGTATATTATTTATCACGACAGGAAAGCCAGGGAAAATCCCTGGCGGAAACACCAGGTTTCCTCGGTAGCAAGGGAGCTGTGGTTGTATGATGTGGCAGCAGCTTCTTATAAAAAGATGAGTTCGTTTGCGGGAGAAAACAGGAGTCCGGTATTTGCATCAAATAATAAGGACATTTATTATCTCAGCGAAAAAAGTGGCAGTTTTAATATCTGGCAGGGATCATTGATTGATACCTCGTTTTCAAAACAAATTACTTTCTTCAAAGATCATCCGATCCGGTTTCTAAGTATCGCAAATGACAACACCTTATGTTTTGGATATAACGGGCAGATATATTTGCAAAAGAAAAATCAGCAGCCAGTTAAACTCAAGATATCGATTACAAACGATCAGAAATTAAACAATAAAAAAACTATTCCCGTAACAGAAATTCAGGAAATGGCCGTAGCTCCGTCGGGAAATGAGGTTGCTTTTATTTCCAGGGGGGAAGTTTTTGTAAGCAGTACTGAAGGCAAACATATCAAACGCATCAGTAATACATCCGAAACTGAAGCTGGTCTTAGCTTCTCACCAGATGGGAAAAAACTTGTGTATGCCAGCGAACGAGGCAATAGATGGAAGATAGTACAGGCTGAGATTGTCGCCGGCAATGAGCAATTATTTTCGTCTCCTTCGCAGATCAGGGAAACGGTTCTTATTGCAAATGAAAAAGAAAACAATCAGCCATCCTGTTCACCGGATGGAAAAGAGATTGCGTATATAGAGAACCGTTCTTCGCTTCGTATCTATAATATTGCTTCTCAAAAAGCAAGAACGATCCTCACACATGATCAGTTATTCAGTAAACGTGAGAACGATCAGTATTTTGAATGGAGTCCCGATGGTAAATGGCTTTTGGTTCAATTTACAGAACAGGGTAGTGGTAGTGATGAAGTTGGTATCATCAGCACATCGGGAAATGGTCAACTCTCCAACCTTACCCAAAGCGGTTTTACAGATCAGCATCCACGTTGGGCGATGAATGGAAAAATGATCAGCTGGCTTAGCGATCGCCAGGGATTGCACAGTTATGCGAACAGCAGTACCCGTGAAAATGATATCTATGCAATGTTTACTGATGCCGGGGCCTGGGAAAATTTTAAACTTAACAGGGCTGAAATAAAAACACCACAACCCGCTCAGGATACTGTTAAAAAAAAGCAGGCTGATGAATTCTTCTTAGACGGCAACATTGTCCGTGATAGAAAAGAACGACTCACTACCAGGCCGGGGTTGTTAATTGATGCATTGGTCAGCAAAGATGGTAGCACACTATATCATCTGACCAAAACAATAAAAAATTATGATCTTTGGGCCACTAATCTGCGCAGCAGAGAATCAATACTGCTGATGCCGTTGAATCTGAGAAGTGGCATTATGCAATGGGATAAAGAGCAAAATATCATTTTCCTTCTGGCAGATGATAAAATTTTTGAGATCGATCCTGCCCGGTCAAAACGGGATACCCTAAACACCTACACTGAAATAACCGTTGATCCAGCTAAAGAACGGGAGGCAATGTTTGAACACGTCTGGCGACGAACAGCGGAAACCTTTTATACCAACGGTATGCATGGAGCAAACTGGAATGCATTGAAACAAACCTATCAACTTCATCTTCCAGGTATTAATAACAATTATGATTTTGCTGAAATGCTTAATGAACTTTTAGGCGAATTGAACACAAGTCATACAGGTGCTGCCTTTAATAACAACCGAAAAGATGCGACAGTCACTGCATCGCTTGGAGTATTTTATGATCAGCAGTACAAGAGTAATGGAATGAAGATTGAAGAGATCATTACCGGGGGACCTTTGGATTATCTGAGTTATGATATCAAAGCAGGAGCCATTATTGAAGCCATCGATGGTATAGTGATAGAAAAAGATAAGGACATAGCTCAGTATCTGAATGGAAAGCAGGGAAAAAAGATCATCCTTAAAATAAATGATGGCGCAGAGTCGAGAGAACTGTCTGTAAAACCGGTTTCTCCGGCAGAAGAAGCTGATCTTCTTTACAGGCGATGGGTGAAACGAAATGAGGAAGAAACCATCAGGCAGAGTAATGGTGAAATCGGTTATGTTCATCTGTACCGGATGAACGATGCCGCGTATCGTGACGTATATGAAGAAGCGCTGGGAAGGTTTGCAAAATGCAAAGCCATTATTATCGATACCCGCTTTAACCGTGGTGGTGATCTTGCTCCTGAACTGGCGATGTTTCTGAGCGGCATAAAACTGCGCGATAATACATCAGACAGTTTCCTGTTTAGCAGCGAGCCGCTTTTCCGCTGGACCAAGCCTTCAATAGTTCTTGCAAATGAAGCCAATTACAGCGATGGACATTGTTTTGTATACGATTATCAATATCTGCATATGGGAAAGTTCGTTGGTATGCCCATTCCCGGCAGCTGTACCTGGATGACGGGTCAGAGTCTGCAGGATAATACGCTTAGCTATAGTGTTCCGACACTTGGCGTAAAAACAATGGATGGGCGATATATGGAAAATTATCAAACAGAACCTGATATAAAAGTGATCAATGAATACGGCATTGTTGGTAAAGGCCGCGATCAGCAACTCGAAGCTGCTATCAAAACATTAATGGATGATCTAAAAATAAATAAATAAAGTGTCTCATAGCTAAGAACCGCTGTAAATGAATGAGGAAGAACAGAATATACTTTATTGGGATGGATTGCGAAAAGGAGATAAGCAGGCGCTTTTTCAGTTATACAATAACACCTATTTTCATCTTGTGCGATTTGGTTTAAAAATCAGCCCCGATGATGAACTCGTAAAAGATTCTGTGACCCAGCTTTTTCTCCAGCTTTGGGATAAGCATGGCCGTTTGAATGAAGTGACCCATGTAAGAGCTTATCTATTCACTTCTCTCAAAAGAATGCTGCTTGACAAGCTGGCCTGTCATTCCAGGACCGATGCTGCTATTATTAAACTTCAGTATAAAGAAGAAGATGTGGAACTTTCGTATGAAGAGATCATTATCCGTGTACAACATGATGATGAACTCCGGAATAAGCTTCACAAAGCGATGGAGCAGTTAACACCAAAGCAAAAAGAGCTGATCCGCCTCATGTTTTTTGAGGGGCTTAGTTATAAGCAAGTGGCGGAACAGACTTCTCAAAGTATTAAAACCGCGTATAATACGATCTATAATGCGATTAAGAGTTTGCGGACGATCCTAAAATGATTTAAATCCGTGGTTCAGAAAAAAAATCCATGAATTACCCGGGAAAAAAAACCGGAAAGCCCCTCTGTATATCAAAGCCCCGGTTAATGGACATCCAAAACTACAAGGTAGAAGACATCATATGCAATGAATCTTTTCAGCGTTATTGCCTGGGCAGCAATAAAGAAGATATCCAATTTTGGGAGAATTGGATAAAAGATAACCCATTGCAATTTGCCGTGATTTCCGAAGCAAAGCATATCTTCTCAGTTCTGAATGCCAACCAGGGCAATCTCCCGGTTCAGCTGAACCAGCTAAAAGATGGAATTATCCGTTTCGAAATGTTGAAAGAGGCGCTCGGACATACAACATACCAACACAGCGAGCAGCCAGCCCAGACCCGGCAAACAACCCACACTCAAGATCCGGAAACAGGTACCCGGTACATAGCAACCGGCAACCACCAACCACCAACCAGACGAATCCTAAAATACGCAGTCTCAATGGCCGCCTCTTTATTGCTGGTGCTATCGGCGGTTTACTATTATACACGGCCATCCCAAACTATTGATAAAGCAAAAACCAAAGCAACTCTTGCAGGAACCGTTATCCGATCTGGCAATGAACCAAGAAAAACAGTGGTATTGCCTGATGGTTCTATTGTAATACTCCGCAGCAACACTACCATCACACTTGCTTCTGATTTTAATCTTGTCAACCGTGAACTGGTACTTTCCGGGGAGGCTTTTTTTGATGTAACGCATCATAAAGACCACCCGTTTACAGTTCATGCAGGTAAGATAAATATTGAAGTATTGGGTACGGTATTTAACGTTAATGCATACCCTGCAAATGCCAATACCGAAACTTCTTTATTCAGGGGAAAAGTAGCCGTATCCAAAAACGACCATCCCGATCAGAAAGTGATCCTTACCCCCAATATGAAACTAATACTTGCAAATGAAACAACTGTGAGTGAACCTGTAAAACATAATCCTTTCCGTATTGAATCTATGGCTGTTGATTCGGTAAGCCATAAAGCCAGGGAAATAGCCTGGGTTCGTAACCGTTTGAAAATAGAAGATGAATCTCTGTTAACGATCGCTGATAAACTGCAAAAATGGTATGGAATAGAGATCAGTTTTGCAGATGAACAGGTAAAGACCTATCGCTATTCCGGAACATTTGAAAGTGAAACAGTAGTAAAAGCGCTGGAGGCGTTGCAACTATCGTATCCGTTCAATTTCCAGATACGGAAGGATACGATTGTGATCAGTAAGTAAACAGAAAACCTGAAAATATAGCTGCTTCGAAGCAGCAGATTGTTTCAAAGATTTAGATCATAAACCAAAAACTGACATGATGACGATGACTGCAAATGCACCTTCAGAAAACCCCCGGGGCTTTCCCTGCCGTAAACTTTTTTTTCTTACAAAGCTGACTGCAATTTTGCTGGTATGTTTATGCCTGCAGGTACATGCAACCGGTAACGCACAAGAAAAAATAAACCTGAAATTACGGGAAACAACCTTAAAACATTTGCTGAATGAGGTGGAAAAACAAACTATGTACAGGTTTGTTTACCACACAGGCACTTTGCCTGACGATAGAAAGATCGATATCAACGTAACGAATGCAGATCTGGCGCAGGTACTGGCAAAAGCATTTGCCGGCCTTCCACTCAACTACAGGCTGCAGGAAGATAATTTAGTCGTGATCTTTTCAACCGATAAAACTTCAGCCGATAAAGCATCACCCGAACGGAAAGTAAGCGGAAAAGTCACCGGTGCAAATGATACGCCATTATCCGGCGTATCGGTTCTCGTATCCGGCACCGGTATTGGTACTACTACCAATGCATCGGGTGATTATAGCCTGCAGGTACCAGATGATGCAAAAACGCTTGACTTCTCGCTGGTTGGTTATCTTGGCCAAAAGATTAGTATCAATGATCAGCTGGTTATCAATGTAACGATGCAGACGACGGCTACCAGCCTGGGTGAAGTAGTGGTTACAGGTTATACTAATTATACAAGAAATAAATCCGCTTCAGCAGCCATCACTGTGGGAAGCGATAAAATAAATGACGTACCGGTAGCTACTTTTGATCAGGCCTTACAGGGTCGTGTTGCCGGTTTGACCGTGTCTGCCGTTTCGGGCCAGCCCGGTACAAGTTCCAGGGTTATACTTCGTGGTATCGGATCTATTGGAGGCAATAATAACGTGTTATATGTAATGGATGGAGTGCCGATTGAATCTGATTTTTTTCAGTCAATCAACCCGGGTGATATTGAATCCATAACAGTATTAAAAGACGCGTCTGCAAAAGCTATCTATGGATCCCGTGGATCCAACGGCGTTATCGTAATCACTACAAAAAAAGGAAAAGCGGGAAAACTATCGCTTGAATACAGATCACAATATGGCGTTTCAACACTTACTTCGACCAAATTCGATATGATGAATTCGGCTCAACGGAAAATGTTTGAAGAAGGTATCGGACAGGAAACCGGGGCGGAAGCAGGGCCTTTCTGGACCTATTCGAAACTAAATCCTGATTATGCTACAATGACGGCCGCACAAAAACAGAGGGCCGATGATATAACCGACAGTTTACTAGGTGTGAATACCGACTGGCGCGACCTGTTTATGCGAGATGGGAGTTTTATGGAGCAGCAGATCAGCGCTAGTGGTGGCAACCAGAATATCCGTTTTTATACCTCGCTGAATTATTTTGATCAGCAAGGCGTGGTAAAAGTATCTGGTATGAAAAGATACACGCTGAAAAACAATCTTGACTTCAGCTATGGAAAATTCGCCGCTAACATCAATCTGAATATTGGTTATTCAAATTCAACACTTATCCAGAATGAAGGTGGATCAGGCGGACAGAACCCACTATCCGCTGTATATTATGCATTGCCTTACGAATATCCTTATGCGCCGGACGGCAAACTGGTAACAACGGGTGATGGTACTTTGTATCCTACGCTTGATCTCCGCGAAGGAAGTGACTCATACGAACGGATGTTGAATTCTTCCAAAAAACAGGATCAGCTTAAAAGCATACTCGGTATGTCTCTGAGTTATACACTTGCCAAAGGGCTGGTCGCAAAAACCAGGTTGGGAGTGGACTACCGGGACCTTACATCCGAAGATTGGATAAACGCCGATTCTTATGCCGGTACACGTGTTACCCCGGGACGGCTTGGAAGCTTTGGCGAATCGATCACACGTCGTACATCACTTGTTTCTACTTCCGGTTTAACTTACAACAATATATTTGCTGAAGATCATGAACTGGAGGTTACAGGTTTGTTTGAGTATCTCAACAATAAAACAAGAGCCTTTGGGTATACAGGCTATGGTCTTGATTCAAGACTCCCGCAAACTCCTGCCGCAATTGGTGCGCCAAGTACTTATACTCCCACTCTCACCGGCAGGCGCACACAAAACTCTATGGCTTCATGGATAGGGCTATTAAGATATACATATAATGACAAGTATACACTCAATGCCAGCTATCGTTATGACGGTTCTTCTACACTTCCGGAAGTGAACCGCTGGCACGGATTCTATTCAGCAGGGTTAAGCTGGGAAGCAAAAAAAGAATCATTTCTTGAAAACGTAGATGCAATTTCTAATCTCCGTTTCCGTGCCAGTTATGGAACTACTGCAAGTCCTTTTCCTGGTGATTTTACTTATCTTCCTACTTACACACAAACATCATACGGTGGTGTTTCTGCTATTGCACCAGCGCAGCCGGGTAATCCGAACTATGACTGGGAATATGGTAGCGAGCTGAATATCGGTTTTGACCTGGGACTTTTCAAAAATCGTGTACGCCTTACCGCAGAATATTATAACAGGGTGACGAGCAATCTTTTTATCAATCAGCCGCTTTCAGCAACATCCGGATTTGGAAGCCTGAATATCAGTTCGGGTGAAATGAGAAACCGTGGAGTTGAATTTGATCTGCAGGGTGATATCATAAAAACAAAAGACCTGGTCTGGACTTTAGGTGGTAATATGGCTTATAATAAAAATGAAGTGCTTGATCTTGGTGGCGCGAATGAATTTGAATTCCAGTATACAGGTATCATAAGGGTCGGACTTCCTTACGGAGCTCATTATGCGCCCAAATGGGCAGGAGTAAATCCGGATAATGGAGATCCGCAGTATTATACACCGGATGGCCAGATCACGACAACATATAATGCAGCTACTCTTAGTGTGACAGATTTTGGAACTTATATTCCGTTGATCACCGGAGGCATCAATACTTCATTGACATGGAAGGATTTTTCATTTAATGCGTTGTTTGTATTCAACGCAATAGTGAATCGATATAACAACGAAGATTATTTTAACGAGAACCCAAGCTTTATCACCAGTAACCAGTCAACACGGCTGTTGTACGATCGCTGGCAAAAACCAGGTGATAATTCGATATTACCTCGCATCAATGCGCCACGAAATTATACATCAAGGGATATACAGGATGCTTCTTATATAAGGCTTAGGAATATCAATCTTGGTTATAACGTTCCAAAATCAGTTATCGACAAATGGAAATTCATTAATGGTATCCAGATCAATCTGCAGGCACAGAATCTGCTGACCTGGACCAAGTGGAGAGGATTTGACCCCGAAAACGGTAATGAATATGCGCGTTTCAGCTATCCGGCTCCAAGAACATATGTGGTGGGTTTAAATGTTAACTTTTAATTGTAACGACAATGAGAAAAATAAATAATTTTTACAAAAGCCTGACTCTGGGAATAAGTGTAGTTGCATTAGGGGTTGTGTCCTGTAACAAACAGATCGATCTGTTACCTACAGATACAATCGATCCATCGAAGGCATTTAAGACCGTAAAAGATATTAATGCAGGATTGTTGGGTGCATATAATAAACTGAACTATTATTCAAATGTCTTTTATACATCCAGGATCACAGATGAAGTGATGCTCCCTTCCGAAAACAGTACCGGTTCTGGTGTAGCTACTTATCGCTGGCAATATGATGGAAGTTTTGTACACGATGCCTGGCCTGATAATTACATAGCAATCGATCGTGCAAACCGGGTACTTGCAGTAGTAGATGATATAGAAGCGAAGCCGGCAGAGGTCGTCCTGAAAGATCAGTACAAGGGAGAATTACTTGCAATACGCGCTTATTGTCATTTTGAACTGATAAGAAATTTCGCAGAGAAATACGAGGCGGGTAAAATGGGTGTCCCATATATGGAGGTATCAGAGGTCGGCAGTCCCGAACGTCTCAGCTTTGAAGCGGTGATGGTAAAGATCAATGCAGACCTGGTTGCAGCTAAAGCCCTCATACCTGCATCTTTTGATGACAGAACAAGAATTACCAGGAATGCTGTATCAGCCATACAGGCAAGGGTAGCTCTATACGAAAAGAACTGGGATAATGCTATCACATATGCTTCAGAGGCAATCACTGCTGTGGCTCTGGCTTCACGCACAGACTTTCCTAAAATATGGAAAGATCAAACCAATAATGAGGTGCTATGGAAGTTGAAAAGGGTGGCTTCCGATCCGGAAACACCATTGGGAAATCTTTATACACAGGCGGGCTTTTTAACAAACCCTGCAGGCAGTCGTATTTATTATGCGGCATCGAATGAACTTACGAATCTTTTTGACCAGGCAAACGATATACGTTTCTCTTCTTATATTATTATCGATCCGCAAAGAAAAGCAGATGGCAAAATACCAAATGCGGTAATAAAATATACAGGGGGTGATGCTGCCAATCCAAACAGGGTGGATATAAAGCTATTCCGCAGCGGTGAAATGTACCTGATAAGATCAGAAGCATATGCCGAAAAGAACGACCTTGTATCTGCGGCCACCAGTCTGAATTCACTTCGTAGAACCAGGATCAGCGGATATGTAGATCAGGCTTTCGCAACAAAGGATGCTTTAATAACAGCTTTACAAACTGAACGCTTTAAAGAACTCGCATTCGAAGGTCATCGCCACTATGATCTCAGAAGATGGAACTTGCCAATTACACGAAACCCCGATGACGCAGTAAATGCACTTGGCGCAGTACTGCTTACACCAGACAAAGCACAGTATGTGTTTCCTATCCCAAATAGTGAGCTAAAAGCAAATAAAAATATAAAACAAAATCCCGGCTATTGATCATGACAAAATTTGTTATCGCAGTTCCCCTGAAAATGATGATTGCTTTTTTTGTAGCAGGCATCTTAAGTATCAATATCGCGGATGCACAAGCGAAAAAGAGCGCATCTTTAAATCTGAGCGGTGATCCTAAAGATGTAACGACTGTTACAAAAGGAGGGGTGGCCCTGATAGGTGGAGGAGGCAACGTAGATGGAGCTTTTAAATGGATGATAGACAGAAGCGGCGGAGGAGATGTAGTAGTGATCCGGGCTTCGGGAGATTATCTGTATGATGACGATATCAGCAAATTAGGCAAGGTAAATTCAATAGAAACTTTGCTGATCAATTCACGCGATGTAGCTAATGATGAGAAAACTGCATCTACCATAAGGAATGCCGAGATGCTTTTCATTACGGGAGGCGATCAGTCGAACTATATGAAATTCTGGAGAAATACAAAGACTTCAGAAGCCATCAACTATCTTCTTAACAAAAAGAAAGTGCCGGTTGGAGGCACGAGTGCAGGATGTGCAGTATTAAGCGGCTTTTATTATAGCGGTGAAACAGGAAGCGCCACTGCAGCACAGGCCATGAATCCATATGATACCCTGGTTACTCTTTATAATAATGATTTTCTTCATCCCCCATTTTTAAAGAACGTTATAACAGACCAGCATTATGTGGCACGCAAGCGACAGGCAAGGCATGTTACCTTCATGAGTCGTATCATAACCGATTGGAAAACATTTCCCAAAGGAATCGCGCCTGATGAAAGAACGGCTGTATGTGTTGATGAGAATGGTATAGCGAAAGTAATAGGCGAAGGCAAAGCATATTTTTTATTGACCAGCCCTTCCGCTCCACCCGAACTTTGCGCAGCTGGTAAACCAGTACAATGGGAGGCCGGGAAAAAGGCCATTAAAGTATATGAGATCCAGGGCTCAGAAAACGGTGCTGGTCGTTTTTCAGTAGTCGATTTTGATACCACCAAAGCACAAGGAGGAAAATGGAACTGGTGGTGGATGGAAAATGGAAAATTACATCAGGGAGGAGAAGGTAACTATGTTATGATAATTCATGGTGGCGCTGGTACTATTTTAAAAAGTACGATGACTCCTGAAAAAGAAAAAGCCTACCGCGATGGACTTCAGAAATCTCTCGAAGCGGGCTACGCGAAAATCAAATCGGGTGCTTCCAGTCTTGATGCGGTAGAAGCTGCCATCCGCGTATTGGAAGATGATCCATTGTTCAATGCAGGGAAGGGTGCAGTGTTTACACATGATGGGAAAAATGAAATGGATGCTGCTATTATGAATGGAAACACGCTGGCTGCAGGCGCAATAGCAGGGGTAAGAACGATCCGTAATCCTATTTCAGCTGCACGTGCCGTGATGGAAAAATCAGAACATGTAATGATGGTAGGTGCCGGTGCTGAACAATTTGCGAAAGAAGTAGGAATTGAAATTGTCGATCCATCTTATTTTCGTACTCCTGAAAGATGGCAGGGTCTGCAGGATGCACTAAAAGAAGATTCTCTCAAATCAAAACTCGATCATAGTTCAGCGCCGCTTAAGGGCACTATTAATGTAGATAACAAATTTGGAACGGTAGGTTGTGTTGCCCTGGACAAGAACGGTCTGCTGGCAGCGGGAACTTCCACAGGTGGAATGACAAATAAAAAATATGGACGTGTAGGTGATGCACCTATTATCGGCGCGGGCACCTATGCCAATTCAACTGTTGGTATTTCGTGTACTGGTTGGGGTGAGTTCTATATCCGGAATGTAGTAGCTCATGATCTCAGTGCTTTAATGGAGTATAAAGGATTATCCATCCAGGAAGCAGGCCGCATAGTTACTGAAAAAGTAGGCCGCCTCGGTGGCGACGGCGGTCTTATCGCCCTCGACAAAAACGGTAATATTGCCATGCCTTTTAATACGGAAGGGATGTATCGTGGAGCGGTTACTAAGGATGGGAAGATCGAAATAGAGATTTATAAATGAGATAGTATCTGGCTGTATTCATTCTGAAGTTTTGTTTTTTATTCTTGCACCCAGGTTCGGGTATGACCGAAGCAACGCTTTTTCATTATTTGGATACGGTCTCTATTTAGTAGCAAACAGCAAAACCGTCTTAACAGGGCGGTTTTGTTATTTCAGATATAAATAGAATAATATTAGGTTTAAGAGTTGGCCGGTTCAGGAACTACTTTGTCCGCTTCACCAGTTTAGTACTTGTATTGGTAGAGGCCGTAGATACATTTGCAATGCAGCACTGTCTACCAAATACAACTTTATTCACAAACGGCGAATGAAAATGTTTTTCAACTTGAAGAGAGCCGCAAACCTAAGGGTAGTTATTAATTTTCAAGTACTTCCTTTGGAGCTTCTTTTGGCTCTTTGTCTCCCCTGTGGCAGGTAAAGCAGGTTATGCTTGCGATAGTGTCCTTGTTTTCCTTGAAATATTTTTTGTTAATTTTCATGGACATGCGCATCATGCCCCGGGCAATATCTTTATGCTTATTTTCATCGCTTGCGAAATCCAGCTTCTTTGGATCTGTTTTACTTTCGGCGTGACAAAAACCGCATTTTACACCCAAAGCAGTCTTAAATTCTTTCATGACTATTTCCAATTCATCATTAGTAATGTTTTTGTTTAGCACTTTTAGATTCTTAAATTTCGGTTCCGCGGTAAAACTTACAGAACAGAATGCGATAACAAGTACTACTAAAGATAGAACGAACATTTTTCGGCGCATATACATTGGTTTATATCCGGAATATACTTAATTTCTTACTTCCGCAAAAACATTATCCCAAAACACTGAGAAAGCTACCGGATCAGAATAACACTACCTCTCATGTTCTGAACTGATTCTCCTTCCAGCTGGTAAACACAGCGCCATACAAAAGTGTTGCTGTTCTGATTTCCGTTATGGAGATTGCCATCCCATCCTTTTGTAGGATCGTTACTTTGAAAAATAAGTTGCCCCCAGCGATTATAAATTTGGAACTGGTACTGTTTAACGTTTCCGAGAAGAATTGGCTTCAACATATCATTTTTGCCATCATGGTTAGGGGTGAAAGCTGTGGGCATAAAAAATCCCTTTAAACAATCACGGGGTAAAACGATAATTGTATCTGTTCCATTACATCCATGCTGATCTTTGACCCGTAACCGATATTCTCCCGGTTGTTTAATTGATATCGAAGGATCGGTCGAACCGGTACTCCATAAATAACTGTTGAATCCGACAGATGGTTTTAATAGCAGATTCCCATAAGTACAAACATCTGTATCGGGCGGTAAAAAGCCGGCAGGAGGCGGAAGAATAGTAGTGATATTAGTAAAATCAGCACCGGTACAACCATTTTTATCGGTCACAATTACAGAATACATACCGATACCGCCAACTAAGATGGTTCTGTCGGTTGATCCCGTGTTCCACAAATAAGAATTGAAATTTCCAGCATCAAGCGTTCTGCCGCTTCCAGCACAAAGCGTATTGCTATGATCAAGTGATACAACCGGATCCGGGTGAATGGTTATAGAAATAGCGTTACTAGTAGCCTGGGTATTAATAGTACAGTCAGCATCTGAAGTAAGAGTGCATGTTATGACGTCAGTTTGCACCAGACTGTTATCAATATATTTCTTATTGTTGCTTCCAACGGGCGATCCATTCTTTTTCCATTGATATACAGGATGCAGGCCTTCATTCAATGCAGTAGCAGTAAACTCCACGGTGGTGTTTTTGCAGATTGCATTTGCAGATGCGGCAATGGTAACCGAGGGCTGAACAGATGGTGTAACAGCCATGGGAATGGCAAGACTTGTTGTAAAAGGACTTACTACACAAGTAAGACTGGAAAGCATTGCACACATGATCACATCTCCATTGTTAACAGAATTAGAAGTATATGTGGGCGAATTAATAAAAAGATTGACGCCGTTGTGAATCCATGTGTAAAGTGGCGCCGAACCCGCATGTGTAGCCGTAGATGTAAAGGTCACGGGTTTACCCGAACAGATATTATTGTCAGATGCCACCATAGTTAAAGTGGGTTTTTCTTTCGGGGTTACGGTCATGGTAAGAGCATTGCTGACAGCTGTATTACCAATAAGACAATTTGCGTTGGAAGTAAGAACACAACTGATAATGTCCCCATCCACCAAATAATTGTCGGTATAACTTCTTGAACCTACTTGTACCGTGACGCCGTTTTTCTTCCATTCAAACACCGGTAAAGATCCTTCATGCGCAGGAGCAGCTGCGAAGATCACAGAAGCACCTTCGCAGTTAATGGTGGAGGAAGTAGTGATTGTCAACGACGGATTGGTAGGTACTTCAACTGTTAATAATCCCGGCATGGAAAATATCGTACCGCAGATGTTCGTTACAGCACATCGGTATTTATAATTCGTCATGGTTGTTGTAGCGCCTGTTATGAATAAAGTGCCTGTACCGGACCCGGAATAAACGGCATCGTCGACTAGATCATTCCATCCGTTGCCTGCATCCAATTGCCATTCGTAGCCGACAACATTTGAGGCGGCAATGCTGAAAGTTGCATTTCCGGCCCCGCACAGTTCAATATCCGATGGTTGCTGACTTATAGATGGCGTAATGCAATTGATGATCTTCCTTATTACATTGCCATTCTGGTAATTAACAAAGTAAATATTGTCATTTGCATCAATAGTGATTTTTCCTTCTGTTAATACCATAGATGCAAGGATAGCAGGCCCGCCGTCTCCGGAATAACCTGGGACTCCGTTTCCTGCATATGTCGTAATTATACCCGAAGGATCTATTTTCCTGATGACATGGTTGTAATCACCCACATAAAGATTGCCACTATTGTCCACTACAACACTACCCGGAAAGGCAAACTTTGAGTTAATCGCCTGACCCCCATCACCACTGTAACCACTACCACCATTTCCGGCAATCGTTGTAATGATACCTGTAGTGCTGATCTTGCGGATCCGATGATTTTGTATATCGGAAACATATACATTCCCTGCATTGTCTATTGCTGTACTGCCAGGATATGCCAACTGTGCAGAAGTCGCTGGCCCCCCGTCCCCCGAAAAACCATAAGTTTTATTTCCGGCGATTGTTGTGACTATGCCTGAAGTATTTACCTTTCTGATGATATTGCATCCATAGTCTGATATATATAAATTACCAGACTGATCCATTGTAAGCGAAGAGATTGCTTTAAACTGCGCCGACGCCAAAGGACCTCCATCACCTGCTCCGCAATTATTTATCCAAAGTCCCGATATGGTTGTAATGATACCAGATGCATCAATCTTCCTGATACAGGTTCCGCCCGCATCTGTAAAAATAATATTTCCGGCGTTGTCTGCAACTATAGAATTAGGACGATGTAAAAGAGCGTCTGTTGCGAGCCCCCCGTCTCCGGAATAGCCGTATAAGCCTTTTTTTCCTGCAATGGTTGTTATGATGCCTGATACGTCAATTTTTCGGATTGTATTATCACCCGTCTGTGCTATATATATGTTACCTGCATTATCAATTGCAGGAGTGCAATAATACATATCCGAAAGCCGGGCATTTATCGCTGGTCCCCCATCGCCCGTATATCCATTCGTGCCATTACCTGCAACAGTGGTAATGATCTGAGCATGTAAAGAAAAATTAAACAATAATAATAAAAATGAAAGAAGATACCTTAAGGTTGTTATGTTCTTCGCCCGGTTGATGTCGGCCGGTGGCTCAATTGGATTTCGCACAAGTCACATTTTGGGTATCGGATTTAATATCTGTTATTCAGTTTTGCGACAATATACTGTAAAACTTTAACAGATCATAACGTATATGAATAAGTTTATATGATTTCAAATAAATATCCTCAGTCATATAATTCGTGGAAATCTTATTAAGTGCTTTTCAGGCTTTCAATAGGGTTCGCCATAGATGCTCTGGCAGTTTGGATGCCAATTGTTAATACCGCAATTAGAAAAATAATGATTGCCGCTGAAATAAAATATACCGGGGTTAAAGCTATCCGATAGGCAAAGCTATTTAACCAGTTATTTGCTGCAATGTAGCTTAGTGGCAATCCAACAAGAATAGACAAACCAACGATCCTGGCAAAATCAACGGATAACAAATAAATGATGGCCATCCGGCTTGCACCTAATGTTCTTCGTATCCCGATTTCTTTGATCCTTTGCTCCGCTGCAAAAGTTGTCAACCCCAGCAACCCCAGGCAGGATATAAGAATTGCCAATGCGGCAAAATATTTGGAAAGCGTAATAATGATTTCCTCTGCGGCGTATTGTGCCTGATAATCGTCACTCAGGAACTTGTAATCGAAATACGTTCCCGAATTAAATTCTTTATAGTATTTACGGATCGCTGCAATTGCCTGTTTGTGCTTTTCTTTAGCAACCCGGATCAGAACCAATTGACATGCCTGAAGATCCATTCTGAAGATAAATGGCTTAATCTCTTCATGCAATGAATTGAAGTGAAAATCCTTCACTATACCTACTATCGTTCTTTCCTTATCCCATAAGGTAATTTTTTTCCCGATAGGGTCACGAAGTTCCATCACACGCGCAGCCGATTCGTTTAGTATTATGGAGGTTGAATCGGCAAACTTCCTGGAAAAAGATCGGCCCGCCACCATTTTTATTCCCAGCGTTTCTATTGCGTCGAAGTCGACTCCTGATTGGTAGAACCTGATCTTGTCATCGGCATTCTTTCCATCCCAGTAAACGCCTGGAGCTGGCATGAAGGATGGCAAAATTATAGTATTCTGAATGCTTGATACCTGGGTGACCCCGGGAAATGTCTTTATTTCCGCCAGAAAAGCATCAAGGTTCTGCTCCACACGTCCCTGCTTCTCGAAATAGATTATATTGTCTTTATCATAACCGGGATTGATTGTCTGGACAAACTTTATCTGGTTGAGAACAACCATAACCACAGCAATAAATAACATAGATAAACTAAATTGAAAAAGCACGAGGCCTTTCCTGATAAATATGCCTCTGGCTGAACCTACCCATTTTCCGTTAAGTACAGCGACCGGGTTAAACCGGGATAAATAAAAGGCGGGATAACTTCCGGCAATAATACCCGTAACCAACGTAATCAGGATTACAGACAAAATAAGCCAGGGATCTAACCATAGCACAAATTGCTTTCCTGTGAGTGCTTTAAATTCAGGAAATAGCAAGATTACAATTATGATAGCGATTAACAACGATACGAAACTTAACAGGACAGATTCTCCCAAAAACTGAAAAGTAAGTGTGTGCCGCTCCGCACCCAGCGTTTTTTTTATGCCTACCTCTTTCATTCTTTCGGATGCCTTCGCAGTCGACAAATTCACAAAATTAATACAGGCAATAGCGAGAACACAAATTGCAATAATGGCAAATAGTTTTACGAATTCGATTCTTCCGCCCTTCTGTAATCCATTTTCATAAACGCCATGTAAGTAGCTGTCGGAGTATTTTGCAAGAAAGATAGTGTTAGTTGAATTTGGTATATGCTGCTTTATAAAATTGGCGGCTTTTTTATTAAGCTCCCCTGCCTTTACGCCCTTATTTAAAACTACAAATGTGTTGAAAGGACCTCCACTTAAATCCGGAGTGTTTCCCGAAGCTTTCATAATTTCACCCCAGGACGAAATAGGTACCAGAAAATCAAATTGAATCGACGAATTAGGTGGGAAATCTTCGAATACGCCTGAAATTACGGGCTCCCGCTTAATCGATAACCAGTTCCATTTTATCACTTTGCCCACCACTCCTTCAGTAGTGTCAAATAACATTTTTGCCAGTCGTGCCGATATCACGATGGAATTGATATTGGCCAGGGCAGTATTTTCCTCTCCGTCTAAAAAATTACGGGGAAAAACCTTAAAGAAATCTTTGCCGACAAAATTTCCCATTCCCTTGACAGCATCGTTATTATCATAGGATATACTAAAGGATTTGAACCATTCGGCCGGAGTGGTGACTACTTCATTTTGAATGTCCGGAAATGTATTCTTAAGCGCCTGTCCAAGTATAACACTTCCACTATTGCCTGTATTAATACCGTCAGGTTGCCGGTCATTGATCATCACACTATAAATTCTATCGGAATTCGTATAAAATTTATCAACATGCAACTCATCATAAATCCACAAATAAATGAATAGACAGCATACAAACCCTGCAGATAATCCAACAAGATTGACAAGGTACGTTGTTCTTGAGCGACTGAACTTCTTGAAAAAATAATGCAGGCTTCGTTTCAACATAGAATAAATTTGTCCTTACAAATGTAAAAACAATTTAGAACTGTGGCCGCTCTGAAAGGCACCTATTTTAAACTTCCAACAAGTGACGTATCTTGACCAACGTTACGCAATTATGAGATCACTTCTTTCATTTTATTCATCATTACGCTGGTGGGTTGTTTTGGTCAGACAAAATACGTTACCTTGTAAATGATGTTGTTATCGATAACCCTTATAGTCTATATTATTTTTAAAAGCGGTCCGTACAGCTACCCTAAGGTTTAAGTATTTTCTTTTGTTTGTTTTTATCAATCAATGTAATACTTGTACCATTATTCCTGGCTAATGCATGTATACCGGGAGCGGTGGAATCATTGAGTAACAGTAAGGCAGATCCGTCCTTAGAAGCCCCTAGTTTTACTCTTATAGTCCCTTCAGCATCCCTTAAACGAAAAACGGTTTCACCGTTGGCTTCAACCGATAACATTGCGCGACTTTGTCCTTTATCATCAACAAGCTCAATTGACCTTGCACGAATAACACTTGCGGTGGTTTGTGTATTGTTTTGCTTTGATTGAGCTACAAGGTTGATAATAATACATAAGTTCGCCAAAGCGAAAACAACTACAAATATATTTTGTTTCATATAAGGAGTTTTAAACGTGTCTCAATGAATTGTATAATGGAACGAATTGTAAAATGGAACACTTTTTTTGATAGAAACCCTATATGCAATTTCAAAATTATATTCGTAGTGCTCCATTTTATTTACATCTATAGTGGCTTTTACTTGATAAACGCCCATTTTAGGAACAGCTGGGGCATTGAATCCACACCATTGGAAACATCATTGAAGTGTTTAGGAGCATCTTTGAAAATATTGTAAAGGAAAATCTGTACAAATGAAAAAACTATATAAAGATGTACTTAAAGAAAATGGAATCAAATTAGATCTGATATCATCTACATCTTAGATAGACACTAGGAGACTCACTTTTCCACGGTCAAAAAAAAATTTACCGCGAGGAAATGATTACCTACCCCAAAAATGGATGGGCGCTGATGGGTTTATATAAAAGCATGATTGGCAAATAAAAACAAAGAAGCAAATGCAGTTATGAAACGATTCAATAAAGCATGGAAACGGGTGGATGTCAGGATCAGCTCGTCAAGAATATAAATGAAACATTAAATGGATTTTTTTATCCTGATATTCCTGTACCACACTTCTGCACCATGATCCTGTAAAGCAATATGCCCGGATTTGAATGAACCAAATCCAGGCATTTTTTTGAACTTGCTGTTAGCAATTGATTGCTTCCACTTGTCATCACGTAAATTAAATGAGAGATTTTGTGTATTATTAAGAGTCACCTCAACTTTGCCATTATTACATGTAACCACTACTTTGTTCCATTGTCCATATCCCTTTGCTGCTTTTGACGTAGCTGGAATAAGATCGTATATATCACCGGCATCCCGTTTGTAAACATGTGCGTCAACATTATATTCATTGTCGCAAACTTGTAACTCGAATCCGGAATGCCAGGTTTCTTTATATTTGGAGGTGTCTTCCTGTACATAAAACAGTATTCCGCTGTTTGCTGCTTTCGAGATTTTCCATTCAATCTCAAATACAAAATTATCAAACTCCTGGTCTGTGACCAGGTCGCCGCCTCCGGCTGTTTGGTATTTATTTTTCGGACCATTATGTAAATGAATGGACCCGCTATCAGCCTGCCAGGCAGGACCAGCTGTACTTGTTCCATATGAATGCCATCCTGCCAAAGACCTGCCATCAAATAGATTTATCCAGGCTTCATCGTTAGCATCGGAAGAATCAACCACAACCTTACTTTTTTCAATTGTAGTGATTTCCGGAGCCTGGCTATCTCCGCAGGCCACTAGCAGGAAACATAACGCAGAACAGAAAATGGCATTTTTCATAAAGTAACGGGCTTTGAAGACTTTGATATACAGGTTCACTTTGTTCGATTACACATTATCCTTGTTCAATTACAGGTTACCTTTTTTCAATTGTTCAACTGCATAATTAGCAGCCCTTGCCGTAATAGTCATAAAAGTTAACGAAGGACTTTGCGAACCGTAAGATGTCATACATGAGCCATCTGTGACAAATACATTTTGACAACTATGTATCTGGTTCCACTTGTTTAACATTGATGTCTTTGGATCTTTGCCCATTCTCACTCCACCCATCTCATGAATGTCCAATCCGGGAGCCCAGTTGTTATCGCGTGTCTGAATATTTTTGCAGCCTGCCTTTTCCAGCATCTCAGATCCCTGGGTATAAAAATCCTTTATTTTTTTCTCGTCGTTATCATCATAGTCAACAGAAATATTAAGCAAGGGTATTCCCCATTCATCTTTCTCGTCCTTACTTAAGCGTACATGATTTGTTTCTTTAGGTATTGTTTCACCCTGCATCGATAAGTTTACCTTCCAGTCTCCCGGCTCAGTCATCTGGTCCTTTAATTCAGCTCCAATTAATCCTGAGTTATCATTGCCGGCAGGCCGACCTGCCTGTAAAAAGGAAACATACCCACGAAGGAAATCTGTTTCCTGTTTGTATACATTCCGGAAGTTGGGAATAAGGGTAGATGCAGGACGACGGCCGTAATAATATGCATCAAGAAATCCATCTATGTCAGCTGAGATGGATCCTCTGTAAATATGAAATCCAATGTACTTGCCAAGTACTCCACTATCATTTCCTAAGCCTTCCGGAAAACGATCTGATGTTGAATTCAGTAAAGTAAGATTTGAGTTTAAAGTGGCCGTATTCAGGAATATTACTTTGGAAAAATATTCAGTGACCTGTTTGGTTTGAGAATCGATAACTCTTACACCTGTCGCCTTTCCCTTTTTACTATCGTAAATAATTGAATGTACAACAGAGTAGGGCCTAAGGGTCAGGTTACCGGTTTTGGCGGCCCATGGCAGTGTAGAAGAATTAGCACTGAAGTAAGCACCGTAAGGACAACCCCGTACACATAAATTTCTTGCCTGGCATTTTCCTCTTCCCTGCTTTAAATGAAGTTCAGTAGGTTCAGTCAAATGAGCGCATCTCGCATTTACTACATACCTGTCTTTGTAACTGCTCATGATCCTTTTTTGCAACGTTTTTTCAACCACGTTAAGTTCCCATGGTGGCAGATATTCGCCGTCAGGAAAAGTTTCAAGACCGTCTTTGTTACCGCAAACTCCTACAAACTTCTCAACATGCGAATACCATGGTGCCAGGTCATCATAACGGATGGGCCAGTCTACTGCAAACCCGTCACGGGCCGGTCCTTCAAAATCAAATTTGTTCCATCGATGGCTGCCTCTTCCCCACATTAAAGATTTTCCACCAACCTGGTAACCACGAATCCAGTCAAATGGCTTTTCCTGCACATAGGGATGCTCCTTATCCTTCACAAAAAAATGCATCGAGTCTTCTTTGAAAGCGCTGCACCTGGAAATGATTGGATTGTCTTCCTTCACTTGCAACGGTAGCCTGTTGCGATGAGGAAAGTCCCAGGGATCAAGCGTCGCCGTAGTATAATCTTTGAGATGTTCAATGTTTTTACCCCGTTCCAAAACCAGCGTCTTGATACCATGATCGCATAATTCTTTGGCTGCCCAGCCACCCGTCATTCCTGATCCAATCACAATTGCATCAAATGTATTTTCAGCTACACCTTTAATATTCAGATATCCCATTTCAGTATTTTTATTTTAATATTCTTAAAAACTTATGATGCCCAGGCTTTGTCACCTTTCCGGTATGGTACATTACCATCGTATCGGCCTGGAACCGAAACATAGCGCCGCGCTTTGGTTGACCCAATCTCAGATGAGAAATAACCAAAAAGCGTTAGATTCTTCATCATCGAAAAATAGTGATCCTGTTCGCCTTTCTTCTTCGTCTTTGCATATTCTCCGGCCTCTTTGTCGAGAAGCTTAATAACCTGCTGTTTTTGCGAACTGGTCAGTTCCACAAAATCATCGTTATGTTTTTCATTACTCAACACATTTAATTTGGTAATACCGTCTATAAAGACCTGTTGATCTTTCTTATTGTAACAATCCGTTACATATAGTCTCATAAAGGCTCCTATTTTTGCAGCCTTGGCACCAGGTGAAGTCGATGTTGCCGGCAGGATTGTTTCACCAATTTCATCCAGTAATGCAATGTCTTCATCGGTTAGGAATTCACTTCGCTTTTTTTCAGATTTACACCCCGTTAAGAAAATGGATGGAGCAAGAATTGCCCCGCCAATTCCCATAAGTAGTGTGGAGACCGCCTTTCTTCTTTTCATTTTTTATTGTTTATAAATTAAGTGATAGACGCTCAAGTAATTTTTTTGTTGCCATTATACCATCATCCTCGCTGAGTACATTTCCTGCGTATTCAATTCCAATATATCCCTGGAAAGCCTTTGTTTTCGATTCTTTAACAATCCGGAGCAGCTTATTGAAGTCAATATTTATTTCATTTCCATCCGCATCAAAACTGCGTGATTTCGCACTCACACCCCTGGCATATGGCATCATTTCTTTTGTTCCTAAAAAGCGGTCATACGCTACATCACATTTTTTATCTGTACCCGTTTCACTCAAAGTCACACACCAGTTATCAAAGTCGGGCAGGGTTCCACAATAAGGATTATTAACCTGTTTCATCACGGTAGTAAGCCACTTGCCATCAGAAGACACTCCGCCATGATTTTCAACAATAACTCCAATTTTATTTTTCGATCCATACTCCGAAAGCCTTCCAAGCGCATCAATCGATGAGGCAGCCATCTCTTCAGGTGTTCCCTTACCTCTCAGATTCACTCTTATGGAATGACAGCCCAGGAATTTTGCGGCATCTATCCATTGATAATGATTTTCTACTGCTGCCCGGCGTTTAGTATCATCTGTCTCAGCGAGCGCACCAGCTGTGTCGACCATGATCAATACATTGCGTACACCGAGATCAGCAGTACGTTTTTTTAGCTCATTTAAATATTTCTGATCTTTCGCTTTGTCGCGGAAATATTGATCAACATATTCAACAGCATGAATGCCGAATTGATTTTTCGCTTTGGCAGGAAAATCCATATTCGTCATCTTCCCACTGGCAAGGGTTCTATGTAGTGACCATTCTGCAAGGGAGATCCTGAAGAAATTTTGTTTATCAGTACCGGCCATTGCTTTTAAAAAAGGAAGATGGGTAAGAACCCCAAGTGCCGCAGCAGCAAGACCTGCCTCCCGGAGAAATTCGCGTCTGTTATGTTTCATACAATTATTTTAGTTAGGGATCAATGCTTTTTTCCCCTCATCCGTTTGCGATTTATTCTTAGTTGTTTTCGGATCACGTGATCCGATAAGAAAGGCGATGGTTACGATAGTGGCAAATACCGCAGGAATAATCCAGAATTGTTGCCACTGTTGAAGCGCCTCTTTTCCCTGGCCGGTTACTGTATTATTAAATACCCATCCTGCTGCAAGTGTCCCCAGGCCCTGGCCAACGCCATAAGAAGCAAAAACAAATAACCCCTGGGTCTGGGCACGAACGGCTGTTGAAGCCATCCTGTCGAGATAGATCTGACCTGCGATATAAACAAAATCATAGCAGACACCATGTAGAAGAATCCCGGTAATGATCATCCAGCTGACAGCATCAGGTGCGCCAAATGCAAAAAGCGAATACCTTAATATCCATGCGCACATACCAATCACCACTACCCACTTTACGCCAAGCCTGTATAGGAACCAGGGCATCATCAGCAGGAAAACCGCTTCAGACATATTTCCAAAACTCATTTTAAATGCGGGAGTTGAAATTTCAGCGGTTCTTAGAAAAACAGGTACATAGGCATAATAAGTTGCCAGCGGGATACTTGTTAAAAGTATACTGATGATAAAAACGATTACAGGACGTGAGTTTAACTTTCTCAGTGCATCAAGACCGATGATATCTTTTATGGAAAGTTTTTCAGAGGTACTGCCAGGAGGAACATTTGGGAGTGTAAAACTGTATAATCCCATCAGAACGCCTGCCAACCCGGCCACCTGCATGGGCTTTCCTGTGTTATCGCCCTGCAGGATAAAACTAACAAGGATCCCTGCAAACGCCCAACCCAGAGTGCCAAAGACCCTGACCATAGGAAATTGTTTTTCTTTATCAGGCAAAAGATGGAAGGCAGTTGCAGTTGCCAGACCGATGGTTGGCATATAGCACAACATATTTACAAGTAGCAGTGAAAGAAAAACCGGCGGTGAAAAATACCGTCCTTCCGCGACAAAAGGCGCGCAGAATATCGCAATACCTGCTATTATATGCATCACACCCATTACCTTCTGCACTGAAAAAAAACGATCTGCTATCATTCCTAAAAATAAAGGAGCAACTATTGATCCTATCGGGCTTGCCATATAAGCGAGATAAATTATATCAGTCATCCCCGAACTCTTCATATAATTTCCTGCAGTGGCATACCATGCTCCCCAGATGAAAAATTGCAGGAACATCATTACCCTCAACCGAGCTTTTAAATACATGGACATATTAAATTACCGGCCTATTCAGGCCATTACTTTTTGATTTGTTTTCACTAGATTTTTCATGTATTTAAGTGCCATCAGGTTTGCCTTATCAACATCATTGATTCCACTGATCTTGTGATCTTTGATTTGAGGCAGGCAATATTCAGAAACCAGGTAACCATCATAACCAACTCCCTGCAGCGCATTCAGAAATGCTTTGTAATTGATTTGCCCACCAAAGGATGGAGCGGGATCCTGGACTACTTCACCTTTTTCATTTTCGCTGAAATTCCATGCTCCATAATGCGTCAGCACAATATGTTCTGCAGTCTTTTTTACCGACTCACGTACATAATCATCTGCCTGGCGATCGTAGTATAGCGGGACATCCAAACATAATTTTACATTTTTTCGATCCACCTCTTGCATCATCGATAATACATCTTCATAACCCGGTGTTATAACCGGAGCATGGTTTTGTAATGCGAGTGTGATGCCAAGGTCAGCAGCCTGGTCTGCCACTTCCCTGATTCCTTCAACCGCTTTTTTCCATTTGCGGAGATCGGCAGGATATAATCGTTTATAATGATTGCCGCGTTCATACGGACCATATAATGCTATCTCTTCCTCATCATCTATTATACCAGGCCATGCAGCAAATACTTTAACAAGATTCACATTAAGATCACTTGCAAGTTGCAATACCATCTTCATCATGGCGAGATTGTTTTCTCTGTCTTCCATGAATCTGCCGGTGAAATTGGACATGCTTTCAATAGCACAGATTGGAATGCCTTCTCCGGCAGACACTTCCCTGATCCTGGCTCTATCTTTTGTGCCAAGGTCAAGCGGTGAGGCTATTGGCCTTTTAGTTTCGATTGCCAGTGCATCAAATCCAAGTTCTTTAGCTTTGTATATTTGTTGTTCTACGGATAATGCTTCACCAGCATAAAATAATCCGGAATATGTAACTGATAGTAATGCATACTTGAAATCGCTCATAATATATGTTTTTAGAAAAGTACTTAATATTGATTTTAACCGGCGGCTTCAGCTATTCCGGCAATGTCTCTTTCATTATTCTTAAAAAATTTCCACCCATAACCTTGGCAACATTTTCATCTGAATACTTGCGTTCATAAAGCATGTCGATAAACCTGCTGCACTGCTCGTACTTGGTTAATTTTTCAATTTCGCCTCCCGGAAAAGCACCGGTTGAATAACCTGGAATAAAATTGGGACTTGGATTTCCTTTATCATGACCAAGCCAGCCAACACCCACATGGTCTATGCCTACCAGGTTGGCTACATAATCAATGATATCTGCACACATTTTATAAGTTGTTTCGCCTTCTGTATAGCGCATACCCATAAGTCCACCGGTTTTTGCTATGGCTTTGATCTCATCATCCGAATGTTGCAGTGGTGTATTAATAAACTTTTGCGGATTCTGATGCGATGAAACTATCGGTTTAGTGGAAACTTCTGCAGCATGATAGATACCATTCGCCGAAAGATGTGAAACGCCGACCATCATACCAAGACGATTTAATTCCTGGACAACAGAGACCCCAAACTTTGACAGCTTACCTGCCATTTTACCTTCGCCAATTCCATCAGCCACCTGGTTGCGGCCATTATGGGTTAACTGTAATCCCCTGACACCGAGACGGAAAAAATTTCTCAAAACAGCCAGGTCACATCCCGGATAATATTCCGTCGGTTCCGGATCAACTTCGATGGATGCCGCACCTTCCATATCCAGGAAGAACTTTACATTATTCGGATTGAAAGCGGTCGGAACATCTTTTTTGGTAAGAATGAGTGAGGCCTTTCCGTTTGTTTTTGCAATTTCTGTATGGAACATATCGATAACTCTCAGCGCGCCTTCAAGTACCTGGTCGCTGCCCTGTCTTTCTGCGGTGGAATCTCCGGTAGCCGGCATTACATAAACACTTATTCCGCCTTCCAGCAATCTTGGTAAAAGAAAATCTCTTAATGGAGAGTTTTGTTCTTTCTTTTTTAGTTTGAACCGCGCATTAAATTCCCATATATCAGCATGACCAATAACAATCGCATAATCCTTTGGACCCTTTCTCACAGGTGCTCCGACCACAGGTGTTCCGACCACACTTGCAATAGCCGGCATGCCGATCGACATTCCAGCAGATACTATACTGGTTTTTACTAAAAAATCTCTTCTGTTGAATTTCATAATTAATCGTTATAGATTATCTTTAATAAATTTGTTGTAACTGCTTTTTATTAACCAATTGTTATTGAAAAACTAACTGTTGTTTATATCACTTAGTAGCCGGGATTTTGCTTAAGAATATCTGAACCCATAATGTCTATCTGCACCTGTGGCAAAGGCATGTACTCATTTGTTCCTTTTTTGAATACCGTATTATTCAGGTAAGAACGTTTTGTTTGTTCAACCTGGAGATAGGCATTTATTGTTTCAGCAGCAACACCCCAGCGTACAAGGTCAAAGAATCGATGGCCTTCCATAGCCAGTTCCAGTCTGCGTTCGAATTGAACCGCCTTCTTTGCATAATCCTTGTTTGGGAATGACAGATATGGTTTGACCAGGTAATTTGCTGCCGGGCTGCCGTCGGTTTTTGTAACCACACATTTACCGGCCCTGTCTCTTACCCTGTTTACTAATTGTAAAGCCTTGGGTAAGTCATTTTCTTCAACAGCTACTTCTGCTCTCAAAAGAATAATATCTGCAAAACGTACTACACGAATATTGTTTGCTGTAGATGTATTGTTTTGAGACAAACTCGCACGTTCACTTTGATAATAAACATTCTTTTTGGGAGCGTAGGGTCCGCCGAAACTTTGATTGCGCACCCAGTTACTTCCACCGAATACACCCCAGTCCAGGTAGGGGATCCCTCTGCGACCTATTGTCCAGTCAAGCCTTGGATCCAGTGTTCCGGTATAAGGATCAAAAGGTTGAGTGGCTAAAATGCCCTGGTCATTTTTTACATCTATATTATTATAGGTATCGAGTAATGGAAGCCCGTTGACATCAGTCTTAAACGCATTTACGAGATTCTGTGAAGGTTGAAAAAAGCCACAACATCTGCCCGGGCCATTATTCCTTGTATAATTCAATGCATCACCGAGGTTACCATTCTGTCCGTTGCCGCCATCGTTTACAGACATCTGCACTTCAAAAACTGATTCCGAATTATTTTCTGTGGCACTTTTAAAATTGTCGTGATAGCAGTCTGTCAAACGGTAAGGACCTTTGTCGATCACATCATCAAGCAATACTTTGGCCTTTGCATAATCATGCTGGAACATATAGACCTTTGCAAGAACCGCTTTGGCTGTCCAGCTTGAGGCTCTCGCAGGCTGTATTTTTGTGGGTGAAAGATTATCAGCTGCATATTGAAAATCGGCGACAATCAACGGCCAGATGTCCTTGTCGTTTGGCACCATGAAATCTGTTACATTTTCATCAAGATATGGCACATTGTTCCATATTTTCTTTGCTTCAAAATGATACCAGCCTCTCAAAAATCTTGCTTCACCTGTTGCCTGTTTAACTTCCGCAGCGGTCATGTCCGTTGTTTTGGCAATAAGACGCAACACATCATTGCTTCTCGAAACACCATCATAAACCGCAACCCATTTATCGTTATGGGGCGCTGCTTCCGGTTGTCCGAGATGACGTTCGATGGTTGTCAGGATTGCCTGGTCAGCAGGTTCGCTTCCTTTGTAAGCATCGCCGGCAGTTAAACTTCCATAGATCCAGTTACTTGCGGGGGAGAAGCTGGCGGTTGTTCCCGATCCAACGCCATCCAACAAACTATATGCACCAATAAGTACGGCATCAACACCTTTCTTATTCGAAAGGGTTGTTTCGTTTGCAGTACCTAAGGGAACTTTTTCGAGATAGCTCTTGCTGCATGAAGAAGCAAAGCTCAATGTGATAATAGCAATGACTATTAAATATTTTCCTTTCATATCAGTTAAATTAATTTTGTCCTGTTTTCTTTAAAGACTGACGTTGATTCCCATCTGGTAAATTTTGGAAGCAGGATAAACACCCTGATCTATTCCCATTTGTGAAGTGGTTCCACTGCCGGTAAAGTTTACTTCAGGATCTAATCCGCTGTAATTCGTTATGGTAAACAGGTTTTGGGCCTGTAGATAGATCCGCACTCTTTCAAATCCGATCCGCGTAAGCATCTTTGAAGGAAGGGCATATCCTATCTGCAGCACCTTCATGCGCAGATAAGAACCGTCTTCAACAAAATAACTGGAAGGCAACAGGCTTCTGCTGTCACTCGCATCCAGTATTGGAAGAACAGCATTCGGATTGTCAGGTGTCCAGGATTGATTAAGCATTCTGAGACTTCTGTTATTTCCCAATTCATTGAAGTCGGTCAGACGCCGTACAAAACTGATCATATCATTTCCCTGCACACCCTGGAAGAACATTGTCATATCGAAGTTCTTATAGCCGAGGTTTATATTTAACCCATAAGTGAAGTCCGGATGCGGGTTTCCGATCCAGGTTCTGTCTGCATCACTGATCAGTCCATCACCATTTACATCGCGGTATTTGTATTTTCCAACACCTGTTGTTACGCCGTTGTTTACTTCTGCATAGCCAGGATATGGTGCATGTTCCTGTACTTCCTTTTCATTTTGAAAAATGCCATCTATCGCAAGGCCATAAAACGAATAAATAGGATATCCTGCTGCAGACCGTGCATAACTGTAACTGCGTATAAGTGGTGATATCAATGCTTCATTGTTGTTGCCACTTAAAGAAATAATCTGGTTTCTATAGGTTGATACGTTTCCACCAATTTCATAAGTGAACTTGCTTTTGCTGGGGTTTCGAAAAGTAACACCAACGTCAACACCCTTGTTGCTCATTGAACCTACATTAACAAAAGGTACAACAGCCTCACCTTGTGTTGCGGGCAGGCGAACCTGGTATAACATGTTCGAAGTGTTACGTTCATACCAATCCACAGTGAAACCTAACCTTCCGTTGAGCACAGTAGCATCTATCCCGATATTTGTTTGCGTGGTTGTTTCCCATTTCGCATCCGGATTGCCATAACCCTGTGTATCGAAGCCGGCAAGAACACTGGTATTGGTACCGTTCATATCGTATGAAGAAGTGGAAAGACTTGTGCGGTAAGTGGTAAAGCCATTATAGTTGCCAATTTCCTGGTTACCTGTTTGTCCCCATGCACCACGAATGTTTAAATTATCAAGCCATTCTATATTGCTCATAAAGCTTTCTTGCGAAATACGCCACCCTGCGCTGAACGCCGGGAACATACCATACCTGTGATTCTGGCCGAACCTTGAAGAACCGTCACGTCTTAATGTTGCTTCCAGTAAATAACGGTCTTTGAATTTGTAGTTTACCCTGCCAAACAAAGAAAACAAAGCCCATTCAGAACCATTTCCACCATTATTAAGAGCAACTGATCCTGCATCAAGATACATATAGTCAGGATCCTCACTTATAAAGCCATCCCTTGAAGCCTGAAAAGATTTCAATGAACTTTCAATAGCTTCTGTTCCTAACAATACCTGCAGGTTGTGGTCATCATTAAAGGCAACTTTATAGTTCAAAGTATTTGACCAGGTTGTGGTAAATTCAGTTGATTTCGAGTTTGTCAATCTGTTCAGGCTCAGCGGTGCGGAGTGTTCCAGGTTAACAAGGTCATAAATATTGCCTTCAATGCTTTGGTAGTCAAAACCGAGACTTGATCTTGCCGTTAAATTTTTTAGCAGGTCAAGCTCTACATACAAGTTTCCAAATACCTTACTGTTCGTTGATGAATTATCCTTGGCGCGGTCCAGTTGACCAACCGGGTTTTGAGCTGAACCAAATCCTGAAGCTCTTGTCCCGGCATAATTGCCCTCTATATCGTACACCGGCATTATACTCGGCATACGGTATGCATTGCCAACAGGATTTGCATCACTGTTATTAACTGATGAGTTACTGAAAAATCCAAGATTTTTGGACTGGCCAACTTCAAGGTTTTCTCCGACTTTAATTTTCTTCTTGATTAAAAATTCAGTGTTTGCTCTAAGCGAAAAGCGATCAAAGGAGGTGAACTTTATTACCCCTTCCTGGTTAAAATAATTGATTCCAAATGCATATCTGCCTTTATCAGTACCACCGGATGCACCCAGATTATATTCCTGTATGGGAGCCGCGCTTTCGATGATTTCATCGAACCAGTTTGTACCCGCTTTATTTGCTTTGGTGATCTGGTATATATTATCAGCAGAGAAATTGTATAAATTCGGATTTGTAGCCGGATCACCTTCGAAGAGACCATATCTTGTTCCAGCAAGCAGATAGTCTGGAATAACAGGATTTACTCCATTGCCAAATTGTGCATCGAGCGGATTTCCATTTGTGAGTTGTTTTGCATTTCGCAATGAGGTCCATCTTAAATTCGCAAAACTGAGCGGGTCTATGATCACGTCTATCTTTTTTGCGCTATTGGAAGTTTGAATTCCATAACGTGCATCGAACGTAAGCTTTGATTCACCGGCCTTGCCTTTTTTAGTAGTGATGATGATAACTCCATTTGCAGCTCTCGATCCATAAATAGAAGCTGCAGATGCATCTTTCAATATCTGCATTGATTCTATATTATTAGGATTGATATTGTTTAAACCACCTTTGGTTGGTACCCCATCGATAACATACAATGGTTCATTATTATTTATCGTGCCGAAACCGCGGATGCGCACGGTTGGTTCACCACCCGGAGCGTTGTTTGTTGTTACCGTTACACCCGGCGATCTGCCCTGCAGTTGCTGGGCTACATTTGCGGATGATACTTTATTTAGTTCGTCAGCATCTATAGATACTACTGATCCTGTAATGTCTCTTTTTGATTGACTTGAATACCCAGTAACAACCACCTGGTTCAGCGAAGAAAACTCTTCCACCATACTCACTGTCAGATTCGTTTTAGAATCTACTTCCACTTCATTAACCTTGTAACCAACATAAGTGAAAACCAATATTCCATTCTCAGGTACCCGGATAATAAATCTGCCTTCCGAATCAGTCACTGTACCTGCCTGACTATTTTTCAGTTTTACACTTACACCTACCAGTGATTTGCCCTGTGCGTCAGTTACGCTTCCTCTCACAACTATTTCTTCAATACCCGGGACAGATAATGCCGATATGGGTTTAAGGTTTGAATGTTCTTTAGTGACTATTAATATCCTGTTATCAATTTGCTTGTACTGTAGGTTTGTATTGAGGAGTATTAATTTTAACAAAGATCCGACGGTATGTTTTTGTGCCGAAATACTGATGTTCTGTATCTGTGCAACATCCTGATTCCTGTACATAAATGTGAATGAGGTCTTTTTCTCAATCAGCCTGAATACCTCAATTATGGATTTGTTCTTCAATTCCAGAACAATATCAACCTTATCCACATCCTGGTAAGCCCTGGTTGCTTCGCCAAAAATCTGTATCGGTAAAGGAGAGATGAGTAACAATATCAGTCCCGTTTTTATCAAAACACTGAGGAAGCTGTTTTTGATTGACCGGGTATTCGCAATAGCAGAATCTATAAGGGTTCTTTCCCTTTGATTATCTTCGAAAAAAAACATAGTTTTGGTGTCGTTTTAGTGATTAACATGCCAGCCACGGCTTTTGATTTAAAACGTAAGCCATTGAACCGATGTCCGTCGGCTAATAGCTTCCCTGAATTAATTGCAAACTGCAATTCCTTCAGGGTTTTTTTATGGTGGACATTTAAACAGACTTTTGCGTGCCTTTAGTTGTTTAACCGCTGTTTGAGAGGATATTCCCATAAATTGTCAGTTTAGTCAGGTTAACTAATTATTTTCTGCTTTTAATTAATATTGAGTCTTTATTATTCTTATAATTAAATGTGGCTGCGTTGAATTCGCAAATGCTTAATAAAATCTCATCGAGCTTTTCATCAATTTTTAACGTTGTTGTAAATCTGTTGTTCTTCATAGCTGAATCTCCGAAAGCGATGTTTACATTAAAACGTTCTTCCAGTATTTCTGCCACTTCACTAAATGTGACATCGTCGAGCAACAGATCCTGCTCTTTCCATCGCAGATAGGTCTTAGCGTCTACAGTTTTCTGAACAATCTTTGCATTAGGTTTAAAATATTCTATTTGCTCGTCAGGTCTGATAACACCGAGCGTTTTGTTTTTATCAGCAACTTTCACTTTGCCTCTGACAACGCTTACAGTTATATTCTGATCGGTGGGAAACGCTTTAATGTTAAAGGCTGTACCTAACACGGTTGTTGCGAGCTCTCCTGTGTGAACTATGAATGGTTTGGACGGATTATGTTTTATGTCGAAGAAAGCCTGGCCTTCCAGGTAAACTTCCCTGGTTGCAGCTCCATCAAAGGATGATGGATAGTTTAGTTTACTTCCGGAACCAAGTATAATGGTGCTTCCATCAGGTAGCCGGAAAAAACGATTTTCTTTTGAAAGTTTATCAATGGTAGCGTAGGATGTTTCTGTTTTAGAATTCGGGCTCAAATAATAAATTGACCCTGTTAAAATGACGACTAATATAGCGGCAACACTCACCTTGTGCCATAATTTGATCACCCGTCCGCGTTGTCCGTTTCCTTCGGTCCTGGAAATTTCTTTTTTTATTGATGCAAATATTTCAACGCTAAGATCTTCCATCTCCTGGGTACTAACCTGATCTGTATCAACTGCCTGGGAGTCAAATAAATTATAATAAGCGAAGATAAATTGTTGCTCTTCTTTGGTTGCCTCGCCCTTGTTGTGTTTTCGCAATAATTGTAAAAAATCTTGCTTGTTCATATCTCCTAAAGCAGTTGGTTACATAAGGATGACCTTAAAAACACAATCGGTACTACTCCGGCAAAAAATAGTTTTAGAAAAACTTTTTAAGGTTTGTTCAGGAAGATTATTACTATAATAAAGAGATGGGATAAAGATACTTTTAGTTGTTCTATTGCTTTGCCCAGTTGGTTCTGTACGGTATTTCTTGAAATGGATAAGGATTTTGCTATTTCTTTGGTAGACTGATCCTGGTGGAAGCGGAGTTTGAAAATAAGCTGGCGTTTGGGAGGTAAACTATTTACAAGGGTGTCGTATGAAACAGCAAGTTCCTTATATAAGATATTACTGTCGGCCATGTTGAACTGAGCGGGCAAATTTTCGAGCATGTCAAAAAAAGGATGATTGTGCTTTTCCTTTTCAAGTAGTTTGAAAACCTGGTTACGAACTGCTATTGTGAGGTAGGCCGGAAAATTATCGATAACAAGGGATTCCCTGCGTAGCCATATATTTAAGAATATATCCTGCACTATATCCTTTGCCTGGTCACGGTTTCGGATGCGTTTACAGGCATCTGCAAATGCGCGGTTCCAGTGCTTTTGGTACAGTTCACCAAAAGCATTATCGCTTCCATTTTTAATTTGCAGAAACAACTCTTCATCAGAATTTGCCAGATCCTTCATCGTCTTAAAATGTAAATGCGGAGGCCGCAATCGTCTTAACCAAAATAATGAAAGTGTTCAATTTACGGGTTTAAGTTGATTTTTTAAAAAAGAAACATGTTGTATTTGATATAACACATATGAACCAAACCAAATTTATAGCTAACTGGTTAATGGGAGTCGCAGTAAGCACTAATGCTTAGCTACAAGCTTTTTGAGGAAACCTGGGATGAAATGGGAAATATTTTGCAATAATGCCAATACGAGGCCCGTTATGTATTTAATATTCAATATGTCAGTTCCCGATTGCGATCACGGACATCTGTTGTGTAAAGCCTATGAAAACGTTCCGTGAACATTCCCTTTCCTTCTGTGCTTACAGTTTTGCCACCTTATTCTGTCCAAATACAACAAGTGCACAGAAAGATTTTAAAACGGACCAGTATATACAGGAATTTTTCATTGGCGAAACGGTGTTCCTCCAGGAAAAACATGAAATTCAATTTACGCTGAAACCAATATTTGCAAGAAGAGTTGAGGGACGACAGTTATACATACCATTTGAAATTGAATACGGCCTTTCCGATCGTTTGCAGGCCTCTATAGAGATTCCGTATTTGTTTTCGTTCCCTTCAGATAGGAGGGCAAAAAGAGGTATGGGCGATACTGAGCTTTCTTTAATGTATAGTATTTAAAAAAACAGCCGTCTTTTTTCACTTTCTGCAGGGGCGAGTCTACCATTTCACACAGCAGGGGATGAGTTTAAGGAGGATGACGAAGTAATCTTCGAAAGTTTTGCACTGATCGGCCACCAAATGGACAAAGTACAGGTGCATGGCAATTTCGTAACCGAGTTTACAAGAAGTGATATTGAATTCAATTATGGAGTATCCTCTGTATTCAACTTTGGCCGCTTGAATGCAACCTTAGAAATAAGTGGAACCAAAGAAGATGAAAGGATATTTAATGTTAGCCCTGGTCTGATCTGGAACCATTTCGAGGCTTTGAATTTGGCATGGCAATCTACAAGAGTTTGACCCCGTCCACGTGGGATTGGGGTGTGATGGGCATGATCACCCGGGAATTCTCCATTTTGCGTCGGAAAAATAAACAAACCGACCTAACAAATTAATTTCCTATGCATAAGTTTAAAAAGCTCACGAGAGTGACTGTTGTGGTTGTAGTTCTGGTGTTGCTATTTAACATTCTGGGGCTTGTGTTTATAACGTACAAGTCTGATCAAAATGACGAAAGAGAAAATCTTGAGAAGCTATCGGAAAGCCAGCAAAAGCTTAGCCTCCAGATTGTTCAGCAAGAATTTTTAATTATTTCCCGGGAAGTCATGGACAATAATTCGGGAAAAACGGTTATAGAACGGCAGGACAGCCTGATCAGGCTATTTCAAAGTCAGGAAGAAATACTAAGAGAGAAGATTTCTGAATTTTCATTTGCGATGCTTTCTTTAAATCACTTAATTGAAGAAGAAACTCCCTTCTATACTAAAATAATAAGTATCATTAATCAATTGCGCGATTCGGAATTCAGTAAAATGCATTCAGGCCTCTTACAGGAATTGACAAACAATCAATATAACTACCAGGTAAAAATGCAAATCGCTGCCCAGAACCTAAGAGACTATGAAGAGTCTTTTACCAATAGCATTTATTGGATGAATTTTTTCATTTTAGGCTCTTTGATCTTATCCCTGATTATTCTGGCGCTAACGGTTATGAGCCCTGTTCTTAAGCAGAGTGTAAAAGATTATATCACGCTACAGTCATCATATGCAGCAATAAAAAAATCTGAAGAAGCATTAAAAAGAAAAGATCTGCTGTTGCATGCTGTCTCCTATGCAACTCATGAACTCATAAGCAGCAACGATTTCGCACAAGCAACTGCACAGGCTCTCAAACGATTTAGTATCACGATGGAATCCGATGAAATAAGTATTCATAAAAAAGAAACGGGTAGTGATGGTAGGTTATTTTCAAATCAGCTAATGAGCTATCATAAGAATAGCCTGGAAATAATATATAATGACCAGCAGTTTCAAAATGTATCTTTTAGTCATATGCCGTGGACTATTGATGAATTGTGTGAAAAAAACGTTTTTTGCAGTGCAGTCAGCGATTTGAAAGACGCTTCCAGAATATGGTTTGAACGCAAGAAGGTGCTTTCAATAGTAACAATACCTGTTTTCTCATCTGGTGCATTCTGGGGATTTGTCAATATTTATGATTGCAATCGTGTTCGTCAATGGGAGGATTCGGAAGTAACCATTTTGAAATCCTTATCAGTCACGTTTGGGTCAGTGATTGAACGAAAGGAATTACAGGAACGGTTGGTACATTCAAAAGAAGTTGCTGAAGCTGCCAGCAAGTGCAAAAGTGAATTCATGTCTAATATGAGTCATGAACTTCGAACACCAATGAATGGCATTATTGGCTTCACGGATCTCATTCTTACTACGGAGCTTAAATCCAACCAGAGAGAATATCTCAACAATGTTAAAAAAGCAGGGTATAATCTTTTAAATATTATCAATGATATCCTGGACTTTTCCAAAATGGAAGCCGGAAAGCTTTTACTGGATTCAACGGCTTTCAAGCTCGATGATTTAATCGAGGAGACAGCAGAAATATTGTCCCTGAAAGCATTGGAAAAGGGATTGGAAATTGTTTGTGTTATTGATCCATCACTTCCCTCATTGTTTACAGGTGATGCAGCAAGGATAAGGCAGATAGTAGTTAATCTGGTCGGAAATGCAATCAAGTTTACAGCCCAGGGCGAGATTGTGCTGAGCGTTAAAGAGATAGCCCCCGTCCATTTTGAAGATGGTAAGAAATACTTCAATCTGGCTATTTCTGTTAAAGACACCGGAATTGGAATTCCGGCAGATAAGCTTGGTGCAATCTTCGAAAATTTTACACAGGTTGATGCATCTACCACCCGAAAATTCGGAGGCACGGGATTAGGACTGACAATTTCAAAAGGTCTTGCAGCATTGATGTCCGGAACTCTGGAGGCAGAGAGTGAGTTGGGGAAAGGAAGCAAGTTTACTTTAACGCTCTCGTTAGAAGTCGCAAATGAACAACCTATAGTGATCCCTCCATGTAAACCAGTATTAAACAATGTATTGGTCGTAGACGATAATCAATCAAACTGCTTCCTGATGCAAAGCATCTTTGATCACTTTGGCATTCCGTGCAAAATATGTTATAGTGGAATGGAAGCCTTGGCACTTATTGAAAACGCCGTTGCCACTGGTCGGTTGTTTGACCTGATTGTAGCAGACCATCAAATGCCGGAAATGGACGGAATTTCCATGATAAAAAAGATTAAAACGATTTTAAAAGGCAATGCCGAGCCATTCATACTGATGTTGTCATCGCTGGACAGAACATTATTTCAGAGTGAGGCCGAAAATGCAGGTATCGATAAATTCCTGACAAAGCCTATTAAGATGCGTGAACTAAGCACGATTCTTTCAAAGATATTCAAGCCCTCCCCGAAACACGATGTTATTGAAATCAGGCCAGCCATTGAAAAAATGCCATCCCGGGGTGAAATAATGGTGGTAGAAGATGAGCCAATAAATATGCTATTGATTTCCGAAATTTTAAAAGCCAGGGGAATTAGTGTTCTGCAGGCGTTCAATGGTAAGCAAGCCTTAGAAATGTTGACGATATATGAACCGGCAATGATCTTTATGGACATTAATATGCCTGAAATGGACGGCATTACAGCTACCCGGATTGTCCGGAAAATGGATGAAAGGAAAGCAGGTATTTCTATTATCGCGTTAACTGCAGATGCGAGGGGGGAAGACAGGCAACTTTGCCTTGATGCGGGGATGAATGACTATATCTCAAAGCCGTTCCGGCTAGATGATATTGACAGGGTCTTAAGTAAATTTTTTCTGCCTATAAGTCTACGGGCGTAGGATTATTATACACTATGGATGAGCCACTCCTACAGTAACAGCAAGTCCAAAAGATCCGGCATTTCGTTGCAACTTAAACCATTTTATGATTGACTTCCAATGGGGCGGACAACAATGCATTGCAACGCTGTATGCATCGTTTTTCGGACACGTTTAACCATAGCTTTGGTGAAAACAGCGTCGCTCATCAAGCTTGATGTCATGTTTAATAATGCCGGTATTATGCCGATATCCCCACTCGACGATTTGAGTGTTGAGGACTGGGAGGAAATGATTGACATTAATATCAAAGGTGTACTTTATGGCATCACAGCAGCGCTTCCAGTTTTTCGTAAGCAGGGTTTCGGGCATATCATCAACTGCCTCTGTAGCTGGAATTAAAACTACACCGGGCATGTCTGTTTATTCAGGCACAAAGTTCGCTGTGCGAGCCATCTCTGAGGGCTTGTGCCAGGAAGCTGGCGATAAGCTGCGTGTTACGGTCATTATCCGAAAAAGGATTTCAGGGAGAATTGCTTGCAATATTGTGCAAATTTGTATAATATTGCAAATGATATCTGAATTTCCAAAAATCTCCGAAAATGAAACATAACCTAACGATTGCCGGCTTTTTACAGTAATCCTTTTTTCCGTTTACGGCTATTCTAAAATTATACCTATAGTTTCCCCGGTCATTGGGGAACCATGCAGGGTAAGATAGTCGCCGAATAATCAAAACATAGTAAAAAATAGCAACACCTATGCAAATCGAACACCTCGCAATTTGGGTCCGCGATCTGGAAGGCATGAGAGATTTTTATCTGAAATACTTCGATACAACTTCGGGAGAAAAATATGTAAATCCCGCTAAGCAGTTCACCGCTTATTTTGTTCTCTTCGGTAAAGGCAAAACACGACTGGAGTTGATGACCCGTCCCGATATTACCTCTATCGACGGAAAAAGAGGATTTAATATGGGGCTTGCCCACTTTACCATTTCAGTTGGCGGGAAAGACCAGGTCAATGCGCTGACAGAAAGGCTAAGAAAGGACAACTATACCATTTTTGGCGAGCCGAGGATAACAGGGGATGGATATTATGAAAGCGTTATCCTGGACCCCGAAGGCAATATTTTAGAAATCTCGGCATAAAGACTACCGGTGGAAATAACAACAATAATATTCGATTTCGGAGGCGTCCTGGTAGACTGGAACCCCCGGCACTTTTATCGCCGGGAATTTGGGGATGATGCCTCAATGGAAGTTTTCCTCGCCCATATCGGATGGGAAGAATGGAATCTTCAGCAGGACAAAGGCCGGTTGCTGGCGGAAGCTACCGAACTTCTCCAACGCCAATTCCCGGATTACCATTCAAAGATCCAGCTGTTTTATGAACAATGGGACAAGATGCTGAAGGGAGAGATTCCCGAAAATGTTGCACTTTTGCGGGAATTGAAGCTGAAGTATAAGTTATACGGATTAACGAACTGGTCGGCGGAAACCTTCCCGATAGCATTGAAAAGATTTTCCTTTTTTAAATTGTTCGATGGCATAGTTGTTTCCGGCGAAGAGAAGTTGGTCAAGCCGGATAAAAAGATTTTCAGGGTGATCTTAGAACGTTATCATTTAGATCCGAAAAGCACGCTCTTCATTGATGATAACCGGAATAATATCGATACCGCAAAAGGCATGGGCTTTTCTACAATTCATGTGTCAGAGCAAACAGATTTGAGACACGAGCTTCATGTTTCGGGTCTTCTCTAGCCCTGGATTGCAATGTTATTGTCTAATTCACAACAAACGTGATGTTAAAAGAAGAACGATTCAGTCATATCCTCAACCTTATTAAAAAGAAGGATAAAGCCAATTACGAATCCCTTGCGGGTGAACTGAACGTCTCTGAAGACACGATCAGAAGAGATATAGAATCGCTTCATAATAACGGCTTGCTCCTGAAAGTACGCGGCGGCGCCATATCCCTTTCAAAGAATCCGCTCAGCTTCCAGGATCGGACCCGGTACCAGTCAGAAGAAAAGAATATTATTGCCTTAAAAACGCTGCAGCTGATCAGGGAGGGGCAGACGGTCTTTATGGATGGCGGCTCGACCATCTGTGCAGTGGCGTCACATCTGACCGCCAATTCGAAGTTCAGGCTGGTAACCAACAATATGGCCCTGGTACCGATCATTTCTACATTCAGGCATATCGAGCTTATCGTGCTGGGGGGAATATATGATCGCGAGACGGCCGCTAACACGGGAGGACAGACCTGTGGCGAAGCCGCTAAATACATCGCAGACCTATTCCTGATGGGAACTTGTGCTCTCCAAAAAGACCTTGGCATTTCCGCCGTTTTTCAATCCGACGGTGAAGTAAAACAGCAAATGCTGAAAAACGCTGCTAAAACCATTGTCTTGGCCAATAATTCGAAATTAAATGTTACAGAGCATTATAAGGTTTGTGAATTAAAAGAGATCAAAGGATTAATCACAGACCTGCCTGCCGATGACCCCAGGCTCGATGACTTCAGAGGTCTGGGGATCCGGCTGATCTGAGCCACCTCTAAGCCACCTAATAAGGAGCGAAGAGTATTTAATAATTATTTTAGCAATTCTGCCGGAATTGCATCAATTGACCTGATCATAATATCCTTATAATAAATTTCTGCGCCTTCAGATTGTATCTGCAGTTTACCTTTTGCAAGCGGGCTTGCCTGCCCGTTATCCATTTGCCGGGAATGATATAATACCATCATCACTTTTCCATTTATCATATGTATACTTGTGTCACCGTGACAATAGAGATCAAGTGTGTTCCACTCACCGGAAGGCTTCTCGGCATCCAATCCTATCATGCAACGTCTTCCCACTTTACTGGTTGCACTGAAAGTATATAACTGTCCCGCAGGATTGTACACATATTCGCTGTCTGATTTTTTTATTGCCTTAACATCTTCCATACCACCTGCCACACCCCAATAATCGCCACTGTCTCCCTCCTGTATTTGAAATTCCTGGCTGCGCATCCATGCACCACCATCTGCTCCATGCTTACCCACGGCAAAGTATAGCAGCCCGCTGTCTTTTTTCTTTCCCTTTTTTTGTCCCCATGTTAAAGAGCCCCATTTAAACATTAATTGCAAATGAAAATTGTCGTATTCTTTTACAGTTGAGATGCCACCCCATTCCTGGCCTGAAATGCGGATAACTTTTTCTGCACCTTCATTCACTATACTGAAAACATGGTTGGGATCATTATTCAGCCCAACAGGTATATCACTCATCTTTTTTCCTGCATCATCACGGGGAGGAGCCAGGTAAGTATCCCAGCCGCTAAGGTCTTTGCCATTGAACAATTTTGTCCAGTCATTCTTTTGATGAAATGGATTGGTAAAACCCAATACCACTATGAACGGAAGCAAAAGAAACATCATCCATTTATACTGTTTCATTAAAAATTATTTTACTAAAGTTAGAGCAATTCTTTCCTTGTCCGTACCCTTGTACGGTTAAATTGTCTTAATTCCCGACGAGTTTCTGCTATGGCTTTGTGCCATGACGCGTAACGTCGATGTAACAATTAATCTACCTGAACTATATAAGAATTGAACTCTTTTACGAATTCATTTACTGTTTCCGGGTTTCGGCTTCCTATTACTGTAAATGAAAATCCACGCTTTAAATTAATTGATTCAGAAGTTCTGATGTTTAATTTTCTTGAATGGACAATAGCAAATAAATTACTATCATTAAATAAAGCCCATAATCTTATTATAGGTGAAGGATCATCCAGCCAATTTTCGTCTAACTGATAGCCAACAAAATGTTCACTATTAGATTCTTCAAATCCTGCACTTTTAAAATTGAATAAACTTATTAATAGTCAGGCTTGTATCCTGATTGATAATTTTTGAAAGAGAATATTCCGGGCTGGTACCTGGTTTAATATTTTTGATTGAGGTATAACCCACAAGTTCGGCTTTTAGACCCTGACTTGTTTCCACCCCTGCACGTAAATTCATTTTCTCAAGAACAGTTCCAAATATTTTCCCACGCCCTAAAAAATTATTTTTTAAACTAAATATATAGTTCTACATTTAAACTATAATTATAGTTTAAATGAAATCATTAACGAGAGCCGAAGAGCAGGTGATGAAAGTTTTATGGGAACTGGAAAACGGAGGACTCATGGAAATTGTTGAAGTCATGCCGGTTCCGCAGCCACATAAAAATACAGTGGCTACAATTTTGAAAACACTTGTTGACAAGGGTTTTGTAACTACCGAGAGCATCGGCAGGTTCTTTCGTTACTATCCATCCATTTCCAGGGAAGACTATTCTTCAAGTACATTAACGAATGTAGCCAAAGGCTATTTCCAGGGATCCTTTAGCAATGTGATCTCATTTTTGGTTGATGAAAAAAAATTATCAGTACAGGAAATCGAGCTGCTGCTGAATCAACTTAAAAAGTCAAAAAAATGAGCTCAATCTTCATCTTTTTGCTAAAGGTTGTGATCTGTTCGGGGATCTTCTATATCTACTATTTTATTTTTCTAAGAAATAAAAAACTACATCATTTCAATCGTGCTTTTTTATTGCTTTCGATACCAGGCTCATTGTCGATTCCTCTCCTCAATTGGAGAATCTATTCTTTAGAAATCCTTCCATCCCATGACCCAGGTGCAAGCCCATACTCCCAAACCTATGTAGATAGTGTCGTTTCGTTTTCATGGGAGGCTGCGTTGGTGGTTGCTTTTGTAGGGTTGGGATTTGTATTGTTAGTAAGTCTCATTGTCAGAATATGCCGAATGATGATATTAGTGAAAAGGCATTTTATTCAACCCATGAACGGCTTTTATTTTATTGAATCGGATCTTGAGCAAGCACCTTTTTCTTTTTTTGATAAATTATTTTGGAAGAAAACTATTTCTGTTGAAGAACCGGCAGGTGAACGGATCTTTATGCATGAACTGGCGCATATACGTCAACGCCATAGCCATGACAAATTATTTACACAATTAGTTTGTTGCATTTTTTGGGTGAACCCGTTTTACTGGCTTATTCAGCGAGAGTTATCGATGGTGCATGAATTTCTTGCCGATGCAGCTTCCATTGATGAAGGCGATTCGGAAACATTTGCGCAAATGCTGCTACGTTCGGTGAACAATGGACAGTATTTGAGTCCTTCGCAAGCATTCTTCAATTCCTCCGTACAACGTCGACTTACGATGATTAGTTCCTCCCAAAAAACCGGTTATTCTTTCGAAAGAAAGTATTTGATCATTCCTATTCTTATCCTGCTTTCAACCATATTATCGTGTACAATTACACGAAAAATGATGAATGCGACGCAGATGTATTCTATGAAACCCAGTGATGTTCCGGAAAAGCCACTTACTGCACAATTAAAACCTGCTGCACCTGAAATTGAAAAACCCAAAACAAGTTCTACATCACATCCAAAACCGAGCACTACGAAAAAGGACACTAAAGTTGAGTTCACGCATCTAAAATTTCCAGAAAAAAATTCATCACCACCAGGAAAGAACGACAAAAGCGATGGGGCTCTTTCGCCAGGAGAAATCATTGGAATAAAGAGCGGTAACTCCAGCGATGGCGCGGGCAAAAAAGAATATTCAGAACGGTACAGCACCAAACCAAGGGTTTCTTCAGAAAAATCTAAAGAAAGTACCATCAAAAGATCTTTCAAAGAAGAAGGATAGCCCAACGGTAAATTCAAGTAGAAAAAAAATTCTAAAAACCAAATTGCCATGATATTTAAAACAGGGAAACTATTTCCTTTGGGCATTCTATTGCCTGTACTTTGCTGCGTATTATCTGCCACCGCTCAGCAAGATTATGCAAGTATCCTAAAACAGGGCATACTAATGCAAGCTGATTTAGCTAACATTGACGCACATGCGAAAACGAAGGCTGAGGCTGCAATCGAATTATTGCGGACAGGCAAGGGAGAGCTTGTATGGCCATATCTTCGGAGTAGTGCCGATCCATCTATGCGTTCATACTTTGTCCGCGATGTGGGGCGTTCTGGTTTGCAACCAACCATAATAGTCGACCGTTTGGAAAAGGAAAAAGACGTTTCCATACGTCGGGCGCTGATCCTTAGTCTCGGCGGGTTTTCTGATAAACAAGTCTCCGCGCAACTCAGGCAAAGAATACTCACCAAACTGCTCCCCGCTTATCAAAACGATCCCGATCCGGGAGTTCATTCAGCCATAGATTGGCTGCTGCGAAACAGTACCCGCGGTTGGGGGAAACTTGCTCTCGATTGGAAGCAGGCAGCAGCATTGAAGCATATTGACAGCCAGCTTGCGGGGAAACCTTCAGGAAATCGCAAATGGTTTTTGACAAGTAAACAACAACCCATGGCCATTATTGAAGGGCCAGTAGAATTTCTAATGGGTTCACCGGGCAATGAACCCGGGCGAGACAAGTCACCAATTGAATTGCAACACCGTCAGCTAATACCAAGATCTTTTGCTATCGCTACCAAAGAAGTGAGCGTTGGACAGTTCCAGGAATTTTTGGATGCAAATCCGGCGATCAAAACTTTGGCTCAGTCGGGTGGCGCAAAAGATCCTTCTCGAAATGGAGCCATTATGAAAACAAGGATCATTGACGATGATTGCCCACAAATACTCATGACATGGTATGAAGCTGCACAATATTGCAACTGGCTGAGCGAACAGGAAGGCATTCCGAAAGAAGAATGGTGTTATCCAACATTACCTGAAATAAAAGAAGGCATGCATCTTCCTGATAACTATCTTGAGCGCAGCGGATATCGTTTACCCACAGAAGCTGAATATGAATATGCATCCAGATCGGGTAGCTGTACTTCCAGATTTTTTGGAGGATCGGAAGAATTGCTCCGCGAGTATTCCTGGTATACCGGAAACACATTTAATGAAAAACCCTGGCCCGGCGGACAGCTTAAGCCAAATGATTTTGGCTTGTTTGATGTGTATGGAAACGTGTGGGAATGGGGACAGAGCTGGGTTCAATACTATCTGTCGGCTTCAAAAGATTCTGTGTGGACTGATTCAAAAGATAGTTCACTTATTGTTTCAAAAGATTATAAGCGACCTCGCAAGGGCGGTTCATATACTTACGGTGCTGATTATCTTCGGTCGGCCGCCCGAAATGAAGGTTATATTCCTGATGAACGGCGTGATAGTGTTGGGTTTCGGATTGCGCGGACGATGAAGAAATGATTTTATCGGTGCACATGTATAAAATGCGACGGTGGTAATAACTTTTCTATTCCGGATAGTGTGATGTTTGGGATGACTGATCAACGCGATGCTCATAAGTCAGGGCTCACGGATTATGACGACTACAGTGCTGCATTTGGCAAGAAGTTCGAGTCGATGGCTTCGAGCATCACGACCTAAGCTGAGACGTTGCTGAAGTAGTGTACGAAGCTGTTACCGACGGTCGTGACCAGTTCAGATATGTTGTTGGCAATGATTTAAAGGAGCGGATCAAAGCCAGAACCAGCATGGATGATCTGAAATACATAAGGTACATGCGGGAACTTTTTAAAGTATAAAAACCAGCTCGTAACTAAATTTTGGTCTTTACAGCAAAATGAAATTTGGACCGTACAGAAAAATGTGTTCTTCACCTAGCTGTTTAAATATTTAATTAGTGAGTCGTACATAATCCAAAAAGACTTCAACAAATATAAATTTATTTGACAAAGCCTAAATGCACCGAGAGAAGGTAGTGATGTAACTACCTGTCCCATAATCACGGGAACACGATGTAATCAGGTATAGCAAGCCTAAGGGCTGGGATAATCAGATCAAAACAGACATTGTGTTGAATTATATTTGAGATTTTTTTTACTTGTCAAGGAATCGAATACGCTTAGCCAACTCCTTGAAATAATCACGCGACCATATTTCAATAGGTTTGTCATCAGGTATGAAACGTACGATATCTTCTTTGATATCATCCATAGACACCTGGTCGATCTTATCGTTCAGGTAAGGTTCCAATGACGAGATCTTTGAATGTTGTTTGATATGGCTGTCGAATCTTCTCCCATGTTTCTTCCGGAACTTTGAAAACTAGAGCTTCCGCAGGATGTGTTGTCAGCCAATCTTTGTTGTTCCTAAAACTCAGCACATCGTCTGCTCCAACCTTGTTAAGCATTGTTTCAAAGTCGGGACTATCAAAAAAGGTTTTGACTTCTGTATTTTTCAACATCATATGAAGGTCATAGATATGACGGATCTTATTTGCGAGATCGGTGTAGGGATCGGCTGTAAGAGAAAAGCGAACCAGACTCATGATCTTCTCACAAAAGGTACGTTCCTTGCTGAGTACGAGAACTCCAAAGGGCTGCATGTTATAGTCCTTTATGATGTCCTCCTCGCCTGTAGCCGCCATCATTTCAGTGATGTAACTGGTAACAGTACTGTTTATATGGGGTTCAAATGTGCCAAGCCAGGTTGCTTCTATGATAATGTTCTCTCTTATCTGTCCATATGTTCCTTTCAGATCCATCCTTTCATACTGGTGTGCAGTTTTGCGGATCATCCCCAGTTTATTGGTTATTCCGTCTAACTGAACTTCGGGCATTATTTCAGCCACTGCTTCTGTAATGGCTTTCAATTTGTTCTTCAGCTTGTTTCCGGCTTCGCCTTCTTCCTTTACCACTACTATATCAATATCTTCCGAGAAACGTTCTATTAGTTTGTAGCATTTCGATAATGCTGTTCCTCCTTTGAAGATGGCAAACTTTCCAGCCGCAGATGAGAAAATTCTGAACAATGCAACAGTTACCCAATAATCCTTTTCAATATAGATCTCCGGGATGTTCAGTTGATGTGACGCGGCCTGAACGGCTTCCCAGAATAATTCTTTGTCTTCATGTAGTCTCATACGATGTTCCACTGTTTAATGGCTGGTAACTCTTGCTGTTAAATTCCAAAGTTATAGGAGGACAGAGGGTTCAGACTTTTTGCAAGTGGTTCAACCATCCTGGAATCAATACCGAGACTGGTTAATAATGCTCCGGTAAGGGCCCGTACCCGCGGCGGATATTTCAGACTGGTACTGATCAGTTTCCGTTTATCATCTTGGTTGAGTTCATTGATCTTTTGTTGCAGTCGTTTTAGTGCCGCTTCCCTGTTAAGGTCCGGGATGTCTTTAAAATCTTTTATGGCGTCCAGAATTTCCAGTATGTAATAATTGTCATCGGTGACGTCCGCGTAACTTTTAACTGCTTTTACTGCTACGCTGCCGACTTTAGTAATTATTCTTTTATCCCGGCTGGCAACTTTTATGTTTTTGGGAACTTGTGTTGTCAACCCCATTTTATTATACAATGATGTGCCGGTAACATAAGCTATTCTCTTACCTTTTTGAAACAGGTAAGGTTTCAAGAGTTGGTCCTCGCCAGGTTTGAGTTCTCCGAATACTGATCTGTTTGGCTTATAATACCGCCCGGTTGAAGCTCTTTTGATAAGCCCCGCTTGGGTCATTCTGCCTAACGCCTTTACTGCTGCACGATATTCAGCTGGAACCAGTTTTAGCTGATCATAAGTAAAGACCTCGCCTTCCCTAAAGCGGTTTATTTCTTTTTCAATTTTTTTAGTTGTTTGCATCAGTAATTCCTCCTTTTCAAAGGTATGAATTTCTTATAAAATGTCACCTATTTTGCGCATAACACCTGTCCAATCCAATTCCTGAAAAGGAATTTAGCCTACCAAGAAATTGGGATCTTAATCAAATGGAAGACGAAAATAACAGCCTATGCGTGTTTAATCAAATCGAATGCTATCTCAGAGATAAAAGAGCAATGGTGTCACCCTCTACACTTACTGTTATTAAAACAATGAAGAAACATCTCTTTTCCTTCCAGGAACATATTGGATACAAAGTAGCGTTCGACAGTTTTGATGCAGTCTTCTACGAGCAATTCGTCAGATATCTCACTTTTGATATCCCACTAATGAGAAGGAACACCGTTCTAAAAGGCCTTAAGATAAATACGGTAGGAAAGACAGTAAAGCAACTGAAAACATTTATCAAAGATCGAATTCAGAAAAAGGTAATTCCACATGTTGATCTCACTGCATTTAAAATCTTGGAAAAAGATGTTGATGGTGTTTTCCTTAATTGGAATGAGTTATCGAGAATTTATCACCTGGACATGTCTTCTAAACCCGGACTGATAAAATACCGGGACCTATTTATCGTTGGATGTCTAACGGGGTTTCGATTCAGCGATTATTCAACGCTATCTGCTCATCATTTAAAGGATGGAATGCTACATGTAAAGCAACAAAAAACCGGCACTACCGTGGTAGTCCCATTAAGAGCCGATGCAAAAAGGATTTTAATAGAAAAGTATGAGTTGAAAATGCCAATGGTCAGCATGGTCAATTTCAACTATTACATTAAAGAAGTCGTCCGGTCAGCAGGCTTAAAAGAGCCGGTCAGCATATCACACAGACGAGGAAATAAAATTCGGGAAGAAATACGACCCAAATATGCCTGGATATCTTCGCACACTGCAAGGCGTTCCTTCTGTACTAATGAATAACTGGCTGGGACGCCATCAGATCTCATTATGTCTATCAGCGGCCATAAATCAGAAAAGTCTTTCAGAAAGTACATAAAGGCCGACCAAATAAAGAAAGCTTCAATGATTAAGGAATTATGGGATAATCAGCCAGGTTTGTATCACGTCGGTTTTAGTCTATCAAATTATAGACCTGCTGATAGACCATAAAATGAAAAACCCGCTACCAGAGCGGGTTCTACCTAAATTATCTGCGGACCGGACGGGACTCGAACCCGCGACCTCCGCCGTGACAGGGCGGCATTCTAACCAACTGAACTACCGATCCAACTCCCTTATTTTCTACCTGAAGTAGTTATTTTGGGAGGGCAAAGATAAGAGAAAAACTTTTCGAAACAACAGTTTTTTGGATTTCTTGCAGAAAAAATTATTCTACCGTTTCAGAGTTCTCATTTTATGTCATTCTGTTTTTATATAATTTAGAGTCAGAAAGATAAATGCTACTATAAAGGATTTACATAAGACCTGCCTCAAGGTTGATCAGACATAATAAAGACAAGTCTCAATATACATCTCTGAAAATTACATGGGAGATGTTTATATGGAGTAACTTGAAACGAAACCACTTGCACTAAGGGAAGAAAAACGTTTAAAATTTTACTCCATGAACATTACTCCATGAACAGATGATTAATTTGAGCGGAAACTCTAAAAATATTGTGAGTTGATTCCGATAATCCATTAAACAGTTTCCTATCTGAATGTGATCGATTAAAGTTGGAGACAACAAAAAATGCCGATGGAATTCAATAAGCTGAAAGTCGCCTATATCGGGCTCGATCAGCCATATATTGACAGCGCTAATTTACTTGTAATGTAGAAAAGACAAATTTTAAATCTCGTGTTGAATAGAAATATTATTCATCAAAAATATATTATCCCTGATTTTCATAATGATGGAACCTGATCATTCAGCAGCATCCGAATATAATATTCATGATTACGGGGAAGCAAGATTGCTACGAGGAATTCGCGGAATGAGCCGCGGGAAGGTCATCAAATATTTTTTGCAATTTCTTGTAAGTCCTTTATTTACCGTGCCTTTTCAAAAGTTATAAGTATCGCAAATATTCCACTTTTTTGTGTTGTGTTGTAAGAGATGGAAATTATTTACATCAAAAATAGCCGCATATTTCTCTGTGTCGTATATTTTCCAGGCCTCCACGAACTTTTCGGGTCTGAGATCTCTATATGCAACTGTTATATGAGGTGTAAATTTTAGTTCGCGGTTCAAAGAAACGGATTTTGGAAAGGAAATCCAGAATCGTCTGATAAGGTCGTGTTGCAATGATAATAACGGAATAGTCGTAATTGGATTCACATAAATGACCGGATGGTCCCTATTGGGAAAGGCGCCAAAATTTTTCAATTCAATGTTAAACTGAGTTATATCCAGCGATAAACACCGGAGCCATTGTAATAGATCGAAATGCCTGGAAGACGGTAATTTGAAGGGCATTTTTAAAGTGATATGAGGCACGACCTTTAGTGCTTGTGTTGATTCAAAACGGCGCGCAAGATCCCGCTTGAAAGCATCAATCTCATTACAAATTTGTTCGTTTGGGATCAGGGCCATAAAATACAGATTTTCTCTTTCCATGATGTTCTGATTTTTTTAGCTGTAACAGAAAACTAACAAATAACGGAAACGATAATTTTTAATCCGCCCCTAAAATACTAAATATTTTAGTATTTAGAAACAAAAATATTCTGATCATCGCGATAATTCTCATGTTATTAGTGAACAGGGGATGGGAATTTTCGGGTGAATACCTCGCGGGGAAGTCACAACTTTAGAGGAACTTTTTCGCCGATGAATACATCAATTGGCGATACAACTGGCATCTACCGGTCCCATGTTGGAACCTTTATACTTTAAGTTTTAAGAGAGAAATTGTAGGCAAGCCATAAGGTTTAGATGTTGTCGCATAATCGCTCGCGTGAGCAAGAAAAGCGAGGCGAAATTTGTGGCAAGACAACGGACACAAAATTTATTCCAGCCTTTAATGTGAAGATGCTTTCAGTCCCACGATTGAACCAATCAGCGTCATCAGAAAAAATATTCTCCAAAAATTAGCCGGGTCCTTAAAGAAGAAAATTCCCACTATAGCGGTTCCCGCTGCACCAATCCCGGTCCAGACAGCGTATGCCGTGCCAATTGGAAGGGTTTGTGTAGCTTTCATTAGCAACAGCATGCTGATTATTAATGCGAGTAAAAATCCACCATACCACCAGTATACAGCACTTCCCTCTGCTTCTTTTGCCTTGCCAAGGCAGGACGCGAAAGCGACTTCGAATAATCCCGCGACAATTAAGATGAGCCAGTTCATTATCTATGATTTTGTTTGCAAAGATGATAAACAGTCCGGTCTTTAAATTTTACAAATGATAAAAAATATATTCTTTATTTGATTTCAGCACGGATCCGGCTTAAGGTAACCTGGGTGATGCCGAGATACGATGCAATGTACCCCAGTTGAACCCGCTGAAGCAAGTCAGAATGATCCCGCATCAAGTCTCTATATCTTTCAGAAGCAGATCGAAATTGACTTGAAATAAGTCTCTCTTCGGTTTTCAATAATTCTTTCTCGGCAAGTTTACGTCCCCAATTAGCTATATGTATGTCTTCAAGAAAAAGCTTCTGAAGATTTTCACTTTTCAATTTGAAAAGCCCGCAATCTTCAAGCAACTCTATGTTCTCATATCCTTTTTGAGAAGCAACATAACTTTTCATCGAGAGTACTGTATCACCTTCCTTTCCAAACCAAAAAGTTATCTCGCTTCCATCTTTGGGTGAGTATGCGCGCACAATTCCTTTTTTTATGAAAAAGATATTCGTTTCAATTTTATCTGCCTTTAAAAGAATTTTTCCTTTTGGATGATCGACTTCGCTGATTGTGTCTTCCAACAACGATTTTGACTTCTCAGGGAGAAGGTATATGCTATCTAATATCTGGCTAATCTTCATTTTTGGCTGGTCTATTAGTATATGTGGGTACCATGAATTTACACATGTTGAAATGAAAACCAGCGGTTGCCCGGTAAAATGGCTGGTCGGTAATCATTGGAAGTTCAAAGATAACTGTCACTACCAGTTAAATCAACCTATTAAGAAACTATCCCCGGTTTGGTTTGAAGACATGCGGGAACGGACATATGATGAAATGTCCTGGAAATAAACAATACAGTTCTGAAATTGCAGGTATTTGAGTACGTGAGGTTGGAATGAGTGAATGGAAATTCAAGGGGGGATAAAGACCAACCTGTTAGGTTCGGGCAAACCACACAGCATATGTGGCCCTGGTTTGCCGGAGCAAGCTGGCCACTCCACAATGGAATCGTTGGCATAGTATTTTAATAGGTAGTGGGAGAGCCACCTGTGGTAAAGTGGAAATGTCGGCCAAAGAGCATTCCTGTCTTATTGAAAAACCCGTCATGATAAAAATGTCCGTCTATTGGAAAACCTTTATCATATTGAAAAGCCATTATCTGATTGCAAAGCCACTGTCCTGATAAAAAGCCCCTACCTTATTGAAACGGCGTTATCTTATTGAAAAGCCGTTGGCTTATCGAAAAGGGTGCAAAGGATTCCACACTACAGCTATTTGCCAATGTAAACAATCCTGCAAATCCATTTCCTGATGGGAAAAACTCTGACCGGTTTGGTACTGACTTCACCATGCTGAAAAACCGCCTGAACAGTTCTTTTATTATCGGGGGTGATTAAGGGCTTGAGTACAATATGACTTCGGCAGGATCCAGGATTGAAGGTTAATTTAAGTGCCTGAACCGCCGATCAATTAAATGGATTTGCTGTGGAATATTAGTGTTACTTTCGTATAAGTTTAATACTGCAATTAATTCCTGGAAGAACCACATCTATCTTCCCATCCCTCCCACAAAAAGTTTTTTGTCAAGTACCTTATCGATCCTGATCATTATGGTAACTACCTTGTTAAGTTGTTTCATTACCTGACACTTGGAAACAGCATAACATTATCAATTTCAACAGACATAAAAGTCGTCATTACATAGAACTTGCTTGTAACCTGACAGGTGGTTTTGAGTTGCAATAGGTTTGCTTAATAACGAATCCGAATTGTGCTACCTGTAATAGACCATTAAATATTTGCGAGATCATATATAGCCGTTTAGGGTATATAGCTTTTTCTTTTTTTAGACGTTACTGTGAAAATAAAAGTCATTAAAATTTGACATTCCTGCCCAGGATTTTGATACCACGACTTTCTAATCTATCAAATCTATGTGTATGAGTGAGCAGAGTTTACGCTTGATTAAAGAGGAGGTTGAAAGAATTTTCGGAAGAAAGATTTTAACTGCATCAGATTGTCAATATTTAAGTAACGATATATACAAACAAACAAAACAGAAATTAAGCTTAAATACCCTGCGACGTTTTTTTCACCTGATGAAGAGCAAATATCAACCTTCCTCATTCACTCTTAACCTGCTTTCAAAATACTGCGGTTTTTCTTCGCTTGATGATCTTGTCAATCATAAAGAACAGGTTTATAAAAATCATGTAAATTCTGATCCTGACTTATTGAATTTTTTGATTTTGTTGTTTAGGGATTTTAATACAAGGGGGATAGATGACACTACTTACATAAATCTAATTCATGAAATTATCAATAACCTCGAAAAGTGGCCCCATGTCATTGATGAGTTTCAAAGTCAGATCGCGAAAACAGCCAACGGTCAATTTTTCTATTACGAACAATCTGTAAACATTGATAATTTAAACGGATATTATGGCGATGGATTGCGGTATTATTTGCATGAACGAAAAGATGCTCCGGCACAAATATTTGGACACTCGCTGCTTTGTTTCCGGAGCTGGTTATCTAATCAAAAAGATGAAGTTTATAATCATTGCCAGGAATTGATTCAATACAGTATCAATGAAACAATTCATCCCTCTATTTGTGGAAGATACTTTGCATCTCATTTATACCAGGCAGAAATTTACGACTATGACTTCGAACCAATTTTATCGGCGGCCAGGGAATATTATTTAGATACAAAATATTCAAAAGACATCAGGTATGGATTTCCATATTTTGAATTTATTTTGTCTGAAACACTCATTCTAACACAGCAATACGACGAGGCTTTGTTTTATATTATCGAAGCGATTAAAAAAAGAAATAATTATGTTCCGCCATATGTTGACTTAAAGTTGTTTGAGTCAATTTATCTTTTTCATGCAATTGCATTAAAAAATACTGGCAGGGCGGAAAAGGCTAAAGAAATGTTTGAAATGATAAGTGTAAATAACTTTTATTTTTTGTCGAAAAAATTCAACATGCTTTTATACTTATTGCAAAAACAATCTTTACATAAAAACGACTTCCTGAAAGGACAATTAGATTATTTAATTAAACAAACAGGATTTATAAAATTAGTAACCGCCTACCCGGAAATATTAGCTAAGCCAATGGAAAAAGGATAACGGGACTTGTGGGCAAAAATGGGCAATTAACTTTGCCGGCGTGTTTTTAATTTGGACATAACAATAATTTAACTAAAACATAACCCTAATTTAACAAAGCCCTGTTAAAGCACAACCCTAATTTATTTTATACACCATTTTACTTTGTTCGGTGATAAGTTGGTAGACGAGATGCTGACACAAATAATATTGTGAATTACTCAAGTCTTCCATGCTAATCAGGCTAAGCTATTCCTCTCATAGCTTGTGTGTATCTATTTGCATATCGCGATTGAAATACACATTGTTATGGAAATGCCAGGTAGTGACAGATGAATCATTATACCCTTTGCAGACTTATAAAAAATGGCTCAGATTGTTATGATTTAGCAGTTTTTTACTTAAGCTAATTGCAAAGATATGAATACCAGGCACCTCCTTTATTTGCTGATTATTTCTTCGGTAGTTTTACCTTCCTGTTTTAACACAAAAGATGTTACGAGTTTTAATTCAATAAAGGATACTACCATTCAGTATTCCATTGAAAGCCTTGAGCCAGTAATTCAGAAGAATGATATTTTAAGTATATCAGTTAGCAGTCTTAATACGGACGCAACGCAGCCCTTTAATCTATATACTATTTCTTCATCACAGGGCGCCGTAAACTCGGGAACAGTATCTCAGGCATCCGGGTTTTTAGTCAACCAGGAAGGATACATACAATTCCCGATGCTCGGCAGTATAAAAGTGGCGGGCATGACAAAAAAAACACTGACAGACACAATCACTGCAGGTCTTATTAAGAAAAATCTTTTGTACGAACCGATTGTAAATATCCGTTACTTAAATTATAAGATCACTGTACTTGGCGAAGTAGCAAGACCTGCCGTTATAAATGTACCCGGGGAAAAAATCACCCTTCTCGAGGCGCTAGGCGTCGCCGGGGATCTCACGTCATATGCTAACCGAACCAACATTTTGGTTATTCGTGACAGTGAATCAGGAACGCGTACTACTAAACGACTTGACCTGACTGATGATGATCTTTTTACTTCTCCCTACTACTTTCTGAAGTCAAATGATATTATTTATGTAGCACCTAACAAGGCTAAGGCTGCCGGCACAAGCACATCGAGACAATGGTGGCCAGTAGTGCTAAGTGCAATGTCTTTTGTCGCAATTGTAATAGGGATAATAGCGGATAAATAAATTTGTGAATAAGCGAATAAGTGAATTTTATGCAGGAAAATAAATACATATCGGCAAAGACAGGGAAAAAAGAAAATAATTCCATTAAGCTTTTATTAAACCAGTATTTGCCTTACTGGCCGCTTTTTGTATTGCTAGTTCTTATATGTTGGATTGCTGCCTATGGATATTTGTACGTAACGAAGCCGATATATGAAGTATCTGCCAGCATCTTAATAAAAGATGAAAAGAAAGGAGCAGACGCCGAAAGAATATCAGATGCTATCAACGGATATGGATTGACCAAGATCGTTGAAAATGAAATAGAAGTAGTCAGGTCAAAGGATTTATTGAGAAAGGTGATAGATAGCCTTTGCCTTTATGCTCCTGTTTTTGAAGATGGTACTATTATAGAAAGGTCAGCCTATAAATCTTCACCTGTTATCATTGAGATCCTGGAAACTGAAAATATACAAAAAATTCCCCGGGTTGACTTTAGTTACGATGGAAAAATACAGGAGGTGATCATCGGAGATAAAAATTATGCATTGAATAAATGGATACCTGCACCATTTGGTATCGTCCGGTTTGTGGAGAATCCTGATTTTGTTGCGCATGCAAAGTATCCTTTGTTTTTCTCCCTTGTCCCAGTCAATAACGTACTCAACAATGTTTCTTCGAAGCTAAATGTTGCTCCGGCAGGTAAGATGTCTTCAGTACTTTACTTAACATACAGAGATGCTGTGCCGGAAAGGGGAAAAGACATACTTAATTTGTTAATCGATATTTATAACCAGGAAGCCATTAATGACAAAAACCAGATTGCCGCTAATACGCTTGCATTTGTAGAAAATCGTATGACGCATGTGGTGCGTGAACTTGATTCCGTTGAAGACCAATTACAAAGATTCAGAACCGAAAAAGCCGTGGTCAATTTAAGTGAGCAGGGCAAGCTTTATCTTCAAAGTGTTGGGGAAAATGATGAAAAGTTAATGGATATGGATATGCAACTATCTATGCTTGATGAGGCAGAAAAATATGTGCGTTCAAAAAATACCCAGATCGGGATTGTTCCTGCAATTACGGGTGTTAAAGATGTTTTGCTTTCTCAGTTATTGCAAAAATTATTTGATTCGCAGGTGCAATATGAGCGATTAAAGAAGACAGTCCCGGCTGGTCATCCGACAATGATTTCTTTAGAAAATGAAATCCAGAATTTGCGACCGCATATATTGGAGAATATTCAGAATCAACGGGCCAGTATAGTAGCGGGGAGAAGCCAGCTGAGCAAAAGCGCTGGTGTGTATACATCAATGCTCCGCAGCATTCCTAAAAATGAAAGGGGACTGTTGGATATTAGCCGTCAGCAAACCATCAAAAATAATGTGTATTCTTTCCTGCTGCAAAAAAGAGAGGAAGTAGCATTAACATATGCTTCCTCGATTGCTGATAGCAGAACAATTGAACGGGCGTATGCTTCCCCCGGCCCTGTAAGTCCAAACAAAAAATTCGTAATAGGTGTTGCCACTGCGGTTGCATTATTGATTGGGGTTATCATTGTAAACATCAAGGAAATACTGACAAATAAAATTTTGTTTCGTTCAGACATTGAGGCAATTACTGATATACCGGTTATTGCTGAAATTATGAGGGTAAATAGGAAAACGTCGCATTTTATCAGTAATACCAGTCGATCAAATCTTAACGAACAATTTTGTCAGTTAAGGGTTGCCCTGACGCTGAACAATCGTTTTTCACAGAGTAAAAAAATATTGGTCACTTCCGGCATTCCTTCTGAGGGCAAAACTTTCGTCAGCATTAACCTGGCGCTGAGCGTGGCTTTTTCAGGAGGGAAGGTGGCACTGGTCGACATGGATTTGCGCAGCCCGCAGGTATCCGCTACCTATGGGCTGGAAAAAGAAAGAGGCGTAGCAAATTTTCTGCAGAACAAAGAAGTCTCTTTTGATGAGATTGTTTATGAAACAGATTATCCCAACCTGTTTATTATTCCCGCCGGAGTTGGGGAAGTAAATCCAACAGAATTATTCTTGAATGGAAACATCGAAAGGTTGTTTGAAAATCTTAATAAAACATTTGATTTCATAATTGTCGATGCATCTCCGATCGATCCGCTGGCTGATGCTTATCTTCTTACAGAACATTGTGACTCGACATTATTTATCGTCCGGCATGACTATACGCCCAAGGCTATGGTCGAGTTGGTGCAGGAAAGCAGGAAAGTAAATGCTTTAAAGAACATCGCAATAGTTTTTAACGATATAAAACCCAGGGGTTTTATCAGAAAAGGATATGGTTACAGCTACGGGTATGGTGTGAAAAAGGTTTATGGAAATAAGGTTTACGGCAGAAGCATCTCGGCCAGGGATTGACAAGTTCCCATACATCTTACTTGAAATTAATTTTTAATTCTTCAATCTCTCTTAACAATTTGTGACTGAGATAGGCGGAGCCATTTCTACAGTACAGGCAACTTAAAATATTTAATATGGTCGATGGTAAGAAGTGGTTCGCGGTATATACCAAACCGCGATGGGAGAAAAAAGTGTCTGATTTGTTAGTAAAGGAACAAATTGTTACCTATTGTCCGCTCAATCGGGTAGTGAGGCAATGGAGCGATCGTAAGAAGTGGCTTTATGAGCCACTATTTACCTGCTATGTTTTCGTACAAGTTGGTGCCGATGAAATAAGCAGGGTAAAAGGCATAAATGGAATTATCAATTTTGTTTGTTGGTTAGGCAAACCAGCAATTATTAAAGATGAAGAAATCGAGGTCATCAAAAGGTTTTTAAATGAGTACGATAATGTTAATCTTGAGAAAGCAGAAGTAAATGTAAATGACGTGGTTCGGATTACAAACGGACCATTGATGCAGGCTGAAGGAAGCATCTTGTCTGTTGGAAAAAAGAAGGTTAAGGTCTATCTCCCCACGCTTGGTTATGCAATGGTTGCTGAGGTTGAAAAAGGTAATTTGAGAATTGTTAAGAAATCAAGTAGCTCTAGTAGACGCGATCAGCTTTTAAGATGAAGTGAGGAACTTTGACCTGGTTCAGCAAATGTCTTGTTTAGGAATTGAACATCTGTAATCGAGTATGAAAATATTAGTATCAGGAAGTGCCGGTTTCATTGGGTTTCATTTAACCATTGCTCTGTTGAAAGATGGATATGAAGTGATAGGAATTGATAATATAAATGAATACTATGATGTGAAACTGAAATACCAGCGATTGAAAGAATGCGGAATTGAAAAAAAAGAAGTTATTTGGTTCAAGGAAACTCAAAGCCGAAAATTTAATGATTACATTTTCATTCGGTTGAATCTTGAAGATAAATCGGAATTAATTGATGTTTGTGAAAGACACCGTCCCGATGTGTTCATAAACCTGGCAGCTCAGGCAGGGGTAAGGCATTCAATAACTCATCCTGACTCATATGTGCAATCAAATCTTGTCGGGTTTTTGAATGTCCTTGAATCATGTCGGAATATCAAGGCAAAACATTTAATCTATGCCAGTTCCTCAAGTGTGTATGGCCTGAACGTAGAAGTGCCTTTCTCCGTAAAACATTCTACAAATCATCCTGCTTCTTTATATGCGGCTACTAAAAAAGCGAATGAGCTAATGGCGCATGCTTATAGCTATTTGTACAACATACCAACAACAGGGCTGCGTTTTTTTACGGTGTATGGTCCCTGGGGCAGACCTGATATGGCTTGCTTTCTTTTTGCAGATGCCATATTCTCCGACAAGCCAATCCAGGTTTTTAATAATGGCAAGATGAAACGGGACTTCACATATATAGATGATATTGTAGGGGCCATTACCAGAATTGTCAATGCGCCCGCTCAGCCAAATGTGAATTGGAATGCAAGTCGGCCCGACCCTTCAACTTCCACTGCACCGTTCCGCTTATATAATATTGGAAATAACAGCCCTGTTGAATTGCTTGAATTTATTAATAAACTCGAGAATGCTATACACAAGAAAGCAATTTTAGAAATGAAATGTATGCAGGCTGGAGATGTAATGACTACCTGGGCAAATGTAGATGACCTCGCCGAGAATTTTGGTTATTCACCCGATACAGATTTGCAGGTCGGGTTAGAAAAATATATTGAATGGTATAAGGAATATTATTGTACGAAGTACAATTTACAAGCCGAGATACAAAGCTAACTGTGTAATTACCCGACATCAGTTTTCTTAAAGGGTTTTCGGCTTTGAACAAACTGTAAAATCATACCGCATTCTAACACAGATGAATAATATTATAGTTGAGCCGATTTCTGGGATATTTAACCCGCCCAAACAAGCTAATCTAAAACTTTCTTTGATCGAAGAGGTGTTACAGTCTTTTCATGAGCTTAATATCAAATATTGCCATTGGAAAAGTAACGAACATCTGGCTGCATCAATGTCGGGGGACACTGACCTTGACATTCTTTTCGACGAACAGGATAAGGCTGGGTTTGAGATCATCATGAACAATTACGGCTTTAAAAGATTTAACCCTATTAAGGAGAAACAATACAGGGATATTGAAGATTATATAGGGCTTGATTTGCCTTCTGGAAAAATTATTCACCTGCATACGCACTTTAAACTCACATTGGGTGAATCTTATTTAAAGGGATATCAGTTAAACCTTGAACAGAAAATTTTAGATAGCCGTGTCTTCGATGTTGAGTTTGGTATTTATCGAAGTGCACCGACTTTCGAGCTTTTACTGTTATTTTTTCGCTATGCATTAAAACTCAGAAACAGGGATATTCTGAAAAGTTATTTCAAAAAAGATATAAAATACAGTAAAAATGTATTGGCTGAGTATCAATGGTTAAAGGCCAGGTGTACTAACGATGAAATCGCTATACTTCTTAAATCTCTATTTGGTGATTATATCCCCATTTATGATTTGGTGACAAAAGAGTTTACGCATAAAACACTTTTAAAACTTTCCACTTTATTGCAAAAAAAACTAAAAACTCAACGTCTTTACTCTCCTTTAGAGGCAACAATATTAAGATGGTACAGGGAGATTGCGATCAAGGTTTACCGTAAGTGGGCAAAATATTCAAGCCAGCCAATTATTTCACAGCGTATCTATCCAGGGGGAGGTTTTGTTGTTGCTATAGTCGGGGCAGACGGGTCCGGGAAATCTACAGTGATTGGAAACCTGCAGGCAACATTTAAAAGAAAAATAGACGTATACAATATATACATGGGCAGGGGGAAGTCAGGTAAGATATCATGGCAGCGAAAGTTTTTAAAAGGTTTTAAAAAGAGCTATACACAATATCAGCAACCCCGGAAAATTATGATGCGTGATGATTTCTCTCCTAATCAGGGAAGAAGCTTCAAATTCAATTTGTTTAAATGCTTTGAGGCATTGACAGTTGCCAGGGAAAGACGCAAGAAGCTGAAAATGATCCGGCTTGCAAAGGCGAAAGGTATGTTGGTCATCTGTGACAGGTTTCCGCAAAACCAGTGCATGGGGTATAATGACGGTCCGGCGTTAAACTATTTACTTCACTCTAAAAATATTTTATTCAGGTTCCTTGCAAGAAAAGAAGCTAAGACTTATCAATTAGCTGAAGATAATCCTCCGGATCTGGTTTTTAAACTTGTAGCTAAGGCTGATTTAATTGCGATCAGAAAACCTAGTAACGCTTCATTACAAATGCTTGAATTAAAGATTGAAGGTATAAGGAATTTAAAGTATCCAGGGGATTGTGCTGTTGTAACCATTGATGCCGCCCGGCCGTTAAACGATGTCCTTGTTTCTGTTAAGAGTCACCTGTGGGGCTTGTGGAATTGAGTTTCTTATCCAACGCCTGAAGAAATTGCACGGGGGGTAATCCAATTGTTTGGAATTAGATTTATATGATTGATTTAGCTGTTGAAAAAAGTGCGGAAGTCCAAATTGAACGACCTGCAAAGCCAAAAGAAAACCTTAAGCAGCGGGCCTATCTTAACAGCTTAACCAGTATCATAGATTTTGCTGCAGTTCAAATCACAGGTTTGTTGGTAAGCCCCGTTATAGTCAGGGGCTTAGGTCCTGCGTTTTATGGTGCCTGGAAAATTATTGGACAGTTGACGGGTTACGCAACAGTTGCTGATTCCCGCGCAACCCAGGTGCTCAAATGGACAGTAGCCCGGAAAAAAGATATTGCCAGCGAGGAAGAATTGAGAAGTGATGTAACCAGTGCGTTTTTTGTAACCGCTTTTATTTTGCCGGTAATTTTGATTGCCGGGGCTATTTTATCCTGGTATGCGCCTTATATTACGAGGATTGACATAAAACATTACAGGCTAATTCGCATTACCTGTTCATTATTACTTTTCTCCTTAGTTATTGCCAAAGTATTTGACTTATTCGAGGCTGTATTGCGTGGAATGAATTTGGGTTTTAAGCGAATGGGGTTGCGGTCGGGAATCATAATTATTGGTGGTACTTTAAAAGTGTTTGTAATTACACAGGGGCATGGCTTAGTTGGTCTCGCCCTGGTTCAAATCTTTATTACCATCGTAACCGGCCTCAGTTACTACTTCATTGTCAAAAAAAGTGTTGGTTGGTTTGGGTTCGGGAAAACAAATTTTGCAAAAGTACTTTCCTTTTGCAGACTAAGCGGCTGGAATATGGCTAATACAGCCACTGATACTATACTTACCAGTAGTGATAAGGTTTTGCTTGGATTTGCTGCAGGTCCCGTTTTAGTATCTTCTTATGCCCTTAGTACCTTTCTGCCGTTAGCGATACAGGGTCTTTTGTTTCGTGTGATAATAGGAGCTATTCCGGGAATTGGCAAATTGTTCGGATTGAAAGAGTATTCAAAGATTTATAAGGTTCGGGATACTATGACTGGTTTAATTTTTTTATTAATAACTGCCACAGGAGTTACGATTATCCTTTTCAATGAGTCGTTTTTAAAAGCATGGGTTGGTGATGGTTTTTTTGCAGGCGATTTTATTAATTTATTACTCATTGTTATGATACTTCAGGATACACTTATAAAGCATGATGGTTATATTATTAATGCAACTTTAGACCTGAAGAAGAAGGTTTATCTATCCTTGATTTCATCCTCGATTTTTATTGCTTTAGGGCTGGTATTTACGGCAAAATGGGGGATTATTGGGCTTTGTAGTAGTTTAATTTGTGGTAAGTTTTTACTTTTTATCGGGCAAAGAAAATTTCTAAAAAGTAAAATAAAGCATGACGTGGAACTGTCTTTTATTCAACGAGTCCGGCCTTTGATAACATCCGTGTTAATGCTTTCTTCGGCGTTGTATATAACTACCTTCTTTCAACCTGTTAGATTGATTTGGATGATAGCGCTCGCATTAGTCTCCTTTGTCATTTCGTTTTCAATATTTTATCTGGTTGGCCTTCGACATGAGCAAAAAGAGGCGCTCTTGAAAATTATTTCTTCGATAAAGTTCTTTAAAACCAATTAACACTATCAGTTTCATATTTTATGAGAGTTTTACTAGTCGGCCCAAGGTTTCATACCAATCAATACCAGATGGTGAAAACACTCCAGGAACAAAACCATGATGTTTCATTCCATGTTGCCAGCCTCGGATCCACAGAAGATTATAGCTTACTTACCCCTTCAAGGTACAATCAAAGCAAACTATCTAAAGTAATCGAAAAGATATTTGGAAAAGGTGGTGTTAACAGGCCAAATTATTTTCCGGAACTCTTGCATTACTGGAAGACGCTCCGAAGTTTAAAACCAGATATTGTTATCATCCGCGACCCATTCAAATATTTTTCGTTTATCGCTGCTTTTTATTCATCTGTATTAAAGGCCAGAATAATTTTCTATACACAGGAAAATTTATTCAGGCCCCGAAGTACGAAAACAAGAATTGCACAAAGGCTGATGATTGCTTTTTTTAAAGCGGCCTGGATGGTTCCTATAAAAAGTGATAAAAAACTGCAAAGCAGCCAGATCAGGCATATGTATCACATTCCTTTACCCATTCCAATTAAAATATTTTCCCGGGATCATAAGAATTGCGAGGAGATAAGAATATTAATGATTGGAAAGTATAACCAGGAAAGGAAAAACCATTTGTTGCTAATAAATGCAGTTAATATTTTAAAGGATAAATACAAGCTAAAACTCACAATGGTAGGCGAATGTTCCAGAGATCAACAGGTCTTTCGATTTGAAAAAATAAAAGAATCGGTTTCCCGTCTGGGATTAGCAAATATTATTGATATGAAGAGAAATGTTCCTTATAATATGATAGGAGATTTGTACAAAACACATCATGTATTTGTTTTGCCAGCAGTTGATGAGCAATATGGAATATCTGTCACTGAGGCTCTTGGTTACGGTCTACCAGTAATTTGCACCGATACCTGCGGTGCACGATTCAATATAAAAGATGGCGAAAACGGATTAATAATCAAGTCTAATTCTTTGACGGCTTTGACTAATGCTCTTGAATCGCTCATTAGCAATAAAGACAAACTTGAACAAATGAGTAAAAATTCCGAGAAATATGTCTTAGCCAATCTATCAGGAAATATTTTTTACCGGCGATTTTCCGATTTGATCCAACAACGGTTTAATGTTGATTGCTGTAATTGAAGGAAAGGCTATTGGCGAAATCCGGTGCAGCTTAATATTTTTCAGGTCTGGCCCTTCATTCATTTAAAATACGATATATGGATTCTTACTACTTTTCAAAAGCATTATTTAAGATGCTGAAACTCGTGAACAAACCAGAATCAAAATGGGATTTGATCAGAAAATATCCTGTTCTTTTTTTCTATCCCCATATGAAGCGTAGAGAATATTTTTTCTTTAAAGAGTTGTGTAAAAACAAGAAGACCTTTTTGGAATACGGTTCAGGCGGTTCTACAATTTATCTCCTGAACTACAATAAGATTGTGTTTTCAGTAGAATCAAATCCAGATTTTTTCCGGTACATGTGCTCGATTAACTATATAAAGAGAGTATTAAATAAAAATTTGCACTATAAGTTTGTCGATCTGGGTCCCACAAACCGATGGGGAAAGCCTATATCTAACGATTATAATGACTATTGGCCCAGGTATTACGAAGAAATATGGGAAGAAATTAACCCGGCACTATATAAGGTCGATGTTGTTTTTATAGATGGGCGATTTCGTGTTTGTTGCTGCATGTATTCCATTTTGAAAGCGATAGAGTATGATTGGAGAGAAATAGTTTTCGTGATTCACGATTTTTGGCGGCGGACAAAATATCATGTAGTCCTTGATTTTCTCGAAGAGATTGAATCTAAAGAAAACCTCGTTTCTTTTCGCATTAAGGATGATATTGATGTAAGGAAGGTTAGGGAATTATTAGGAGAATATTCACTTGCAACAGTCTGATTCAAATATATTTTCAGATTTTGGCAGGTTATTTCTTAATCTCAAAGCACAACAATGGATAGGTTCTTTTTAATTATTGAAGTTTTGGGTTATTTATTCGCTATATATCTTTTTTCAAAAAAGAAAGAACTTGCAATTATTTATCTGCCTGTAATAATCTTTTCAAATAATATAATTGAACCCGTCTTTTCGGCATCGATCTATTATGGCACTATATCGTTTTTAATTTTGTATGGTATTCTACGAAACGGCACTTTCTTTAAAAACAATATCTATGCTTTAGTCCTGTTCTGTTATTTTTTTCTACTGCTCACACGGTCAGGTGATTTAGTGGCAATCCGTTCAAATGCTTTTTCCGTTTTTTGGTTATTTGTCTCAATTCCTTTAATCGCTGCAATATATAAAAAGTATTCAGCAGACGCGATTTTCAGAGAGCTTTCTAACTCGGCATTTTTAATATTGTTATTATTTGTTGCTAATGTCCTTATGTCAACAATCAACCACTATTCTCCTGCACATATGTATGGTATAGCCGGTGGTATTTTATATGGTAACATCTATGCCGCTGGGTTTAATATTTTATCGATTGCGGTATTTATCATGGCCTTGCAAATGATAATGACTCGTAAGCTTACATATATTTTACTTGTTATTTTAGCCTACAGTTTTATTATGCTCAGCTTAAGGCGAACTGTTATGTTAGTAAGTTCTATCGGAATTTTGGTGCCAATGATAACATTACTTTTTAAAAAGGAGGCAAAGCAATTTATTTTGCTGGGGTCATTTATTGTTTTTGCCGGTTTTTTTATTTACTCGGGTACTGGTTTCGGAAATGAATTGAAAGAACGGTATGAATTGCGGCAACTGAATGAAAGAGAGTTGGAGAATGAACCACGTATTGCAGAATACGAGCTTATTTACAAGGACATGTTTGTATATAATGCATACAGCCCTTTGATCGGTTTTGGATTATTCAATAGTTCTGGTCATTATGGCAAAGGTGTCTTTGAGCTGCGAACGCTGCATGGTGATTTGCCAAGTATAGCACATTCAAGCGGCATCCTCGGGGTTATCCTGTATTGCCTGATGATTATCACAGTATTTAAGATGTCGCTCGGGGCAGCTTCATTAATTATAGACAAATCAATTGTTTTTTTTGCGGCCGTGGCATTCCTGGTTTTTGCCGGTACAGGTCGCTTTACTGAGTCAGGCTCAATGTTGCTGATTTTCTTGTTGCTTATGTTACCATTAGCGCGAAGCAATATGGAGACGCAATCCGCGATTTCGACGGATAATAATGCTATCAATGTGTTGCATAAATCGCCCTTCTATAAAGATATTTAATGTATGTGCGCTGAAATAATAGAGATCATCGGGCCGCCAGGTATTGGCAAAACGACAATATATAACGCTTTATGTAAAAAATGGCGTGCATCATTTAATTGGATATACCAGGGTGCGCTTTTAATGCCTGCCCCTTCTCTTGAAGATTTTAATAGCTGGATAGTATTTAGAATCAAAAAGCTTTTAAATGGGGGGGGGGCGAAGAGTATTCCAATAGAATTCGGCTTACGTTTTGCACAAAACCATCCCCGGTTGGCAAATTTTTGCTGGGAACAATTGTCAGATGCAAGTATTTATCAGAATGATAATTCAGCTTTGCGTTTCCGCTCTGTTTATCTTTTGTATTTAGATTTTTGCCGATATCAGGCAATCGATGAAAAAAAATCCTTTATCCCATGTCTCCTTAATGAAGGATTTCTGCAGAAGTCTTTTTTGGTTCAAAGTGATTTGGTGCTAATGCCAGATTTAATCAATAAATATTTACCTCTCGTTCCCTTGCCGAAAGCTATAATTTATGTAAACACAGAAGATAAAGGAATAATTGTACAACGTTTGGTTAATCGATCAAAAACAATTGCCTCTCACCTTGGAAAAAATAAAAATGATTTACTGGGAGATATCCTTAAATGGCAATTCCAGCTTGAGCTTATTATCTCCTGGATGCTTGATCACAATGTCGTGGTTTATAATATTGATGGGGAAAAATCCATAAAAGAGAACGTGTTGTCTATAACAAAAATACTGGAGGGACAAAAACATTCCGATTCTTCCTTTGCGCAAAAAAATACTATAAATTTTACTGCTTACCGGCAATAAAAAGTAAATCAATAGGGCAGAATGTAATAGCAACAAGTCTTTGAACCGGGCTTTGAATAATACCTGAACAATGGCGAAATTTCTTTTTTTTGATGATATGATAATAAATATTCTTGTTAAACAAGAAAAGCCTTCCGGCGGAGCTGCTGTGCAGGCGTACGGGTGGATAAGAGGTCTTTTAGATGCAGGTGAAGAAATTAATGTGCTTACCGATATGTCTGAAAATAAAATTTTGAAGGAAGAATGCCTGGATATAATTCTATTGCCGTTGTATAATAAAAAAAAAGGTTTGCGATGGGTTCGATGGTTGTATTATCGCCTGCCTTATTTATACCAGACAATCAAAAGAAGCAAACCTGATTATTTTTATGAAGGTGTGCCGTGTTGGAAGTCGTTTTTCTTTGCGATAATATGCCGCCATTTAAGGGTTAAATATATTCTACGTATTTCGAACGATTGTTTTTTAGACGAGCGGGCCCACAAAACCCGTTCAGTGCCACATCTTTTCTTTCAGCGATTGGGAATGAAATTGTCATACTGCATTCTTTGTCAAAACAATTATCAATATAATATCATTAAAAAAGAGTTTCCTGGAAAAAAAATATTCAAGATTTCAAATCCTCTTCTTTTAAAAGGAGGAGCATTTTCAAATGAGATACAATCAAAAAATTACATAGCCTGGCTGGGAATATACCAATATCAAAAAAACATCCCGCTATTGTTTGAAATTGCTTCACTACTGGCCGACGAAAAGTTTTTGATTGCGGGAAAGGAACATCCAAGATGCGACGAAGAAACACAATATTATCTTCAGAAGTTAGGTCAATTGCCCAATGTGCAATTTGCTGGTTTTTTGGAAAGGGACCAGGTATTGCCTTTTTTTTCTAAAGCAAAGTATTTATTAAACACTTCTCATTATGAGGGATTCAGCAATACCTTTTTAGAAGCAATGTCAGTCGGAACCCCAATAATAACTACTGAAAGGGTCAACCCGGATAGTATCATTTCCAATCATAATTTGGGAATAGTGTTTAGTGATCTCCCGGAATTGCAAAAAATGTTCTCAGGCGTTACTACTGCAGTATATACTTCTATGTCAAAAAATGTTTTGACATATATAGAGCAGCATGATTATAAATTGTTGTCGAAAAAACTGCTGGCCATGCTCTCCACAAACTGATCAGATTTTTCTGAAACATTCGATTTAACCTGGTAGAATGATGTCTGGTGTTGAAAAACCCCGTATCCTGATTTTCATAGGAGGTCTCCGCGCAGGAGGCAAGGAAAGGCGCCTGATAGAGTTATTAACCTATTTGAAGGCAAGAAATTTGTTTGAAATTCTTGTTGTAATGACTAAAACTGAAATCCATTATACAGAATTCTTCAACCTTAATATTGAATATAAGATCATAAATAAAAAGCTTAAGAAAAAGGATTTGATGGTATTCTGGCAGTTTTATAAAATATGCAGGCAATACAATCCACACATCATACATTCCTGGGGACGAATGCAGTCTTTATATACTATTCCGGCAATTATTGGCCAGAATAAAACTTTGGTTAATAGCCAGATTACCGGGGCCCCGACGCGATTAAATAGTTGGACAGTAAACCGTTTAATCGACGTCATCAATTTTCGATTTTCGAAAGTGGTACTAGCTAACTCAAAAAAGGGGTTTGAAATCTTTAAACCTCCCTTAAGTAAGCGAAAGTTGATTTTAAATGGAATTAACCTGGCGCGTTTTGAAAATCTGCCGCCGGTTGATGAAATGAAGAAAAAATATGGAATCATTACTTCGCATGTCGTAATAATGGTAGCGTCGTTTTCGCCTGCAAAAGATTATAATTTGTTTATTAATGTGGCTTTGAAGGTAACTGGTATCAGGGATGATGTCAGCTTTATTGGGGTAGGTGGGTATGATAAAAATGATCTTGAATATAGAAGAATATGCAAATTAAGTGCAGAACATCCGAGGATAAGACTTCAAGGTGAAATTCAGGATGCTGAAGCCCTGGTAAATGCTTGTTCTATCGGCGTGCTGTTTTCTACTAATGGAGAAGGTACTTCTAACGCAATTCTGGAATATATGGCGCTCGGGAAACCAGTAATAGCAACCAATGCAGGTGGTACCGGTGAACTAATACGGAATGGCGAAAATGGTTATTTAATTGGTGAAGAAACTGTTGATGAAATCAGCGATTTTATACTGGAACTAATTGACGATACAGAAAAAGCCCGGCTGTTTGGAGCAATCAGCAAAAAGAGAATTCGCGATGAATTTTCAATTGACACCATGGGAAAGGAATTTGTAGCGGTTTATAACGATGCTTTAGCTTATGAGTATGGAAGTGAAGGCTTAGGACGTGCTATTTTAACAAATAAAACCTGACTCATGTTAAAAGACCGTATTTATTTGATTCATTCAGGTTCAACAATAGAATCACTATATACATTGTTTCCACTTATTGTTTCACAATTTAATCATCTGCTGGTTTATGTACATATAGATTCCAAAGAGGCAAGCATGGTGTCCGGTAAATGCGCAATACTGATTCGTGTGTTCAAAGGCAATAAGTTGTATACAACGAATGATCAGAAGAAAAGAGACCTAATCCGTGATTTCAGAAAACGATTTGATAGAATTATTATACTTGATGATGGTGCAGGAAGCGATAGCCTTCATTTTGAATATATAGATCTGGTGGATTTGTATTTTAAGGGGAAACTATTGCGTGACCGTCTAAATTATTTAAGGCCAATGTATGGAAGACAGTTGTTTACCGATTATTACCATCAGAGATTTAATATTATTGATGATAATGAAAAAATCAGGGCAGTGCCTGACAATCCGGATGTATTGAAAAAGTTAAGAATTTCCTGGAACCTTGGGTATGGGATTTACCCAATACCTGGTAGAACCTTAGTGCGACTTGCAAAGACCGCAACTAAACTAGGTTTTTCTAAATCGCTGAGACCATGGTTTATCTATTGTTATAAACAAATGATTGAGACTTTAAACAAACCGGTAGATATTACCACAAAGATAAATAAAGTGCAGGCCCGTTTTGGCGAAAGCGTTTTGCCGGAGACTATTGGTTTTCAACGAAAACTCTTTTTGAAGAAATGTATTAATAGTGAGGCCGTACTTTCCGGATCGGTAAAATCGAAATTATATAATAATGAAATTAAACTTGTGGCTTCAGTTTTAAGCCCTTTCGGCTGGGGCGAAGTGTGTTTCCGAGATTTTGAAACAATTATGAATGGCGGTTTATTAATTAAGCCAGATATGAACCACCTGGAGACCTGGCCTGATATTTACGTAAAGTCGAAAACTTACGTACCGGTAGACTGGGATGGAGATAATTTGACCGATGTTATTGATAGTGTTTCTGATAGAATAGCTGATTATCGCGGCATTGTTGAAGCGGGTAGAACGGAATACAGAAAAGCATTGTTAGGTTTAGACAGTCGCGTATTCCATTTTCTTAGCGAAGCTGTGGGGGCAAATGCTATAGTGGTTGAAAGCGATGATTTCTATAGTGAACAAGCCATCAGATGATTGCTGTTTCCTTGCTACCAGTTATCATCAACAGCTATGGTTATTTTTCAACGCGATTTTTTGAGGGTGTTTAACAATCTTAAACTTCAAACATATACAATGTGCGGAATTGTCGGTAGTATCAATTGTTATATGCCAGATGAGACAGTTCAGTTAATCAGGCATAGAGGCCCGGATGAGTTCGGTGCCAGAGAAATGATTATTAATAATCATGTTGTCAGGTTATTTCATCACAGGCTCTCGATATTGGATTTAAGTGCCAATGGTAGTCAGCCAATGGAATCTTCCGACGGGCAGGGCATAATTATCTTTAATGGGGAAATATATAATCATGCAGAATTGCGCGAGCTGATGTATGACCTGCCTTTCCGCGGCCATTCGGATACTGAGACGCTTGTTAATTTGTGCAGACTGTCTTGTACGGAGTACTCACTTTCTCAGCTCAACGGCATTTTCGCATTTGCTTACCTGGATATTGAAAATCAAAAGCTTTACCTGGTCAGGGATCGTTTTGGAGTAAAACCGCTGTATTATTATTTTGAAGAAGGTAAGGTAATTTTCTCATCCGAAATAAGACCTATAGTCGACAGGATAAGGCAAGTATTTTCGACAAGTTCTATCACATCTGCATTGGCATTACGCCATGTTCCTGGAGCTGCCACTCTGTTCAAAAACATATTTAAAGTAGAGCCTGGGCAATACATTGAAATAAATATTGGCGATAGTCTTTCACTAACAAAAAAATACTTTGCTGACTTAGATCAGCGAAAAGTGCCGGTTAATACAACGAGTAAACAACTGGTAACAGAATATGGCCAATTGCTTGAAAAAGCAGTCGAACGGCAGTTGCTTTCGGATGTTGAGGTGGGTATTTTGTTAAGTGGCGGCGTTGATTCATCTCTTATAGCTGCAATAGCAAGATCAAAAGTAAAAAGTATTAAGGCCTTTACTGTTGGATTCGATGATAAAGAACTTGATGAAAGAGAAAACGCAAGAATCACTGCCGCTTATCTGAATTTGGATCACTATTGTGCAGAAGTAAAGTTTGGCAATTTTTTGAATCAGTTCGAACAAATTGTCAATATTGTCGAAGAGCCGGTTGACTCAGGCTCGATATTATCTATGTATACGCTTTCAAAATTAGCCTCTTCAAAAGTAAAAGTTGTGCTGAGCGGGCAGGGCGCTGATGAACCATTAGGTGGATATAGAAAATATAAGGCTTTGCCGGTTATTGAGTTATTGTCATCAGCAAACTTTCTACAGGGATTTTTCCGCTTTTGCTCAAGGCATACCGGAAACCAAAATTTGCGAAGGATATTATCCACCTCAGGAACATCAGATGATCTTTATGCTTATTTTGAATTTAATAGCCTGTTTGGCAATCATGATATAGCTAAACTTTTAAACAAACAGGAAGCCGAATGGATTTCTTCGAACCATGATGCTGCCGTGAATTGTTTTCATGAAAGTTTAAGTTCCAGAAGAAACCTGCCAAATCGTAGAAGTAGTCTATATCCATATCTTGACACAAGAACTAAATTGCCCGAAACGCTTCTGAAATATACCGATAAAATTACTATGCATTTCGCCCTTGAGTGTCGGGTTCCCATGCTGGATAATGATCTGGTAGCTTTTATTGAGTCTTTGCCCAGAGCAAATAAGTTTGGTTTCAAAAATAGCAAAATCATACACAAAACCTTTGCGAAGGAGTATCTTCCAGGGGAGATGATTCATCGCAAAAAGTTAGCATTTCATGCTCCTTCAAAATCATATCTTAAAAATCATTCTAAAGAAATAAAAGAATGGTTTGTCATTAATGACAATAAGCTTTTTTGGAGAATATTTGATAGGAAAAAGATTTTAGGATTGGTTAATGAGCATGCGCAATTTGGAAATCGGGAAAAGGAACTGATACTGATTATGAGCACTTATTTTTTGACCGCTAAAAGAAAGGAACCTGTTCATATCTAGATTCTGAAAGACAACGATGGTTTATTTCGGGAGATTTCAAAAGAAGTATTTCAAAAACTTTATCTACCCTAATATATTTTATGAAAGTGCTTTTTGTTTGCAGTGGCAACAACAAGAAATTAGGTATTGCTCCTTTTATTAAACAACAAGGTGAGTCTCTTATAAAAAAAGGGATTGATGTTGATTATTTTCCCATTGTCGGGAAAGGTATTTTTGGGTATCTGAAGGCGGCCATAAGACTTCGCCTCCATTTGCGACAACGGAGCTATGATTTAATTCATGCGCATTTTGCGCTTTCCGGCTGGACCGCTGTACTCGGAACCAGGAGAGTGCCTGTTGTTTTATCGCTTATGGGTGATGATGCGTATGGCGCTTACATTGGCGTAAATACAGTTCGCATTAGCAGCAGATTATTCACTCTTTTCACTCTGCTTATACAGCCTTTTGTGAAAGCAATCATTTCCAAGTCACAAAACATTGAGAAATATGTATTGTTAAAAAGCAGGTCTTACATTATTCCAAACGGGATTGATATCGAAGAATTCCGGCCGCAGCCATTAATTAATAAGTCTGCACATTTTTCAAAAGAAAAAAGAATTATTCTTTTCCTTGGAAATAAAGCAGAAGTAAGAAAAAATTATCACCTGGTAGAAAAGGCCGTAAATCTGTTGAAACTGCCAGATGTGGAATTAGTCAATCCATATCCTGTAAAACATGCTGATGTGCCTGCTTTGTTATGCGTTGCAGATGTACTTGCGGTCCCTTCGTTGATGGAAGGCTCTCCCAATGTTGTTAAGGAAGCAATGGCATGTAATTGTCCAATTGTGGCTACAAATACCGGTGATGTAAAATGGGTAATAGGAGAAACACAGGGATGTTATATTTCCTCTTTCAACGTATATGAGTTTTCTGCCAAATTAAGATTGGCATTAAATTTTGCAGTAACAAAAGGTAGAACTGATGGTGCAAACCGACTGGTAAAGCTAGGTCTTGATGAAGACTGTATTGCAAAAAAAGTGATCGCCGTTTATAATAAAGTATTAAGGAATGAGTGATGAGCCATGCGTATAAATCCGTGTGCCGGATTTGAGCGACAATTTATACTTAAAATAGTGTTTCGGTTAAAGATTGTGCCATTGTTAAGAAGCCTTAAATAACTCAGGTAATCAATTTTTATTTTTCTAAACTTAAGATCTGTAATGAGAATATTGATCGATATCAATCACCCGTCCCATGTTCATTATTTTCGGAATTTTTATAAGCTTATGGTAGCACGTGGGCACAATGTCTATTGTGTTTCCAGGAATAAGGAAATGGAACATAAGCTTCTTCAATTATACAATATCCCATTCCTGGACAGGGGTAAGGGGAAAAAAGGGAAAGTTGCTAAACTGATATACCTGATCTATGCGGATTTCATGCTTTTAAAGATTGCAAGAAAACTAAAAATTGACCTTTTCTTAAATTTTCTTCATCCTTATCCGTCACAGGTTGCAAAGATATTAAATAAAACCTCCTTAGTGTTTAGTGACACAGAGCATGCAAGACTACATCACAAGCTTACCGTTCCTTTTGCAACGAAGGTCTTTACTCCGGGTTGTTATAAGATCGATTTGGGCGAAAAGCATATCAGGTTCCAGGGCTATATGGAACTGGCTTATCTGCATTCCAATTATTATAAACCTGATCCATCAATAATTGAAATTCTCGGCATCAAAGATTCAGAAAAATTTGTTATTGTGAGATTTGTGTCCTGGAATGCCACCCATGATTTTGGCCATTCCGGTATGAGTTTGCAAAATAAAATAAAGGCAGTTCTTGAATTGTCCAGGTGGGCAAAGGTTTTTATTTCTTCTGAAGTAGAATTGCCAGGAGACCTGGAAGAATTCAGAATAAGTATCCCTTTCAATAAAATGCATGATGCTTTATACTATAGTTCGCTTTTATTCGGTGAAAGCGGTTCTATGGCGTCGGAAGCAGCTATATTAGGCACGCCTGCTATCCGTATCAGTTTTAATCAACTTGGATATCTGGAAGATCAGGAAAATAGGTATGGCTTAGTTTACAATTTTGGCGATAGTGAGCGGGAACAGGAGCTTGCAATTGAAAGAGGCTTAGAAATAATAAAAGACAAATCTGCAAAGAAAGAATATAGCGATAGAAGTGAAAAGCTACGCGGTGACTGTATAGATACAACTGAGTTTATGATAAATGAAGTGATGAAATATGAAGAAAACCCTTCTTCTTATGTAAAAAGTCTGGTCTGAAGTTGAAATATCCTTCAGGCTACACAAGATGTGGCTTTCGTGCTATGTTTCCCGGCGACGGGATACTACAGAAAAATCAAAGGCGGTCTCATCGCTATCGTAACAATTCTTCGAGAACAGCGGAATCCACTTTCGGATTGAATCAGACAATCTTTCTTAAACCCCTCAATTTAGTTTTATGATCAGTGCAAAACCAACAGGCCCTTTAGTCAGCTCAGTAGGAAGTAAACTGTCATTTAACCCTTTAAAAAGAAATAAAAATGTCAAGTATGCATTAATTGCCGGAACCGGCATTATGGCAAAGAAGGTAGAGATGCAATTGATGGCACATAAAGTCAATGGATATGAAATCAAGGGTTTTATTAATTGCACAAATAATGAGGAATGTATTGTTGAACGAAGTATGGTGATAGGAAATTTGCAAAATATAAATGACTTTTTAAAAGATAATGTAGTAGACGAGATAGTTATTGCTTTACCTGGTAAACCAATTCAGAAAATACAAAACATTTTATCAGCTGCGGACTACTATGGAATCCGCGTTAAATACATACCAGGCTATGATGATTTATTCGGTACAGATTATCAGGTTACAAGGTTTGGGCAGATAGATGCGTTAAGCATTCATAAATCGCCCATGGATTCGGTATATGGTTCTTTCTTTAAAAATTGCTTTGATAAAATCTTTGCTGCCTTCGTTTTGCTTTTTCTTTCACCATTACTTTTTCTACTTGTGTTGCTTATAAAAATGGAGTCACCCGGGCCGACTCTTTATTGTCCCATACGGATCGGGAAGGGGGGCAAGCCTTTTAAGTTATTTAAGTTCAGAAGCATGAGGGAAAATGACGAATCATCAGGTGGCAAGCTTTCAACATCAAAAAATGATCCCAGGGTGACCCGTTTCGGAAAAATTCTAAGGAAGTATAGTTTAGATGAACTCCCACAGTTTGTGAATGTTCTACAAGGACACATGAGTGTTGTTGGCCCCCGGCCGCACCGGCGATATCTGAATGAGCAATTGCAGGGTTGTGTAACCAGGTATATGATCAGGCATTATGTGAGACCGGGTATAACCGGATGGGCCCAGGTAAATGGATGGAGAGGTCCAACCGATACAGAAGAGCAAAAAAGACAACGTACCCTACATGATTTATGGTATATAAAACACTGGTCGTTTTGGCTGGATATAAAAATTATTTTATTGACAGTTTTTGGTAAAAAAGCTGGTCACGGTGCTTTTTAGAATTTTTCGCTTTTGTAATAGAAACGTGAATACTCACTTAATTTTTATTTTATGAAAAAGATCTTTTTTTCGTACCTGTGCTGCCTAAGTGCATTTTTTTCTTTTGCACAAAATGATATCAGAATAGCAAGTTCACTGACTTCTTTTGATAATTATCCAGATCTCCGGGATAATCATAATTTAACATACTGGCTGAACAATCTGGGACTCAATACACATGAAGATGACGAGCCGGTTTATAGCGGTGGTCCAGGTTTTCCAATGGGAGTTCCGGGAATAAATGCCAGTCCCAGACCTCCTTTTAATGCTATCACCACACTCGACCCTATCCAGATCGGGGGTATAGATACGCAACATAAGCCCCAGGCAAAAACATGGTGGTATGCGGGGCAATGGTGGTGTGCGCTTCCGCCAACTATCGGAGGGACATGGATATTCAGGCTGGATGGAACTACCTGGACGCCAATATTGCGACTTGCGACGTCTGGCAGCAGAACTGATTGTTGGAATGTCGGCGATCTTGTTCATGTCTTAATGTTTAAAGGTTCAGGCGCTAATGCAATCGCAACTCTGCAGTATGATCCTGCAACCAATACTTATAAAAATTGGGGTGGAAGACCTTCCCCGACAAACGTAACTTTTCCAAGTGGTGTGGAAGCGGCCACACTTACTATAGATGGAACAGGCAGGATGTGGGTGGCCGCAGATGCAGTAAATGACATCCAGGTATGGTGGAGTGATTCGCCATACAATACCTGGAGTGCTTCTATTAACATAGCATCAGGAGTATCTAGTGATGATATCTCAGCAGTTACCAAACTCCAGGGTAAAATCGGTGTTTTTTGGTCAAATCAAAACACGGGTCTTTTTGGTTTTAGGACCCATACCGATGGCGATAATCCTAACACCTGGACCGCAGATGAAAGACCTGCTTCCCAGTCAGCCATTCCAGGCAATCCCCGCATGGCGGATGATCATATGAATTTAACGCTGTCAAGTAATGGTACACTTTACTGTGTTGCCAAAACCAGTTATAACAATGTTAACCTTCCAGAGCTCATATTATTGGTACGTCGTCCGAATGGCACCTGGGATAACCTTTATCCGGTGACGATTGGGGAAGGTAGCCAGGCTATAGTTTTGTTGAATGATGTATTAGGGAAACTCAAAATAGTATACACAAGCCTTTCAAACGGTGGCCGTATTCTTTATAAAGAATCTCCTGTTTCCAACATCTCTTTTACTGCTCCGACAGTATTAATGGGTGGCCCGTCAGCAAACTATAATTTTTCATCCAGTACCCATCAAACCTATAACCCTGACGTCGCAATCGTGGCAACTGACCAGGGAAGCCCCCGGCAGATAGTGAGCGTATTGGCATCAGATGGTCCACCGGGTGATGTAACTCCTCCATCAGTTTCAGGTATCCCTCGTTCTTCACCGACAACACAAAATACAACTGCGACGACAGTGGTCTTTGCCGTCAACTTCTCCGAATCGGTAACTGGCGTAAATGCATCAGATTTTACAGTGACAACCGGGGGAACAGCTGCCGGCAACATCAGCAATGTGTCGGGTTCCGGAGCGGCATATACTGTTACTATTAACAATATCACAGGTACTGGTAGTTTGCGGCTCGATCTGAACGCAAGTGGAACCGGTATAGTAGATGGGGCCAGTAATCCCATAACGGGTGGCTTTACGAACGGAGAAACCTACAATGTTTCACCCGGTGATTTTACCTCACCATCAGTTTCGAATATACTTCGCTCTTCACCTACGACACAAAATACCACGGCGACAACGGTAGTCTTTGCGGTCAATTTCTCCGAAGCGGTCAATGGAGTGGATGCATTAGATTTTACACTGTCAACCGGGGGAACAGCCGCTGGTAGCGTCAGTGGTGTGTCCGGCTCCGGAGCAGCATATACTGTTACTGTCAGCAATATCACAGGTACAGGTAGTTTGCGGCTGGATCTTAATAGCAGTGGAACCGGCATTGTAGATGGGGCCAGTAATTCAATCACTGGAGGCTTCACGAGCGGAGAAACCTATAATGTTTCACCAGGTGATGTAACGCCACCATCAGTGTCAGGTATACTTCGTTCTTCACCGACCACACAAAACACTACGGCAACTACAGTGGTCTTTGCAGTTAACTTCTCTGAAGCGGTCAATGGAGTGAATACATCAGACTTTTCACTAACCATCGGGGGAACAGCTAATGGAATCATCACCAACGTTCTGGGGGTATGTGCTAATTATACTGTAACAGTTACATCCCTTACCGGAACCGGCACATTGCGCCTGGATCTCAAGAATAATGGAACAGACGTTGTTGATGCTTTCGGTAACCCGATAACAGGTGGGTTTAGTTCAGGCGAATTCTATATTATTGACCCACCCCAGCTGGCTGGCAGAGCCAAAATAAAAAATACTTCTATGGCCAGAAGTGATCTAACAGCTAAAAGCATAGAGGCAACGGTTTTTCCAAATCCATTTTCTAACGAAGCTACTTTCAGGTTCACATTGCCACAGACTGAGAAATACTCTATTAAATTTTATAACAGTAGTGGTGCCCTGATATCCCAGGTTGATGAAGGTACGGCCCATGCCAATGTCGCAAAGAATGTCAAAATCGATGGGACTCGCCTGGTGGCAGGATTGTATATGATAAGTATACAAACCGGTAATGAAACAAAAGTCTTAAAAGTGGTGAAAGAATAAAGTTGAGACTGTTATTGCATCCGGTTCAACTGTTTATCCTGGCATAAAAAAATCGGGATTGTACAAATAAAAGAGGCTGTCTCAAATCTAAATTGAGACAGCCTTTTTTAGTGCGCCATGCATGGCGATAAACTTGACGGTGCGAGTCCGTTATGGGGGTTGGTAATCACCAACCATTAGCCAAGAGCAAGGGTGTCCACCGCGAGGTGGAATCTGAAGGAAGCTTCGAGGCAAAGTTCCGGCGCGAGGAACACTAACACCATCAGGCAGCCGTTGTGTGGATGAGCTTGCTAAACAAAGCGAAGTCCAAAGATTACACGGACATAACGATGTAAATGGCGCGTGTATATGGAATGAAGGTTTATCGTCTTACCATGGGAGATCTCACAGACGCGTGAAAACAATATGTATGAAGCGCGGTTGAAACAAGATTTGCTGTGAGAAGTCAGCCGAGGCCATAGTACAACATGCGACATATGTTGGAAGGGCTGAACCTTAAGAAGTAAGCAGTAAATGAATGTTACCAGATGCAAGGTAGAAAGCAGCAAATATCGCAAGATAGCTACCTACAGAAAAATAGGGCGGAACCCGAAGACTATGTGGGTACCGCAGAAGACTTAGGATGGTGTTCTGGAAACAGTGGAAACGAACGAGCACCAAACAAACCAATCTCGTCAAACTTGGCATAGCCAAGTCCAAAGCCTGGGAGTATGCGAATACGAGGAAAGGCTACTGGCATATTGCCAATAGTTGGATCCTGTCTACGTCCGTAACTAATGAGCGGCTCAGAGAAAGGGGATACTTGTTCCTGACGGACTGTTACCTGGATGCAAGGTAACTAAATTAAGGAACCGCCGTATACCGAACGGTACGTACGGTGGTGTGAGAGGAAGATAGCGGACTGAAAGTCCGCTATCTTCCTACTCGATTGTTTTATTATGAAGTTTTTATTTCACAAAAGTGAAACTAATAGTGTATGGCGTACCTGCTGTACCGCCGCCGTTTGCTCCGGAATAAGGAGTGGCTTTAATAGTGTATTTGCCTAATGCTGGTGGATTCCAATTATCAAAAAAGTAGTTGCTTTTTCCATCATCACCATGCAAAGAAAAAGGAAGGTTGCTGTCGCTATATTGTTTTGTTTGCGTACCGCTTAATTCAAATTTCACACTTCCTACAGTACCAGATGTGTTTGCCCGGATGTTCAATTTATCAACATCGATTGTTGCCAGACTGATGGTAGCTCCATTTGCAATAGTACTGATATCTTTTTCTGTATGAGCACTAACTAAAGTAAAGCCTGTAATAGGAGATTGACCAGGGGTTGGAGTTGGTGTCGGGGTTGGCGTTGGAGTAGGAGTAGGCGTAGGAGTAGGAGTAGGTGTCGGAGCTGGTGTCCCAGATGAGCCGCCGTTAGGAGTTGGCGCCATTTCCCCTAAAGTTGCGTTTTCATTGCCCAATCTTATGTCATCAAAAAATAAAACTCTTTTGCTGGTCTCAGTTGTTTGTGAACCATTCCAGTTTGATTTATAGATTCCAATTTTCCACTCAGGATTTGTCAGGCCACTTTCACTGCTCAATTTATACATATTAGAGCCGGATCGGTTGATGATTTGTTGTCCGTTAAGCCATAATTCAACTAAGCCATCTGAACCACCTGAATGCTTTACATGAAAAACAAAAGTTAACCACTTGTCTTTAGTAACCGGTCCCAGATCAATCTTCTCAGAGGTGCCTTTGTATGTAGGGATGATATTCAGGCGGAAACGATCATCTTTAATCCGTAAACTGATCGCGCTGCTAGTTCCGTGTTCATGTTGCTTCCATTGTCCTATTAATTCATCTCCTGAATCAGGTTTGAAATCAGACGAAGGAAAATAAGCTGCAAAACTATACCAACGATTCAGGTTCGTAGCAACCGGGAACACAACTTCTGTACGAGTGCCGCCATTGTTTTCAGGATCAGTATCCCTTAATTCAAAACGTCCGGTTTTGCTTCCTTGAAATACGGGGCTGCTGGCTACAGTGAAAGCATATGATGTTTCAAATTGTGTATTCAGATTCGCGAAGGGGTTGCTGCCTTCAAACGTTTCACTGTACAAAATGTTTTTACTTAGAGATGTTGCACTTAAAGAAGAGATGGCTGTTTCATTTTCTTCGCTAGAAAGTGGTTCCTGTAGATCTGCTTTGTTACACGAAAATAAGACTGATAATACTAGCATTGGCCCAAGCATAGGCATGACTTTGCAAGGCAATTTCCTGCATTTTTTCATTGAAATTGGATTTTTTTGTTAAGAAATTGAATTTTTGTGGTTAAGTGGATTCTAATGATTAACTAAATAGTTTTTGTGTTTAACTGAGATGATTTTTTGTTGGTAAGCAAATAGATGTTATATATAGTCGCGGAGTAAGCCTGCCTGTGGAATTTATCGTCAATCTCTAACCGAATCGCCTTTCTAAAATATCTTCAGACTTTTTGCAAATATGGTGCCATAGAGACCAATGATTGACAAACTTGATTACAATCACTGTCAAACTTGATTTCGATCACTTCTAATCTCTTTTCTTTTTGAAAACTGTTGCTCTCTGCCTCTTTCTGTTGCTCTCTGCCTCTTTAAATGAAAAAAAAGAAATAGTTTTTTTTAGTTTGGAGGAACCGTAAATTTATTATATAGGATTACTTACGCTAAACGATACGCTAAATTGATTACAGAGATATGCTCTTAAGCTTTGGCTTTAGAGAACATGGAGGATACGCTAAACTACTAACGGAGTTATGCTCTAAAGTCCTTGGCTTTAGAGAACATGGAATAATAGATATTAAATAAAATATTAGATATTAATGTGCCTGACATATAATCTTAAAATTCCCAGGGGATTGACTGAAATCAATTATTATCGCAGTTGATGCAAATGTTCTGCTTATAACAGGATTTATTCTTTCAGCTTCTGGTAAATGCAACTTCTGGTAAATGGGTTTCAGAACCAATGAATTTTTTCACCGATTTTTGCTTGTAAATTGAAAAGATGGAAATTCTAAAGCATCCCTGGCCCTGGTATGTAGCCGGGCCAATCATAGGCTTAATAGTCCCCGCATTGCTTATACTGGGGAACAAACATTTCGGTATCTCTGGAAATTTCCGGCATGCATGTGCAGCATGTTTTCCTGCCGGGATCAGGTATTTCAAATATGAGTGGAAAAAGGAAATATGGAATTTCTTTTTCGTGGGAGGAATATTGGCCGGGGCAGTCATAGCTGTATCAATGCTAAATAACCCGGCACCTATTGTTGTAAATCCAAAGCTTGAAGCAGAACTCGCAGCTTATGGTATCAATGATTTCAGTTCAATGGTACCCAGGCAATTATTCAATTTTGAATCCCTGTTTACACTAAGAGGTTTCATCATGCTGGTTCTTGGGGGATTTTTAATTGGCTTTGGAACAAGATATGCAGGCGGCTGTACCAGTGGTCATTCAATTACAGGTTTAAGTGATTTGCAGTTTCCTTCCCTGGTTGCTACCATTTGTTTTATGATTGGAGGTTTTACTATGTCTAACCTGCTACTGCCATATATTCTGAGTTTATAAAAAATATACTGAGTTTATAAAAAGGACCAGGAAAATAATATTTCAACGATGGATAATTTTGAGACCTATATGCCCACAGAACTTAAATCCACACCGGTGGGTATTGCAAAGGAGATTGCTGAGACAGATTTTGAAGTGCGATCCCTGGACACTATTTGTTTGAATGAATCTGAAAAACAACATCCCCTGTGGTATAATTTAAAATACTCCATGGTAGGTATCATATTTGGAATAGTATTCGTGAAAGCAGAGATTATTTCCTGGTTTAGAATACAGGAAATGTTTAAACTCCAGAGCTTTCATATGTATGGAGTGATAGGAACTGCGGTTTTAACCGGTATGCTGTCGGTTGCATTAATAAAGAAATTCAATATAAAAACCATCTATGGTGAACCGATCCTTTTTCGGGCAAAAAAGTTTAACAAGGGCCAGGTAATCGGAGGTTTAATGTTTGGCTTGGGCTGGGCGATGACAGGGGCTTGTCCGGGGCCATTATTTGCACAGATTGGCATAGGAGCATTTGTGGTTTTTGTTATTATTCTTAGCGCTATTGCCGGTACCTGGACTTATGGATTTTTCAGAGAAAGGTTACCGCACTGACAGGAGAGTAGTTTTATGTACCAGGAGGCAGTAAATGTTTATTTGATTCTAATCTAAAATCGAAAACATTGTTTCAGGGAGTACTAGATTCAATTTTTTTTCCGGCCATCTTTCTGGCAATACTGATATGTTTTATCGCAATTGGTTATCTTTTATCAAAACGACTTGTTGGAAACCGTCAGGAGAATTGGCATACTGCGGGGTTATTCAGCGTGATTATTAGTTTCTTTACCCTGGTGTTGGCTTTTACATTATCATCATCCTCAAATTCGAATAACGAGCGGTCAAGGTTTTTAACCGAACATAGTAACACGATTGCAAACCTTTATAGGAGCAGTCTTAGTTTCCATGATTCCATTCGCAAGGCTGTCAAAGATTATACTATCGAATGGCTCGAAGTAAAAATTCAATCATCTTACTTACACGGTGCGGCAAGGACTGCGTTGGATGAAAATCTTTTCAACTCAATGAAGCAAATTTCAGAAAGATGTCGGCAATTGTGCGATCAGGTTCTTCGTCTGCCGAACAGGCGAGGCAGGTGATAACACAACAGGAAAAAATTATTGAACTGGATAACAATCTTCATTTTAGCAACCAGGAAAGAACGCCGGTGGGAGTGATGTTATTGCTTTTATTTTGAGGATGGGCAGTTGGATTTTTGATTGGATTTTCAGCTTTTTACTTTCGGCAACATTATTTTATCGGGCCGGTAATCTTTCTTGCGCTTTCGAGCCTGGCTGTAATTGTAATTCAGGACATGGATAACCCACATACTGGTTTTATCAAACCTCCTTATGAGTCTTATGTCCAGGTGTTGAATATGATTAAGACTGATTTATAACTATTTTGCTTTGCATGGTAGTCATAGCCGGAGGCCCTTCTGCAAATTTTTATATTAACGGAGTGTTTCCTTATGGAAGGTTTTCCAGGAATGCCAGAATTCCTGGTAAGACTGAACTTTCCGTAATTTTTCCCCTTTGGAGATACCATCAAGGCTTTCGCCGGATAGATTCCAGGTAGATCCATCGTTATCCTTCATCTGATCAAATCCTGATTTCTTAAAAGAAAGCACTTTGCCTTTTACTGTCCTGTCAAAAGCATGAAATGAAGCAGTATCGTTTTGAAGGGTTAATAAAATCGGCAGGCCTGGTAATGAATCTGATATTATCTGGTTTTTCACCAATTCGTTCCAGTCATATGCTTTCGAAGTTTGATCATGACTTACTCCTATAACCCATGACTTCGGCATCCAGGAAGCAGAGTCTCTTTTTGTGAGACTGCTTTCTCCATTGCCCCTATCATATCTCACCAATTGCTCATATTTTGCTGCAAACGTTTTATCAGGTTGCATCACTAGTGAATTGGGATATTGTATCAACCATGTATTTAAGGATGCCTGCTCTGAAGGCAATTCTTTTAAAGTTGTTCCTTTTAAAGGACCTGCGATAGAAACCCCTGTAGCCTGCTGCCACCAGCTTTTGGTTGAGGCATCTTCAAACATAGCATTGAAATGATCCATACCTACAAGCCTGAATTCTTCGGCCTTACCGTTAACAGCCGGGCTGAAAGCCCGACCAGTTCTGCATACCGTACAATAAGTTATCATAACCTGTGTGTTACCAATTGAATCTCTCACCTGGTGATGATAGCCGATCAGTTGTATTGGGTAAGCTTTTGCTTCGCCATTTATTTCGACACCAATAACAAGTTTATTTCCATCGATCTTATTTGTGCCTGCAGCGCTAAACGTTTTTTGTTCCGGCTGATAAAACATTTTATCAGCTTCAAAACGAAAATTAATAAAGAAGAAAATCACTGCATATAAAATCATGAACAGTGAGAAAACTACTTTAGCCCGGGTCCTGCCGTTTTTAAAAAGACCAATTGCTGGAAAAATTATCAGCAGCAAAGCAATAATTCTTAACCAAAATACATTCCTCCCTAACCAGTAAGCAAGTGAAATAGTGTCTGATTGCTGGCTGCCCGGAAATGGCATAATAAAATAGACGCGCAGTGTTTCTATTGCAAATAAAAGCAGCAGCCCCGTTACAAGCAGTAAAGGTTTCATCAGGGTTTTTTGAATGATATAATGGTGAATAAAGGAACAAAAAACCTATTGGGATTTTGCTATGTAAGTCGAATATACATTTTCTTTTAGAAGGGAATTAACTCCATCGTGTTTAAATTTGATGCATTCATCCAACTAAAATCAAATTACTATGGAACAAAAATATGATGACCAGCTAAGACATATTTACAACCTATTCAATGCAAGGGATATTGATTCAATTCTGGTGCATGTAGATAAGAACGTGCATTGGCCAAACGGTTGGGAAGGAGGTTATGTAAATGGACACGAAGAATTGAGAGACTACTGGACAAGACAATGGATAGAAATTGACTCTTTTGTTGAACCCCTGGCAATCAATCTTAAACAAGACGGAAAAATTGAAGTCGAGGTTCACCAGCTCGCAAAAGACAAGGCAGGTAACTTGTTATTTGACGGAAAAGTAAAGCATATTTATTCTTTTCAAAATGGATTAATCAAAGGCATGGAAATTGATAAGAATTAATGTGAAGGTTGTTTTTTGGCTTAATGCTAACTTTAATAGAATTGCCGGCAACCGGATTAAATAGTATATTTATTGTGCATTCCCGTTATTGACGCCTGCCCGATGATTGCTCCTTCCGCACTCCATTCGTCATAATTAAATTTATTACAATGAAGTCCTCATCCCTTCTGCCTGCATCCTTGCTGGGCACCTTTCTCTTCTGCATGATTTCCTGCGGAGATCAGACCGAACAGAAAGACAACGAAACCGCTGACTCTGTCGGCTACGATTCTGCCAGTAGTACCGCTCTAGCAACTCCCACTTCCACTTTTGTTACAACGCCGGAAACCATGATGTTCGTGATTCAGAAAGTCGCGGATTACGACAAATGGCTGACTGTTTATGAAGAGCATGACTCTGTCCGGTTGGCAAACGGAGTTCATAATTATGTGATTGGTTATAGCACCACTGATCGAACCAGGATTTTTGTGGCATTGAAGTCGGACCAGGTAGACAAGGCAAAAGCTTTTGGTAAATCCGCTGATCTGAAACAGGCTATGCAAAAAGGCGGCGTGAAAGGATCCCCCAAAATAAATGTTTACAATATAACTTTCCAGGACACCGGTAAAATCAGTACAAACCTGCGATCGCAAACTACCTTTTCAGTAAAGGACTGGGATACCTGGCAGCGAAAATTTGACAGTTCGCGCCATATCAGGGTGGACAACGGCCTTGTTGATCGCGCTTATGGCCACGATGCCGACAATAACAAAAAGGTGACCATTGTTGTAGCAGTAATTGATACTGCCAAAGCTTATGCTTTCTGGAAATCGGACCAGATAAAAGAATTACGAAAAAACTCGGGGGTCATTGGAGAACCTGAGCGTTTTAATTTCCGTATTGTAAAGCGGTACTAAACCAAACACTGCTGGTTCAGAGATGTAATTTTTTATGTGTAACACAGCAATTAACTTCACCAGAAATAAATTGATTTGCTGGGTATAGTTCTATGCGGTGGAAGAAGTACCCGGATGGGTGCCGATAAAGGTTTGCTCAAACCGGAGACGAAAACCTGGGGGCAAATTGCGATAGACAAAATGGCCGCACTAAATATCGCGGTAAAAATATCAGTAAACAATAACCAGCTTCCTGCTTATTGCGCTGTCTTTTCAAGTAACAACCTTATTGCCGACAATATATCTCTTCCCTTGCACGGCCCGCTGCTGGGAGTATTGAGCAGTCATCTTCAATATCCGACTGAAGATTTGTTCATACTTGCCTGTGACATGCCGCTTATGGAACCTTTTTTATTAGAAGAACTTAAGGCCGGGTATCGTTTGCATTCATCTTATGATGCATATATATTCTCTAACGATAGCGAGCCTGAACCATTATGTGGTATTTACACCGCAAAAGGGCTATCTGTTATTCTTACTATGCTGCTCGAAGGGCGACTAACCAGGCACAGCATGAAATTTATGCTCGGCCTCCTGCATGTAAAAGTGGTTCCGGCAACGGATGAGCAGAAAAAGTATTTCCGTAATTTTAATGATCATGCCGGACTAGAAGGACTGTAGGCCTAACTTTTTCTTTTCTGTCTTTCTGAATTCATCTTTTGGCCCTTCGCATAAAGGGCATTTGTAATCATCCGGAAGCGATTCGAAGGTTGTGCCGGCATCTATGCCATTTTCATATTCGCCGGTTATCTCATCGTAGATAGTAAGGCACTGACTGCATTGATAAACATATTCCGCTATGTTTTCCTTTCTTTCTTTTTGGACGGGAATTTCCCTTTCAGTGATTAAATTCTTATTGTTCCTGTTATTATAAAAGGCTGTTACAGACCTTCGTAATTGTTCGCCTAAAAGGAATTTCGGATTATTACTGCTAAACACGAAACCCGTACGTTCATTAGGATTAAAATCATGTGCGCATAAGATATCGTACAAATGGAAGAACTCAAAACCAAATATAGAAAGCAGTGATTTGCGTCTGACCAGGATGCTGCTGAATACCTCGCTTTTTTTCCTTGTCTTGATTCCTATACAAACACCGAAGGTCCTTGTGTCTTCGTTGTTCAACCTTTTAACCAGGTAATTTTTGAGCAATAGTCCTTCCCTGCAATTATCTTCTACCTGGAAATTAAGTTCATTGGCAGCGTGCCGCACATTTATCTGGTGCTTTTCCAGCAACCGGTTCCAGGCTGTTTTATCCTTTTCCTCAATACCTTTAACGATAACTGATTTCCAGGAAGTAGAGCACAATTGACCGATCTTGGTTTTAAGACATAACAAACAAAGGTCCTTCAAAAACGATATACTAAATAATTCATCGCGCCGGTATATGCCTAACCAATATTTGTTGTTGTAACGGTTCAGTCCCTCGTAATAAGGCAGGTTGAAGCCCGGAAGTACTGCTGCCTTTTCTGCAGTTTTTGTAATATATTTTTCCAGTTCTATCTTTTTGAATAATAGTACTCCATTTGCCAGTTTATTATCATAAAACTCATGTTTAAACCGGAGGATGACTCTTTCAATTTCTCCCGAGAGACTTGCAACATCATTGGTATATACCAATTGATCCCATTCATAAATAGTGTTCGTTTTGGGAAAACGCACAAACAGATGCCAGAAATGTTGAGCTGTGGAAGAAGCAACCCAGTTGATATTCCCGGTAAGCATTGGTGTAAAACTTTGGTTACTGTCGGATATATTAATTTTTAACCCTGGTCTATAATCTATTCCATCAAAAATATCTTTATACACCCCTTCGCTTAGCCAGGTATTATTAATAAATGCCTCTTCTGCAGGATAGCTGCTAACGATATTCGGGAAATTATCGGCATTCATTTCAAATGGAATATCCATTTTCTTTAGTTCTTCAATCATAACCCCGACGGTCTCCGGCGATACATCGATCAGTAATTGCTGACGTAGTCCGAAGCTAACATCATGCACACCAGCTATGCTGGCCGCTACCAGGATATTATAAAGTTCTCCCGGGGAAATAATGCCGCCGGGAAAATTAATCTTTATGGTAACCAGTGATTTCATATGCCTGTTTTTCTCCGCGAAAGCGGGTGTATGTTGCTGTTAAGCCAAATTCCCTCAGCGCCTTCGGAAAATTTTTACTTTCATGACCTGGCCTGCACAATTTCAATAAAACAAAACGTTGCAGGTTGGTCAATGCTTTCCATTGTTTCAGCGAGACGTACAATCCGTCCTCTATTAACTTGTCCAATAATAAATCAGGGATTTTATTTATATCTGCCCAACCAGGATTACGATCGATTGCTAAGTCCGTCGCTTCTCTATTGGAACGCTTTTTTATTAAACCGGATAAGTAGAGACGATATTTGATTGTTTCTTCTTCATTGCTGCATGACCGGCACGCCAATTCAATTCTTTCTTCAACAACAAGTCTGTTCCATTCATCCAGTTTTAATTTTATTCCAACCTTATCTAATTTAAATCGGACGATCATCGGGATGCACCGGATATTTTTCTCAATGAAGTCTTCTTCAAAACCGAAATATTCAATGCCGGCTAACCCATTAAACTCCGATGCTGATATTCTCTTCAATATTTTCGCCATGATGTAATTTTTTTCTCAGTTGTAAGTCAAGTATCTGCTTTATTTCGGGGCGACAACTACCACAGCCCATACCTGCGCCGGTTATCTGGCAAAGCTGCAGATGATCTTTACAACCTTCCTTGATCTTGTTTATTAAATTTCCTTCACCCACGTTGTTGCAGGTGCATACCAGTTTGCCGATCACAGGTTCTGTTGCTTTACCTGACCGAAGTAATTGCAAACGCTTTTCACTCAGTTCAATTTTGCCTTCTATCAGGTTTCGGTATTCAATGAATTCAGTTTTATCACCTATTAATATAGCGCCGATCAATCTATCGTTATGAATAATGCATTTTTTGTAATAACGTTTTGCCTTGTCTATAAAAACAACTTCTTCATAGGCCGGATCCTCCGGGCATTCTACTTGTCCCAGGGAACACAGATCTGTCCCGTGCATTTTTAAAATGTTCATAAGCAAAGAACCAGCATAATATTTCGAAATATCGCCGTTGAGGTATCGCGCTACGATTTCTGCCTGTTGTTCAGCCGCTGCGGTTATTCCGTATAACATTCCTTTGAATTCCGCTATTTCCCCGATAGCAAAAATATTTTTATCGTTTGTCTGCAGGTATTCATCTACCACAACTCCCCGTTTGCATTCGATTCCGTTTAATTTTGCTATCTCAATATTTGGAATAGTACCAATAGCAATAACGATGGCCTGGGCATCTATCACCAATCCGCTTTTTAATAATATGCCGTTTACGACTTTGGTACCAAGGAACCTTTCTATCTCGTCGTTATAATAAATATCAACTCCTTTCACAATTAATTCTTCATGCAATAACTGGCTTCCAAGCGGGTCAAGCTGGCGATCCATTAACCTCGAAATTCGTTGTACGATTGTTACTTTCACGTTTACTTCACGTAGTGATGCGGCCAACTCTATGCCCAGCAGACCCCCGCCCACAATAACTACATTGCCTTTCGATGGATCTACATGCTCTTTAAAATTGTCAGCGTCTGTTCTGCTGCGCATGGTAAATATCCCTGCCATTGATGGCAAATCGCGCAACATTGCAGGCCGGCTGCCTGTGGCCATGAGAAGTATATCGTAATCATGCGTTTGTCCATCGCTATCTGTAACAGTCTTAGCTTGCCTGTCTATTTTTTCGATGCTTGTCCCGCGATACAACTTGATCCTAAATTCCTTTTCTTCCGCATCTGTCATCTTGACCAGGTTATCCCATGTCAAAGCCCCGCTAATATAGTCAGGCAACAACACCCGGTTATAAAAAGGAAAGTTCTCTTTGCTGAATACGATTAAATCGTCGTCTGTATTTAATTCCCTGTAGCTCTTTATGAAACCGCAGGCTCCGGCTCCGGCCCCGATCACTATTATTTTTTGTTTCGGTTTTTTATATCGCCATACCTGTACCGTTGAAAATTTGAAATCCGGTTCTTTGCTTATTGGGTCCACCAAATTACTGGTCAGGTTATTGGCCCGGTTCAAGTCGCTGTTTAGTATTTTGCCCCAGTGCATAGGTAGAAAGCAAACTCCTTTTTTTATGTCTTTGGAGAGTTTTACTTTAACCCTGACATTACCTCTTTCATTAAAAATTTCAACCAGGGTATTTTCTTCAATACCTCTTTTGACTGCATCTTCCGGATGCATCTCCAAAAAAGCTTCGCTGATATGTTGTTTTAATTTATTCACCTTACCCGTCTTGCTCATGGTATGCCATTGGTCGCGGATACGGCCGGTTGTTAATATCAACGGGTGATCCGAATTCGGTTTCTCCGACTTATTTGCGTCGGGAACAGCGTGAAGAATTGCTTTATGAGATGCAGTGTGAAATTTCTTATCAGTAAAAAGTCTTTTGGTTCCGTAGCCATTGATCTCTTTGGTGTATGGCCATTGTACACTACGCTTCTCTTTCAGTATTTCGTAATTAAGGCCGCTAACGTCGATATTTGTGCCGGCGGTTAAAGCGGCATGTTCAGCATAGATATCGCCAGCATTTTTATAATCAAAACCCGGGTAATTCATTTTAGTCGCAAAGCGACAAATAATCTCCGCGTCTGGCAGGGCCTCACCCGGGGCGTTTATCAATTTATTTAGATAGCTGATCCGGCGTTCAGCATTTGTCATTGTCCCTTCTTTTTCTATCCATGCCGCAGCGGGCAGCACAACATCAGCATATTTTAATGTTTCGGCTTTACCGCTAACTTCCTGGACTACTACAAATTTTGCTCTCTTCAATCCTTCTTCCGCTATTCTAACGTTTGGCAGGCTGATCAGGGGATTGGTACACAATATCCATATCGCTTTCAGCTTACCGTCATTCAATGCTTCAAACATTTCAGTGGCTGTTAAACCAGGCTGCGGGCTTATGGTTCCCAATGGAATATTCCAGAATTTTTCTACTTGATTTCTATGTGCTTCATTGGATAAGTCCCGGTGTGCGGGCAAGAGATTAGCTAAACCACCAACCTCTCTTCCACCCATTGCATTGGGTTGACCCGTTAGTGAGAACGGACCCGAACCTGGTTTACCAATATGACCGGTGATGAGGTTGAGATTAATAAGAGAGAGGTTTTTGTTAACTCCAATTACGCTTTGATTCAATCCCATCGTCCACATAGTAATAAACCCTTTTGCGTTGCCAATAAAGGATGCTGAAAGGCGAATATCATTTTCGTCGACTCCGCAGATTGACGCAGCTTCCGCTATAGTACGTTCAAAAACCACTGTGGAGTATTTTTCAAAGCCTTCAGTATGATTTTTAACGAAATCAAAATCAATACTTCCTTGTTCTATCAGGCACCGGCCAATGGCATGATGCAAAGTGACATCTGTGCCCGGATTCAATTGCAGATGAACATTTGCAATTGAACAACTTTGTGTTTTACGCGGATCACTAACAATGATCTTAATATCCGGATTTTTTTCACGGGCAGCTTCAATCCTTCGCCATAAAATAGGATGACACCAGGCAGGGTTTGCGCCTGCAACAAAAATGCAATCCGCTAATTCAAGGTCATCATAACTCACTGGTACACTATCTTCACCCAGGCTCATCTTATAACCGGTTACGGCAGAACTCATGCACAATCTTGAGTTGGTGTCAATATTATTACTGCCTATAAATCCTTTGATTAGCTTATTTACAACATAATATTCTTCAGTAAGACATTGACCTGATGCGTAAAAGGCAACGGAATCCGGACCATATTTCCCGATAAGCGTTTTAAATACCGCAGCTGTGCGTTCCAGTGCAGTGTCCCACGAAACTCTTTGTCTTGGCTGGTTACGACTATAACGCATTTCAGGGTACAACAGGCGGTCTGATGTATCAGTTACTGTATACTGCAGGTTCATTCCTTTGCTGCAAAGCATGCCCTTATTCACAGGATGGGTTTTATCACCATCCACCTTAAGGTTTCCCTGCGGGTCTTTGCCAACTACAATGCCGCATCCCACCCCACAATAGCAGCAAGTGGTTTGCAAGGCGGAATCTTTGTTTGCGTTTTTGTTTATTGAGTTCGAATCTCTCACTACAGATTATTTATTTATGGCTACCGTTTGCATCACAAGCGATTGTTCTGTCTTTTCTGCATCCGCCTTTAAAACATTTGCATTTAAAACATTAACGGAGGTTCTTTTTTTACTCATAACCCTGGTGGCCATAATAACTACACCCGTTGCGAAAACGCTGCCGCCGAGATAGAAAAATGCTTCAGAATAAGGCATTGATTTAAATAGAAATCCGATAACCATGGCACCGACATTCCCGCCCGCGCCGACAATACCGGCCACACTGCCAACGGCTTTTTGATTAATGAATGGAACAATGCTATAAGTAGCACCGTTAGCCATTTTAAGGCATAAACCAAAAAAGAACATCATCATGATTGCCATTACCAGTTCGCCCGAATTTGCAAACAGCATAATTCCTGCTCCTTCAAGCAATAATAATACAGCTAACAAACTTACTTTTCCGTTGAAGCCATACCTGCTTCCGATTTTGTCTGAAACAATGCCGCCTAATGCCCGGGCAAATATGTTGATCCACCCGAAGATGCTCGCGAGTAATCCGGCAAAAATTAATGTGGCCTTATAATTATCATGAAAATAGGAGGCGGCAAAATTATCGACTGTTATCTCTACCCCAAAACATGCTGCATAAGCGATAGTGAGTATCCATGTGCGATAATCCTTAGCGGCTAATAAAAAAGTATTTTCTTTTATGCCTTTCTCCGTCAGTGGTAACTCATCAAAGTTTCCGGCGGGCGTATCTTTTGTATACTTCCAATAGAGCCATGCCATCACAAGTAACATTATACCGGGAAAGATCATCGCATATCTCCAGCTGTCCGCCTGGCTTACCCAACCAGCTCCTACCAAACCAGCCGCAATTAAAGGCATTAAAATTTGCGTGGCACCACCACCTGTGTTCCCAAAACCGCCGGCTGTTGCATTTGCAGTTCCTTTTATATTCGGCGCAAACATCACCGATGTATGAAATTGGGTTAATACAAAAGAAGCTCCTATCACGCCGATCCCCAACCGAAATAATAAGAATGTAATATAACTATCTGCCAGGCCGATAAATATTACCGGGAAGGCGCAGATCACCAACAGCCAGGTATATACTTTACGCGGACCAAATTTATCAGTCAGCCTTCCGATGAGCAGCCTTGCAATAATGGTGGCGCTAACAGCAGCGATAGCTACATTTCCTTTTTGGGCTTTGGTCAAATGAAGTTGCTCGCTAACCAAAGGCATCAGGGGTGCAATACCAAACCAGGCAAAAAAACAAAAAAAGAACGTGAGCCACGTAATATGAAAAGTTCTCATTTGTATTCCCCGCCCTGAGAATATATTCAATTTTGTGAGGGGCTGATGATTATTACCAAACGACATAGAAATTGTTTTTTAGATTGATGTTTTAGCTGTTTTAATGGGAAAAACTTATTTCCTGGACTGGAACATGGCTTGCACGATGGCGTTGTATGTTGGAAAACAACGACTTAGATTTGTCAATTGATAGGGAAGCAAACGTCTCTTAAAACTAATGGCAGATATTACAGGAGTAATGATCACTACTTTCATAATAGAAATGTTAATGTGAATGTAGTGGCAAGCAATCGTATTGTAAACAGATATATATAATATTTTCGGGGCAGAGTGGCCGCTGAATAGATATTATAATATGATCTATATAATAAAACTACTCAATTTTAGCAAACAATCAATTTGTTATTCCGAATAAATGACATATAAATATATTTAATGTGAATAAAGGGAATGTGAATTAAGGTAATGTGAATGAAAGGGGGAATTTAGGATGTGTTGGGTGGATGAGTAGGGTGGATGAGCAGGGTGGATGTGTAGGGAGGATGTGTAGGGAGGATGTGTAGGGTGGATGTGTAGGGTGGATCAGTAAGGTGGATGTGTAGGGTGGATCAGTAAGGTGGATGTGTATGGTGGATCAGTAAGGTGGATGTGTATGGTGGATGTTTAAGGTGATTTTCTTTTTGGAAGAGCCTCGAATATAAAGCGATGACTATAATATTCCTATATCATGAAGCTATTTCATTGAACCTATATCATGATTGTAAACTAATCAACAAATGAAGCCAAAAGGTTACATATGCTTAGTCAAATTAAAACCAAGCTAGTACCAGGGCTGACACTAAAAAAAATCTCCTGTAATTGGAAAGCTATCTACCTGTTATTGGAGGTAAGCTACTGCAATTGGAAAGGTAGCTACTGTAATTTTTTGAAGGGCCAGCTGCTGTAATTTGAAAGGTTGCTACTGTACTTTGAAAGCTAGCTGCTGTAATTGGAAAGCTTTCTAGTTACCAGTAGCAAGGAAATGGTTTATCAGCGCCACTACGAATGCAATTTGTTGACTATTCTTGTCCTGGGCGCAGATCTCACCGATATAATCACCATGTGCGGAAGGAAGGATTGCTAAGCGTGCATTTGAAAGTGTTTTAGACAACAGCAGCGCATGATCCGCAAGCACTACTTCGGCATCACCGTTGATAACGAGGGCTGGCGCCTGTATCTCTTTGATGGCCGAAGCCGGGATATCTTTGAAAGCAATCATTCGTGCAACATCCCGGTTGAACATTTTTATTAAACCTTCCTCGTCCTGGTTCACCAGAAGATAAGCCTCCTTTAAAGGCGCTGGCATCTGTTCGAGCTTAGCCTGTTTCATGCCTTCAAAAAAACCGGTTTGCATACCGCTACGTTGAAATAACGTAGAAGCAAGTATGATCCTGTTTACCAACCTGGGATGCCTGATGGCAATCTGAATGGTCGTGGTGCCTCCATTACTAAAGCCGAAAATGTCTGCTTTTTTTACTTGAAGTTGATTCAACAACCCGGCAACATCATCTGCATCCTGCTCAAAGCTTAAAGACTGGTCGACGTCTTTTGTCCGGCCATGTGCTTGTAATTCTATTGCAATTACTTTATGCGTTTTCGAAAGTTCCGGAAGAATTCTGCCAAATGTTGACTGTATAGTAGATCCACCGCCATGGAGTAAAACTAATGGCTGTCCGCTTCCGTGGATTTCGTAATACATGTTCAGTTCATTTACTTTGGCATAATGGCCGACCGTTTGATGCTGTGCATTCATATTGGGTGATATTGTCATCAAAACACAAATAACCATTATCAGATTCAATGGTATGTATAGCCTTATTTGCATTCTTTAATTTCTTGATACAATTATATTTCAAAGATGGTGAAAATCCGGATGTTCAAAGCAGTTTAGTTCCAGGTTTTTTGGCAGCTTTATTTTGCAACAGTTCTGTTTCATTCCTTCGCTCCCAACTCACTCATCCACTTGGTGGGGATATGCAACCAGTCAAAACAAATCTCACTAATCCTGGTTAAATTGCCGTTATCATCAAATCATTCGAAAACACCAATCACTTCTCAACTATTTTATTAAGGATAGAAGGTCACCAGGCGAATGTGCAGGTTTTGCTTCTGCCACGGTTAATCTGAAATATAGGCGATGCAACATTCAATTGGACAATTAAAAACTGTAAACTGCAAATAATGCAAAGGCTGCGAAACTCTGCAAATGCTGCAACGCTGCAAACAGTGCAAACGCTACGACGTTGTAACATTGTAACATTGTAACGTTACAATTGAAGGCATAGCCACTTTATAGTCACTTATGTTCTGCATGAACTATGCAAGCATTACTACGGGCAGCTATCGGGTTCTTTGCGAATGACTTGTGGTGGAATTCAAACAAGGCGATAGACAAGAGCACAAGAGCAACGTATACAAGAGGATTACGATAGCTGATTTGGATAGTTGCATTTGGAAAAATGTCATTCCAAAGACTAATGCCGATAACTTCAATGCTCATAACTCTTAAGCCGGATATTGCAATAAGTGAAGGTGAATTTTATTGTGGTATTCGCATATCCACCCAAGTGAACGAGATTAGAACGTGCAGGATGGGCCTGAGGTTGGTTTGATTGCCACCTTCGATTCCTGTTCGGAGTTAACCAGACCCATCAGGGCCCGACAGCAACCTGCGCTGGAAGCAAGGTTAACAAAGCCGATCAGGGAACCAAAAGCTGATCGAAGACAAGAACCCCCAGCGGCATGAACAAACATATTAACCAGGAATCACAGTGGCAAATCAAACTAACCGAAAGGCCCATCCGGCGGAGGGAAGAAACGAATGAACGCCATGAACGTGCATAATCAACAAATCAATAACGAAGCAGGTCGCCAGCTTGCGCCTAAATCATTCCGTATTATCGCATATTGCAATTGGCTTGATTTCATTCTTTCTGTTTATAATTTGTAATTTCCATGATCACAACGATTGTCTGCCATGAAAACCATGCAAAGAAATATTCTTATCGTAGGGAGTTCCAATACAGATATGGTTATTAAAGCCGGCCATCTTCCTGTTCCAGGTGAAACAATCCTTGGAGGAACATTTCTGATGAATCCTGGAGGCAAAGGTGCTAATGCTGCTGTCTCGGCTGCCAGGCTTGGAGCCAATGTGGTATTCATTTGCAAAACAGGCAATGATGTTTTTGGCCATCAATCTATAGCAATTTTCAAAGATGCGGGGATTGATGTATCTCATATTGTTACCGACGCAGATAATCCTTCCGGGGTGGCGTTGATAACGGTTGACAGGGATGGCGAGAATTGCATAGTAGTAGCTTCCGGCGCCAATGCAACACTGTCACCGGGTGACCTAACCGGGATTGAAGATCTGGTAGCATCGTCAGCTGCCGTTTTGATGCAGCTCGAAATTCCCCTTTCTACAGTTCAATATGTGGCGGCCTTAGCTTTTCAAAAAGGAGTAAAGGTGATTTTAAATCCAGCACCGGCCTGCGAAATTCCGGACGAACTGCTGCGATATGTAAGTATTATCACACCAAATAAAACAGAAGCAGAAATGCTCACCGGCATCAAGGTGTTTGATCTTCAGTCGGCAAAATCTGCTGCCGCGGCGCTGAGCAGCAAGGGTATAGCAACAGTAATAATAACTATGGGCAGTATGGGCGCGCTGGTTCTACACGATAATGTATATGACCATATACCGGCAGTTCCAGTAGATTCTATCGATACAACGGCAGCAGGCGATGTATTTAACGGAGCACTTGCAGTTGCTTTGTCTGAGGATAAAGACATAATTCAGGCAACCCGTTTCGCCTGTATGGCAGCCGCGATATCAGTTACCAAACTTGGTGCTCAAGCTTCGGCGCCATCTAAGCAGGAGCTGGAAGCTTTTATTGCCGTTCTAGAAAATTCAATTGGTTAAAATTTGCAGGCCATTGAATCAGTTTGCACCTTTTTGAGTTATGAAACGAAATGATAGCAACGGTTTTGTATTTTCTTTCATAATTCATAACTCATAATTCATAACTCTCTTAAACCGTCGCTATATGACAAAACAAAATATCCTGCTTATTATTTCTATGTTTTTTGTTTCTTTAGTTGTCTCACAAAAACCTGTCTCTATTTCAAAAAAAGTGCTGCATGACAAAATCAAAGGTGGCTGGGCCGGTCAGACCATTGGTGTAACATTCGGTGGTCCTTATGAATTCAGGTTTAATGGAACTTTTATCCAGGACTATCAACCGCTGGTTTGGAAGGATGGATACCTGAAGGCTGCGATGATCAATAATCCTGGCCTTTATGATGATTTGTATATGGACCTTACATTCGTTGACGTATTTGACAAATACGGGTTGAATGCGCCGATCGACTCTTTCGCAAATGCATTTGCAAATGCTGGTTATATGTTGTGGCACGCGAACCAGGCAGCAAGATATAATATCCTTCATGGGATTAAAGCACCGGAATCGGGTCATTGGAAATACAATTCACATGCAGAAGATATTGACTACCAGATTGAAGCTGATTACGCTGGTTTAATGAGTCCCGGTATGCCGAATACGGCCTCCGCAATCTCTGATAAAATCGGGCATATTATGAACTATGGCGATGGTTGGTATGGTGGAGTTTATATCGGTGCCATGTATTCGCTCGCATTTATTTCAGATGATATTTCATATATAGTTACGGAGGCTTTAAAAACCATTCCAGCAAAAAGTACTTATTATCAATGTATCAGTGATGTGATCAAATGGCATAAACAATTTCCGGCCGACTGGCACCGGTCTTGGTACGAAATACAGAAAAAATGGTCAAGTGATATTGCCTGTCATGAAGGAATTTTTAATCCATTCAATATTGATGCAAAAGTAAATTCTGCCTATGTTGTACTCGCTCTTTTATACGGACAGAAAGATTTCGGTAAATCTGTAGAGATCGCCACCCGCGCCGGTCAGGACGCTGACTGTAATCCTTCATCAGTAGCAGGAGTACTCGGTACGGTGTTGGGCTACGACAAAATTCCTTCAGAATGGAAACTTGGATTATCAGAAGCAGAAGACATTAATTTTAAGTATACCGAGATCTCACTTAATAAAGTTTATGAGATCGGTTTGAAACATGCATTATTGAATATAGAAGCCAATGGGGGAAAAGTCAGCAACGAAATAATAACCATCAAAAGCCAGTTACCACAGTCAGTGAAATTTGAACAGGGTTTTACCGGTTTGTACCCGATTGCCAGGGTGGACTTTAATCATAGTATCACTGAGTTGTCATTTGAGTTCGAAGGGACAGGGTTTTCATTAGCCGGTGAAGCAAAAAAGAAAACCGGGGTTAAGGAGGATTATATATTTCGTGCCGAGATTTATCTTGATGGTCAGAAGGTGGAGACAGTGGAACTCCCCACCAATTTTACACATAGGCGACTGGAACTGTTTGCTAGGTATCCCCTCGATAAAAAGAAACACCTGGTAAACATCAAACTGTTGAATCCAAGTGAGCAGCACGAATTGAGGAGTTATAATTATGTTGTTTTTTCCGATAAACCTTTTAATGCTAACAAACCTTGAGTTAAATATAAACCCTGGGTACACCTCAATATATTATTCTGGGTACATCTCAACATGTCTTTAACGTCTCAACTGCAAACAGATTCTGAAAACAACGCCCCAATAAACTTTATCAAATGTATATTGTCACAGACTATTCACTCGCTATCCTGTTTTGTTTTATTACGATGTTGTGTTGGGGTTCATGGGGAAACACACAAAAGCTGGCATCCAAACATTGGCGTTTTGAATTGTTCTATTGGGATTATGTGATAGGGATCTTGCTGTTTTCGATTATTTCCGCTTTTACAATTGGCAGCATTGGTAGTAATGGAAGAAGTTTCCTTGAAGATCTAAAGCAGGCTGACGGTGCAAACATCAGGAGTGCATTCCTGGGTGGGATTATTTTTAACGCAGCAAATATCCTCTTATCGGCGGCTATAGCCATCGCTGGCATGTCGGTAGCCTTCCCGGTAGGAATTGGTATTGCTTTGATACTTGGAGTTGTAATAAACTATGGAGCTGAACAGAAAGGCGATCCGGTGTTTATTTTCTCCGGTATAGCTTTGGTTATGATCGCAATTGTATTAAATGCTATCGCTTATAGAAAAAAAGAAAATACAAATAAAAAAGTTTCTTCAAAAGGTATATTTATAGCGATTGCGGCTGGTTTCCTGATGTCTTTTTTTTATCGCTTTATTGCCGCTGCTATGGATCTGAATAATTTTGAATCACCGGCTATAGGCAAGATGACCCCATATACTGCTGTTTTTATTTTTTCCATAGGTATTTTAGCCAGCAACTTTATTTTTAATACCATACTTATTAAAAAGCCAATTACCGGTTCGCCGACAAGTTATTCCCAATATTTTGCAGGTTCACTAAACACCCATCTCACAGGAGTACTGGGCGGACTTATCTGGGGACTTGGAAATTCATTAAACCTTATTGCTGCGGGGCGCGCTGGTTCGGCGATATCATATGGACTTGGCCAGGGAGCCACCCTGGTTGCTGCGCTTTGGGGTGTGTTCATCTGGAAAGAGTTTAAGAACGCACCCAGGGGCACAAGCTCCCTGCTTGCATTTATGTTTTTATTCTTTGCGCTTGGAATTGTTTTGCTGATTTATGCGGGTGATAAATAATTCGGGTGATAAATAATTGATGTATAGTAATATATTTAAAAATGAAAAAACCTGGCATTAAGCGGGAGTTTACGAATAAGTCTTACGAAAATCGCGCGGCGAATACCCTGTTAGTTTTTTAAATGTAGTCGCGAAATGTTGTGACGAATAAAAACCGGTATCCAGGGCAATATCAGTAACACTGAAATCTTTACGCCTGAGCAGGTTAACTGCTTTAGAGATCCGGATGTTGATGAGAAAGTTTAGCGGGGAGAATCCCGTGAAATTTTTTACTTTTTCAGAAAATGCAGTATGTCCCAGGCCAACAAGCGAAGCCATCTCGTCGACCGTCCACTGGTGCGACAAATTTTCTCTAAGCGACTTCTCCAGTTTCATAAATACAACCGGGTAATCACGGTGAGTATTTTTCTGCCGGCTCAGGGTGCGTGCCAGCAGGATCAGTAATTCGTTCAGCAACTGGTTCACACGCATGAAATGCCCGATTTCTGATGATACCAATTCGGCCCGTATATTTTGCAACAGATTTCCAGCGGCCGGTAAATTAAGTATCGGCTTATAATGAAGTCGGAATATCTTTTTTATGATTGCCTTTTCTGTTGACGATAAATTGCACCAGGTGCCCGGGAATATACCATGATCGCCCGGACTCTTCGCCACATCGATATCGATCCAGGTCACCGTTCCGATATTAAAATAATTGTTTACCCCACCGAATAACATGCCTGGTAATGCAATTGCAAGGTCACCGGGATATAAAATGTGAGATTGTTTGCCAAGCACCCAATTAAACTTTCCTTGAAAAACATAATAGAGCCTGAGGGTTGGCTTTGAAGTTACAGGAAGAGAATCAAACTGGATGGTATTGCACTTCGTGAGCGCAAATTCGGCAACATGTGGAAATGGCACCAGCTCTTTGTTTGTTCTGTTCAGCAGAAAAGAGATCATATAGGCAAGTTGAATCTGTTTCAGCCGGATACTGCAAAATGTCTTTGCAACACTTATCTAAATATAACCTGTTTTTTGGTATGTACATTATTCGCCGGTGGATTTTATTGGAAGTTTATTGTTGATAAGAAAGGATACTTTGTTATGTAATTGCAGCTTCTAATTTCCTTCAAACTACCTGCTTATGAACAAAAAAATCTTTCCGGCATCTTTGCCGGTTTATTCAAGACTGCTCACAAGCTTCCTTCTCATTTTCTTGTTTTCGGGATCCCTGTATTCACAAACCGTGACTGGTACGGTGACGGATAACCGAAATCAACCGATACCTGGTGTGACTGTATTAGTAAAAAGAACAGGCGATGCTACAGTTACGAATGCAACAGGTAAATTTGAAATCAGGGCAACCGGTACCGACTCATTGCAATTTACATCGGTCGGGTTTGCGGCCCAGACGGTTCCTGTCAATGGCCGCAATGATGTTTCTGTTAATCTCCAGGCAGGTTCGCAGGATCTCGATGCCATCGTTGTGACCGCACTAGGTATCAGTAAAGAGTCAAAGAGACTTGGTTATGCCACAACTACGGTTAATGCAGATGAATTGACCGTTAATCGCACACCAAATCTGATGAATGCCCTGCAAGGCAAGGTTGCCGGGGTTAACATTTCCGGTCTTGGCACTGGCCCTGCCGGTACTTCCAAGATTCGTATCCGTGGGCAATCATCCATTTCAGGTCAAAATAACCCCCTCATTGTTGTCAATGGTATTCCGCTTGACAACACAAATTTTGGTACCAATCCAACTGCCAGCGGATCAGTTCAGGGTGATAATTCAATTGCGGTCCGAGGAGGTGGAAATACATCTGATGGCGGCGACGGATTATCCAGTATCAACCCTGATGATATAGAATCCATGACCATCCTGAAAGGTGCTGCAGCTGCCGCCTTGTACGGATCACGTGCAAAAGATGGTGTGATAATGATAACTACAAAAACCCGGGGCAAAGGAAAAGGCATCGGAGTTTCTTATAATCTTAATTATACCAACGAACAACCATTGGACTTTACCGATTATCAATATGAATATGGCCAGGGTGAAAATGGAAAACGTCCGACAACACGCAACCCGACTTCAGGGCAGTGGTCATTCGGCGAGAAATTTCAACCCGGTATGACCCAGGTATTGTTCGACAGTGTTGTTGTACCCTATGTGCCGCAATACGACCGTATTAAAAAATTTTTCCGTAATGGCCAGAATCTTACTAATACAGTAACCATTGAAGCGGGCGGTGAAAAAGGTGGCCTTCATATTTCTCTTGGTAACCTCGATAGTAAGGGTATTGTGCCTAATAATACATTTAACAGGAAGACGATGAATCTTGGGTTCAGCTACAATCTGTCTGATAAACTAAGTTTCATGGGGAATGCAAATTATTCAATCGAAAAAAACAACAATCCTCCCAATATAGCCAACCAGGACAACTCTATTCCGACGGTTATATACAACATGTCGAATTCCATGCCGTCGGATCTGCTTAATGAAAAGAAATACAATGCACAGGGAAACGAATTTATTTACTCAAGATTTATGAATCGCACTAATCCCTATTGGGTACTGGCTGAACAGTTTCAAACTATTAGGAGAGACAGGTTATTCGGAAACTTCTCTGTTAAATATGACATCACTCCATGGTTGTTTATTCAAGGGCGTATCGGACAGGATTTCTGGACCCGTGACCAGGATTATAATAATTTTCCAACAGGGCATGCCTCAAGAGGCCCGGCCCCCGCAGGATTTGTGAACGGTGTTTACACCCAGGATGCAAGGCGGTTCCGGGAAACAAATGCAGACTTCCTGGTAGCTTCCAATTTCGAATTCAGTAAGTTCGGACTTAATGTAAATCTTGGTGGCAACCAGATGCGCAGACGTTCTGATCTCAATAGCGTGCAGGTAACCGACTTTGTTGTCAGAGGCCTATATACAGTTCAGAATGGCCGCGCAAAAGATCCTTTATATGATCTGCAGAAACGTGGTGTGAATTCATTGTATGGATCGGCAGAAGTATCCTATAACAACCTCTTGTTTGTAAACGGTACCCTAAGAAATGATTGGTTCTCAACTTTGTCTCCTGAGAACCGAAGCATACTTTATCCATCCATTTCTGCCAGTTATCTCTTTTCAGAATCACTAAAATCACTCACGTGGTTGAACCTGGGTAAATTAAGAATGGCTTTTGGTGAAGTAGGTAGCGATACTGATGTTCCGCCTTATGCTGATGTCCTTTTTTACCAGATCAACGCTAATCTTATACCAAACCCGGCAGGTGCAGCACAACCGGTTGGCGGACCAAATGGTAACACAGTTCCTAATGCAAACCTTCGACCTATGAGGATCTCAGAAATCGAGCTCGGAGTTGAGTTGAAAATGTTTAATAACAGGGTAGGGCTCGATATCGCAGCTTATCGGAAGATCACAACAGACCAGATAGTCCAGGCCCAGATTTCTGATGCTTCAGGATTTATAGATACAAGGATAAACAGTGGACAAAGCCGCAACCTTGGTATAGAAGGCTTACTAAGCCTGGTTCCCATTCAGTCCTCAAATTTCCGTTGGGAATTCACAGCAAATGCTACCTATAATAAAACAGAAGTTCTGAGCCTGCTTACAGATAAACCCGGTGAAAGTATAACTGTCGGAACCCATGTTTTTAACGGTGAGCTTCGACAGATAGTAGGAAAGGAAATGGGGCAGATCGCAGGTTTAGGTTATAAAAGAGATGCTAAGGGCGAACGCATATTTGGAGCAAACGGGGTCCCAATAAAAACAGACGCCGTGGTGACTTTTGGGTCGGCATTACCGAAATGGTATGGAGGTTTTCTCAACGCCTTTAATTACAAAGGTGTATCCCTTTCATTTCTGATTGATTATAAACTTGGTAACAAGATGTTATCCGGTACTAATTTCAACATGATACGTGAAGGACATCATAAAATTACCCTTGAGGGCCGTGAAGGTGGAGTAATCGGTAAAGGTGTCAATGAAACTGGTGGTGTAAATACCAAGGCGACCGAGGTCCAGATGTACTGGGAACACCTGAGATCACAAGGCATAGTTGAACCGGTGATTTACAATGGAGGATACTGGAAGCTACGCCAGATTACACTTGGATATGATTTCACGAAATACCTCCCGGGAGCATGGCCTGTCAAAGGCGTTAAGCTGAGCTTCGTTGCAAATAACGTGTTGATCCTAAAAAGATGGATTGATAATATAGATCCTGAAACATTCGGGTATAGTTCTGACAATCTTGTAGGAATGGAATCTACAGGTCTGCCTTCTACACGGGGCCTGGGTCTGAACCTTAACATTAAATTTTAATAGCCGTGCATATGAAAAAGATAATTCAATACACATTCCTGTTGACGGTGCTGTTATTCCAATTCGCTTGTGATAAGGGGCTTTCTGAACTAAATGAAAATAAAACAAACCCGGTTGCTATAGATCCGATTTTCCAATTGAATAACGCGGTCATCAATTTATCTTTCCCAGTGGCAACACTTACTTATGAAATGGGAATAGTTCAGCAGGTTATTTCACCAAATGGAGGCGTACTTGCAGGGGCAAATTTCAACCAGGATAACCGGAACCTGCTGTCGCCGATATGGCAGGCATACTATCGTAATGTTATCCGAAATACCAGGGATGTCATAGCCAACACCAAGGAATCGCCCACCCGGGGTAACCTGATGAACATGGGAAGAATTTTACAGGCTTTTGCATTTATGATTCTTACTGATACTTATGGTGACATCCCATACACTGAAGGTGGGCTCGGTTATTCTGAGCAGGTGTTCTTGCCAAAATACGATGCACAGCAGGCGATTTACACAGATATCATAAAAGAACTGACTGAAGCTTCTGCAGCACTCGACGCAGGGAAACCAACGGAAGCCGGAGATATACTTTATGCTGGAAACATCGTTCAATGGAAAAAATTTGGCTATTCGTTATTATTGAGAGCGGGCATGCACATAACTAAAGCCGATGCTGCCAAAGCAGACGCAACTGTTAAAGCTGCATTCGCCGGAGGTGTCATTACTTTGAATGCAGACAATGCAATCATGCGGCACGATGCTAACTATCTCCACCCGATTGGCAACACGCTCAATGGAACGGAAGGAGCAAATTTCTACCTGGCCAAACCATTCGTTGATCAGCTTAAAAACACAAACGATCCCCGCTTATCAGCTATCGCTATCCGTTATGTGGGTGCCAAATCCGGACCGGAGCAGGTACCAGCTGTTGGTACAACTGACCCCGCCCGGCAAATTGGGCTTGCGATGGGAAAAGACAATGGTGGTGCAACGGCCGCTGCTGCAGCGGATGGTCTTGCCAGCTATTATGAATATAGCCAGGTTGACCGGCGGAGACTTACTAAAGGAACAGTACCCGCATTTTTTGTAACCGCTGCTCAAACACTATTACTGCTTGCTGAAGCTGCTCAGAGGGGATGGGTGACCACCGGAACTGCCAAAGGTTATTACGATCTAGGCGTTACCGCACATATGCAGGAACTCGGTACCCATGATGCGAACGCTGCAGTACCGGCATCAGCAATACAACCATATCTGACAGCAAATCCATTTAACCCCCCTACTGCAATGCAACAAATAGGAACTCAATATTGGATCGTATCGTTTCTGAACGGTTCAGAAGCCTGGGCAAATTTCAGACGCACAGGGTTTCCTGCATTGGCTGCAAATCCTTATGTTGGTGACATCCCCGCTGGCACATTTATCAGGAGAATAACATATCCTCTTTCAGAAATATCAGCCAACACAACAAATGTAAATGAAGCAATTGCAAGGCAGGGCGCGGATAAAATGGACACCCGAGTGTGGTGGGACAAGTAAAAACAGTTATGAATTATGAGTTATTAGTTAAATCCCGTACATGTATTTTCAAACTAAATTTAAAACTAATGTTGAAGATCTTTTTGTTTTCACTTTTTCTGTTTGGTTCTGTAACAGTTTATTCACAGCAAGTTTCATTAACTGCCGAACAGGTAAAACAATTAACCGTTGAATGGAAGGGTGAGAGGTTTCCGGATGGTCGCCCGAAAGCCCCTGCCAAATTGATGGCAAGGTTAAAAAATATATCCATCGAAGAAGCCTGGGGTTATCTCCGTAACAAAGGTTACCAGAATCAATATGAAGGTGAATGGACAATTATCCGTCCTGATTCAGTGATGGTTGGACAAGCAGTTACTGCCCAGTATATGCCGATGCGGGCAGACTTCGATAAAGTGATTAAAGACAAGGGCAAGGAAGAAAAAAGGGTGGGAGCACCCAATTCATGGCCTATTGATGTTTTACAGGAAGGAGATATTTATGTTGCAGACAGTTATGGTAAAATAGCTGATGGTACCCTGATTGGCGACAACCTTGGTAATTCTATCTATGCAAAAACACATAGAGGAGTTATCTTTTATGGTTCGGTAAGAGACGTTGAAGGCTTGCTTGCCATCAAAGGATTCAATGGTTGGGTAAAAGGAATTGATCCATCTTATATACAACAGATGATGCTTGCGGGAATCAATCTTCCGGTGCGGATTGGCCGCGCCACCGTACTTCCCGGAGATGTTGTTCTTGCAAAAAAATTCGGAACCATATTCATTCCGCCTCATTTGCTCGAGGATCTGGTGATAAATTCTGAGTTCATCCAGTTAAAGGATGCATTTGGTCACCAGCGACTCATTGAAGGAAAATACACACCTGGTGAGATAGATCAGCAATGGACTGATGCAATCAAAAAAGATTTCCTGCAATGGTTGTCTGAACGAAAGAACCTTCCCATGACCAGGAAAGAACTGGATGATTTTATGAAGGGCCGCACCTGGTAACGCGGGAACCCGGAATCAATACTAACTCAACACCGAATCACCACCGGGACCAACACTGAACTAACTTCTGAATCACCACCGGGACCAACACTGAACTAACACCTGAATCAACATCTTAAACGATATCGAATTAATATTCAAATCAACATTCGAATCAACCTGTTATTAACGCCATAAATTAATTTTTCATGACACCATCACAAAAATTTCTTCAGAAACTTGGTTTGAAAGATGATCAGCCGCGACCTGATCTGGATTTTAAAAATGATACTTATGAAAATGGACGCAGGAACTTTCTTAAGATGTCAACACTTGGTGGGATTAGTCTCGGTGGTGCTTTGATTGCTTCGCCTATTGAAGATATACTCGCACAAGCCACTCAGAAAGTAAACCGCAACTCAAAACCATCAGAGTTAAAAATTACGGATATGCGGTATTGTGTAACCACTGTGTTAGGACGTACCGCAATTATACGGATCGATACAAACCAGGGCATATATGGTCTCGGGGAAGTAAGAGATGGGGCTGATGTAAGATATGCACTGATGCTCAAGAGCAGGATACTTGGTCAGAACCCATGCAATGTGGAAATGATTTTTAAATCTGTTAAACAATTTGGAGGACAGGCAAGACAGGCGGGCGGGGTTTGTGCCGTAGAGATGGCGCTATGGGACCTTTGTGGTAAAGCTTATAACGTGCCTTGCTGGCAATTGCTTGGAGGAAGATACCGGGACAAGATCCGCATGTATGCCGATACTCCTGAATCCCAGGACGTGGAAGAGTTTAAAGCAAAAGTTAAATACAGGACAGTGGACCAGGGATATACCTGGCTCAAGATGGATGTGTCTATCGGGATGTTGCGTAATATCCCGGGAACCCTTGTAAACAGTGCATTCTGGGGCCAGGGCCTTGCACAGTGGAACGGCGATTATATGTCTTATGCAAACGCCGCACATCCATTTACAGGTATACAGATAACTGAAAAGGGTCTTGAAGTAATGGCCAAACGCGTTGCGGATGTCCGGGCCGTTATTGGGCCAGAAATACCACTTTCAACCGATCATTATGGTCACTTTGATCTGAACAACATGATAAGGTTTGGTAAATCTATTGAGAAATACCGGCTCGCCTGGCTTGAAGATATGGTTCCCTGGCAGATGACCGAACAACATAAAACCATTACCGATGCTTTGGAGACACCGACATTAACTGGTGAAGATATTTACCTGTTGCAAAATTTCAAACCTTTGATCGATTCACATGCCGTCGATATTATTCATCCGGATCTTGCTTCATCAGGTGGGTTACTTGAAACAAAAAGAATAGGAGATTATGCGGAAGAAAAAGGTATAGCTATGGCGATGCACCAGGCCGGAACCCCGGTATCATTTATGGCGAATGTACATTGCGCAGCGGCCACTCAAAACTTCCTGGCCCTGGAACATCACTCGGTCGATCTGCCATGGTGGGAAAGCCTTGTGAAAACAACAGACAACAGGAAGCTTATTGACAAAGGGTTTGCGCCCTTGCCGCTGGAAGCGCCAGGACTCGGCATCGAACTAAACGAAGAAGTAGTTAAACAACATCTGCATGCAAAAGATAAAACATATTTCGCCCCAACACCGGACTGGGACTCTTTGAATTCACATGACAGGACCTGGAGTTAATGGTGCATGCTGAATTTTATTTACGGTTCATTTCATCGTTTTTAACCGAAGTCTGGCATTACCATATTCAGGCTTTATTAAGCGTTTAACAAAATATGACTAAAGCTGCAAATGCTTCCTATCGTGTTTTTTATGGGTTAGCAGCACTGTTTTTCGTTTGCTGGGTGGTGATCACAATTATGGCAAAACACTATCTGGCCGGATGGTTCCTGATGTTATCCCTTGTGAGTGTAGCCATCGCTTTCCGTGGCAGCAGAGTGCTGAAAGGCTTATCATTTACCATAATCATTTTTGGAGTCGTTAGCCTTGCTATGTACTATCCCCAGTATTTTAAAACGATTGGCGACTTTAAACTTTCGGGATTGATAGTTCCGTTGTTACAGATCATTATGTTTGGTATGGGAACAGAACTTAGTCTGAAAGATTTCAATAATGTTTTGCGAATGCCCAAAGGTATAATAGTTGGAATAGTTTGTCATTACACCATTATGCCTTTGATTGGATTTGCGATTGCAAATCTTTTTGATTTTCCAAGTGAAATTGCGGCGGGCATTATCCTCGTTGGGTGTTGTCCCAGCGGTCTTGCATCCAATGTGATGTCTTACCTCGCGAGGGCAAACCTGGCTTTATCAGTATCGGTAACAACTGTATCTACACTGCTGGCGCCATTTTTAACGCCCTTGCTTATGCGCTTATTAGGTGGTGGTTTTGTTGAAGTTCATTTCTGGGATATGATGTGGGACATTACAAAGATTGTGATTATCCCAATTGCAGCCGGTCTTGCATTTCACTACCTGGTGAGGGGTAAGTTTGGCTGGCTTGATAAAGCTATGCCGCTATTGTCCATGGCAGGAATTGCGCTGATTATTATGGTAATTACTGCTGCAGGACGCGATAGCCTGCTCAAGGTTGGTGGCTTGCTGATTATTGCAACCTTTATACACAATGTTGCCGGTTTTATACTTGGTTACTGGTCGGGCCGGCTATTAAAATTCGCTGAACGCGATTGCAGAACAATTGCACTGGAGGTGGGTATGCAAAATGCTGGCCTGGCATCTGGCCTGGCCCTCACCATGGGTAAACTTGCTACCGTTGGCCTGGCCCCGGCAATTTTCGGTCCGATGATGAATATCACTGGTTCATTTCTTTCGAGCTGGTGGCATAGCCGTTTACCCGAAGATGATATTGATCCGAATTCTGTTGAACTGCAAACCGCTGATCGGAACATAACTACTGCTGGTCCCAGGTAGAGATTTGAATCGCATAAACCGGGGCAATCCGGCTTCCGGCTAAACTGGTGACCGGCGACAAAAACATAATTATATGAATAAAAAAATAATAATTGCCTGTCTCCTGGTATCAACTTTTGTAGTTGATCATATACAAGCACAGCAAATCTCAAAAGAAGAATTAATTTTCCTCACCCCGGAATGGAAGGGGGAGCGATTTGCAGATGGGCGGCCAAAAGTGCCCGATGCAATTCTAAACCGTATACGCAAGGTGAGCCAGGAAGAAGCATGGGCAGTAATGAAAAATGAAGGATATGGATACCAGGTTGCTGAGAACTGGCAACAGATAAATCCAGACAGTGTACTCGTGGGGCGGGCGGTGACGGCGACATTTATGCCAGCCAGGCCAGATGTTTGGAGTGCGATCGATGCGAGGGGTAAAAAGGCCGGTAAACGTGGTCAGAACAGCTGGCCGGTCGATCTGCTCGTTAAAGGTGATGTATATGTTGCTGATCAGTTCGGGGCTCATCGCAATGGTCCTACCATTGGTGATAACGTTGGCAATGCTATCTATGCAAAAACAGGTAACGGTATTGTATATGATGGTGCCATCCGCGATATCGAAGGCCTGAAAGAAATAGGGGGATTTACTTCTTATTTTACCAGTTATGATCCTTCATATCATAATCCAACCGGCGATCTAAATACCATGATCATCGGCATAAATCAGCCAACACGTATCCGCACCGTCACTGTTATGCCAGGAGATATCGTTTTAGGTAAACAGGGAATAGTAAGTTTTATTCCACCACATCTTGCGGAAAAAGTTGTAAAGACCTCCGAGATCGTAAGGTTGAGAGATATGTTCGGACATCTCCGTTTAAAAGAAGGTAAATATACAGCCGGGCAAATAGATTCCAGATGGACAGACGAAATTGAAAGAGATTTTTCAAAATGGCTGAATGATCATATCAACGAATTGCCGGTACCAAAAGAACAGGTACAGGAATTTCTGAAAGCCAGGACCTGGTAAAAAAAGCTTTAGAGCCTGGAACATTATACCGCTCACAATTTAAATCCGCTATTATGTCGCATTCGCCATCCAGAAGATCTTTTCTTTCAAAAATCGCTATGGCTTCTGCGCTTGCATCCATAGCGCCTTTTGCACTTTTTGGGAAAGGACTCGAAGATGCTGTTGAAAAAACGCCATTCGCCTCGCCCCCGGCAGATCTGAAAATAACGGGTGTAAAATGTGGTTATATCCGCGGATCGGTATTTGTAAAGATTTATACAAACCAGGATATCTGGGGTTGTGGTGAAGGCGTTGACGCAATACCCGGTACCTATCACCTGGTTAAAAATTTTGGTGCAAGACTAATTGGTAAAAGTCCATTAAACGTTCACCGGCTTTTTGAAGACATAAGAAGATCAGGATTTTTCCAGGGCGCACAGTCGGGTATGTATATAGCTGTATTGTCTGCCATTGAAACAGCGCTCTGGGATCTGGCAGGTAAATCGCTGGGCCTGCCTGTTTACCAGTTACTCGGTGGTAAGTTTCGGGATAAGATCCGTGTTTATTGCGACACTGCCCTGTACCAGAGAAACCTGCCCACTCCGAAGGACTTTGCAGAGGCAGCATTAAAATCAAAAAAAATGGGTTTTAATGCCATCAAGTTTGACCTGGACCAGGCTAATGATCCCAACAAATATGATGCATATAACTGGACAGCAAGTCCGGCTGAACTACAACGCATGGTTGATCAGCTTACAGCTGCCCGTGAAGCGGTGGGACCTAATATTGACATTTGTGCGGATATGCATGGACGTTATGATGCGGTTACCGGCCAACAGATAGCAAAACGAGTGGAACATCTTAACCTGATGTGGCTGGAAGAACCCATACCTGCTGAAAATCCGCAGGCATATAAGCTTATAACTGATTCAACCAGTACTCCTATTTGCGCCGGCGAAAATCATTATCTCGCTCATGGGTTCCGTCCACTGCTCGAAATCGGAGCCGTAGATATAGTAATGCCCGATCTGCAGAAGGCGGGTGGGTTGGGCGAGGGGCAGCGGATTGCAAACCTGGCCAACCTTTATTATGTTCCCTTTGCACCACATATGGTAGCTTCATTCCTGGGCGCAATGGCCTCGGCGCATGTTTGTGCTTCAGTTCCTAATTTTATGGTACTGGAATGGCAATCATATTTTCATACAGAACCTATGTTCAAAGAGATAATTACTTATGATGGTGAATGGGTGAAGGATAGTTTTATAACGCTTTCAACAAAGCCAGGTATCGGTGTGGAAATAAACGAAGAAGGTATGCGAAAATATGCCATCAAGGACACGCCCTTTTTTGAATGATGAAGATTTAATGAATATCTGAATGATTATTTGAATGATATATTTGAATGAAATAAAGGTAGCCTTATGAAAAGAATTGTTATTCTTATTTCAATATTTTATTGCTCGGTTTGTTCCTGTTCCATTTGTTTTTCTCAAACAAGACAATCTTTTGATTCAGTGCTGTCTCAGATGAAATTCTCAGCAAAAAAAGAATTGCTGGATGTTTATTATCCTAAAAACATCGACACCTTATATGGAGGATACCTGACCGACTTTTCATTTGAATTTAAACCTGCAGGCAAACAGGACAAGATGATTGTTACGCAGGCCAGGCATGTCTGGACTACTTCAAAGGCAACACTATTTTACAAAGACACCAGTTACCTGGCAATGGCGCGACATGGTTATTTTTTTCTCAGAGACAAGATGTGGGACAAACAATATGGCGGATTTTATACACTTGTAAACAGGAAGGGTGATATGATATCCGAACGGAAGGAGGCATACGGGAATGCCTTCGGTTTATACGCGCTCGCAGCATATTATAAAACCTCCCGTGACCCCCAGGTACTGGAACTCGCAAAAAAAGCTTTCGGCTGGCTCGAGAAAAATAGTCTTGACCCTGTATACAAAGGCTACTATCAACACCTGGAAAGATCGGGGAAACCTATTCGCCGCGATTCGGGCACACCGCTTGCATCTGATCTTGGTTACAAGGATCAGAACAGTTCCATTCATATACTGGAGGCCTTTACTGAGTTGTATGCTGTTTGGCCCGATCCGCTTTTGAAAACAAGGTTACAGGAAATGCTCTTATTGATTAGGGATACGATGGTTCATCCCAAAGGATATCTGCAGTTATTTTTTACACCCGAATGGAAACCTGTTTCGAATAAAGATTCAACCCGGGATATAATACTTCAGCGACGATCCCTGGATCATGTTTCATTCGGACACGATGTTGAAACTGCCTACCTGATGATGGAAGCCACGGAGATCCTCGGTAATCACGATGATAAAAAAACACTCGCTATTGGAAAAAAGATGGTTGATCACTCATTGCGCAATGGCTGGGATCACGCACTGGCAGGTTTTTATGACCAGGGATATTATTTTAGAAACAGTGATACCATCAGCATCATCAAACAAAGTAAAAACTGGTGGGCCCAGGCCGAAGGATTAAATACCCTCATGATATTTTCGCAATTGTATCCTTCCGATAAACTGAACTATGCAGACAAATTCCTGGAATTATGGAATTATGTTCAGTTGAATCTTATCGATCATGTACATGGTGATTGGTATGAAGAAGGGATAGATCATGATCCCGCCAGAAAAACCTCGGCCAAATCACATATCTGGAAGGCGACTTATCATAATTTCCGGTCATTGAGTAATTGTATACGAATGCTCGAAAAGAAATGATTTAATAAACTACATATACCGGTCATTGCGCCACGGGTATGCAGTATTCGAATATCCATTTCTTTCCCAGAAACCTAATCTGTTATGTGTAAGAAATTCAATCCGGTTTATCCATTTCGAGCCTTTCCAGGCATAAAGCTGCGGGGTAATCATTCTTACCGGCCCGCCATGTTCCTTTGGTAAAGGATTATTTTCTGCAATATGCACCAGCAGTACATCAGGTTTAAGCGCTTCTTCCAATGATATGTTAGTCGTGTATTCATCATAACCATAACATAAGATATGAGTGGCCGTATCTTTCACCTGTACCAATGCTGCCAGATCCAGCAGTCGGACACCTTTCCAGCTCATATTCAGTTTTGACCAGGTGGTTACACAATGAAAATCGGAGACATCTTCTGTTTGTGGTAAGGCCATAAAGTCCTCCCAGTTTAACACAACAGGATGATCAACTGCACCGTTCAATGTAAGCCGCCACTCTGTATTTGAAATTTCAGGTTGTGTACCAAGATCGAGGACCGGCCATTTTTTTGTTACAGTCTGGCCAACAGGAAGCTCTGGCATCCCGTGCCTGTTTGGTTTACCTGAACCGAGAGGCTTTGAATCAGAAACAGAAGGTGTGTCCCTGATTTTATCTTCGAAGCGGGCCTTTAATTTCATTCTGGCTTCGACAATTCGATGTAGTTTTTCGGAGTCTCCCATGACCATTTTAATATGAGTGATGAGTGATGAGGAAGAAAATTATGAATTATGAGTTATGAATTATGAAACGAATTCATAGGACTTATGAATGATTTGTGAATAAAATACTGGCACAGACAAAATTAAACAATTTTAGGGACTTGATTTCTTGTAGTGAGCTAGCCCACTATTGCTATGCACTGTGCAGGAATATGAATGGCTTCTTTTTTGAAAGCCTGATATCATTATTATGTGGAACGATATGGCGATTGAGGAAAATGACCAGTAATACCAACAAAGGTATACCACCGGCAAGCAGGGTGCCAAGCCAGATAGAAAGAAATGTATTTAATCGGGCATCAGCGGGATTTGCAGTGTTGTAACGTACTGGTGCCAGGTCGCCTGGTTTATAACTGATATTTGCACTGCTGTTAAACCAGGTCGTGTCTGCATCATGTTCAAAATAAAATACCGAATAGGTAGAACGAAGCATGTCACCGGCATTACCCATTCCCTCGAATGACATTACCCCGGTTGTTGTTTTCGTTTTTGAGATCCAGATCAGTTTATTGATCAACAGTGGCACAGCAATGAGGCTTGCTATTGTCAAAACAAATACTGAGCGTCGTATTATCATTGAATTACAAATTCAGGTTGCAAGTAAAGTCAGCACTATTTCAGTACTATTAAGGTAACTGAAATTGTTGAAAAAAATCCCATAGCAGGTCGTTGGCTTTTATAACTTTTGAAGGCGAATCTCCTAATGCACTTCCCGGCTCTCCTCCCGGCCATGCATGTGCGCCATCTTTGGTAAGATAATAATTGATATTAACCTGGTTCAGGCAATCGGACCATTTGAAAAATGTGTAACCAGGATTATCCGCAACTTTTTGTGCCTTGGTTCCGCAGGCATTTATGGCCGACCACACATTCAATACTGAATCAACCGGAGCAAAATAGGCTTTCGAAACACCATCGCCGTATCCACCCTTATAAGGAACATTCTTGTCATTAACCGAATGCATATGAAGAACGGGGACCGGTCTGGATGAATCGCAGGGTTTTGTAACCGACATACTGCAAGCGTTTGGTGCAATAGCTGCAATCTTCCACGCAAGTTCGCAAGCCAGTCGGTAAGCCATGAGACCACCATTTGAATGCCCGGTAGCGTAAACTTTTTTTGGATTGATTTTATAATTCCTTACAAGAAGATCGATGAGTTGACTGATGAATTTAACATCATCGATATTTTTTTCGACAGCATAATCGCAACAGCTTCCACCATTCCAGGTTTGTGCTTTCAAAATACCCGTGCTCTTTACGCCGTTTGGATAAACAACAATAAAATCAGAGGCATTAGCTTTATCGGTGAGACCTGTTGAGCTTTCAAATTGTTCAGCGTTTCCTCCACCACCATGCAAAGCAATCACCAGCGAAAGCTCGTTTGATTCATAATAAGATGGCGGCAGGTTTAACAGGTAGGTCCTTTCCAGGCCGTCAACGCTTATGGTTCCCGTAAAACGAAAAATCTTTTGAGGCGCCGGTGAGTCTTTGCCACACCTGATACATAAGACGCTGATAACCATAAATATATGGTATATAATTCGAATTTTATTCATGTTTTGGTTTATGGACAGATATTTTAGGGGTCATCGTCGTAATATAGACTTACAAAACGTCGCAGCGTTTAAATGTTATATGATTTTTTGTTCCATGTGCGGTTGTTTTAGGTATGCTTGTAGCGCTGGTTGCGAAAAAAGATCTCGGTAATTAACTGCATTTCAATAGTCAGTAATTTTTCAACAGTCAGTAATTGAACAATATCAATCACAAAATTCGCGGAAAGAATAACTGTAAACTTTTCTTGAAAATTTATTTTTGATAAACCCTATGCTTTTTATAGACTGATAAGATTTCTGTATTATCTTTGCGCTAGTTCTTACAACACTTATCAAGAAAGGCTGAGGGAATGGCCCTGCGACGCCTTAGCAACCGTCCATGATTGGAAATGGTGCTAATTCCATCCCCTACGTACGGGATAGTTAAGTCAGAAGTTTTGCATTAAATATGTCAACATAACAAAGCACTCCTGATTAACGGGGTGCTTTTCGTTTTTAAATGCTCCCTGTACATTGATAAGGAAAAAGAATCAACGATTTGCCAGGCCTGTGACTCAAACAGTGTAAAAAAACAACGATGACAACTTTTAATGCCTATCAACAGTGCTCCAGTAAATTACCTGTGTACATTAAATCGCTTAAACGCAGCTCAATGCGTTGTTGTTGCTGTTTATCGCGACACTAAAGTGATGATGTAATTTATTCAAATCTCGTTTATTGAATTTTTGAAAATTGGTTTGGTACCGCGGGTAAGTTATTACCATGCAGGAAGCCATTTGGCACAGCTATGCCGGTATCGGACAATCAAACTATTAACCAGGTTTACTATGTTTAAAACAATTAGATTTTTTATTCCAATCTTATTATTGCTATTTACCAACGTTCTTGTGGCACAAACAAAAACGTTAACCGGAACGGTACGTTCCGCCGCAGGTGAGTTGTTGGTGGGTGTAACTGTAAAGGTTAAGAACAGCCAGCAAAATGTTCTTACTGATGCACAGGGTTTATTCACTATTACTGTTTCTTCGAATGACCAGCTGGTATTTTCTTATATTGGGTTTCAGACCAGTGAGATCAAAACGGAAAACATTAACGCTCCGCTCCAGATCGTTTTACAGCCCGGCGACAACGCCCTTGATGAAGTTGTAGTAACCGCACTGGGAATCTCCAGGCAAAAGAAATCACTTGGCTATGCAGTACAGGAGCTTAAAACAGAGGATATCGCAGAAGTAAAGACACCTAACCTGGTAAATGCACTTGCTGGTAAAGTTGCCGGGGTAAGGATCACGAACAGCCAGGGTGATATGGGATCATCAAGGATTGTTATTCGCGGGGAAACTTCTATTTCGGGCAATAACCAGCCTCTATTTATTATCAACGGCATTCCAGTTGACAACTCTCAATTAAATTCCGGTGGTGCACGGGATTATGCAAACACAATCTCAGATATCAATCCTGATGATATTGAATCTATAAGTGTATTGAAGGGCCCGAATGCTGCCGCACTTTATGGATCAAGGGCCGCTGCCGGTGTGATCCTTATCAAGACAAAAACAGGCAAAACCAAAAAAGGTTTAGGCATTACGGTAAACTCAAATGTTGTTTTTGAAAGTTTGCTTACACTACCGGAATACCAGAATTCTTATGGCCAGGGCTCTGAAGGAAAGTTTAGTTATGTGGATGGAAAAGGAGCAGGTATAAACGATGGAGTTGATGAAAGCTGGGGGCCAAGACTTGACGGAAGACTAATCCCACAGTTCTATTCCAAAGGTGAACCGGTTCCATTTGTTGCTCATCCTGATAACGTAAGAGATTTTTTCAGGACAGGTTATGTAGCTACCAATGGGATTTCAATTGCAGACGCAACCGAGAAAGTTGATTATCGTGTTTCATTTAACAATCTGAAACAAGAAGGAGTAATACCGAACTCCGGGCAGGGCAAAAATTCATTTGCGTTAAATACTACGCTCCGGGTAACTCCAAAGCTCGCTGTTACTGTCGATGCAAATTATAGCCGTCTTGCTTCAGACAATCTTCCCGGAACAGGTGGTACCCGTGCAACAAGCACGATGCTGCAATACACATGGTTCGGAAGGCAGGTTGATATAAACCGCCTGAAACCATATCGTGATGAAAATGGTGTTCCTTTCAACTGGAACAATAGCTATTATAGTAATCCCTATTTTATTGCTTATGAAAACACAGTTGAACAAAGACGAAACCGTTTGATAGGTAGTGTTGCCCTGAATTATAAAATAATTGAAGGTCTGAGTTTTAATTTCCGTTCCGGTACCGACTATTATAATGATCGCAGGAAAATAAAAGTTGCTTATGGTACAAACGGTGCTCCTTTTGGATCGTATTCTGAAAGCGCGTTTACAGTAAATGAAACAAATACTGAAGGAACGTTTAATTATGATAAACGCATCAACAAGGATTTTACCGTTGAAGCACTTGCAGGTGGTAATATCAGGTCACGCTATATTGAGCAGAATGACCAGAGCGCTCCAAGGTTGGCTGTGGCTGGTCTTTACTCATTAACCAATTCAAGGGATCCTTTAATATCATCTAACAACTATAGCAAGCTCAAGTCTTATAGTGTATTTGGTTCTGCGCAGTTAGGCTTCAGGAATTATTTGTTTTTAAACGTAACTGGCAGGAACGATTGGACGTCTACCTTGCCCGCAGCCAACCGTTCTTACTTCTATCCTTCATTCAACGGTAGCGTGGTATTAACGGAAGCGCTCCAGATCCAAAGCAACGTTCTCAATTATGCTAAGATCAGGGGTGGCTGGTCGAAGGTTGGTAAGGATGCCGATCCATATAGGTTGCTTAACACATATGTGTTTGGAGCACCTTATGGAGCTTACCCACAGCTTAATGCATCCACAGCTTACCTGAATCCGGATCTTAAACCAGAAACAACAAATTCAACTGAACTTGGTGCTGAAGCAGTTTTATGGAATAAAAGGGTAAAAGTTGACCTGAGTTTTTATAACACAAACAGCTATGACCAGATACTTAGTGTGGATGTAAGTCCTGCCACAGGCTACCGCTCCAAGTTGCTCAATGCCGGAGAGATAAATAACAAAGGGTTTGAAGTTCAATTAGGAATTACACCTGTCAAAAGCCAGTTCACCTGGGATATCGACCTTAATTACGCATTGAACAGATCTAAGGTGATAGAACTCGACCAGGAAGGGTTGCTTCAGAATTATGTGATCGCTACTAATTCAGCCCAGGTCATAGCGGCAGTTGGTCAGCCTTATGGAACCTTATTTGGGAACGCGTTTCTAAGAGATGATGCAAACAATATTATTGTAAATGCAACCGGTACTCCAAAAATAGATCCGACGAAAAGAGTTCTCGGGAAATACACTCCTGATTGGATCGGCGGTATAAGCAACACTTTTTCTTTTAAAGGCTTTAGTCTTGGAGTGTTGATAGATGGAAGCTTTGGAGGTTCCATATACAACGGCACTTTTGCAACGGGCACGTATACAGGTGTGCTCGCATCCACCTTGCCTGGAAGAGGAGCCGAGAATGGTGGTTTGTTTTATTACTATCCCGGCAATAACAAAGCAAATGGTACAGTTAAACTTGAACAGGGCTCCTCTGCACCTGCAGGCGAAACCGTATACGACGATGGTATTATATTTAACGGCGTAACCGAAGACGGGAAAGCAAATTCAAAAATTTTACCGGCTCAACAATATTATAAGTCGTTCCGCACAATCGATGAAGCGAATATTTTTGATGCTTCTTATGTAAAGCTGCGTGAAGTAAAGCTGAGTTATAATCTTCCTGTAAAATGGATTCGTTCGATAGGTCTTGTCGGTGCTTCAGTGTCACTGGTTGGCCGGAATCTTTATATCATACATAGAAACGTTGATGACATCGATCCGGAAGTGGCTTTCAATACAGGTAATGGCCAGGGATTGGAAAGTCTCTCAAATCCAACAACACGCAGTTATGGATTTAATATCAACCTTAGATTCTAATCAAACCAGCATTACCGGATTCAAATCAACATCACCGAATTCAAAACAGCATCACAGAATTCAAAACAGCATCAATCATGAAAAAAACAGTTTATCATATAGCGCTTTTCCTTGCGATTGGTTTAACAGCCTGCAACAAGGAGCTCGACGAAGTAAATACAAATCCCAATGCCACTGAAAATGCGCAGCCGGATTATCTTTTGACCGGTGCAATAAAAAATACCGTCGATGCATACTGGGGAACAGCAAATACCATGAATTCAAGTCTTCTTTTTGTACAGCACTGGGCTAAGATTCAGTATACGGAAGAAGATCGTTTTATATTTTCCAACAGTAGCTTTACGAGTCTTTGGACGACCGGTTATTCACAGGGCATCACGAATCTGAATGAGATCATAAAACTGGCAGACGAAACAGCTAACCCAAATTATAAAGGAGTTGCCATTATCCTCCGGTCCTGGATCTTTCAGTTAATGACAGATGCTTATGGCGATGTGCCGTATACTCAGGCTGCTGCTCTTGATAAATATATATCGCCAGCTTATGACAAACAGAAAGACATTTATTTTGGCTTGCTTGAAGAACTGAAAACGGCGAAATCATTGCTACAACCTTCCGGCAAGGCAATATCCGGTGACATTATCTATTCAGGTAATATTACGAAATGGCAAAAACTGGCTAACTCTTTAAGGTTGCGGATTGCCCTTCGCATTGCAGACAAAGAGCCAGCTAAATCAAAACAAGTGCTTGATGAAATCAATGCTGCGGGCGATGTTTTGATCAGCGACAATGCTGATAATGCACAGTTAATATATCTTACTTCGCCACAACAGAATCCCGTCAGCGCTTTATTTGAAACAAGAGATGATTATCGGATAAGCAAAACCGTGACTGATAAATTGTTCCAGTTAAATGATCCCAGGCTTACCGTGTTCGCAAGCAAAACTCAAACACCAACTCCGCAGGAATATGTGGGCATACCCAATGGTTTGACGAATTCAGAAGCAAGCAATCTTGGATTTGCAAAAACTTCGAAGCCTGGTGCATCCTTTCTCACACCACAATCTCCTGCCATTATTTTTAGTTATTCCGAACTTCTTTTTGACAGGGCAGAAGCAGCGGCGCGAGGCTTTACCACTGAAAATGCCGCGGTACTGTATCAGCAGGCAATCAGTGCTTCGTTTAAACAATATGGTATTTCAGAATCTGCAACTGCTACTTATCTTGCTCAGCCGGGTGTACAGTTTGACAATAGTAATTTCAAAAAATCTATTGGTGAACAAAAGTGGATCGCTTTATTTGGCCAGGGACTTGAGTCATTTGCGGAAAGAAGAAGACTGGATTACCCGGTGCTGACCGCATCAGCCAATACGGTGTTAAATGGAGAGATACCGGTGAGGTTCATCTATCCCGGCACTGAGCAATCGCTTAACGGGGATAGTTATAAGGCAGCAGTGGCAAACCAGGGAACAGATTTGCTGACAACAAAACTCTGGTTTGACTTGTTTTAGTATCTGAATACTTGTCTTGACGCTTACCTGCTTTAACGCTTGACTGATTTAACGCTTACCTGCTTTAACGCTGGTTTAATATATTAACACATAATTTCGTTATAAACCGGCTAATTATTTCAAATATGAGATTAACAATCGTACTAGTTTTGTCAATACTTATTTTTACCGGATGGGCAGACAGCACCTATAGTTACACGGGTATTCCGGTAATGACTGAGCAAAAAAATTCACGGCCTTTGCCTATTGAAGGCAAATGGCGGGGTGAATTTGAAATCCGCCCGGGACTTAAGGTGCCATTTGTATTTGAATTCGCGAAAGGCAAGGATAATAAGCCAGCTATATATTTCCTGAATGGAGATGAGAAGTTTGAGGGTGGGTCCGTTAAACAGGTGAATGACTCTGTGATAGTGTCGCTTGACCAGTTCGATAACGAGTTTGCGTTGAAGTTGGTTGGTGATGAATTATCAGGTGAATTGAGAAAACAAAACAGCAACACACCCGGAACTCCTTTGACCGCCAAAAAAAATCTTTCATACCGGTTTAAAGATAGCGGCTCTTCGACAGCAGTAGCCGATGTTTCAGGAACCTATGATATTTTGTTCAAGGCGGGAAATGGAACAGAAGAAAAAGCAGTTGGACTGTTCACCCAGGAAGGGAATAAGTTAAAAGGGACATTTCTGAGAATAACGGGTGATTCAAGGTATTTGGAAGGAACGGTAGATGGGAACAAATTTCAGCTTTCATCTTTTATCGGATCGTCACCATCTTATTATAAAGGTCAGATAAGCAGTGATGGCAAATTGACCGGTGAAGCAATTGGTTCAAGATCAAGCCAGGTATTTACTGGAGTGCCAAATGAAAATGCAGCTTTGCCCGATGCATCTACACTTACTTTGATGAAGCAGGGATATTCGACGCTGGATTTTTCATTTCCGGATGCAGATGGTAAGCTGGTATCACTAAAGGATGAAAAATTCCGTAACAAAATAGTAATCGTAACCATAGGGGGAACCTGGTGTCCTAATTGCATAGATGAAGCGAATTTTTTATCTCCATGGTATAAAAAGAATAAAAGCAGGGGAATTGAAGCGGTCTCGATACACTACGAGCGCCAGACTGATCCTGTATTCGTCAAAAAAGCGCTGGATCGTTTCCGTGAAAAGTATGATATCGGGTATGCGCAGGTTTTTGGAGGCAAGGCAGACAAGCAGGCCGTTGCGGCTTCATTGCCAGCCTTAAATACATTTCTTTCATTTCCGACAATGATACTGGTCGACCGCCAGGGTAAGGTCGCGAAGATTCATACAGGATTTTCGGGTCCTGCTACCGGAAAGTATTACGATGAGTTTGTTAAGGAGTTCAACCATGATATTGATGAACTGGTTAAAAAATAAATAGGGAGGGAATATAAATTTATAAAGCCGCGCTCCGACGCGGCTTTCATTTTTCAGTTTATATTATTATTTTGGTATGGAATCGGCCTTTTTTGCTGGTCTAATCAGTCCTTATAAAACCTAAACTATGAAACCTGCGATTATTTTTTCAATGACCATGATGTCTATTACCATGATGTTTATTGCATCATCGGTTAGTGCACAAGATCTTTTCCCATTAAAAAGAAAGCCTTACTTGTTGACAGTTGCCGTTGACAAGAAAACTACATACGAAGAAAACCTGCCTGAAGCAAACTATGTGTTACCTGATCAAACAGTTCAGTTATATCCCGGCGAAACGGTTTTTATTGAGATCGAACAGGAAAATGGAGTTGTGAAAAATGTAAGGGCGGTAGCGGAAAACAAATTCCCGGAAAAAACGCTGATCATCAGTTTCACACAAATTTCAAAAAAGAAAGTACACGAGGGGATGATGCTTAAAATACAAAATCCCTTTAAGTATAAGCTGAAGTATGATGCAAAAACCTATCTGCTGAATTATAAAAACTGGGTAAACGCACGTGTACTACCCATCCAACCTGCCCTTTCAGCCTACGAAACCTGGGCCGAGGTCATTACGTCTGTAGCAGTAGGAAACCTTTCATTTGAGTTATGAATTATGAGTTATGAGTGATGAGTGAGTGATGAGTGATTTATAAGTATGAATGAATAAAGTACAATCATTCATAACTCTACATTCGTAACTCACTCATCACTCATCACTCATAACTCATAACTTTCTTAAGGTTTTCCTATTCGATAAAGTCTACCCTGATCAGTCACTGCATACAGCGCTCCATCCTTACCTTGAGTTATATCGCGGAAGCGTTGAGCGAGTTCAGGAAGCAATCTCTCTTCCCCAACTACCTTGTTGTCTTTGATGATGAGCCTGGCCACATGCATACCGCTTAAACTACTGATAAAAAGGTTGTTTTTCCATTCCGGCATATTATCCCCGGTGTAAAAGATCATACCACTGGGTGAAATAACCGGATCCCAGTAATATACCGGTTGTGTCATGCCATCTTTTTGGGTTATTCCATCACCTACTTTTGACCCACTATATTCGATACCGTAAGTGATAGTTGGCCAGCCATAATTTTTACCTGGTTGTACCAGGTTTAACTCATCTCCGCCTCTTGGACCAAATTCATTGTTCCAGAGATCACCGGTTTGAGGGTTGATGGCCAGACCCTGTACATTGCGATGGCCATAAGAGTAAAGTTCGGGCCTTGAATCCGATTTGCCTGCGAAAGGATTACCAGCGGCCGGTTTACCATCTTTTGTGATCCTGATAATTTTGCCGAGTGCAGAATTTAGATGCTGTGCCTGGGGCCGGGATTCTATGGAAGACCTTTCTCCTGTACTTATTATGAGATTTCCTGTTTTATCAATCACAATCCTTCCACCATAATGATTGTTACTTTTAAAAGCCGGAGTGGCTCTATAGATAACCGTTACATCCTGGATTGATTTTTCGTCTGCCGATAATTTGCCTTTGGCTACTGCAGTAAGGTTGCCATCACCTGTTTTTTCAGAAAACAGCCAATAGACCATTCGGTTGCTGCCAAATGCCGGATCGATTGCGAGGCCAAGCAATCCTCCCTGCCCGGCAGGATTAACTTCTGGTATGCCTGAGATAGGTTCGCTTACCTGGCCCTCTGGTGTTGCCAGGCGCATCTGCCCGCGTTTTTCAGTAATCAGGAACCTGCCATCTGGTAACATCGCAATTCCCCATGGACTTTTTAAATCGCTTGAAAGCAATTTACCCTGGAATGCAGTTTTTGTTTTCACTCCGGCCACCCGGGTCTGTCCTGCGAAGGCTGATTTGTAGTCGCTGTTTGGAGCTTTGGTTTCTACAGGTGCAATAGCAGTATCACGGGACTGTTGCTGATTAGCCATCGCCCCGCTGACAATCATACTCATGGTAAACGCAGGCAAAAATGCTTTAAACTTTTTGTACATTTCTATTGATTTTATGTTTATCTATTGGTTTTATGTTTAGAACTTTGAACAAGGCAGGAGCTCTTCCTTATAACATGCCTTAAGGTGGATGCAATTGTTGAGCCTATAAATATATGACTTACTCAACTTCTAAATAAAACATCTCTTAATGTGATAAGTTTACCCTTTTCATATGGGCTTTATGAAATTGTTATGCTTTTGTAGGGTTTTTGACATTTCGATACCAGCTTCGCTTTGATAATTATCTTTACTTTTACCGCTTTATTTTAACCGCATAAATCATTAATATGAATAGAATTTTTCCTGTAACATTAATTGTGACTGCCATTGTTTTTTCGGCTTGCGAAAATAAAAAGAGCAATGAACCGGTTGCTGCCAACGCCGATTCTACCAGTGCCGGCGCAACTGTTGAGACAAAAGAACCGAACTCAAAATATAAGCCGGCCTTCGCAGGCCAAACCCGTATCGGTGGCGTGAAAACAAACACCCCTTATGAAGTCAAGGCCATAACTACCGACCTCAAGACCCCATGGGGCATTACTGTTCTCCCGGATGGTCGTCTCCTGATTACTGAAAAAACCGGTACAATGCGCATAGCCACTACCAGTGGCCAGTTGAGTGCTCCAATCACAGGCCTTCCAAAGGTGAATCCGGCCGGACAGGGTGGACTATTAGGCGTGAGGGTTGATCCTGCATTTGCAACCAACAGGATTGTGTACTGGGTGTTTTCTGAACCATTGCCGGAAGGAAACCTGACTGCTGTAGCAAAAGGAAAACTTTCTGCAGACGAAAAAACAATCGAAGGTGCTACCGTGATTTACCGGGCAACACCTGCTTATAAAGGTACTCTTCACTATGGAGGAAGAATTTTGATCGACCAATCAGGTAACCTGGTGGTAAGTACCGGTGAGCGTTCTGATCTTGTTACCCGTCCCCAGGCACAGGATATTAAATCAGGTCTCGGAAAAGTTTTGCGTATAACCACAGATGGAAAGCCAGTTCCAGGGAATCCTTTGGCTACTAACGCCAATGCAAGACCGGAGATCTATTCTTATGGACATCGTAATGTACAGGGGCTTGCATTTCATCCCCAGACCGGAGATCTTTGGGAAGTTGAGTTTGGTCCCCGTGGAGGTGACGAATTGAACAGGATCGAAGCCGGCAAAAATTATGGCTGGCCTACGATTACATATGGCATAGAATACAGTGGTGAAAAAGTGGGTGATGCCATCCAGCAGAAGGAGGGAATGGAACAACCGGTATATTATTGGGATCCGGTAGTGTCACCAAGTGGGATCACTTTCTATTCATCAGATAGTTTACCTGAGTGGAAAAATAACCTGTTCATAGGTGCACTTAGTGGTCAGCATATTGTGAGGCTTGTGATAGAAAATAATAAAGTCACCGGAGAAGAACGTTTGTTGGGAAGCGAAAACCAGCGTTTCCGCGATATCACACAAGGTAAGGATGGAGCGCTGTATGCGGTGACTGAACAGGGAAGACTGTATCGTATAGGAAAACCTTAAGAGAATTATGAGTTATGAGTTATGAGTGAGTTAAGAATGTAGAGTTATGAATGAATTGTACTTTATTCATTCATAACTCTACATTCTTAACTCACTCATAACTCACTCATAACTCATAACTCATCACTCATAACTTTCTTAAGCCCTAAATACAACACGCTGTTAAGAATAAGTTTGTTCTGAATGGGATTGTTGAAAGTAAATGACAGTTCCTTGTTGGTGCCGTTTTCGTAATCAATATCGTTATGGCCCATATTGAAATAAATCATCTTATACTTTTTGTTGGTCCACACAACCGGGTAATATCCGCTATACCATATTTCATGTTTCTTTGGCCCGGTGCCAAGCGGGAAGCTGCTGGAATCAATTGAAACCAGGATTTCAATATCCGGGTTTAAACGAAGATCATTACTCCAGCGATACCATTCATTGGGCGAAGATTTGAACAGGCCCGGAATTGTTTTCATTCCAGGATGATTTTTCTTCTCGATTTTTAAAAAAGCGGAAGTAGGCCGCCATGTATTGCTAACGTATTCCCCAGCCCCAAGGAATTCCTGGTGGTACCAATTCCAGTTTTGAGGGAAGTCGGAAGGCGTTAATGCAAAACCGGCAAAATGAAATCCGATCCAGGCTCCACCATTTTTCATGTATTGTTCAAATGCATCTCTCTGATCGGTTTTATCCGGACGGGTATCAAGGAATATCACTAACTGATATTTGCTGAGCGTTGAAGAATTCATTTTACCCCAGTCTGAAGTGGTGTCATAGGAGAAATTATTCTTACCGGCGACATCGGTAAACCACTTATTTGCTTCTTTCACAAAACTTATATGTGCCTTATCATTCCTGCACGTAAAAAATGCAATCGCTTTAAATAATGGTTTAAAACTTGCTGATCCATTAACGATCCCGGGATTCGCAAAAATAGTGTTGGCCAGTAATAAGCCCAGGGAAACAAGTATCTTAACAGCAAAAGAGGTTGCCGGCATCGGGATAAGTTATTAATAAATCTAAATATATGGGTTTAAATTTTTCTGTTCCCAAAGTTGATTATGCTTTTATTAAATCCTGAAATAAATAATATGAACCGGTCCCTGGTACAATTGAAAGTTGTTTTCGTTTTAGCATCTGCAATGTTTTTAATAAATGCCCATGTAAATGAGCAGCCGTATCTGGAAGATTTATCTTTTGATATTACCGGTAACATAAAATCTGAAAGCAGATCAGAATTGGTTAAACCACGTAAAGTGGTTTTTGTGATAGTAGATGGAATCCCTGCTGATGTTATAGAAAAAGTTGCTACACCTGCGCTTGATCTTATCGCAAAACAGGGCCGTTATCTCCGGGCCACTGTGGGAGGTAAAAAAAATAGTTATTCCGAAACTCCCACTATTTCTGCAGTCGGATACAATAGCCTGCTAACAGGTACCTGGGTTAACAAACACAATGTATGGGACAATGATATTGCAAAACCGAACTATCATTATCCGACCATATTCCGGTTATTCAAAGATCAGTATCCTGGTAAAAAAACAGGTGTGTTTTCAAGCTGGGAAGACAACCGGACAAAACTGGTTGGTGAAGGCCTGGAGATGTCCAAAGGGTTAAAGATTGATTTTGTATTTGACGGTTTGGAAAATGATACTATAAAATATCCCCACGATTCAGCAAGAAAATATATTCATCTGATAGACGAGGACGTTGTAAATAAAGCAGCTGAAACAATTGTTAATCATGGTCCTGACCTTTCATGGATTTACCTTGAATATACCGATGATATGGGTCATATGTTTGGAGATAGTGAGCCATTTTATAATGCTGTCAGGATAATGGATAAACAGGTGTCAAGGCTATGGTCATCCATTCAATCGAGAGCCAAAGCAAAGGGGGAGGAATGGCAGATATACATCACCACCGATCATGGAAGGGATTCAATAAGTGGAAAAGGACATGGCCGTCAATCTGATCGGGAAAGATCTACCTGGATTGTCACCAATGCGCCCGATGTGAATAATTATTATAATAAAAACAAACCAGCTATTGTAGATATAATGCCTTCAATCGCGCGTTTTATGAATATTGCGATACCAAGGTCGCAATTGATGGAAATAGATGGAACATCGCTTACCGGTAAATTGTCTGCGGTTAATCCCTCTGCGATATTGGAAAAGAATAAAATAGTGGTAAGATGGGATGCACTGGAAAAAACGGGTAAAGCAAAGATCTGGATTGCTACGGAAAACAACTACCGGCTTGGCATTCCTGATAAATATTTACTCGCCGCTACAGTACCGCTGGCCGGGCAACAGGCATCGGTCGACTTAACCGCAAACAAATCCCGCTTCTATAAAATTGTTATAGAAACGCAGGAAAACTTTCTGAATTGCTGGGCAGGAGAAGACCTGGCTGGCCTTGTTCAGCAATACAAATGATAAGGTCTTTTTTATGCTAAACCCAGATAAAGCAAATTAAAAGATTCACTGAATCCGTCTCATACTTCATAGAAGTATTTCGAAACGGGACACTCCATGTAACAAAACCGAACACATCTTTTCTTCTTAGATCTTTGTTTTGAGCTGATTTTCAATGATCTGGCAACATGGCACCCTCTTGGAAGAGATATACGCGGAACCGGACATATCCTTAACAGAAGCATCAAATACATAAAATCAGGACAGTGATAGAAAGTTATTTTAAAATCGCAATTCGCAGTCTTTGGCGCAATAAGGCCTTCTCTGCAATTAATATATTCGGCCTCGCTACAGGGCTGGCCACCTGCATAGTGATTATGCTGTTTGTTAAACATGAACTCAGCTATGATACCTACAGTAAAAAAGCAGATCGTACGGTCCGGGTTATTTTTCGTGGGAAAGTACAGGGCCAGCAGATGCGGGAAGCCAATGTATTTCCGCCCGTAGCTAAAACGATGTTGAAAGATTATCCCGAAGTAGAAGAAGCTACAAGATTAAGTGTTGGCGGAGCTCCGACCGTTGTGATCGGAAACAAGACCTTCAATGAGAGAAACATTGCGATGACTGATCCCAACTTTTTCACATTGTTTACAATCCCATTATTGCTGGGAGATGCAAAGACTGCGCTTTCAGAACCAAACAGCCTGGTTATTACCAGGGAAATGTCCAACAAATATTTTGGTACTGAAAATCCAATTGGAAAAATTCTCACATTTAAAAACTTTGGAAAAGATTATAAGGTTACCGGGCTTATCGACAAGATTCCTGACGCATCCCATTTTCACTTCGATATGTTTGCATCACTTACCGAAGTACCTGATGCATCATCAAATTCATGGATGACCTCCAATTATTATACATACCTGGTATTAAAACCTGGATACGATTACCACAGGCTCCAGGAAAAATTACCATTGGCGGTTGATAAATATATGGGTCCCCAGTTAACACAGGCCCTGGGGGTCAGTTTGAAGGAATTCAGAGCTGCAGGAAACGATATTGGTATATTTTTACAACCGCTCCGCGAAATACATCTTCACTCAGATACTACCAACGATCTTGAACCTGCAGGTAATATCAGCTATGTTTATATCTTCAGTGCAATTGCATTATTTATGCTTGTGATTGCATGCATCAATTTCATGAACCTCTCTACTGCCAGTGCCGGCAAAAGAGCGAGGGAAGTGGGAATAAGAAAGGTAATGGGTTCTCTTAAATCTCAGCTTATCTGGCAATTCCTGATTGAGTCCCTGGTTATCACAACGATCGCAGTTATGATCTCCCTGGTATTTGTAGAATTTGCCTTACCCGTATTTAATAAATTATCCGGCAAAGAGCTGCAGTTATCCCTGGCCATGAGTTCATGGTTTCTTCCCGCACTTTGTGTAACGGGTATGATTACTGCATTTGTTGCTGGTACATATCCGGCTTTTGTACTGTCTTCATTTAACCCGGTGAAGGTGCTTAAAGGTAAGTTTCAGGCTTCTAAGGGTAATGTAAGTCTGCGAAGCGGACTAGTCGTTTTCCAGTTTGCGATATCTATAGTGCTGATGGTTAGTACAGCTGTGGTCTACAGTCAGCTGGCATACATCCAGAACAAAAAACTTGGTTATAATAAAGAACAGGTGGTCCTGATACCGGGAGCTCAGGATCTTGGTGAGAAGCAGGATTATCTCAAAGATATTCTCCGCAGTGATCCCCGTGTGGCAAGCTTTACCAGTTCGGGTTATTTACCGGCGGGTCCAAGCTATGGAAATAACTTTTTTGTTTTTGAAAAAAATTCTGCAGACCAGATCAAAACACTCCGGTATGATGTGGATGAAAATTATATCTCAACACTTGGGATGGAAATAAAGGAAGGGCGAAATTTTGCGGGCGACTTTGGCACCGATTCGAGTGCGATCATAGTAAATGAATCAGCCGCGAAAGCCCTTGGATGGAATGAAAATGCCATTGGCAAAACGCTTACGCATCCTGATAACAGTGGTAGTGTCAGAAATTATCATGTAGTGGGAGTGGTTAAGGATTTTCATTTTAAATCTTTACACGAAAAGATCTCACCACTTGTCATGACTTATAGCAAAAATTCAGGGCAATTGATAGTCAGGGTGAAAACGGAAGATATTGCCGGTGTGATTAAACAAATTGAATCCGGATGGAAATCACTCAAAATGGATCGTCCCTTTGATTATTCATTCCTTGATGAACAATTTTACAATACATACAAAGCGGAACAAAACACAGGTCAGATCCTGGGTATCTTTGCAGGTCTTACGATATTTGTAGCTTGTCTTGGTTTATTTGGTCTTGCAACATTTACCATAAGACAAAGAAACAAAGAGATTGGTATCAGGAAAGTTTTGGGCGCCAGCGTCTCTGGGATTGTGGTATTGCTTTCGAAAGACTTTTTAAAATTAATCGTAATTGCCTTTTTGATCGCTGCACCTGTTGGCTGGTTACTGATGAATAGGTGGCTCCAGAATTTTGAATACCGGATTGGAGTAGCCTGGTGGATCTTTGGCATAGCTGGCTTGTCGGCTATTATTATTACATTAGTTACGGTAGGTTTCCGGGGATTAAAGGCTGCGCTGATGAATCCCTCGGTTGTTCTGCGGAACGAATAGTTCTTTTCAGGTAATGGCTTGGCCAGGTTGTAATATTGAACTAACTTTTGCCGGGTAATTGTTTGCATATTTGCGGGTAACTGTTTGCATATTAAATGGCCAACGCCGGATCTTTAAAACAACCAAAGCCAATGGCAGCATATCAGTCGATTCAGGATACTGATCATATCACAGGTAATAAAGATGCACCGATCACTCTGATAGAATACGGAGATTTTCAGTGCCCCCATTGTGGACGTGCATATCCTATCATTAAAAACATTCTGCAAAACCTGGAAGGTAGCCTGATGTTTGTTTATCGTCATTTTCCACTTTCTAAGGTTCATCCTGAAGCGCGTATGGCAGCGGTGGCTGCGGAAGCGGCTGAAAAGCAGGGTTTGTTCTGGGAAATGTACAATATGCTTTTTGAGAACCAGCGTCAATTAAAAAATGATGCGATTATGAGATATGCGGGAATTATCGGGCTGAACCTTGCGCAGTTTGAGTCAGACATACAGGACGAAACTCTTTATAAGAAAGTGGAAAATGATTTCCTGGATGGATTGAAAAGTGGTGTTAATGCTACTCCGACATTTTTTGTAAATGGGCTAAAGTATGAAGATAGCTGGGATGGCAAGCGTCTTGAAGAATATTTACATTCACTGATAGTTATACGTTAATAAGCAACGCATTTGTAATTTAGGTTATGATTCTACTGTTTATAGATTATTTGAAACCACTTGCAGGAAAAATGCTGAAAGCGAATGTTTTTAATCGGGCTGACTGATCTTGTTTCCGCTTTAGCGTTGAAACTTCACCCTGAGGGCCTTCAGACCGGTAACGCCCTGCAAATCCTGGACTTCAACTTCTTCAATTGATTTTTCAAGTAAGCCAACGGCTTGAAGTTCGTTGATATAAATGTGATATTGCTTTGCTTCATCCTCGTCTGAATAAACGATTGCTATCTTGCCGGGCTCCGTCAAACGGTTCAGTGTTCCTTTGAGATATGCTTTGTCTATCCTTTTTTTAACTATTTCGAATCTTGCATTATAACTGCCATCGACGTCGAAACGTTTTTCATCCATGCGAAACCGGATGGCAAGGGGTTGCGTGTAAAGAAGGATCAGGGTTGTTACTTCGAGTGGGTAGGGAAGGGAATCACGCATCAGGAAATGTGTTCTTTCCATTTCACACAAAGTCTGCAGCTGCCATAATCTGATTTTGCCAAGCTTCCGGGGTGAAAGGTTTTTTCCGGGTGCGATCGAATCGCCAACATAAAGACTATGATCTAAACCATCTGTTTTAAATCTTTCAAAATAGTGCGGAAATATTTGTTGAGCCTCCGCTTGTCTTTCGTCGATAATCACAGCCATTTTTTCATTGATCCTTCGGACAGTTGTATCGTACAATCTCCGGTAATGATGATAGTCACCATTGTTTTTATTCGTTTCCCTGAAATAGTCTATGATCTGATTTGTCAGCGGATGGCCGGCGATCCTATCCAGCAAGCCATGCACCTCACTTTCAAGATAATGTGTGATCAGTTGTTCTGTTCCGGCATGAATAGGAAAGGCAAGCTCGCTGATAAAGTTCTCCATATGATATATGGCTGCTGAAAAATCAGGAACCTGAAGATTCTCATGGGTAATAAGCTGAATATTTCCACCAGTGGCCACAGGAATGGATCCTGCTGTAGCGGCATTTGAGAATGAAAGTTTGTTTGATCCCTTCAGGCCTGTAATATCTTTTAATAAAAGATGAACATCTGTAAGTTGCCTGAGTAGATCCTTACGTGTTGATTCATTCCTTGCATCTGAAGATCCCTTAATGTCGATCTGTCCATACAATGGAAATACATTGTCAAACACAATTTCAGGTAAGATCGAGGGTTCGCTCAATACATCATTGTGAATGGCTTCCAGGGCCGCATCCCGGAATTTCCAGTAAACACTTGGGTGCAGGGAAGTATAATTTCTTTGGATTACAGCTTGTATGCGATTTTGAAACTGGGCCACCATACTTTCAATGGTGTCGGTCAGAAAGGGCATAATAACGTCAAGCTTATTTGCATTAATACTATTAAGTTCCTGTTCCTTTCCTGAAACCACCTCCAAAAGGCCGAACATGTGATTGTTTTTTACTACCGGCGCAAGAATTACGCTTCTTATATCCTGGTCGCTAAGTCGGCTCGCCAGGGGACTCTCAGGATATTGCCTGCGGAAAGCAGCCGTATCCGAGATAGCAAAATATTTTTTAGATTCTATCAGGTGATGATAGGAAGGAGTACATAAGACATTTTTTGCCGCTTCCTTTACAGATTTGTTAAGCAGGAAACTATTCATCTTATAACCCATCCCTTCACCATTGAGCATTCCTTCGTTTTCATTAAACAAAGCAAAGCCGATACGGATGCCCGGGCTTCGATATATAGATCTGAAAATAGTTTCAACATTTTCCTGTAAATCCTGCGGCTGCAGGGTAAGCAACTTTTCTTTAAAAAGAGAGACGGCATTTTCAATGGTTACATCAACCAGGGTCATAATGGCGAAGCCTTTCAGGATATAACTTTCGGGAGGAAATTTTGCTTTCCATAAGTTAATGTCATCATAGTTGTCCATTAATTCGTCAATGTCATGCTGTGAAAGCTCTATTGAGCCTGGAGTCCGGAAGACGTTCAGGAAATCACCGTTGTAAAGTATACGATAATGTTTTATGACACCATTTGCCATGGGGATATCATAAAATAAAGGTTTTGAAAAATCAAGGTTGGTGCCATAGAGTTCATTCAGGATCAGGCAACAACTCAGTACATAAAACTGGTGATCATCAAAATCCCTGATCCGGAATTCGAAGCCAGGACCAGCAGCTGCAAGTATATTTTCGAATCGTTTTGTATGATTAAAAATTATGCCTGTATAAGGAAGAGTGACGGCTTTTATTTCATTTAAGGTAAGGGAAGGAGGGAAATAATCCTTTAATAGCCGGCGAAGAAGATCAAGGTGATCGCTGATTTCAGAAAAATCAGTAATGCCTGTTATTAACGCAGGTAAGCGGCTTAGCTCTTCCAGATCTTTACGTATCTGTGCTTTGTTTACCTTGTCATGATCTTTCAAAGTTTGCTCAAGACGGTCAATCAATTGTGCAAATGAAAATTGTATATGGAAAGGAGTTTCCTGAAACGCGGGGAAAAGCATTACAAATTTTTTCAAAGTTAAACAAAAACTTAACTGTCAATTAATATCTGCCTAATCTACAGGTAACATTGGCTTTGCAACTTTACATATTATTTGTGGCAACAATTCCAGCTTTGCCTTCAGTCGTTTCACAATGGCAGGCTTGCCTGCTAACGGAAGGAAGAACAAAAACCAACGGATGAAACCAAAAAAACGAAAAGTTGATCTTGTAGTCATTTCCGACGTTCATCTTGGAACCTATGGCTGCCGTGCAAAAGAACTGCTGCACTATCTCAAAAGCATTAATCCGACTACCATTGTACTCAATGGTGACATCATCGATATCTGGCAGTTCAGTAAAAGATACTGGCCCAAAAGCCACATGAAAGTTGTTAAGCACCTGATGCACTGGATAACGAAAGGCAAGAAAACCTATTACATAACAGGGAATCATGACGAAATGTTGCGGAGATTCGAAGGATTAAAAATGGGCTCTTTCAGCATTGTCAACAAATTAGTACTTGAACTGGAAGATGACAAGAGGGCCTGGATCTTTCATGGGGATGTTTTCGATGTCACCATGCAACATTCAAAATGGCTGGCGAAACTCGGAGCTATTGGGTACGACACGCTTATTGTTATAAATAGTGTTGTGAATTTTATTTCGGAGAAGGTATTTGGTAAAGGAAAGATTTCTTTATCAAAGAAAATCAAGAACGGCGTAAAATCAGCAGTTAAATTTATTAATCATTTTGAACAGACAAGTGCAGATATAGGAATAAGCCAACAATACGATTTTGTGGTTTGTGGTCACATTCACCAACCTGAGATCAGGGAGATTACAAATGCAAATGGATCTATTTTATATCTTAATTCCGGAGACTGGATAGAAAACCTGACGGCTTTGGAGTATCATAAAGGTCAATGGAGCATTTACAAATTTGCCGAGCATGGCCTTCTGGATATGATCCTTAACAAGGAAGAAGAAGAAATAGAATTATCAAACAACGAATTGTTTTCAAATTTGCTTACAGAATTCAGGATGATTAAGAAATGAAAATACTCTACGCTATCCAGGGTACTGGAAATGGACATGTTGCAAGGGCGACTGAGATAGTTCCGTTGCTAAACAAAAAGGGCCAGGTAGATGTTCTCATCAGTGGAAGTCAATCTGATCTTCAACTTCCGTTCCCGGTAAAATATAAGGTGGGAGGACTCAGCTTTATTTTTGGTAAAAAAGGAGGCATTGATCTTCTTGCTACTTATAAAAAAAGTCACCTCAAGCAATTATTAAAAGAGGTCAGCAAACTTCCTGTAGAAGATTATGATCTTATTATCAGTGATTTTGAGCCGGTTTCTTCCTGGGCATGTTATTTAAAAAACAGGACCTGCGTGGCACTCAGTCACCAGGCTGCAGTATTGAACAAGAAAACACCACACCCCAAAAAAACAGATCTTGTCGGAAGAGCAATCCTTAAGTCATATGCACCTGCTACTGTTAGCTATGGATTTCATTTCCGTGGTTATGATGAAAATATATTTACACCCGTTATAAGAAGCGAAGTGAGGAAACAGGCAACGGGAAACCTTGGTCATTACACCGTTTATCTTCCGTCCTATAGTGACAAACGGATCATCATTGAACTATCGAAATTTGAAGGTGTTAAGTGGGAGATCTTCTCAAAGCATTTTACTCATGCCATCTCATCAGATACAATAAAACTGTTACCTATCAATAGTGATTCGTTTTTGAAAAGCATGGCATCGTCACAAGGAGTACTTTGCGGCGCCGGCTTTGAAACCCCGGCAGAGGCTCTATATCTGGGAAAAAAGCTGTTGGTCATACCAATGAAAAACCAGTATGAACAGCATTGTAATGCGGCTGCTTTAAGTGAAATGGGAGTACCTGTGATAAAAAGCCTGAAAGAAAAACATCTGCATGTGATAAGTGAGTGGATGAAGTCAGGTCCAACCATTCCTGTGGATTATAAAGATGAAACTGCAGAACTGATAGACCGCATCATTGATACACATGCGGTGCATGCGCACACTCTTTCTGTTAGTCCGATCGGGCCTGAAAAACTGACAGTAAAAAAGCTGAGAGGACTGACCATCAAAAAAATCCTTTTAAAACTTTCTCATTAAGATGGCGTTTTCGAAGGTTGATTTTGGCGAAGATTTCGCCTGGGGCGTTTCGTCAGCTGCATTTCAAATTGAAGGAGCGGTGAACCAGGGTGGTAAAGGCCGTTCGATCTGGGATGAATTTTCACATAAAAAAGGGAAGGTCCGTAACGGGGACCTGGCTGACATAAGCTGCGACTTCTATCATAAGTTTCCGCAGGACCTGGCTCTTATGCGTTCAATGAATATTCAAAACTTTCGGTTTTCATTGTCATGGAGCAGAATATTTCCTTCCGGTACAGGGAATATCAGCAAATCAGGAGTTGACTATTACAATCGCCTTATTGATTTTTGCCTTGAACTAGGGATTGAACCATGGGTAACAATATATCATTGGGACCTGCCCCTGGAACTACAACATAAAGGGGGATGGTCAAATCGTGAAATTATTCACTGGTTTGAATCTTACGCTGCCTTCTGCATAAAAACATTTGGAGACAGGGTAAAAAATTGGATGATCCTGAATGAGCCTATGGTGTTTACAGGGGCAGGATATTTTCTGGGTATACATGCGCCGGGCAAGACCAATGTTGAAGAATTTTTTAGTGCCGTACATCACGCCGCTTTATGCCAGGCGATTGGTGGTGCGGTACTGAGATCATCCCGTTCGGATATAAAAATTGGAACCACCTTTTCCTGTTCGCAAATTCAACCGGCCTCACAAACCCAGTTTGATATAGCCGCGGCTTCAAGAATGGATGTCCTTCTTAACCGTTTATTTATTGAACCGCTTTTGGGTGAAGGTTATCCGTTAAAAGATCTCAGGATACTTCAGCGTATCGAATCGAATATAAAGGATGGCGATGAACAGCGACTTAAGTTTGACATGGATTTTGTTGGGCTGCAAAATTACACCAGGGAGGTTGTAGCCTACTCATGGCTGGTTCCTTACATGCAGGCAAAAATTATTAAAGCAGATGAGCGGCATGTTGAAAGAACAAACATGAACTGGGAAGTATATCCACCATCGATATATGCCATGCTAAAACAATTCGGTGCATATAAAAATGTTCCGCCGATTATTGTGACCGAGAACGGTGCAGCTTTTAATGATGTTATACATGACGGTATAATCAACGACCTGGAAAGAAAAAAATTCCTGCAGCTTTATATTGGCCAGGTTCTGAAAGCAAAAAATGAAGGTACTGCCGTCAAGGGTTATTTTGTCTGGACCTTTACGGATAATTTTGAGTGGGCCGAAGGCTTTGAACAGCGGTTTGGTATCGTAAATATTGACTTCACCACCCAAAAAAGGACGATTAAATCATCAGGGTTATGGTATAAAAAATTTCTTTCGGGGTTGCCCGTTGAAACAGGAGACCCGGAAGCAGTAAAAAATACGGAAGGAAACATTTCTAACGATATATTTGCGCCTTAATTGATGCCATAAAAATAAAAATTATTGGATATGAAAATCTCAGGTAAATTTTTTTTAACAGAACAAGGAAAGATAACAAGGCGTTCAAAATCTATGAAAGTTCAGAAGATATTATTGCTGGCCGTTTGTTATTTTTTTATAGTCGCCGTATCTGCGCAGCAAATGAAAATTGCAACATTCAATATACGGTATGATAATAAAAGAGACAGCGGGAATCTATGGGTAGACCGGGCTCCGATCGTATCAGCCCTGATAAGGTTTCATGACTTCGATGTCTTTGGCACCCAGGAAGGATTGAAAAATCAACATGATGATATCAGCCGGGCTTTGCCGGAATACACCCGTTATGGATTGGGCAGGGATGACGGAAAAGAAAAAGGTGAACATTCAGCAATTTATTTTAAGACAAGTGAATTCAAATTGCTTAAAAGTGGTGATTTCTGGTTATCAGAAACGCCTGATAAACCGTCGTTGGGATGGGACGCTACCTGTTGCAACCGCATTACATCATGGGTGTATCTGCAGCATAAAAAGACCGGTAAGAAGTTTTATATGTTCAATGCACATTTTGATCACCAGGGTGTAAAAGCAAGAAAGGAGAGCAGCCTGCTTATACTGAAAAAGATACGTGAAATTGCAGCCGGACAGCCGGCGATCTTTACAGGTGATCTGAATGGTTCACAGACCAGCGAATGGTACCTTACCCTTGCCAATTCCGATATTCTCAAAGATTCCTTCAAAGAAGTTAAATATCCTTATGTTAACAACGCTTCTTTCAACTCGTTTGGAAAAGCCAGGAAGAGTTTTGAGATCATTGATCATATATTTAGTACCAAACATTTTTCAGCGAGCAAATGGGGAATACTTACTGATACCTACAATGGGAAATTTCCATCAGATCATTTCCCTGTTGTTGCATACCTGACACTCAAATAATCAACTTTTTAGCGGTAATTTAAGGCTGGTCTGATATTTTTGCCAATTCGCCGGGCGCCTTCGGGCTTCCGGCGAATTATTAGTTTAGAAACAAATCCTAAGATGAGGCAAAAAAGGAATCGGGCCATATTACCAATATTACTTACGATCATTTTGTTCGCCCTTGAATCAAAGGTTCAGGCGCAGTTCAGCGACAGCATTACCCGTTATATCTCTTACACAGCGACCGGTGTAATAAATAAAACAGATGATGGGGATTCTTATGTTTTAAATAATAATCTTCGGTTCAATGTAAGGCGCAAGGATGTTTCATTGAACGCAGCTGCTGGTTGGATTTATGGAGAACAGAATGACCAGCGAACCAATAACGATTTCACATCTTCTCTTGATTTCAATCTCTTTAAAACATTTAAGCATTTCTATTATTGGGGATTGACTACTTATGAAAAAAGCTTTTCACTGAAAATCAATGACCGGTTCCAGACTGGTCTTGGCATTGCTTACAATATCGTCGAGAAAAAACCGCTGTTTATAAATGTGAGTGAGGGGGTTTTATTTGAGAAGAGTGATGTGTTTATCAATGATACAACAAGGGAGAAAAACAATATCCTTCGAAATTCCTTTCGCTTCAGGTATCGATGGGTCATAAAAGAAATTATAACTCTTGACGGAACTCATTTAATTCAAAATTCTTTATCGGATGGGAATGATTATATTCTCAAATCAGTAAATGGCTTAAGTTTTCGTTTATATAAGTGGTTAAACTTTACCACGGCTCTCACCTACAACAGAGTGGGGAAAACTGATCGTCAGAATCTTCTCGTGACATTTGGTTTGACCGCAGAAAAATATTTTTGACAGAATGTTTGATCAGTTTTGCTAAATAATTTAGTATTTCCTACATTTACAGTGAAAATCTGATTAATTATTCGATAAACGCAACATACAAAATGGAAACCTCTGATACATCAATTGCCTTATTCAGCAATAAGGTCCAGGCAGGATTTCCATCACCGGCTATGGATTACATGGAGGAGCGGATTGATCTCAATAAAGAATTTATTAAACATCCATTGGCAACATTTATTGTTGAATGTACGGGTGATTCCATGATCAATGCGTTTATTCCTCCAAAAGCAAAACTTATTGTCGATCGCTCCTTATCTCCCAAAAGCGGGGACATAGTTTTAGCTGTGATAAATGGAGAGTTTACGGTTAAGTTTCTAAAAAAAAACGATTACAATTGTTTTCTTATACCGGCGAATAGTAAGTACAAAGAAATAAAGGTACTTCCGGAGATGAATATGGAAGTGTGGGGAGTTGTTACAAGTATAATCACAGATACGAGGGATGTAAAAAGATGTATGCTTTAGTTGACTGCAATAATTTCTATGTTTCGTGTGAGCGTTTGTTTGATCCAAAACTTGCAGGAAAACCAATAATAGTTTTATCCAACAACGATGGCTGTGCCATTGCCAGGAGTGAAGAAGCAAAAAAGCTCGGCATAGATATGTGTACGCCCGCATTTATGATCCAGAACCTGATTGAAAAAAACGAAGTGAAGGTTTTCAGTTCCAACTATACATTATATGGCGATATATCCGACCGGGTGATGCAAACCATTGGCAGCTTTGTTCCGGGGATGGAAATTTATTCTATCGATGAAGCCTTCCTGGACATGCATGATTTGAACTTCGCTGACCTGTTAAGCATTGGTGCTGATATACGGAAGACGGTAAAAAGAAATATAGGCATACCAGTTACCGTTGGCATAGCGCCGACAAAAACGCTTGCAAAAATGGCTAACCGGTTCGCAAAAAAGAAACGAAAAGATGCCGGGGTTTTCTGGGCCGCCAATAACGAACTCATAGATGTGATGTTAAAGGAAACGGCCGTTTGCGACATTTGGGGCATCGGACATCAACACTCATTGTTGTTGAAAAAAAATGGGATTCATACGGCTTATGAACTTACAAGAGTTCCGGAGGAATGGGTACGGGTAAATATGTCGGTTGTGGGCCAAAGGCTATTGAATGAGCTACTTGGGATACCCACTATTCAATGGGAGTTTGAAACACCCTCGAAAAAGAACATTTGTACTTCCCGTTCATTTGGATACCTGTTAACTGATATAACGATCATCAAAGAAGCGCTTTGCAATCATGCGGCAACCTGTGCATTGAAATTAAGACAACAAAGAACCTGCTGTTCCTCGGTTCATGTATTTATTCAAACCAATCTGCATAGAGTGGGAGATCTTCAGTATTCGAGATCCATAGATGTGGAACTGGAGACCGCATCCAACGATAGTTCGGTAATTATCAAGGCGGCGTCAAAGGGACTTGATATCATTTTCAAAGAAGGATTCAGGTACATGAAATGCGGTGTGATTGTGTCAGAATTTGTTCCTGAAAACAATATTCAGCAAAACATGTTTGACAATTCAAACTTGGCAAGATCGAAGAACGTTATGAGCGCACTTGATAGTATCAATAAAAGCCTGGGTAAAGAAATTGTGAGATTTGCGGTCCAGGGATTTGAGAAAAAATACCGGTTGAAGACAGCATATATATCCCGGAAATACACAACGAATATTGACCAGGTAATAAAAGTTTTGAACTGATGTTTCAGCCTTTTGAAAAATTTAAAATTGAATATATAAGCAGCCTTATCGGGCTGAGTAAGTTATACATCGTTACACAGACTTATGCGCGGGGAACAACCGCCGGCGTTGCCGTGGAAAAAGATTCCCTGTTGCTGACTGACTATGATGATTTGGGTATAGCAATGATTCATTATAAGGCGGTGATCAATGATAGATTCGCGGCCATTATTCATCTTTCAAAGCCTGCTCATAAACAAAAGTTGACAGACATGTTAGCACCGGGATCCAACTATGATCTTTATTGGGCGGTTGTTAAAAGTAAAATACTGCTTGAGCGGCAGATTAATAAAAGGTACCGGGACAGTATGCGTGAGTATATTAAAGAAAATACGACATGGCGCATCGATCATGACACTACAGTCCGGCCTTCGCTCCAGCTGATTTTTGGTGAACTATTTATCGTAATTAAACATGGAAAACAGGTAGTAAGAGTTAAATTTGAGGAACTCGAAAAATGACCTGCAATGTGTTACGATATTTCGTTTACGGTGAACATTAAAGAATTGGGCGATTATATTCCAGACCTGGTCTATGATACACAGATCTCCATCAATTTTGATGCGACCATGCATATCATGGCTCATGGATATGGTGAACACCCGATTATTTACCGCGACAGGAATGACATGTTAATTCATTGCCGGCTGATGGAGTGGGGTTGTATTCCCTTTTATGTGAAAGAAGAAAAAGCATTTCTTTCGCAACGCAATACAATGCTGAATGCAAGAAGCGAACGCATCCTGGAAGATAACCGTAGTTACTGGTATAAAATAAGAAATCGTCGCTGCCTGATCCCTGTTTCAGGAATATATGAACATCGTGAAATTACCGGATGGAAGAAAAAAGTTCCATATTTTATTCAGCTGCATGAGCAACCGGTATTTTTTCTTCCGGGTTTGTATTCAGTTGCCGAATTACCGGACCTCGAAACGGGTGAATTGATAAAACGATTTACCTATACGCTAATAACGCGGAACGCTAACAGGGTGATGATGATGATTCATAACGGAGGTGATAACAAATTTCGCATGCCTTTGTTCCTGCCCTTAAGCATGTCAGTGGAATGGCTCAACGAGGATCTTACTGAAGATCATTATAAAGCTATTCTTGATTTTGAAATGCCTTCTGAGCAGTTGAAGTACCATCCCGTTTATACAATCAGGGGAAGAACCCCAAGACCTGATAATAAAATGAAAAACGAAAGATGGGAATGGGAAAAACTTCCTGAATTATAATTGCATTTGATCATTTTATTTTTTTTATTTCAAATTGAACTATCGTACATTAGGATAAGAGAATCTCCACTATCCTTTCATCGTTTACCTTTCTTATAAACCATAAAAGCTTATCTATGGCCAAAACTCTACTCAACTACACATGTAGTGCAGGCATACTATTGTGTGCACTGACACCATCCTTCTCCCAGGTTCCCGGTAATCCAAGACTAGACAGAGCAATCATTCCTAAATCGGCACCAGACAAAAGTGGTTCCAGGCTAAGTCCGGATCTGAGGAAGCTTGTTCTACAATCAAAGACAGCTGATATTACCAACCTTGCCAAACCTTCACCAGGGGATATAGGCAATGGGCTTGAAAGCCTCATCCAGGTATATAATGGTAAAGTTGTTATTGATGCAACCATAGCCGGAGATCAGGCTCAGGCCAGGCTTCAGCTCGAAAAAGCCGGCGCTACAATTACCGGCTCATTTGGGAGAATTATATCGGCACTTATTCCGATAGAATCCTTGCCCAAACTTGAACAGGCGACACAATTACAGTTTGTAAAGCCTGCTTATAAACCGAGGCATCAGCATCGACCTCTTCTAAAAAACGAATTATCTGAAAAAACTATGTACCAGCCTGCGCCAGTCCAGACGGTATACAGCCAGGGCGATACAGCCCAGGGGTCATATATTGCCAGGAACAAGTATAAGGCGAATGGCAAGGGTGTTAAGGTTGGTATATTATCAGACTCTTATAACAACCTGGGTGGGGCCGAAACCGGAGTATTGAATGGCGAGCTCCCCGGACCAAAAAATCCCTACAATTATAAGAAGCCGGTAACGGTTCTGTCGGACATGGACTCTGGTGGAATAGACGAAGGCAGGGCAATGGCTGAAATTGTCCATGACGTAGCTCCGGGAGCCGAGATCGCTTTCCATACTGCTGATTTTGGGCAAGCGGCTTTTGCCCAGGGAATTGTTGACCTTGCAAATATTGGTTGCAAAGTAATAGTTGATGATATATACTATTATGCCGAACCATATTTCCAGGATGGAATCATTGCCCAGGCAATTGATAAGGTAGTAAAAAAAGGGGCTACATATTTCACTGCGGCGGGAAATTCATCCAACAGGTCATATGAGATGAATTACAAACCGACGGACTATCAACCTCTGGGTCCTGGTTGGGGCACGGCTCATAATTTTGCAGCTCCTGGTGCCGCACCGATCTATTATCAGCCTGTATTTATTCCTACCGACGGGATTTTTACAGTTGGTTTCCAGTGGGATGATCCATTTTATTCGGCGGGCGGATTAGGAGCAGAGTCGGACCTCGATATATTTTTATTCGACAATAACGGTAATCTGATCTCCCGGTCGATATACAACAATATTGGTAACGACCCTTTTGAATTTCTTGGATTATATAATAACAGTCCAAATACTACTTTTTACATTAGCCTGGTTAAATATGCCGGACCTAATCCATCAAGGCTTAAATATGTCATGTTTGACCAGGGTTCTTTTTATTCCAATGTTCCGATCCCTGGCCAGTTTGCACCTGCTATAGTAGGCCATTCTAACAGCGCTGGGGCTATCTCCACCGGAGCAGCCTGGTATAAGTCAACTCCTGCATACGGGTTGGATCTTCCCTTGATTGAAGGTTTTTCTTCATTGGGTGGAACCATGATTTATTTTGATAAAGAAGGCATCAGGATACCTGCCATCCTCCGGAAGAAACCAGATATTACTGCCCCGGATGGTGGAAATACTTCTTTCTTCACAAGAGATGATGCGGGAGACACTGACGGATTTCCGAATTTCTATGGAACATCAGCCGCAGCCCCGCATGCCGCTGGTGCTGCCGCGTTAATGATAGATGCACAAAAGCTGAACACTTTAACACCGTCACAGATCCGGGGAATTATGGCTGCAAAAACATACGATATGGATAACCGTTATGCGGCTGGTTTCGAGAAAGGCTTTGATTACAATACCGGTATGGGGCTTATAAGAGCAGATCAATCAATAGGCGAAGTAAGGTTTCCGAATCTTTATATAAAAAATCTTGAACTCGTAGCATTGTGTTCCGATGATCCGGGCAAATCAAGAAATTGGAAAATTGTTAACCCAAATCCTTTCGAAGTAAAAGTTCATTGGTTCCTTACTGGATTTGGACAGGATAACAAAACATCTGTTCCACCAGGTGACACTTATTTCAGCACTCAAACCGGGTATTACCGGAACCAGCCGGTACCCAATATCGTGATATTGGACTGGGAAGATAATTTTGGATTTACCCGGTTTGACCTTGCATCTGCAAAAACAAACGAATGTAAAAATGATGTTGCAGGTACACAGGTACTCTCAGTTGGTGACAAGGCTGCCCTGGTAAAAGAAAAACCTGTAAAACCAGAAATTGCAGACGTATTTCCAAATCCCAGCAGCTCACAATTCAAACTATATTTATCGCTTAACAATCCAGGTAAAGCTGATATAACATTATTCACCGAAAGTGGTAAAATGCTCTATCGCAATAACGTCCAGGGAAGCGGCATTTATGACATTGATGCCAGCAATTACAAGCCAGGTTTATACCTGATGAAAATAAAACAAGGTTCCTTTACACGGACATTGAAGCTGATCAAACAATAATGACCTTAAAAAAATAAAAGCTAGTTACTGATCAACAGAAATCTTTTTCCGAAGGCAAAAACAAATCAGCGAAGGCAGTGGTAATTCCCTGCCTTCGTCTGTTTAGATAAGAGCAATTCCTATAAGATCTAAAGATAATTTGCATTGGAATAAATTTCTTCATTACTAAAATCGTTATATTGTTTGTGGCTTTAACCCTTTAACCTTATATGCGACTTTCAGTCTATGTGTACAAAACGTACCACAGGATCCTCCTTGAGCGTCTCATAACAAAACACGCTCATCACATTTCCGGTTCAATGCTGGATGTTGGTGCACTCAGCCCGCGATATAATCATTTGTTTAAAGCTTCTGTTACTTCCGTTGATATTGTTGTAAATGAGAAGCTCGGTGTTCAATATGGTGATATTGAAAAAGGCCTGACATTTGAAGATGCCGCTTTTGACAGCGTTATCTGCATCGAGGTCTTCGAATACCTGGATAATTATCAATCGGCAATCGATGAGATTCATAGGTTGTTGAAACCGGGAGGGAAAGCGTTGATCAGCTTGCCTTTCATTTACCGGGACCACCTTGATAATATCAGGTTAACCGAAAAAATGCTTAAATCAAAACTGAAACAGTTCAGTTCTGTTTCCAGCATACGGATAGGCAATGGTTATATCGTTGTCTGGGATATCCTTAAAAGGAAGATCTTCAGTATCAGGCTGAAACCGCTTCGATACTTTTTCTTTATTCTACTCTTGCCTTACCTGGCTATATTGAAATTATTTAATGTTCAGAAGATCAGGGATGATTTTTATTCCGGCCTGTTCATGATAATTCAAAAGTGATCGTTTGTTATCCTGATTAAGCCAACATCAGAACATTTTAAGGGCAAAGACATTTAACTTTACCGAAATCCATTTTAATGCGGGTATTGTTATTTATTTTTTTGTTCGGAGCAGCTAGCTTATCTGCCCAGGATACATTTTATTTTAAGAAAGGACTTGTGGTGAATGCACCCGTTCGGTATGGACGTGAAGCACTTTACATGGACGAGCTTGCATGGCAGCTCTATAAGGGCAATCTGAAATCCCCGGCTGATGGGGCCACGTTTATGAAAGATGATAAAGGCGAACCTGTAACATGGAAAGAAATTAAGGCCGACAGCCTGCATCGCCTGAGAGGCAGCGGTGGAGGATTTGGCGCTGGCCGCAGGGGACCGACCTATCTTTATCTGAGTTATAAATCTGATAAAGAAAAAACGGCGCTGGTGAATATCAGGGGTAATGCCGGATTTTATCTTAACGGGGAACCACATATGGGCGATGCTTATAGTTCAGGATGGTTATATGTACCGGTAAAGCTCAGGAAAGGATTGAATGAATTTTATGTCAGAGGAACTTTCGTTACTGCAAGCATGGTACTGAATACGAAACCTGTTTTATTAAGTACAGAAGATGCAACAATTCCCTCCCTCCTGGTCAACCAGGCAGAAAAGAAGGGTATGGCAGGTGTTGTTGTTATCAACACATCATCAAAAGAAATAGCAAACGCAACAATAAAAAGCATATTGGCCGGCAGAATAACTGAAACCAAATTACCTTCTATACCGGCATTGGCTATGCGAAAGGTTATTGTTGAATTCGACGCATCTGGCATTAGTATAGCAGGTAAACACCGTTGTGAACTCATATTATCACAGAAGTCCGGCCAGTTGGACACAGGAAGCATCATACTTGAGGCGCCCGTACCTGGTGCTCAATACAGTGCTACTTTCGTAAGTGCCATCGATGGAAGCCTTCAATATTATGCTGTTACTCCGCAATCAGATCCGAAACCGTCCGGCAATGCACTTTTTCTTTCTGTGCATGGTGCCGGTGTTGAAGCGATAGGGCAGGCCAGGGCTTATAAACCCAAAGATTGGGGAACATTGGTTGCAGCTACAAACCGGCGCCCCCGCGGCTTTAACTGGGAAGACTGGGGCCGGCTCGACGCATTGGAGGTGCTTGAAATTTCGAAAAAACAATTTAAGCCTGATCCCCGGCGTATATATCTTACCGGTCATTCGATGGGTGGTCATGGAACCTGGTTCCTGGGTGCAACATATCCCGACAAGTGGGCCGGCATTGCCCCTTGTGCAGGTTACCCAACATTAAAAGGATATGGCTCAGCTGATGGCCTGATACCCGATAGTAGTGCGAATCCAATTGAAAAAATACTATTGCGTTCAAGCAATCAAAGTGATGTGATCAAACTTGCCGGGAACTACAAGGCTTTTGGTGTTTATATATTTCATGGAGATGCCGATAAAACCGTTTCTGTAAATTATGCACGCCAGATGAAAAAGATCCTGGCGGATTTTCATCCTGATCTTAGTTATTATGAATATCCTGGCGGGGAACATTGGTTCGGTGATCATAGCGTTGACTGGAAGCCCATATTTGATTTTTTCAAATGGCATAATTTGCCCGCTGATACAACGAGGAACAATATAGACTTTACTACAGCCAGTCCCGGCATTTCTTCTTCTATGCACTGGGCAGCGGTTATGCAACAAGTTCATCCGCTTGAGTACAGCAGGATCCGGTTAAACCGAAACGTGGCATCAGGAGTGATAGCCGGTACAACAGAAAATGTAGAAATAATTAAACTAACCCTCGAAGGTTTTAGGCCGGGTACAAATGTTAAGATCACCCTGGATGGAGCCGGTGAAATTAAGCATACTGTTGCAGCGGATGGTGATAGTATATTTCTTCAAAAACAGCATCTCCAGTGGGCGAAATGCAAAGCCCCATCTGTTGCAGCAAAAGGTCCTCATCGTTATGGTACCTTCAAGGATGCATTCAATCATCAGATGGTATTTGTGTACGGAACTACTGGCAATGCTGAAGAAAACAACTGGGCATTGAACAAGGCGAAGTTTGATGCTGAAACCTGGTACTATCGTGGGAACGGGGCTGTAGATATCATAAGCGACAAAACATTTGATCTGGAAAAGTATGCCGGGCGGGGAGTGATTCTTTTTGGAAACGCCAATACAAACAGCGCATATAATAGTCTGCTCAAAGATTGTCCTATTAAGGTAGAACGTGGAAAAATAACTGCAGGTGATAAATCATGGAACGGTGATGACCTCGCGACCTATTTTGTCTGGCCGATCAAAGGTTCATCAAACGCGTCTGTTGGAGTAATATCTGGCACGGGCCTCAAAGGTATGCGTGCAGCTAATGCTAATCAATATTTTGCCGGCGCAAGTGGATTTCCTGATTTTATGATCTACTCAATCGATATGCTTCATGAAGGAACAAAACATCTGAAATCAGCCGGTTTTTTTGACAATAACTGGAAGCTTGCAGATGCGGAACAACATTCAGTGCAGTAAGATAAACCCATGATCAGATAACTGAATAGTTTTATCTTACAATTATCTCAAAAAAAACATATGAGAACAATTTCAATTACCGGAGCCGTAATTTTTGTGGTGTTGCTTTCATTTACCCTGAAGCCCATAAATGTAAAAGCTCCGGCAGTTCAACCACCTGCCCCTGTTCTACCTGTTCCTACCGAAAAACAACTGCGGTATCATGAAATGGAAATGAATGCATTCATCCATTTTACTACCAATACATTTACTGATCTTGAATGGGGGATGGGTGATGAAAGCCCCGCAATATTCAATCCAACATCGCTCAATGCGAAACAATGGGCAGGTGTTGTAAAAGAAGCAGGGTTTAAAGGTCTTATTCTGACAACAAAACATCATGATGGATTCTGTTTATGGCCATCAAAGTTTACTGATCATTCACTCGAAAAAAGCCCTTATAAAAATGGCAAGGGTGACATCGTAAATGAAGTTTCAGATGCAAGCAGGCAGGCAGGCTTGAAATTCGGTGTATATCTTTCGCCCTGGGACCGCAACCGTTCCGATTATGGCACACCGTCATATGTTGAGTATTACCGTAACCAGCTAAAAGAATTGTTTACCCAATACGGGCCCGTATTTGAGATGTGGTTTGATGGCGCAAATGGTGGAAAAGGATACTATGGAGGAAGTAATGAAACGCGGAAAATTAATAGTGCAACCTATTATGACTGGCCGAAAACGCTTCAGATCGTAAGGTCAATACAACCTGATGTTTTGTTTTTCAGTGATGCAGGTCCTGATATCCGCTGGGTTGGCAACGAACGTGGAACTGCCGGTACCACCAATTGGAACACTATCACAAATGATACTTTATATGCCGGTAAATCAGGTATTGAAAAACTTTTGAATAGTGGAAGTGAGGACGGTAAGAGCTGGGTGCCGGCTGAAGTAGATGTTTCAATCAGACCAGGTTGGTTTTATCATGCAAAAGAAGACTCTTTGGTAAAGTCGCCTGAAAAATTGTTTGAGATATATCTCAGTTCAGTGGGCAGGGGATCAAACCTGCTGCTAAATCTTCCGCCGGATAGAAGAGGACTTATTCACGAAAACGATATAAGGGCATTGAAGGGATTCAAAGCCATAAAAGATGCGGCTTTCAAAAACAACCTCGCAAGCAGAGCCCGGATTACCGCAAGTAATACAAGAGGTAATGATAAAACTTTTGCTGCTTCCAATCTTAATGACCAGCAGAAAGATAATTATTGGGCAACAGATGATGAAGTACGGAATGCCGAAATTGAAATAAGCTTACAGCGCCCGGAAACAGTAAGCTATATTGTATTGCAGGAATATATCAGGTTAGGACAACGTATAAAATCATTTTCAGTTGAAGCTATGGTGGATGGATCATGGAAAGAAATAGCCACCGGTACAACAATTGGGTATAAAGTGATAAAAGCGGTTAAACCTGTATTAACACAAAAACTCAGGATCAGTATTAAGGATTCTAAAGCTTGCCCGGTTATTTCAGGCATCAGCATTTATTAGAGGTTATTTCACGCATCAGCTTTTTAGGAATTTAAATAATTAGTATTAAATCATTTTATCGTTTATTAGAATTAGAACGTTTAGAATTAGAACATTTGATTAATGTAGAATCATTAAGTAGCGTTAAAACAAATATGGGTGGTTTGTGCATATGCACATCCACCCATATTTCAATTTCCATTGCCACAAAAAACGATTGTGACAACGTGCTACTAATGCTCAGTTAACCTAATCCTTTTAGCCAGGTAACGAGTTCGTCCTTGCTTTTTCCAAGTTTTTGCTGGAGACGACCCAACAATTCATCGTCTTTTCCATCTTCATATTTCAGATCGTCATCAGTTAGGTCAGCATGAGCCTGTTTAACTTTGCCTTTTATCTCGTTCCACTTACCTTTTAATTCTAATTTATCCATGATCTTGTTTCTTATAATACTTAAAGAATTGTGCCATTGCCTGGAGTTCTCTTTATCTTATTAGGGATCAAAAGTTTAGAAATAATAATGACCTGGTATGTGCTTCGCCTGAGCAATGATTTCAACAGCCACAAATAAAAAAAGCACACATTTCTGTATGCTCTGTTTTACGTTATGTTTAACAAATGTCAGGCAGGAACCGCTTCCAGTTGCGCAACCTGTATATTTGCCAGGAGTTTAATGTCTTCTCCAAGGGCAAGTCCACCTGCTTCAGTGATAGAATTATAAGTTAGACCAAATTCTTTGCGGTTGATCTTACCAGATACTTCGAAGCCATGTTTTACATTACCATAACCATCTTTTTCAGAACCGCCGTATTCAACATCAAGTTCTACTGGTTTGGTAACACCATGCATGGTAAGATTGCCGGCTAATTTATAGTCATCACCTTTCACTTTTGTAAATGATGTTGATTCGAAATCGATTGTTGGATATTTGTCGGTTTCAAAAAAGTCTGTATTCTTCAGATGCGCGTCACGTTGCGGTTGATTTGTATCAATACTGTCAACATCAATTGAGAAATCAACTTTCGCGTTTTCGAATTCACCTGATGTTGAAGTCGCTTTACCGTTGAAAGACTTGAATGTACCGGTAACGGTAGAAATCACCAGGTGTTTCACTTTAAAATGTACTTCAGAATGCGTGGGGTCTATTGCCCAGATTGTTTTTGCCATGATTGTTCGTTTGATAAATGTTAGTATAATTAATAAATATTTTAATGCTTGATTCCAGCCAGGAAGTTGTTAACCGATTCATTGAGTACCGGATCGTTCAGGTCAGGAATTTCTTTCTCCCGGGCCATCATTTGAATCGATACAAGTCCATGAAGCATTGACCAGAAACTTTTCATTTTTGTTAAGCTCTCATTTTCACTAATGACCCTTCCTTCATAAAGATGCAGTATGGTGTTTCTTAAGGTTTCTATCAGTTCTCTTAATTCTTTCATTTCGTTCACGGTTTCACAACCTGGCATGCCCATACCATACATCAGCTGATAAAACTCCTGGTTCTCAAAAGCAAAATTCCAATATGCGAAAGTCACTGACCGCAGGTGATCCACCGGGTCCGTTATCTTCTTACCGGCAAGTATCAAATCTTTATTCAGCAAGCTGAAACCCTGCCGGGTAAACTCGCTCAATATTGCTTCCTTATTTTCAAAATGATCGTAAATCACAGGTATGCTATATTCGATAGCTTCCGCTATTTTCCGGATCGATAATCCCTGCCAGCCTTCTTCCTTAACAAGCTTCCAGGCTGCTGTAAGTATTGAGTCATATACTTCCTCTTTCTGCCTTTGTTTTCTTTCTATCGTACCCATTTCTTTTAATTGTGTTAGTCTTCCTAACTGCGTTAGCAAATCTAAGACGGTTATCATTATTTACCAAATTAAAGTTCAAACATTAATCCGTTTAAACACAATGGGAACCTATATTGTATTATATTCGGTGTGTAAACATCAATATATCATGGAGTTAGACAGAAAGGCGGATTTTGTGTTCAAATTGTTAAGATTCAGAACGCGGCAGAACATCGGTGGTCAGATCATGCTTAATTGACTTGCTATTTTCTTAAACACATCTCAGTAGTTATAAATAAATTGCTGGTTCTTTATGAAAGTCGGACTTTTTATTCCCTGTTATGTTGATCAATTCTATCCAAAGGTGGCCATTGCCACCCTGGAGTTACTGGAAAAGCATGGTTGTGAGGTAGTATTTCCATTGAACCAGACCTGTTGTGGACAGCCAATGGCGAACAGCGGTTATGCGAACCTGTCCAAAGGTTGTGAGCGTAATTTCCTGGAAAACTTCAGGGGATTGGATTATATAGTTTCACCATCGGGGAGCTGCGTTCTGCATATCAAAGAACATTTACATGATGATAAGGATCCCGCCGTTGCCCTGGCTATCAGTGAAAATATTTATGAACTAACCGAGTTCCTCACGGATATACTTAAGGTAGACAACCTTTCTGCCAGTTTCCCACATAAAGTTGGCCTTCATGTTAGCTGCCATGGACAGCGTGGCCTTTTTATTTCATCTATGTCTGAGCTGGTGAGTCCGTCATTTTCCAAACCCGAACAACTGCTTGGAATGGTAAAAGGTCTCCGTTTATCAAAGCCGGAACGGGTAGATGAATGTTGTGGTTTTGGAGGATCGTTTTGTGTTTTTGAAGAAGCTGTATCTGTGAAAATGGGCAAGGATCGTTTAAAAGAACATGCAGTTAATGATATCGAATTTATTACCGGTACGGATGTGAGTTGCCTGATGCATCTTGAGGGCATATTACGCAGGCAGGGTAGTGCAGTTAAGGTGATGCATATCGCTGAAATATTAAATCAAAATAACAATGCCGGTACTTAGTCATTCTGAAGCCGCGGCAGCATTTATTGCTGATGAAAAGCGTACCGACTGGCATGATGAAACGCTGTGGTTCGTTCGTGAGAAACGTGACCGAGCTGCACATACGGTTACTGAATGGGAAACCCTGCGCCAGCTGGCATCTGATATTAAGGATCATACATTGTCTGATCTTGACAATTATCTTTTGCTATTCGAGCAAAAAGCTATTTCAAATGGCATCCGTGTGCATTGGGCTGCTGATGCCAAAGAACATAATGAGATTATTTACCGGGTCATCCGTGACCATAAAGTGAGCCGGATAGTGAAAAGTAAATCGATGCTCACCGAAGAGTGTCACCTGAACGATTTCCTGGTTAAGCAGGGCATTGAGGTGGTAGACACGGATCTTGGTGAAAGGATTGTTCAATTCAGAAAAGAAACTCCCAGTCATATTGTACTTCCTGCCATACATCTGAAAAAGGAAGATGTAAGCGCAACTTTTCACGAACATCTTAATACTGAAAAAGGCAATAATGACCCACAATATCTTACTGAAGCTGCGAGGCAGCATCTTCGTGACAAATTCATCCAGTCTGAGCTTGCTATAACAGGAGTAAACTTCGCCATTGCAGAAACCGGTGGATTTGTGGTTTGTACCAATGAAGGCAATGCTGACATGGGTGCACATGCAGCTGCTATCCATATTGCCTGTATGGGTATCGAAAAGATAATACCCAGGGCAGCTGATCTCGGCGTTTTCCTCAGGTTACTTGCCAGGAGTGCGACTGGACAGCCAATCACGACTTATTCCAGTCATTTTCACCGGCCAAGGGAAGGGCAGGAGATGCATATTGTTATTGTAGATAATGGAAGAACCAGGCAGCTGGGTCGCCCGGATTTTAGAAATTCGCTGAAATGTATTCGTTGTGCCGCTTGTTTCAATACCTGCCCGGTATACAGGAAAAGTGGCGGACACAGCTATCACAATGCGGTGGCAGGTCCGATCGGCGCGATACTTTCGCCTAATATTGATATGAAGAAAAATGCGGATCTGCCTTTTGCTTCTACTTTATGTGGCTCTTGTAGCAATGTTTGCCCGGTAAAAATCGATATTCACAACCAGCTCTGGAAGTGGCGGCAGGTACTTGCGGCTGCGAACCAAACCGGCAAAGGCAAATCCCTGGTGATGAAAATGATGGCTTCGGTGCTGAACAATCCGCGTATTTACAGAACCTCCGGGAAGACGGGACGTTGGTTCATGCGTTTGTTCCCTATGCTTTTTAAATCAAAAAAATTAAATCCCTGGTATAAACAGAGAGAGATGCCGGATCCACCACGGGAAAGCTTCCGGGATTGGTATATAAAAAACAAGAAATAGCCAGGACAATGAATTCAAGAGAAAGGATCTTAAACCAGGTAACGGCAAATAAACCATCGGCTTTACCATTGCCTGAACTTCCGGCGCCTGAGCTTCTGGCTGCTTCATTGGACAAAGAGCGGTTTGTAAAAATTCAGAAGTTCCGCACCATCCTGGAAGGCATCGGTGGCAAAGTAGTGGAAGTTGATAACAGCTCAGCAATAGCAGCTAACCTGTCTGTTCTTAAACAGCAAGGGTTGAAGGTGGCATGTCTTTGTCCGGGTGTTGGGGAGGGGAATCTGAATATAACCGCGAGGCAATCTGCTGCCGAGCTTGAATCTATTGACACGGCTTTTATTTCCGCATCTTTCGGGGTGGCCGAAAACGGATCGGTCTGGTTGTACGAATCCCGGTTTATAAATCGGTTGTTGCCTTTTATCTGTCAACACCTGTTCATACTGCTTGATGCCGGAGCAATATTGTTGGATATGCACGAAGCTTACCGCCATATTGAAGTAGACAAGGAGGGTTATGGATTATTTATCGCCGGCCCTTCTAAAACCGCTGATATTGAGCAATCCCTGGTCATAGGCGCCCATGGAGCCCGCAGCTGTACCGTTTACCTGCTCAATGAAACGGCCCTGTAAAACCTTCTGGGAAAATGAAAGGATGGAATAAACAACATTTGAAAAAATGAATGGATGGAATAAACAAATAATAAATACCAGATAAAAATATCACCTATAATTGATGCTAAAAAGATTGCCTGATGGATGCTAAAAAAATTGCCGCAGAAAAAGCTGCCGGTTTTGTGAAAAATGAAATGATTGTTGGCCTTGGAACCGGTTCCACCGTTTTTCATGCGATACATAAACTCGGGGAAATGGTTCAGGCGGGTTTGAAAATCAGGACCGTCTCCAGTTCCGTTCAGTCAGAAAAAATAGCAAAAGAACTGAACATTCCTACTGTTGATTTTACAGAGATTGACCATATCGATCTTTATATTGATGGGGCAGATGAAGTGGATGAAGATCATAATCTTATCAAGGGAGGGGGAGGCGCATTGCTCCGTGAAAAAATCCTCGCATTTAATAGCCTTCGTTACATAGTGGTGGTCGACGAATCAAAATTGGTTAAAACTTTGGGCAAATTTCCGTTGCCGGTAGAAGTGGTTCCATTTGCTTTGTCACTTACGTTATCTCATATCCGTATATTAGGAGCTGAAGTAGTTATGCGTCAGCGGGATGGCAAAGATTTTATTACAGATAACGGAAACCTGATTGCAGATTGCAGTTTTGGGTCCATTACAGAACCCTTTTTACTGAACCAGACACTTCATGAAATTCCGGGGGTGGTTGAAACAGGACTGTTCTTAAACAGCCTTGTATCTGAAGTTATTGCAGGGTACCACGATGGGACCATAAAGGTAATTGAGTAAATTACCAGGTAACGGCGGAAGAGATGGCTGATTTGCGGGGAAAGAATTTTATCTTTGTGATCCGTTAAGGATTGCTGCCATAATACATCAAATTACAGCGATCATGAATCTTTCACTATCATTTCCTACACAACGTTATTACCGGGTCGGAGTCAGCGTTTTCTTTTTTCTCCAGGGACTGACATTCAGCACCTGGGCCAGCCGTATTCCTGATATCAAAAATCTTCTGAGACTTACCGATGCCGGTCTCGGCGCCGTTTTGTTTGCGTTGCCTGTGGGTCAACTTGCTGCAATGGGTTTATCCGGCTACCTGGTTAGCCGCTTTGGCAGTAAAAGAACACTGACAATCGCAGCATTGATGTACCCGGCCGGCCTGGTTCTGCTGGGTACGGTCACCACCGTCTGGCAGCTTGCCCTCGGACTTTTCTTTTTTGGCATCTGTGGTAATCTTAGTAATATTTCTGTCAATACCCAGGGTGTTGGCGTGGAAAGATTGTACCGTCGCAGCATCATGGCCTCTTTCCATGGGCTCTGGAGCCTGGCAGGCTTCCTGGGTGGATTGATTAGTTCTTTTATGGTTGCTGACCATATACCACCGTTGACACATTTCATTATTATCTATGTGGTTGCTTTCATCCTGATGATACTTGCCCGCCCTTACATACTGCCCAGGGATGCCAATCATGGCAAGGTAACCAAAGGAAAAATATTTGTAAAACCAGATAACTATATCGTCAAACTTGGAATGATTGCATTTGCGTCCATGATCTGTGAAGGGACAATGTTCGACTGGAGCTCCATTTATTTTGAGAAGGTGGTAAAGGCACCCGTGGAACTGAGCCGGGTGGGATATGTTGCTTTTATGAGCACCATGGCGGGAGGTCGTTTTGCCGCCGATTGGCTGGTCACAAGGTTTGGCATCAAACGTATTTTACAAATAAGCGGGATCACTATTGTCAGTGGGATGTCACTCGCCGTTGCTTTCCCAACCCTGGTTTACGCTACCATTGGATTCCTTATGATAGGTATCGGTGTTTCTTCAGTAGTTCCGCTGGCTTACAGCCTGGCGGGAAAATCCAAAACAATGTTGCCGGGATTGGCACTGGCAGCCGTTTCATCGATAGGCTTTCTTGGATTCCTGATAGGTCCGCCGATCATTGGATTCATAGCTGAACTGTTGAGCCTGCGCTGGTCCCTGATCCTGGTCGCATTATTAGGGCTTGGCACTACGATATTGGCGGGTAAAATCAGAACTCAATAATCTACCTCGGCGTGGGATATCTTTCAACTTTTGAAACGTTCCTGCTTGCAACATTTTTGGTCGCTTCTTCGCACTGTTGGGAGCGGGATTGTGCCTTTTTGCGGCTGTGTCCCGTGGTTAATACCTTTGCTCATGTCCGTTCTTTGTTGTTGTCTCCGATCGGCTTTTTTGCCTGATCAGCTTCAATAACTGCGATTATGGTACGAAGTGCTGGTTTGCTTTCTTTGTTTACCAGCATTATTATGCGACAGTTTTTGGTCGCTTCTTCGCACCGTTGGGAGCAGGATTGTGCCTTTTTGCGGCTGTGTCCCGTGGTTAATACCTTTCGTTATGCCGTTCTTTGTTGTTGTCTCCGATCGGCTTTTTTTGCCCTGATCAGCTTTGTTAGGGTTTCTTCAAGTGCTAATTGCAGTATCGCCCTGATCGGCTTCAGTAACTCGGACCACGGTACGAAGGCCGCGCAAAGGCACAATCCCGCTCCCAACTAGCTCATCCACTTGGGGGAATATCATACTAGTCATAACAATTCTTACCATTCTGCTATAGCAGGTTCCTTGTCTCATCATTCAATCAGCATCAAATCATGTGTATAAGCCAATCACTTATTTAGCGCTAATTGACAATTGAGCTGATATTCGTTTTGCAATTCCCTTC